>OJKQ01000047.1_pt1 | contig 120759 bp, 99 predicted proteins | sample 1596641 | NCBI WGS metagenome assembly OJKQ01 (sample SAMEA4350167, study PRJEB24818) | metagenome | biome: human; feature: gut; material: faeces | place: Denmark | collected 2013-09 | reverse complement strand
GCAGGCTCTATTTGGGCGAAAACGAAGATATCCCCAGGGATATTGAAAAAGCTCTGTCCTTCCTGCAGCTCTCCGCTGACCAGGGAAACCAATTCGCACAGTACCAGCTTGGCAAGCTCTATTTGGGCGAAAACGAGGATATCCCCAGGAATATTGAGAAGGCCCTTTCTTTCCTGCAGCTCTCCGCTGACCAAGGAAACCAATTTGCACAGTACCAGCTTGGCAGACTTTATTTGGGTGAAAATGAGGATATCCCCAAAGACATTGAGAAGGCCCTTTCTTTCCTGCAGCTCTCCGCTGACCAGGGAAACCAATTCGCACAGTACCAGCTTGGCAGGCTCTATTTGGGCGAAAACGAAGATATCCCCAGGGATATTGAAAAAGCTCTGTCCTTCCTGCAGCTCTCCGCTGACCAGGGAAACCAATTCGCACAGTACCAGCTTGGCAAGCTCTATTTGGGTGAAAATGAGGATATCCCCAAAGACATTGAGAAGGCCCTTTCTTTCCTGCAGCTCTCCGCTGGCCAGGGAAACCAATTTGCACAATATCAGCTTGGTAAGCTCTATTTGGGCGAAAATGAGGATATCCCCAGGAATATTGAAAAAGCCCTTTCTTTCCTGCAGCTCTCCGCTGACCAGGAAAACCAATTTGCACAATATCAGCTTGGCAAGCTCTATTTGGGCGAAAACGAGGATATCCCCAAAGACATTGAGAAGGCTCTTTCTTTCCTGCAGCTCTCCGCTGACCAGGAAAACCAATTTGCACAGTACCAGCTCGGCAGGCTTTATTTAGGTGAAAACGAGGATATTCCCAGAGATATTGAAAAAGCTCTGTCCTTCCTGCAGCTCTCCGCTGACCAGGGAAACCAATTCGCGCTGTACCAGCTCGGCAGGCTTTATTTTCATGGTGATGAAGGGATTCCGAAAGATATGGATAAAGCCTTATTTTATCTTCAAGCTTCCGCAGAATTAGGGAATGAATACGCGCAAAGCTTTTTAGATTATATCGAAAGGGGCTATCAGCCTATTTCAAATCTGCTGTATTGCGGGGCTTCCATATTTAGTTCTCCCATTCGCAGGCATTTGGAAAAACAGCTTTACGCAGCGGATCACACGCTGATCCGTGAAGAACAGAAGAAAAAAGCTGCCCTTGGCCACAACCGCAATGACCATAAACATACCATGACCTATTAAGGAGGAAATTTTTATGTACACTACCCCTGCAGATTGGGGAATTACAGAACCGATGCTGACCGTTCTGTTTTCCCATCAGGAAAAAGCAATCGCCCTTTCCGACAACGGGGAATTGTTTTACAGCGAAATGCCGGAAGAATATATTTTCCCCGGCTCTGTCCTTCCTATCAGCGACGCCGCCCCGATACAGGAATTACCGGAGAATGAGCGGCAGGAAATTCAACGTCTTTGCTGTGATATTCTGGCACGATACCGTTTTGATTGGGAGGTTTCACACCATGAAGAAAAATTATGATAAAGATGCCTAGCTGAAAGAGCAGGAAGAAAAATTACGGGACTACAAAAATAAATTATTGGAAATCGCAAAGAGCTTTCAAACCAACCCGGAGGAAATCGCGGAGCTATTAGCGTTCAAAACAAAGTTTTACCGTTACAGCCTGCGAAACACCATGATGATTTACAGCTATAATCCATACGCTACTTTCACAGCAAGTTATCAGGGATTTAAAAAAATGGGCTGGTCGGTACAAAAGAACGCACAAAAGCTGCCTATTTTAGTTCCGGTCAAAATCACTTATTTAATTCATGACGGTAAATGGATTCCGTTAAGCGTTGCCGATGAAGCACTGAAAAAAGCCTATCGTGCGGGGGAAATTGAATCAGAGGTAATCCAAAGATATAAAATCGGCTATGTTTACGATATCTCGCAAACCAACTGCCCGCCCGAACAGTACCCTAAATTTTATTATGGGAGCTGCCAGCATGGATCATAAGCTCGCCTGCGACGCTATGAAGGAATACGCTGAAACCCGGCTGCACTGTTCTGTTTCCATTAAAAATTTATCTTCCATTTCCCTACGCGGTTTTTATCTGCGCGGAGAAAACAAACTGGTATTAAGTGATAAACTCAACGATACCCAGCGTCTTTCCTCGGGCCTGCACGAATTATCACACGCAATCCTGCGCCATTCCCCCGACGCATTACAGAAAAACACGGCGCAAAACGAATTTGAAGCCGACGCATTAAGCGTTATGCTTCAATATCACGCAGGCTTGGAACTGACAGACGTTAGAAAACAGCATTTAGCCCATCATTACCATGACCTAGTAAATAACCTTCCTAAAAATCTAACCATTGAAAAAATCCTCGACCATGTTTCCGAAACCTATCGAAACATGATTGAGGATTTTGACGCTGTTATGAATAAATATCTGGAACAGCGGCAGGAAAAGCCGAAAGAAAAAGAAGTCCTGCAAGGAACAAAGGATTTTAAAATCCTTAATTTTAGCGTAAAAGACCATGTATATATGGCAAACGTACAATATGGAAACAGACAGGAAACCCGCGCGGTTATGGAGCAGTCCGGGATATTGCATATTCAGACAGGCTCTAAGCTTACCGGCGATCTGGAAAGGCACGATTTCAAGCCTTATGACATCGAACGGTATTATGCCTTTGAGTATGCTCACAGGGCCTATGCTCTCGCCTGGGCGTTAGGCGGTTCTGTACTTCATGGAACCTACGACAGCATGACGTTTCACCGGGACGGGGCTGATCCTCTTACAATCGAAAAACAAGGGGACATTCTGACAATCTCCCCTGTGTTTCATAATGAAAACCGAACCTTTTACTCTCCAAAAATAACATTTCGCATAAACGCTGCAGAACAGACCTTAACTCCCTTATCGTATGAGCATACAGACAGAAATACCAGCTATTCTACGAAAGACAATCCTAAACTGCAAATGGAGCTGAACAAGTATTGCGTTGAAAAATGGTTCCCTGATTTTAAAAAGGGGTTTTGTCCAAAATACGCGATTCAAAATGGCCAAAAACTAATTTTCCAAAAGGACGGAACCACCCGTCTTGAAGAATCAGAGCCGCAGCAAGGCCCTAAACTAAAAATGGGAGGCTGAATTTATGCCGGTTCAATTTTATATCATGCTGGCAATTATCGTTCCTTTACTCGTTCTTGTTGTAATTCTTTCTTCTAAGGAAAAAAATTTGAACTCCATCAAAGCAAAAACCGTTGGCGACGGGCAACACGGAAAGGCCCGTTTTGCCACGAAAAAGGAGATTACTCAGGCATACCCTCTTACAGCCTTTACTCCTGACCTGTGGAGACAGGGAAAAAATCTGCCGGATTCAAAGGACGCTGGAATCGTAATAGGCTTTGAACGGAAAAAGGGGACTCCCATGTGCCGCCTTGACTGTTCCGACAGCCATACCCTTGCCATCAGTACCACCGGGGGAGGAAAAACCACCTTTTTCCTTTATCCCAATATCGAATACACTCTCGCCTGCGGCTGCAGCTTTGTTTGTACAGACAGTAAAGGCGACGTGTTTCGGGACTATGCGGGAATTGCCCGCGACTGCTACAGCTTTACACCCTATGTATTTGACCTACGTTTTCCCCTGTGCAGCGATAAATATAATCTAATCCATCTGGTAAACAAATACATAGCTTTATATCAAGAAAGCGGAAAGCCGGAATATCTCGCCAGGGCTGAAAAATATGCTAAAATAACCGCCAGGTCTATTGTGCATACCAAGGGTTTTGACGGAGGCGGCCAAAACGCTTTTTTCTATGATTCCGCAGAGGGGTTGATCGCCTCTGTAATTCTGCTAGTATCAGAGTTTTGTCCAAAAGAGGAACGGCACATCGTCTCTGTTTTTAAAATCATTTTGGAACTGCTGGAAAAGGACAGTGACAGCGAAAATAAGGAAACCTATTTCCATAAGCTCATGCGGCAGCTTCCACCGGAACACAAAGCGAAATGGCTGGCAGGAGCAGCCTTAGCCGCACCCGATGAAAGCATGGCCTCTGTGATATCGACGGCGATCAGCCGGTTATTGTCCTTCATTGATTCGGAAATAGAACAGTTAATGTGCTTTGACAACGGCCTGGATACGGAAAAGCTTTGTACGGAAAAATCCGCTGTTTTCATTGTATTCCCAGAAGCCGATAAGTCAAAGCAATTTTTGGTTCCGTTAATCATTAAGCAACTCTATGATGAATGTATCGAATTTGCCAATCATCATGGAAACAGATTAGACCGCAGAATGTATTTTTTCCTTGACGAGTATGGAACGATGCCTGCGTTCCCCGACGCGGAGGCTATGTTTTCGGCGGGCAGAAGCAGAAACATTCTGCAGGTTCCTATTATCCAATCCCTTTCCCAGTTAGAAGAAAACTATGGCCGTTATGGTGCGGAAACCATCAAGGAGTGCTGCCAAAATATTATTTTCGGCGGTCTCTCTCCCCTTTCGCCAGCTGCGGAGGAATTGTCTAAATCGCTTGGAAATCAAACGGTTTTATCCGGCAGCGTGTCAACCGGTTCCAGCTCTGGAAGCGGCCGAAAAGGGAGCAATCAAAGCCTTCAAATGATTGCCCGGCCTCTTATGACACCGGACGAAATACGAACGCTGCCTATGGGAGAATGGATATTTTTAAAAACCAGAAATCACCCTATGCACACCACGCTAAAGCGGTATTCCGATTGGAATATTATATTAAATCAGCCTTTCAATATTCCTTCCCAGCCTTTAAAGCCTATTCGGTATGCAAGCCGAGAGACGCTAATCGGCTCGGTTCACCAACGGTTTATGACCCATAATCCAGAACCATTTATTTTAGAAACAGATTATGAGCCGCCAGCACAGAAAAAACAATTTAATAGCTACTCCTAAAAGCAGGCCGGAAAAACCGGCCTGCTTTTTTTATCAAATTTTTAAGAAAGCAGGTTTTTACTTATGTTCAATACAGAAACTATTTTCCGAGTTCATAAAAACAAAAATTACACCACTATGTGCAATTTGCATTTCGATGATAGACGGTTAAGCCTTAAAGCCGTCGGCCTTCACTCTTTCATTTTATCAAAGCCAGACGATTGGAAAATTATTATTCAAAATATCATTAATTCTCATACAGACGGGCGGGAAAGCGTCTATTCCGGGATACGGGAATTGATAGAATTGGGATATTGGGTAAAATATCCGGTGAGAAAAAACGGAAAAATTCACCACTACCAAACAGATATCTATGAGGAACCCCAGCCCGAAGGTCGTCGCTGCGTAAAAGTAGAGTACCTTTTAGACCTGTGCTGCGTCACCTATGACAGCGGAAAAACAGAGTATTTTAATCTTGACGGTACGCCAGCTCAGGGAATCTCAAAGGAAGAAATGATGCAAACTCTGTTTTCGGGAAACCCGAAAGCAGAAAAAAAGCAGGCCGAAAACCTGCTTCCGGAAAACCCGTATTCAGAAAACCACCATGCAGAAAAACAGCAACTACTAAATACTGATATACCAAATACTGATTTACTAAATACTGAACAAACTGTTGTGTCTGATAAAGAAAAGTTTGTGGACGAAATGAAAAAGAAAATTAAATTTGATAATCTCCTGCAGCAAGGCGCCGATCCTTCCGTTTTGAAAGCGATTTTAGAGGTAATAACAGAAACGTGTCTTTCCTCTGCTTCTACTGTAAAGCTGAACAGGAAGCAAATGGTATCCCGCCCTTTGGTGCGGGATCGCTTCCTTTCCCTCACAGACGCGCATGTTATGTCCGTCTGCCGCTCTGTTTCCCGTCACAGAAAAACTATTCTCCATCTGCGGCGTTACCTTCTTTCCGCTTTATATACCGCAGAACCCGCCATGCTCCCCGAACCGGAAGTTCCGTCGTCCTACGATTTGGACGAATTTGAAAGGTATACCAGCTCTCCCGGTTATTTTGAATCCTTGATATGTCCTTGCATGGCTTAAAGCAGCACTCAACTGGCTTTACAGCACTTTTTTGTACCAATGAAGGTCCCTTTTTTCCTTTCTTTATAAAAAACGTCTTTAAACGCCGTTCAGAGGCTTTTCCAGTACACCACTTTTTAGGGGGAAAGTCCGTCCCTTTTATGTTGTATACAAATCTTGAAACACTAATTTTTCCCATAGCGACGGGATTTGTGGCAGCTTTTGAATCACATTTTGTATACAAAGGCACCTATTTTGTATACAAAAAATATTTTCTTAAAATGCAGGCTCTGCCTGCATTTGTGTGTGACTTGGATCCTTTTTGGATACAAGTCTTTATCCTGCATCTTTTCTCATACCCTCTTTGAAACCCTTCTCCTTTCTTTTCTCTCCGCAATCTGCAGAAATATATGCCCGCGCTGCTCCCGCTGAAATGCGGACGCAAAAATAAAAGCCGGGAAACTGGTTCCCGGCAGTGAATTTATTTCGCTTTTTTGAATAAGGGGACGATCTGAATACTGGCATCGTCAGCCCAATCCAGAAGCTTGTTAACCGCTGTGCGCGTGATACTAGATTCTTCCTTTAAAATCGCCGTATCTTCTTTCAGGCTGGACACATCGGTTTTAAGTACGGCAACATCGGTCTTTAGAGCCGCCGTATCTTCTTTCAGGCTGGACACATCGGTTTTAAGTACGGCAACATCGGTCTTTAGAGCCGCCGTATCTTCTTTCAGGCTGGACACATCGGTTTTAAGTGTGGCAACATCAGTCTTTAGAACCGCCGTATCTTCCTTTAGGCCAGACACATCAGTTTTAAGTGTGGCAACATCAGTCTTTAGAGCTGCCGTATCTTCCTTTAAACTAGAGATATCCTCTTTTACCGGCTCTAATTCTTCTTTCATGATAGCCCGTACAGCTTCCAGCATTTCTTTGTCTGTCATTTGTTATCCCCCCTATATCAAAGTCGTTTATATGCCTCTAAAATCATCGTTTCCACTACCGCAAAAATACGCTGCTGTTCGTCAAAAGGTAAAGATTCCACCTTTTCCGATAAAAATGAAGCTCTGGTTTGATAAGTATTTTTGATAACGTCCGTAAAAATCTGATCCGCAGTCGCGCCGATTTCGTTGATAATCAATATCAGCTTTTCCAGACTGGGAAAATTAACACCGCGCTCGATTGCAGATATATAATTAGGTGATAATCCAACCTTTTCAGCCAGGGTTTCCTGGGTTAACCCGCTTTGTTCGCGATACTGCTTAAACCTGCTGCCTACCGCTTTCTTATTAAATTTCTCATTCACTTAGAATACCTCTTGTATTTTTTGATTCTTATAAAGTTAGTATATCTGTTTCGCCTGCAATTAAAATAAAGTCATTCAGTTACTGTTTATGTATAACAGTTAAAAATATCCACCTTTTTTATTGACAATTCTGTATTGCCAATTTACACTTTAACTAACTGAAATAAATTTATATAAACTGTAAAACATTTATGAATATTAAAATCACTACTGTTTAGGAGGAGAAACTTATGAAGAAAAAAATTGAAATCTCTGGCCTGACACAGAAATTAAAAGCTTTCAGAGAATCAAGAGGTTACTCTCAGAATCAGCTTGCAGATTATTTAGGAATTGAAAGGTCAAGTTATACCCGATACGAAACCGGAGAAACCGAACCTTCCCTGTTTGCATTAAAAAAATTATCTATTCTTTATGGTGTGTCCGCTGATTTTTTGCTGGATATCCATATGAATGTCAATTACAAGTTACAGAACGATATTACACGCAAATATAAAATTTTGCGTGGATATCATCTTGACGATTTTATTAGATAACCCTATTTACTCAAAATCGGCGGTGCCGATTTTGACCGATCCTGTAGAATAATATGTCCTCAGTATAGAAAAACAACTTGTTGCCTCGCTGACAACAAGTTGAATTTTTCGCATGATTACTGGACTTTTTTGCTTTTTTACAAAAAAAGCGAGGCGAAATTCGCCTCGCTTTTACTTTTATTTTCAGCATTTTTCAAAATGACGGAACATGACATTTAATAAATCAACTATCATTTCTTTTTGGGCTTTCGATAGTGCTTCATATTTTTCCAGTATTTCTTTCTGTTCTTCCGTAAGCATTACCAACGATTCATCTTCTGTAAAAAATTGAGCTAATGTTATGCCCAAACCATTGCACATGGCTTCCAATGTAGAAATAGACGGCTGATTGTTCCTCTGGAAAATATTTAAAACAGTGGAATGAGGTAAATTCGATTCTTTGGCCAAACGATATTCCGACCAGCCTCTATCTTCTAAAATCAGCATGAGTTTTTGGGTAACGTCCATTTAATATCACCTATCTTGCTACTATTATATTTCCCATTTCAGTTGTATAATAGAGCCAGAATCAGTTGTATTTTGGTTTCTTTTAAGTTATATATCATAAGGAGGGTTTTTACATGAGAAAAAGATATCCTAAGATTGAAAACCTAAACCAAAAATTAAAAATGCTTCGGGTATATCACAATTATACCCAAAGCGAAATCGCAAAAATTTTAGATGTTAACCGCTCTACCTATGCTTATTACGAAACAGGACGGGCCGAACCGTCGCTTGGCGTTTTAAAAATGCTCTCTGCTATTTACCATGTATCTACAGATTTTTTATTAGATATTTCCGATGAAGAAAATCAAAAATTTTAGCTGAAAATGCTTGAAAATCCAATTGGACGGAATTTCTTAGCATATCTTTGATTGTTTTTTAATAGATTACTATTTCTTACCTATAAAAAATACTGGTAGGCACGTAAGTGTCTACCAGTATTTTTTAAGGTTTAATTCCTAGTATTTGATATCCTAGGGAATGACCATTTTTAATTAAACTTTAAGACAATTAAGTCATCCTTTCATGCCAGTTGTAGCAACTCCTTGTACAAAATGCTTCTGGCAAAGTGCAAAAATAATAAGACATGGTAATAATGATATAACTGACATTGCAAACATAGCTCCCCAATCTGATTGCGAACTTGAGTCTAAAAATAAGCGTAGCCCAAGAGGAACAGTATATAATCTGTTATTGCTAAGAAAAATTAATTGACTTAAAAAGTCATCCCATGTCCATAAAAATGCATAAATTGCTGTAGTAATTAGTGCCGGCTTAGACAAAGGCATAATAATGCTCCAATAAATACGGATGTTACCACAGCCATCAATGGTAGCTGCCTCGTCTAAATCTTTTGGAATGCCGCGTATAAACTGAATAATTAAAAATGTAAAAAAACCTTCTACTGCAAAAAATTTAGGGAGTACAATAGGTAAAAAGGTATCAATCCATCCTAGCTGATTAAACATAATATATTGAGGAATTAGTTTTACATGAACTGGTAACATAATAGTTGCCATCATAATTCCAAAAGCAATCTTTTTAAAACGAAAATTCAATCTAGCAATAGCATATCCAGCAAAAGAACAGGAAATTACCGAACCTATCACAGCACCCAACGAAATGATAATAGAATTTGTTATATAAATATAAAATGGACTTCCTTGCGTACCCCTCATTCCATTGATATAATTGTCGAGAGTCCATATCTGAGGCCAAAACCATGTCTCAGAAAAAATCATAGAGTTCGGCTTAAAAGAGCTTCCTATCATCCAAAGAACTGGGTACAACGAAACAAATCCTATAACAATAACTATCAAATGCTTTAAAATAGATTTCACAGTTGATGTACGCATATTAAATTCCCCCATCCGAATAATGCACCCACAACCTGCTAGATCGGAAAATCAGTAATGTAATTACTCCAATGATAATGAGGAGCACCCAAGCCATCGCTGAAGCATACCCCATCTGTTGAAATGAAAAGGCTTTTTGGTACAAATATAAAGAATATAGCATTGTAGAGTTTACCGGTCCCCCGGTTCCATTACTAATGACATAAGCAGAAGTAAACGACTGAAAAGCTGTTATCATCTGCATAATTAAGTTAAAAAATATGATAGGTGAAATTTCTGGTAAAGTAATATGCCAAAATCTTTTAAGACAACCGGCTCCATCCACTAAAGCAGCCTCATAATATTCTGTAGGCACTTGCTTTAAACTTGCAAGAAAAATAATCATAGGTGAACCAAATTGCCAAAAGAAGAGAATAATCAAAGTATATAGGGCATAATCAGGATTGCCCACCCAGTTAGGAAGTCCCTGCATTCCGAATATAGATGAAAGCAGTTGATTTATTAATCCATTAATACCAAATATTTGGCGCCAAAGCATGGCAACAGCTACACTTACGCCCAATAAGGACGGAATATAATAGATCGTTCGATATATACCTAGACCCCGTTTCCCTTTCTCCAATAAAAGCGCCACCCCTAAAGCTGCCAATAGTTTGAGAGGAACCGCTATTACCACATATTTTAGTGTAATCGTAAGAGAGGTAAGAAATAATGGATCCCCGAAAAACATTGTCTTATAGTTTTCTAAACCAATCCACCTTGGTGCGCTTAACAAATTATATTCTGTGAAAGAATAGTAAAGGGATATTAACATTGGTCCAATTGTAAAAATGATAAGGCCCAAGATCCAGGGCCACAGAAAAAACAGTGCTGTTTTATTTTGCGAATATTTCACTTTTGCTTTCTGCTTCATTTTATTATCAACCCTTTTTAATAAATAGGCATCAAAAATAATCAACTAAAATTTTGCCGCTTGCAAAATTTTTAATATGGAAGACGGATAAAATCCGTCTTCCATATTTTAGGGATTACTGAATTGCGTTTTCTAAAATCTGATTAGCTTCTTCAATAAACTGATCTACGGCATCAGGAATCGACATTTGCCCATATGCGATAGTTTGGCTTGTGGTAGTTAATTTTTTCTCTACTTCTGCATAGCCTGCAGGATAGGGAGGATCGATAGGACTCATTGTTTCAAGTGTATATTCTACAAAATCAGATCCTATCGTATCCAGCTCGGATAGCTCCGGTTTCAAAAGCTCTTGCATTTCTGTATTAACCGGTACACCGCGATCTACACTAAGAGTTTTTGCACAATCAGGATCATTCTGAATAAAAGACAAGAATTTTACTACCTCATCAGGATAATTTGTTTTAGCATTTCCACTCATAATAATTCCTGCGCGGACATTGGTTCCATTCTTGACTTCATTTTCATCATGAGGAAATGGCGCAATTTTAAGAACATCATCTGGATTTTGCATAGCCGCCTGGTAAGCCTCTAATTTATTTTGTACATCGAAATCCATCGCCGCACTGCCTGTTGTAATAGGACGAGTCTCTATTGCCCATGTAGAATTGGCAGTAAACTCTGCAGAAGTAGCTCCACCACTTTGTCTCATTTCTTCCCACATGGTAAACCATTTGATAAGATCATCTCTTGTTGCTCCAATTTTACGGCCATCAAATAGAGAGCGTCCCTGTTGTCTAACAAAAACTTCAAGAGTAAATGCAGTAGGAACCATTAAAGAGCCATCCAAAGTCCCATAATAATTATCGCCTTTTTTTTCTGAAATTTCGGCTGCAATATCAGCAAAATCTGTCCAAGTCCAATTAGGATCTGGTTCCGGAATTCCTAATTCTTCAAATACTGTTGAATTATAGATAATACCTAGGGCAATGAATCCCGCTGTCACTCCATAAACTGAATCATTAAAAGTAGCGGATGTGATGGCGGCCTCTTCTACATTTTCCATACTCAAAGCACCGCTTTCGATATAAGGGTCCAAATTAAGCAGCACTTCGTCTTGTGTAAATGCATCCATCCAGGCTAAGTCCATCTGAATAATATCCGGAGCATTTCCTCCCGCCACTTGAGTGGTAAGTTTATCAAAATAAGTTTCGTAACTGGTATATTCGGGAGAAATTTTAATATCAGGATTTTTTTCTTCAAAAACAGAAATTGCATCTAATGTTAAATCATTTCGACGCTGAGAACCCCACCACAAAAAGCGCAATTCTTTTTGTTCTGACGAATCAATTTCACCATTGGAAGTAGTTTCCTGCCCTTGGCTGTCTTGTCCTGAGGAATTTTCCTGCTGAGAAGTTCCGCAGCCAAATAATGTTAATGCCATAGAAACGCTTAAAATTACTCCTAAAAATTTTTTCCACATTTGTCTTTTCCTCCTTAACTTTATCTTCCTTCTAAATAAACGCCTTGATTTAATAGGGCTGTTTCCAGCTCTTTGGGTTGGATATTTCTCGGGAGAATACCCTTTTGGCTAGCCAAAGCAGCTGCCACGCCCGCAGCCTGTCCCATTGCCAAACAACTAGTCATATTGCGTATCGTTCCAATGATATCCGCCTCTACACTGATACATCTGCCGGCAACAATGATACCATCCAAAGATTTAGGCAAAAGGCAACCATAAGGAATATCATAGGATGTTCCGGGCTTCATATCAATAAAGTCAATGTTCTTTCCATCAGCAGTATGAATTGCAACCGGTGCATGATAACTACAAACCGCGTCATCCCACTTGCGGTTACTGAGGACATCGTCTTTATTTAGGATATGTGTACCGACAATTCGCCGGGTTTCCCGTACGCCAAGAGTAGACGCCGTAGTGGTAAAATAGGCATTTTCAAATCCAGGCATATATTTTTGAAAAACTCCCAAAGCCTGTTGTAGACGCTTTCTGGCAATCCTTTCCGCTCTGGAAACATCTTCTACATTTGTTCCGTCAATCCCTGTTTCACCGGTCATATTAATGATAAACTCATTTTTGTGGGGTGTTGAATAGTATAAGAGAAACCAGTCTCTTAAATACTCCAATTCTTCTGGCAAATCGACACCCTGAAGCTCTTTATTTAAGCGAAAACTATGAAATCCTGCATAGGGAGATCCCCGCAAAAAGTCTCCAATCTGATCAGGATGCTCGCGGTAATAATCCTCAAGCTGTTTTGAGTCTACACCGCCGACCTTTCCCAGAAGACTGACTGGATGTAAGTGTTCTTTTGATGCCTTTTGATAGTCAGCGCCTCCACGGGCAGCAACATCAGCATCTCCTGTGCAGTCTATAACTGTTTTCGCTAAAACAACTTGACGGCCAGATTTGCTCTCAATGATAACACCGCGTACTATATTATCCTCGACAATCGTATCACACACCCAAGTATAAAAAAGCACATCAAGATTTTTTTCTTTTTCATACATGTCGAAAATAATGAATTTTGCCATTTCCGTATCGTAATTGACAAAAGTTTCTGTAGATTTATCGCCCTTAATTGTTCCGCCAGCTTCTTCCAATCGATTAATCAGCTCCAAAGGAATTCCTTTTACAACGAGCTTCTTCTGATCGTTGAAAGTCCACGTGGTGGTCATTAATCCTGCGGTAAAATTTCCTCCCAAACAATTTAATCTTTCCAAAACCAACGTATTGGCACCTGCTCTTGCTGCAGCCAAACCTGCTATCATTCCTGCCGTGCCACCCCCGGCAACCAAAACGTCTACCTCACGTAAAATAGGAATGTTTTTTGATTTCTCATAATACGCTTTTAAATTCATCACATTACCCACCTTTTATTCCAATACGCCCAAACGCAGTAACTGTTGTCTGATGTATTCAATTTCTTCTGGAGTCGCATGATCCAGAGGTTGTCTGGCATATCCCAGATCGTACCCGCAAAGGGCTACGGCCTCTTTTAAGATCGGTTGGGGATTAATTCTCCCGTTTTGACATACCCCTTTAAAAAACGGATAAATTTCATAATGAATTTTTTTAGCTTCTTCAATTCTTCCATCTACAAATGCATTAATCATTTTTCGAATGATATGGCCAATTACATGAGCTCCGCCGCTGACTACACCAGCGGCTCCTTGAGCAAGTCCACACAAAATCATAATATCATCGCCATTATAAATTACAAATTCCGGATAAGTTGCCAACCGGTATTCCGTCATCTGTGTCGGATTTAATCCCGCCTCATCCTTGATACCAACAATGTTCGGGATTTTAGATAACCGTCCGACAGTTTCAGGTTTGATGTTTAAATTAGTAAAAATAGGAATATTATATAACAGTATCGGCAAATTAGTGCTCTCTGCAATTGCTTTGAAATGCTCATAAATTCCTTCCTGAGTGGGATTGCAGTAATAAGGGCCTACAACAAGCACTGCGTCATAGCCCATTTTTTCTGCTTCTTGTGTTAACGCAATGGCTTCACGAGTCGATGGAGCACCAGTCCCTGCAACAAGAGGTATGCGATTCGCACAGGCTTCCTTAACCGTATGTAGCATCTTCACCCTTTCCTCATAAGACATCGTTGAAAATTCACCGGTAGAGCCCCCAACAATAATAGAATCACACAAGTTATCGCTGATGAGATGTTCTGTAAGCTGTTTTGCCATATCATAATTCACTTCTCCTGAATCCCGGTAGAAGGGGGTTAGCAACGGAGCTACAATATAGCCTAATTTCTTTCCTATATTTCCCATTATATTTTATCCTTTCTCTTAAAACATAAGATTGTATGATGAATAAGACTAAAAAATTTTTTGGCATCAATTTAATTTAAATAACAGCCTGCTGTTTTCAGATAAAATCGCATTTTTCTCTGCCTTAGAAAGAAAATTGATCTCATGAATGACCGGTACCAAATCATCTAAGGATCTTCCCAGCCTTTGGTCTACTACTGCACCAACTCCGGGACACTCTGTGCCAAATAAGCATCTATCATAGCCCACTGTTTTAATTAAGAATTCTATTGATTCTTTCGTATATAAAACTGTGTCAAAATAGAGCCTCCTTAGACGTTCGCTAAATCGAGAATTCCAATGCTTTTTTATGCTTTCAGCCTCAAATCTGCCAATTTGATAGGGAATTGCACCACCACCATGTGGTACTATTAACTTTAGTGTGGGAAAATCTTCAAAAACGGTTGACTGAAGAAGACTGATTATCGCAATTGATTCTTCGTTAATCATATGGATACTATACCCACATCGAGGCGATTTAGACGTCGTAGCATGAATAAAGCCAGGAATATCCAGTTCAACCATTTTTTCATACAATGGGTACCAATAAGGATCTCCCATTGGTGGAGTTTCGCCTAGTATCGTGTTCTCATATGGATCCGGATTAATGAGACATCCCACAAATCCTAGTTCTTTTACTGCTCTTTCCAACTCTGGCAACGCGCTACTAATAGGTTCTCCTGCACATTGAGGAAGAGCAGCTATACCCCGAAAGGTTTCAGGATATAATTTGCAGAGCCTGCTAATATAATTATGCTCCTCTTCCAAAAACCAATGAATCAACTTTTCCGGTCTTTCGCTATGCATTAGATGAAATGGCCTGGGCGATGTTAATTGCAAATCTATGTGTTGCTCTTTTAATAATTCTAAATGTCCCTTTGCCCCAATTTCCGGATATTCCAAACTGCGCTGAATCTCTTCATCTGTCATTTCTACTTTTTTCGGGCCATCTACTCCACGATTTGCCAACAGCAACGCCCGATAGGCCCATAACTGCTGTGGTGCAGTTACGTGAGCGTGGCAGTCAATAACCATGTGATACCTCCTTCTCTTAAGCCATCATAAATAGAATCGTTTAAAATTTAATAACCGCTTTTCGAACCGTCTCCTTTCTTGGACTATTACAACCCGGTTTATGTAATTCTCCTGGATAAAATACTGCTACTCTACCAGGTTTTAGCAATAATGGGACACTAGTATCAGCACTCGTATAAAATGCTACATCATCTTTTTCCAATCTATCTTCCTTCAAAACAACCTCGGCATCTCCAGGAAGATATTCTATGATCTCGCTACCCGATAGTACGATTTGGATATCACCATATTTGCTATGTGCCTCAAAATTCAATTTCTCCGGGTCCTTTGTACAGGACTCCATAATTATAAAATAACTCTGATCTACTAATCGATATTTACCACAAGGCCTATTAATAATATCTTGCTTCATAAATTCTTGCACCAATTTTCTTACATTTAGTGGCAATCGGTTTATATCATCAAGCACACTATAATACAAACTATATTCCCCCTTTAAAACATCAGACCATATGTTGAATTTGATATTTACATAATAGACTATATAATTTTATTTGTCAATAATGTTTATAAATTTTTTATTTTGTAAAAGTATTGTGTTTAATGGAAATATAAGGTATGATAAACATACATCTTATATTTAAGTTAAGGAGTAGTTTTATGAAACCAATTCAAAAAACTTCTATTATTGATCAGGTTGTTGATAGCCTATTGGAGTTTATCGCTTCGGATCGTGTAAAGATAGGCGATAAAATGCCTACTGAACAAGAATTGTGTGATATGTTAAAAGTTGGACGCTCTACAGTGCGAGAAGGTATGAGAACTTTGAAAGCTTTAGGGTATGTTGAGATTACTCCCGGTCGTGGTACTTTTCTTCTAAGAAAGACGCCTGAGGGAAAAGCGCAAGTAACCAACTGGCTTGAAAATAATAAATCTCAGCTAGATGATCTTATGGAAGTAAGAAGTGCATTAGAAGTCCTATCGGCAAAACTCGCCGTTCAACGTGCTACAGAGGATGATTTAGAACATATTTATAAAACACATCAAAAGTTTAAAAATGCCTATGAGTTCAATATTTCAAGTGATTTGGCTTATTACGACGAATTATTTCATTCGCAAATCATGATAGCTACACATAATTCCGTTTTAATATCGATTGGAAAACAGCTAACCCCCCATTTCCGTGATTATCGTTTAAAGACCTTTCGTATGCAAGTTAACTGTGATAAAGCTTTTTATTATCACCAAAAAATAGTTGATTTCCTTTTATCGCATGATGAAGAAAATTGCGTAAAAATAATGACAGGGCATTTACAGTTTTCCATGGACGATATCATCAACTGGATTAATTCTGATTCTTAATAAATTCCAAAAGCAAATATACCTACTAGTTTTATTCATAAACCATTTTATAAGATTTGTTGATTCTTTATGACATATTTGCCGATTTTTTCTGGATATCCATTTGAACATCAATTACGAGCTGCAAAACAATATCATACGCAAATATAAGATTTTGTGTCTATATAATCTTGACGATTTCGTTATCTGTATTTACTAAAATCAGGAATAAACATGTACCGATATGGTCGGTAGATATTGCAAAACGTCCGAAAGGTTCTGTTACCGTCCATGCCTAAAAGTTTATAAAACAATAACCGACACTTGCCGCGCTCCGTTTGCCCTTTTCCTTCTCGATTCGAACTACTTGTATTTCTTTCAGTTTTCCATAAGAGTGAGACTCTATGTTTCCTCCATCGCCCCTGTTGTTACTTGTTTCTTAATTTCCTTTTTCTGCTTCTTTTTTCTGCAACGCTAAAACTTTTCCTGAACTTCCAGCGTAGCCTATCTCTTTTAGTTAACAATAAAAAAACGAGGCAAAACCTGCCCCGTCCTCTCAAATATTATAAATTTGTTACGCTTCTAAAAATTTATGTTTGAATTTCCAGAAAAAGGTGTTATAATAAGCACAGAAAAAATAAAAAGCACTTCCTGGACGGCTGATCGCTTCCAACAATCAACCGTCCCCCACCATAAGAGTAAACCGACTACTCCTACGGTTTGTGAAATGCCATTTACAGGTTAGATTCTAACCTGATAAATACTCATTTGTCAAGCCTGTTACTCTTATGTGTGGTAAGAGTAGCAGGTTTGTTTTTTCACAAAAACGCACCTTGACAAACAAGTTATGAAAACAGGCACACTCTATAGCGACTGTTTCTAACTTTATATGCTTGCGAAACTGATACTATCGTAACATCAGTATGCCGTGACCTTCCTTCGGAAGCAGCAACCTCTTGCGATAAGCTTCAACCTGGAATAACACATTGGTTCTGCCGATGCGCCGGAGGAACGGGTTTCGATAGACAAGCGTTCGTGATTTTGCTTATTTCAAAAGCGTGCTTTCTTTCTTAGATAATAGGCTTTTGTAATAAGAACAAGAACAAGGGGAAAGTTAAACTTTCCCCTACTGAATGTTGGTGGAGCATAGCGGGATCGAACCGCTGACCTCTACACTGCCAGTGTAGCGCTCTCCCAGCTGAGCTAATACCCCATTTCACAAAGCTGTGTTTTTCACAGCTTTGTTATAATATCATATTTTCAAATATTTTGCAAGCCCCTTTTTAAAGTTTTTTTAATTTTTCTGTCAGCTCGTGCTGAGGCGTAACAAAAAGGGTCTGATAATGCACATAGATAACCATACCGGGCTTTGCTCCCTGGGGTTTGCTCACGTAACGGACCTGAGTATAATCCACCGGCACCTGGGAGCTGTCTTTTGCTCTGCTGTGGTACGCCGCCAGCATAGCGGCCTCTTTCAAGGTAGCATCGCCTGGCTGTCTGCCCCCGGTCACAATGATCGTATGGGAACCGGGGATATTCTTGGTATGCAGCCAAATGTCATTGTTATTGGCTTGTTTTAAAGTCAGTTTATCATTCTGCCGATTATTGCGGCCCACTAGAATACGGAATCCCTCGCTGGACACAAACTCCAAAGGAGCCAAAGGCGCCGGCGGCTTTCTTTTATCCCGCACCGCCTTCAGGTAGCCTTCTTCCCGCAGTTCCTGGCGGATCTCGTTCAGCTCGCTTTCGCTCTGAGCCCGGCTTAGGCAGTCGAATACCGAATCGACATACAGAAGCTCCTGCTCCGCCTGCGCGATCTGCTCTCCCAATACCTGCTGAGCGGTTTTGGCCTTGCGGTACTCCTTGTAGTATTTCTGCGCATTCTGGGTAGCGTTAAGCGCCGGATCCAGCTTAACCCGCATCAGACGATTTTCATCGTAGAAGTTCTCCAAATCCGCAAAAGCGCTTCCCCTTTCGATGCGGTAAAGATTAGCGTTGATCAAATCTCCGCAGACCCGCAGGTGCTCCCGGTCCTCACTTCGGGCAAGCTCTCCCCTTTGCAGGTTGATCTTTCGGCTGAGGCGTTCCGACGCATTAGCCAGCAGCCGCAGGAGATCCTGCGCTTTTACCCGCATCCGGTCCTGCCGGTCCCGCTCCTCATAAAATTCATCCAGCAGAGAAGAAAAATCCTCCCACCGGCTCACCGACGCCAGAGTGCCGTATTGGACGATATTCAAAAAGGAAAACTCCATCGGCTTTCCTTTGATTTTGGTTACCATATAAGGCTCTCCCGCCGTATCCCGGACCGTAGTAAACAGCCGCTCCAAAAAGAACCGAAGCCGTTCCCTCTGCTCCTGTGTCAGATCTCTAGTAAAAAGCTCCTGTCCCCGGCCCACCTGATGCTCTATCTCCCGGCAAACCACCGGAGAAAGCCCTTGCAAAGCGTTTAGGATTCCTTTATTCAGGCTTTGGTTCTTCGGTTGATGAACAATAGCCTCGACAATCTCCTCCGGCTGGCACTCCAGCATACAGGGCTTGTTCTGGGCTGGCGGCAGCTCATAGGCGAGGCCGGGCTGCACCAGCCGTTGAGATGACATTTCTTCATCCACCCTTTTCAAGGCATCCACGATTTTCCCCTGGCCATCCACCAGGATAATGTTACTGTATTTCCCCATAATCTCGATGACCAGGGATAAGCGAACCTTATCCCCTAATTCGTTGGCAGCGTCAAAATCCAAATACAATAGCCGTTCCAGCCCCGGCTGTCTGACTTCCACCAGCTTAGCGCCAGACAGGCGTTTTCGCAGCAGCATGCATAACATAGGCGGAACCTTAGGGTTTTCCGGCGCATATTGGGTAAAGTGAATTCTAGGACTGTTGGCCCTGGCCGATAGCAGCAGCTTAAACGCCTCCTGCCGGGTCCGCAGCAAAAATACCAGCTCCTCTTTGTTCGGCTGGTAGATTTTATCCACCCGCGCGCCCAGCGCCCGGTCTGTGATTTCCTTCTTTAAATGTCTCAAAAACGCTCCGTCAAGCGCCATACAGCTTCCTCCTCATAAGCGGCGCCAATGCGCCGCTTTTCTTTCCGGCGTACCAGCCGAGGCATACCCCGTGAGGTTCCAGCCGCGCCCGGCGAACGAGTCTGCTTTCCTCCCCTTTCTCCGGCAGCAGACTTTCGCATTCCGCGCCCATGATGAACCTTTCATTCGCCGGTATTATCCAATGACCGGATCCCATTCGCCGGCTAACTCATCGAACTATAAATAACGGATGCCGTCGCCGGCGTTTTCCTCCAGGAAAAATTCAATTCCTGGAAACGCCCTGGAGAGCCTCTCCCGAAGCGGTTCCATGGCAATATCCTCAGTCTTGAAATGCCCGCCGTCCACCAGGGTCAAACCAGCTTCCTTCGCGGCCAAAATCTCATGATGCTTTACCTCCCCGGTGACAAAGGCATCCGCCCCCTTCTCCATGGCGTCAAACAGGAATTCCCCTCCCGCACCGGAGCATAGAGCCACTTTCCTCACCGGACGGTTTCCCGCCACATAGCGTATCCCCTCACAGGAAAGCCTCTCTTTTACAAACGCCGCGAAGCTTTTCGGCTCCATAGGCTGGGCAAGGGTTCCCATAACGCAGCAAGGAAGCTCGCCGTAAAAAGCCACCCCTATCCGTCCGGAAAGCCCCAAAGCGGCGGCCAGACAGTCGTTGACGCCTCCCGGCGCCATGTCCAGATTGGTATGGGCGCAAATCGCCCCGATTCCTTCCTTTGCCAGAAGGTAAGGAACACTATTGCTCAGCAGGCGCTTCAAGGGATGAAAAATTACCGGGTGGTGGCTGACGATCAGCTGCGCCCCTTTCTCCCGTGCCTGGCGTACCGATTGCGCCGTGATATCCAGGGTTACCAAAGCCTTCGTGACCTCCGTTTTTCCATCGCCTACTAAAAAGCCCGCGTTGTCAAAATCCATCGCGGTGGAAAAGGGCGCGATTTCATTGAGATAACGATAAATTTCATCAATTGCTGCCATTTGGAAATTCCTCCCTGATTAGCTGCCTCAGCGCTTCCGCCGCCTGGCAGTATTCCATTTGAGCCTCCTGCTCTCCGCCGGCCCGGGCTCCCTTCTCCAGATTTTGGAGATGGCGAAGCTGCTTGCCCAGATAGGCAAGCGCAGCAGTGCGCTCTGCTTTATCGGTAAGCGGCGATTGCAGCAATTTCCCCAGGTAAGGGAAAAGAATTCCCCCGGCTTCCTGACGGCCCGTATAAGCCGTCAAAAGAACGCTGTAGGGCCTTCCCAGAGATAGTACCGGCCGCTCTTCTAAAATTTCAAACCCATGCTCCGCCAGGAAGCGGCGCAGCTCTTCCGCTCTCGTCATCGGCTGAAGGACTAACCGGGCGCCTGTTTCCTTCAGCCAGGGAGCGGCGCCTAAAATAGACGCGATCACCTCTCCTCCCATACCGGCGATCACAATAAAATCCGCTTCTTCCGGAAGGAAAGCCTGTAGGCCGTCGGACAGCCGAAGCTCCACGATGTCCTCTACCTGGTATTTTCTCACATTTTCCTTAGCCCGCTCCAGAGGGCCGGGACGCAGGTCCGCGGCCACAGCGTGGATGACCCGGCCGGTCTTTGCCAGCCAAATGGGAAGGTAGCCGTGGTCTGTTCCGATATCCGCCAATTTAGCTCCCGCGGGAACAAAAGAGGCGCACAGAGACAGCCTAGGATCCAGCTGAAACAAGGGGCGCAATTTGATTCCTCCTACAAAATTGGGGCCGCGACGGCAGTCACGGCCCCAAGCTTTCCGCGAGTTTATTTACCAGCTAAGTGCTCGTTGAGTTTCTCTACCAGCTCGTCCGGGTCTACATTATGCACCAGGCAAGCCTGTTCCAAAGATTCTCCCCTGGAAGCCGGGCAGCCTAAGCAATGCATTCCCATCTCCAGGAAAAAGGGCGCCGTGGTCCGATCCATATCCAAAATATCACCAATGATAGTATCCTTTGTTACCGTTGCCATAAAACAATTTACCTCCTTTGCTTTTCACGTCTGATTCTATTATAATCTCCCGCGCCCCGCTTTGCAATACATTTTTCACAGCCGCGAAAGCGGCTTGAAGGCGTCCCGGTCTGAACGGTACTCAAATCCCGCCTGCTTTCCTGCTGTAAGCGGCGGCCAGTCGGAAATCACTCCTGCGCCCTCGGCTTTTGTCCTTTTTTACCAACCGCTTTCTAAAAGCGGTTGGTAAAAGCCTTTTCCTCCGGGACATAAAAAATACGCCCCGGAAAGCTTTCCGGAGCGTACCCTTGCTCATAAGAAGGAACTTATCTTATTCTTCCCTCATCTTAGCGAAGCACTCGCTGCAATAGACCGGACGGTCCTCACGGGGTCTGAAAGGAACCTTGGCTTCCTGACCACAAGCAGCGCAGGTAGCAGTGAACATTTCACGCTCAGGCTTTGCGGCGTTCTTACGGGCATCACGGCAGGCTTTGCATCTCTGGGGCTCGTTTACGAAACCCTTGGAAGCATAAAATTCCTGCTCGCCGGCGGTGAATACAAATTCAGCGCCACATTCTTTGCAGATGAGAGTCTTGTCTTCGTACATTTGATTTACCTCGCTTTGGATAATAAAATTTTTCGCCCTTTGACGGATTTAAACCGACGCCTTTGAAAATCAACGCTCTAACTTAAGCTATCCGGGCACATATAAAACAAGTAATCACACGGGAAACTACATGGTCTTCTTCAGTTTCGCTCTAATCCTTTGAAGGGCATTATCCACAGCTTTAGGTGAAATGGAAAGAGATTTTGAAATCTGTGCATAGGTTAAACCGTTCAGGTAAAGAGATAAAACCTGAAATTCCAGGGTTGAAAGGGTTTCTTCAATTCTTTTCTTGATCTGCTGGAGATTCTCCCGGTCAATCATCACCGTCTCCGGATCATTGACCCCAGCATCCGCTTCTGGAAGCGTTTCCTCCGGAAAGCCGGCCAAAGAATGAAAAGGGATATTTTTCTGCCTTGCAGCCGCCCGATAAAGGGTTACCAACCGGTTGTTTACACAAACGGTCGCATAGGTTTCAAAAGACGCGCCTTTGCCCTCCTGAAAGGACATCACGCTATCCAGTAATCCCAGCGCAGCCTCCTGCAAGAGATCATCCGCATCAATCCCCAGCTTCCGGTAGCCGGAAATCTTCCACTGCAGCAGTCCATAGTATCGGGAAATCAGCTCGCTGAACGCTTCCTGATTCCCTTGCCTTACCCTGGCGACAAGCTCCCCATCTGTAAGATTGCCCATGCCGTCAACCCGTTCAGGTATGTTCAATCCTACCACCTCAAGGTTCCACGAAGAATACTTTCTTACATAGTACCCCAAGTGTGTAGAAAAGTCAATGGGGTTTTATACAAAAATATCAAAAAATTTCGTCGTATCCTATACTTTTTCGTTGGTTCGCAGTATAATTAAGGTAAATATGGTTATTAAGGGCAAATACAAGGCATAAACGGGGTGTTTTCTTGGCAGCTAAAGTGATCAGTATGGGGCTATACGGAGCGGAAGCTTTTCTGGTAGAGGTCGAATGTGACATCGGCCGTTCTCTTCCTGCCTTTGACCTGGTAGGCCTGCCTGACGCCGCGGTAAAAGAATCACGGGAACGGGTCAGGGCCGCTTTGAAAAACTGTGGGTTTGACTACCCTACAGGCCGTATCACCGTAAATCTGGCTCCCGCCGACATCCGCAAGGAGGGTCCTCTATACGACCTGCCTGTGCTGATGTCTGTGCTAATCTCCAGCGGCCAGCTGGGTGCGTGCCTGGGAGATTCCGCTTTTCTTGGAGAGCTTTCCCTCTTTGGGGAGCTGCGTCCGGTAAACGGCGTGCTTCCCATGTGTCTGAAAGCGAAACAGGCGGGGCTTCAAAAAATTTATGTTCCCGCCCAAAACGCGGAAGAGGGCGCGTTGGTACAGGGGCTTACAGTATATCCGGTTCCAAACCTTACAGCGCTGATCGAGCATCTGAGCGGCCGTATTCCCCTGGCTCCCGCCTCTCCCCCTTCTCCTCAGGATGACCCCTTTCCCCTGCCGGATTTCTCCCAGGTAAAAGGACAGCCTCAGGCCAAGCGCGCCTTGGAGGTCGCGGCGGCAGGCGGACACAACATCCTTTTGATCGGCCCTCCAGGCTCCGGGAAAAGCATGCTGGCCAAAAGGCTTCCCTCCATCCTTCCCGGCATGACCTTTGAGGAAATGATCGAAACCACAAAGATTTATTCCATCGCCGGGGCCCTCCCCCAAGGGGCTTCCCTGATCCGCCGCAGGCCCTGCCGTTCTCCCCATCACACAATTTCCGCCGTAGGGCTTTCCGGCGGCGGCCTGATTCCAAAGCCGGGAGAGCTTTCTCTGGCCCACAACGGCATTTTATTTTTAGACGAGCTGCCCGAGTTTTCCCGCGCCGCAATGGAGGTTCTGCGCCAGCCCATTGAAAATGAAACCGTCACCCTGTCCAGAGCGGGCGTAACCCTGACCTATCCTTGCTCCGTCATGCTTGTGGCTGCTATGAATCCCTGTCCCTGCGGATATTTCGGCCATCCCTCCCGCCCCTGCACCTGCTCCCCCGCCGGCGTATCCCGGTATCTTTCCAGGGTTTCCGGTCCCCTGCTGGATCGAATCGACCTTCACATTGAAGTTCCCCCGGTAGAATTTGACCAGCTTAGCGCCTCAGGTTCCGAGGAACCCTCCGCCGCCATTCAGCAGCGGGTCGAACGGGCGAGGGCTTTACAGCGCGAGCGGTACCGAAAACATCAAGCCTCCCCCGCCGCCTGCAACGCAAAAATCTTACCGGAGCTTCTGAAGGCCGCCTGTCCGATGACAGAAAGCGCCCGGCGCCTGTTAAAGCTTTCCTTTGAAAAGCTGGGCTTATCCGCCCGCGCCTATGACCGGATTTTGAAGGTTGCCCGCACCATCGCCGATTTGGATCAAGAAGAAATCATTCAAAGCGGCCACATGGCCGAGGCAGTACAATACCGTTCACTGGACCGGAAATATTGGACCGAGAGGCGGTAAACCAAGCCGGACGGCACCGGCTGTTGAAGGGGCTTCAAAACCGGCAGCATTCTAAGCGCTTTTACGAAGCAAGCCATAATTCTTTTTCCACCGGGCACTAGGGCGGATTATCCTTCCCCGGCTCTGCCCGGGGCACTTGCTAAAAGCGGCGGCAAAAGAGCCGCTGTATCCCGGAGAAACAGCTGGGATACAGCGGCCCTTTTCAACGGCCTATTTCGCTGATGATATTTCCTGCTTAGCGGGCCGCCTCTGTCCCGGCGCTGTACAGGCCCGATTTCTCAGCGGCCTGCTTCAAGCGGGGCAGCTCCCTTTTTAACGCGCTCCGCACGCTTCTCTGCCAGAAGAACTCGCCTATAAACAACAGCCGCTCCAAGCCGCGGCGATGCGTCACCGCCTGAATCAGCCGCTTTACTGAGTAAATTCTTTTGCTGGCGATAATAATTTCCCTCTGCAAATCATCGGGCGCAATCTTTTCCGGATAATGGACCACATTACCGTTGTATTTCGACCAGTCGGTGTGGATCAGCTTATTTTTATGAGTCTTATACACCGGAGTGCCTGGTACAAAATACATGGACTGAATCAGGACGCCGCAGATGTCGTGGGAAATCACGAAATCCGCCAGCCGCTCCCCTACGCCCTTTACGTGATTGTCAGCGCCTACGATAAACAATCCCCGCACGCGCAGGCCATGGCGCTGGATATTCTCTACCGAGCGGACAATTTCCGCGTAAGTGCTCTTTTTATGCAGGCTTTCAAACGTCTCATCCTCTAAAAACTCGATTCCCATGGCAATCTCGCAGAAGCCCGCCTCTTTCAAAAGCTCCAGCATCTCGTCGTCAAAGCCCACCTCGTACCGGGCCTGAACCGTAAACTGATACCGAATTCCGCTGCGAATGATCGCGTTGAGCACCGATACCGCCCAATCCCGGTCCGCGAAAAAGTTATCATCAGTGAGCCAGAGTATTTTGGCCGCACGGCGGTGGCCCTGGTCGTGAAAGGCGATAGCCTGGCGGATATCCTCCACAACATTTTCCGGCGATCTCGTCCGCACTTTTCTGCCGAAATGCCGTACTACCGCACAATAATCGCAATTGTGAGGGCAGCCTCTGGACGCGTGAACCTGCGGCCAAACCGTATTATGCCCCGCCATTTTCCGGTAATGGTAAAGCAGGTCTCTATCAGGAATAATATCGATATTATGCGGCGGCACACACTGCCCCGTACACACAATCTCGTCGTTATTCCGATAAGCTACCCCGGGAAAATCAATTTCCTGATCCCTTCGCAGGCAGTCAATCAGCTTAAGGATAGATTCCTCCCCTTCTCCCAGCAGTACATAATCGCAGTATTGAGCAGCCTCCTGATAATTCATCGAGGCGTGAAGTCCGCCCAGTACCACCAGGGCCTTGGAATTTTTCCTGACGAAGCGGGCAAGCTCATAGCCCCGCTTGGCCTGAAAGGTAAAAATTCCAATCAGCACGATATCCGCGTCCAGCACGTCATCCCACCGGATTTTTGAAATGGACTCGCTGTACATCAAGGTATCCGGCACCGCTTCCTTCGCCACGGTAGCCAAGGTCATCAGGCCGTGGGAAGGCGTCCGAATATACTGGTCGTAGACATAGAGGTTCTTAATCGACCGCCGGTAGGGCAGGTTACCCGGCTCTAAAAAACGGATCTTATTGATTTTCATGCTTTCTTCTCCCATATGCCGCTCTATTTTTCATAGCCGCTATCGATATTAGCAGCCTAATGCCAAAGCATCGCGCCGCGGCCGGTCAAATGCGGTTTTTCGGGACAGCGCCCCAAAAGCCTATCATTCCAAAACTGCTTTTATTATACTCCAGCCGCCGGAAAATGCAAGAAGCCCTAAGACTTCCGCTGGCGTCAACGGCGCTTGGGAAGCTCAAGGCTCTCGATGTATTACATTTCATGAACCAAAGCCTTATTTATGGTATTTCCCCGAATGGGCAATCTGAAAGGCGCGGTAAATCTGCTCGCAAAGCATAACCCTGGCCAGCTGATGAGGAAAGGTCATCGGAGACATGGAAAGCCGCAGCGCCGCTTTCCGCTTTACTTCCTCCCACAGTCCCCAGGAGCCGCCGATGACAAAGGCCAGGCTGCTGGCGCCGTTTACCGCGGCCCGCTCCACATACTGGGCAAGCTGGGGCGAGGAAAGCTCTTTGCCCTCGATGCACAAAGCGACGATCGGAGTGCTGCCCGCTTTTTGAAGAAGCCGTTTTCCCTCCTGCTCTAAGCCGCTTTCGATCTGGGCCTTCGAGGGCCGTTCCGGCAGGCGTTCTTCGTCCACCTCTAAAACCTCAAACCTGCAAAAGGCCGACAGCCTTTTACCGTATTCGGCGCAAGCCTCCCGCCAATATTTCTCTTTGCATTTTCCTACGCACAGAATCCGCACCGTCAGCATTATTTTTTCCTTTCCCAGTTAAATCAAAAGGGTGTGTCCTCCTGAATTCTCCACAGGGGACACCTGCAATAAAAAGTCTTCCCCAGCTTTCATGCCCTGCTCCAACAGGCTGCACAGCGCCGTTTGATAAGCGAGCTGAGGGATATTATTCTCCCTGCTTAAATGCGCCAAAAGAATTCGGGTAGTTCCCTGCCTTACCAAGTCCGGAAGCTCCTGGGCGCAGGCGCTGTTGGACAAATGCCCTTGAGGCGACAGGATACGGCGTTTCAAATAATAGGGATAGCCGCCGCTTTGCAGCATCCCAACATCGTGATTGGATTCCATCACCGCCACGTCGCAGCCGGCAAGAGCCGACCGGACCTCCTCGGACACAAAGCCCAAATCAGTGGCGACCACGACCACGCGGCCGTTTGGCAATGAAATTCGATAGCCTACGCTTTCCGCCGAATCGTGGGAGGTGTGAAAGGGGCGGATCTCCATTCCGGCTTCCTGTATCCCGTTTTCAGAGATGACGTCACAGGGGAATTTTCCCGAAAGGATCTGCATATCATTCAGAGCCTCCAGAGTGCCCATGGAGGAATACACCTTGATATGATGCCGGGAAGCCAGCACCCGCAGTCCCTTGACATGGTCGGTATGCTCGTGGGTGACAAAAATTGCCCGGACAGATGAGATATTGATGTCATTGGCCGATAATGCCCCCTCCATCTGCTTCGCTGTTCTTCCCGCGTCCACCAGGATTCCATGCTCCCCGGTTCCTATGTAACAGCTGTTGCCGCTGCTGCCGCTGAAAAGCGGACATACCTTTGCCATAGAGTCCTCCCAGTTTTCAAATAAAATACGCTGCCTAATCCGCCGGCCAGTCTTATCTATCCGCCCTTTTGCATTCTCTGCCTTGGAACAAGCCTTTTTCTATAAAAGCCGCAGGGAAAGGCGTTCATTCATCACAGCTCCCATCGGGAGGCAGCTGGCGGACGCTCCAAGTGAAATCAGAAAGGCTATAAAATACGAATCCTGATAAAGCCCGATGTTGTATGATCCCCCGTTTTTCCAACCCGCCTCTCTACAGAAAGCATAAGCCGAACGGCATATAATAACGCCTCGATTCGGCGGAGACATCTAAAGCGCTGAAAGAGAGCAATAAGAAAGCACGAAAAACCGAAATTTTTCGTGCCGTTGGCCGCCTATTCTTTTATAGGGCCTGAGCCACCGAAGCCTCCGGGAAATACACTCGGCGGATGTCCGCTCCTAGGCCCTGTAATTTTTCTACGATATTTTCGTAGCCGCGCTCAATGTATTCAATATTTTCAATTTCTGTAACGCCTCTGGCAGCCAAACCAGCCACCACCATCGCCGCGCCTGCCCTCAGATCCATCGCCTTTACAGGAGCGCCCACCAATTCCTTGACGCCCTCGATCACAGCAATTTTACCGTCCACAGAAATCTGAGCGCCTAAACGCCTCAGCTCCTCTACATAGCGGAACCGGTTGTCCCAAACGTTCTCATTAATAATGCTGGTGCCATCCGCCAAGCAAAGCACCGCGGCGATCTGCGGCTGCATATCGGTGGGAAAGCCTGGGTGCGGCATAGTCTTGATATTGCATTTGGCCAAAGGCTTTTCCCGTACTACCCGGATCGCCTCATCATACTCCGTAATTTCAACGCCCATTTCCTCCAGCTTAGCGGTAATGGATTCCAAATGCTTAGGAATCACGTCGTGAACCGTAATATCCCCACCGGCAGCGGCTGCCGCCGCCATATAGGTTCCGGCCTCGATTTGATCCGGAATGATAGAATAAGTGGCGCCTTTCATCTGTTTAACGCCACGGATTTTAATAATATCGGTGCCCGCGCCCCTGACGTCCGCGCCCATGGAGTTCAAAAAGTTAGCCAAATCCACAATATGGGGCTCTCTGGCAGCATTTTCAATCACGGTCATGCCGTCCGCCTTTACCGCGGCCAGCATAATATTCATAGTGGCTCCAACGGAAACCACATCCAGATAAACATTATTGCCGGTTAAATGGTCCGCCGAAACATTGACCATACCGCCTTCCAGCTTATACTCAGCGCCTAAAGCCATAAATCCCTTTAAATGCTGATCGATCGGACGCACGCCAAAATTGCAGCCTCCTGGCAGCGCAACCTTAGCATGGGAAAAACGGCCCAGCAAAGCGCCCAGCAGATAGTAGGAGGCGCGCATATGCCTTACCAGGTCATAAGAGGCTACCGGCGAAATAATATGACGGCTGTCGATTTCCAGGGTGGATTTATTCACCATGCGGACAACAACGCCCATTTCCTGTAGAATTCTGGCGATATTGGTTACATCGCTAATATTCGGTACGTTTTCAATGCGGCATATATCCTCGGCCAAAATCGCGGCGGGAATAATAGCGACAGCGGCGTTCTTCGCCCCGCTGATTCTAACATCCCCATGCAATTTCCTGCCACCGTTAATAACAAATTTATCCAACGCGGCACACTCCCATATCTCAATCTTTACGGTAAAATCATCGTAAAACCAAATCTCCCGCCAAACGCTTTTCGGCGGCATTGCCCCCGAAAACGCACAAGTAAGTGAAGCCAATAGTCAAAAAATTTCATAAAAATCCAGAGATTCGGTAAAAAACACAATTACACTCTCTGAAAAATAATAATACAGAATCGGCCGAAAGTCAACCTCTAAATTTACATAATTCTTTTTTGTAACTTTTCGCCGGTTTAATAAAAGTATCCCCTCAGAAAACCTGATTATGAATGTTTAAAAATTCTAATATTTTTTTTAAATCATTAGGAAAAGGCGCCTTTACACAAATCCGAGAGAGAAAAAACGGATGGGTCAGCTCCACCAATCCGCAGTGCAAAGCCTGGCGGCTGATCAGCTCCCGGCTTCCGCCGTAAAAGTCATCTCCAGCTAAAGGATGGCCTATGCTGGACAGATGCACACGGATCTGATGCGTTCTGCCAGTTTCCAGGGTCAAAGCCAACAGTGTATAGCTTTTTCCGGCTGCCGCTCCCTGGGCCAGCGATTTCCAATGAGTGACCGCGGGCTTCCCGCCCTCGCCCGCCTCCCGCTGAATGCTGTGTCCCTCCTTCAGCCGAATGGGCGTGTCAATGACGCCCTCTCCCGGCAGGCTTCCCTGGCAAACAGCGAAATAAGTTTTCCCCACGTCATTCAGAGCGGACGCGGCGTAAGAATCCTTGGCGCCTATCACCAATCCGGAGGTGTCCTTATCCAGTCGGTTTAAAGGGCGGAACCGCCAATCTTCACCCTTCCTTTTTTGATAATAGGAGACAAAATTGCATACCGTTCCCCTATCGTGACCGGGACAGGGATGCACCGGCATTTGGGGCGGCTTATTAAGAATCAGCAGGGCGTCATCCTCCCACAGCACAGATACCGGCAGAGCCTCCGGCGCCATGGAATTGTGCTCCTGGGGAAGCGTCAGGCGCACCGTGTCCCCGGCTGCCGCCGTATCCGCCGCCCAAACAGGCTTCCCATTTTTTAGAATCCCGTTTTGCATTTTCTTGCATTGCGACAGCAGCTTTGCCGATACGCCGCATCCCCGCCGCAAAAAGGTTTTCACCTGTGCGCCGCTGTACTCCGGCGGCACCGTGAAGCTGAGGTCCTTCAAATCCTGACGCCTCCTTTTTTAATTCAATCGGCTGAAGAAAAAAGGCAAACGATTGGGAGGGCCGCCCTATCGCCGCCAGCCGATGAAAGCCGTCTGGATCCAACAAGCCTGGCCTTTCATCGAAGCTCCCCTTCGTTTGCCTTATTAAATGATAATGAAATTATTTTACTTCCACAGTCCAGCCCATAGTGTCAGGCAGCTTGCCCCACTGAATCCCGGTCAGATTGTCGTAAAGCTTCTGAGACACCTCGCCGATCTCCCCGTTATTGATCATCATGATCTCATCGCCCCACTTCAGCTGGCCGATGGGAGATATGACCGCGGCGGTGCCGCTTCCAAAAGCTTCCTTCAGCTGGCCTTTCTGATAAGCCTCATACAGTTCGTCAATGGCCAGCTTTCTTTCCGTTACCTGGTATCCCCAGGAGCGGAGCAGCTCGATGCAGGACATTCTGGTAATGCCGGGCAGAATGGAACCCTGCAAAGCGGGGGTAACGATCTCGTCGCCGATCCTGAAGAACACGTTCATGGTGCCGACTTCCTCAATATAGCGGCGCTCCACGCCATCCAGCCACAGAACCTGGGTATAGCTCTGCTCCTCCGCCTCATCCTGCGCCTTCAGGGAAGCAGCGTAGTTAGCGGCGGTTTTCGCGAAGCCTAAGCCGCCCCGCACGGCGCGGACGTAGTTCTTTTCCACATAGATCTTTACCGGATTCAGGCCCTCAGGATAGTAAGCGCCCACCGGAGAGCAGATAATCAGGAACATCAGGTGCTTTGCCGGATGCACGCCCACCTGGGGATCCACGGCGAAAATAAACGGACGCAGATATAAAGAAGTGCCCTCCGCAGTGGGGATCCAATCCTTTTCAATGCCGACCAGCTTTTTCAGCGCTTCCACACAGAAAGCCTCATCTACCAGAGGGATGCAGAGGCGCTCGTTGGAGCGGTTCAAACGGGCCATATTTTTCTCCGGGCGAAACAGCAAAGCTCTGCCGTCGGCGGTCTTATAGGCCTTCATGCCCTCAAAGACCTCCTGGCCATAGTGCAGGCACATAGCGGCGGGGTCTAACTCAATCGGGCCATAGGGAACGATTCTGGGATCATGCCAGCCCTGGCCCTCGTCGTAATTCATAACAAACATGTGGTCGGTAAAAATGGAGCCGAAGCCAAGCTTGCTTTCATCCGCAGGCTTTTTTTTCGGGTTTTTGGTTAACGTGACTTTGATTTCTTGCATCAGAAACACTTCCTTATCGAATATAGGTTGTATTATAGCATAAAGTGATGGAAAATTCAATCAATCTCGGTCAGAAAGGAAAAAACACATGCACAAAATTATAAGGTTCGCAACCCTTTGGGATATCTATTTTTCATACGGCCGCCGCTGCATTTGCCGAAGCCTGTCATGACGCCTTCCACGGAAATTCCTGCAAAGCCTTGAAATCCCGGGGCGTCAATCTCCTCTCCATGCAGAAACGCCTTAACCCTCGGGTCCTCAGCTGTCAGATTCAGCACCTGCCGGCACTCTTCCGGCCGGCTCGCCATGAACAGCCCATGCGCCGGCTCTACCCGTCCCCGGCGAAGCTCTCCCACAGGAACCCCCGCTCTCAGCACGCCAAGCCCGGAAAGCTCCGGCAGGCCTTCTGGAAGAAGCAGGGCGGTTTCTCCGAAGCTTTGAAGAGTTCCTTTCGGTATCTCTATTAAAAGCTGATTTAATAAATTATTAATAGATGCTTTTATTTCTTTATTTAATTTATTATTTTGATAAATTCCCGCTTTTTCAACGCATTCTACGCTTTCAAAGCTTTCCTCATTTTTTCGGAGCTTAGCGATAAAGTGGCCTTCCCCGCCGTCCATAGGAAAAATACGTCTGGCTTCCGGAAGTCCAGACGGCCTTCCGAAGGAAACGCCGCAGTCTATAAGCTCAAAATCCCGATTTCTCTTTAAAAATGTCTCCACAACCCCTTCGTTTTCTAATGGAGAAAAGGTGCAGGTGGAATAAACCAGAACACCGCCCGGTTTCACCGCCCCGGAAGCAGTTTGAAGAATCGCCTCCTGTCTTTGGGCACAAGCCTTGGTATGGTTTAGGCTCCATTCCCTTACAGCGTCCGGGTTTCTGCGGAACATCCCTTCTCCCGAACAGGGAGCGTCTACCAAAACCTTATCGAACCAGCCTGCCAGTCTTTTGCATAAGGTTTCCGGATAGCAGGATGACACCACACAATTTCGGAGGCCCATCCGCTCCACATTAGAAAGCAGGCTACCGGTTCGGCTTTTGACAAACTCATTGGACCACAGCAGCCCTTTGCCCCGCAGCGCGGTCCCGATCTGCGTAGATTTTCCGCCGGGCGCCGCGCAGAGATCCAGCACCCGGTCTCCGGGCTTAGGATCCAGCACCGTTACGGCGCCGGCCGCCGAAGGCTCCTGAACATAGTAGGCACCTGCGTGATGAAGAGGATGGCTGCCCACACCCTGGGCAGCGGGATCTATGTAATAGCTTTCACTGCAAAAGGGGGCCGGCGACAAGCGGAAGGGCAGAACGGCCGCCGCCTTTTCGGCTGTGATTTTCAACGGATTAAGCCGCACCGCCCGGTAGGGCGGCTGAAGAAAGCTCTGGATAAAATCCGAATAATTCCCGCCCAAGAGCGGTTCCATAACCGATAAAAATTCTTTTGGGAGCCTTTCCATCATTCGCTCTCCTTTGTATAAAAATTTAATCCCCGGGTCATAATAAGAACAAAAGGGGGTGAAATCATGAGCAACAATCAGAACCAAAACCAGAACAACAGCCAGAACCAGAACAACAACCAGTATGGCAACAAGAAGAATCAGCAGAGCCAAAACAAGAATAACCAGCAAGGTCAGAATAAAAGCAACCAAAACAGCCAGAACTAACTTTCTCCGCAGCAAAGCCATACCAGCTCTTCCGAAGGGAGGATTTGGTATGGCTTTTTCTTTTTGGCATTATAATAAAACCTGTGCTTAGGCCGGCACGAAAAGGTGCTCTTCCTAATTCCTTTTCACATTTCGCCGCCAATTTTTCCAAACCAGCCCAAATTTCTTAAGCCGCCCAGCGGCTTCCAGCACATCTACGGAGCCTTCCGATTAGATTCCACTATTTTGATTCTGACTTATGGCTTTGCTTAAAGCCCTCGCCTGAGATCTGGCCGGCGTCTCCCACGATAACAAAGGCATCTGGATCTACCGACCGTATAATATCTTGTGTTTTATACACTTCTGACCGCCTGACCGCGCAGAGAAGCACCTCGCCTTCCTCGCCGCGATAGGCTCCCCGGGAACGAAGTTCTGTCACTCCTCTGGAAATCTCCGTCATAATCCGCTGAGCGATCTCCTTATTTTTTGGGGAGATAATAAACATCATTTTCCCGGTTCCCGTATCGGCGCCGTAAAGCACGGCGTCGATCAGCTTGGAGGATACGAAAATATTGATGATCGCGTACAGAGGGCTTTCATAGTTTCGATAAACGAAAGCGGAGATCAGCACCACCACCAAATCCACCAGCAGCACCAGCTTGCCTAAAGAAAGGTGCCGAAAATTCCTGCCGATCAGGTTAGCCACCAGGTCGGTGCCGCCGGTCGTGCCGCCCCGCATAAAGATCAAGCCCAGGCCGGCGCCGCTGAGCACGCCGCTGAACAGAGCTGCCAGCATCAGGTCACCCTGGTAAGGTGGAAACAACCCGGCAGTCAGGTCGATCGTCACAGAGGAAATCACTGTAGCTGCAAGGGTCTTAAGTATAAATCGAAAGTTTATTTGGAGTACGCCCCAGATAAACAGCGGTACGTTAAAAACAAGGATGGTGGTACCGATAGGGGCGCCGAACAAATAATTAATCATTGTTGCCAATCCGGTCAATCCCCCCGGCGCGATATTGTTGGGAGCGGTAAACACGTTCACCGCTACAGCAAACAAAAAACTGCCGGCTAAAAAAGCAACGCCGTCCCACAAAAGCTCCCACGCCTGCTTTCTTGTAAATTCCATTTTTTTCATGGCACGACCCTCCCTGTATTTTTCATAAAATTATTCCTGGCACATCAGCACAAATAACTCCCTGAGCCTTTTCAAACGGCCCTTTAAGTATAAATAACCGAACAGCGCCTCCATGCCGGTGGCGCTGTGGTAATCAGCACTAGTCGCGTTTTTCGGCGTATGGGTAGTATGCGCGTTTCGGCCCCGTTTATAAACGCTCTGCTCCTCCTCGGTCAAAAGAGGAAGAATTTTCTCCATGCGCTGCGCCTGCGCCTGGCATTTTACCTGCTCCACCGCCAGCTTATGCAGCTTTCCCGCCTGGCGGTTCGCCTGGCACACCAGTCTTTCCCGGACCATTAAATCATAAACCCCGTCGCCCACAAAGGCCAGAGTCAAAGGGCTTAGCTGCTCAGGGGCACAATTTTCTTCTAAAAAACGTTCCGTCACGCCTCACCTCCTGCTGCGGTCTATTCATGAAGAATCCTTATCCTGCTCACTAGCGGAAAACCTGTCCTGCCGCCTGCGCCGTTAAACGCTCAACGCGGACGCCGCTTTTTCCGAACGGCTCTTCAGCCGCGAGGCCAGCCCCGGTTTTCCGTCAGTTGACAAAGTCAAATTCCACATCATAAATACTGACGGTATCTCCTTCCTGGATGCCAGCCTCCCGCAGCCGGTCAATAACGCCGCTGCTGATCAGCACCCGCTGGAAATACTGAAGGGATTCATAGTCGTCAAAGTTCACCGATTTCATTACCTGCAGGAGCCATTCGCCTTCCACAAAGTAAACCCGGTCCTGTACAGTGATTTTCACGTCGTGCCGGCCGATTTCCTCCGCCGGAAGCACAGGCACAGGCTCCGGCTCATACCGTTCTACCGGCGGCAAGGCGGAAAGCATCTCCTGGATTTTCTTCAGCAGAGGCTCCACCTGGTAACTGATCGCCGCCATCATCGGAAAGAACGCATAGCCCTGATTTTCCACAAATTCCTTAAATTCCTGGATCTGCTCATCGGTGGCCAGATCACATTTATTCCCAGCAACCAGCATTGGCCGTTTGGCCAGGACGGGATTAAATTTCGCAAGCTCCTGATTGATCACCCGGAAATCCTCCTTAGGATCTCTCCCCTCGCTGCCGGAAACATCCACGATATGCACCAGCATACGGCACCGGTCCACATGGCGCAGAAACTGGTGTCCCAGTCCCACGCCCTCCCAGGCGCCCTCGATTAAGCCGGGAATGTCCGCCATAACAAAGGAGCTTTCGCCCATATGAACCACACCGAGCACCGGTGTAAGCGTGGTAAAATGATAGTCGGCAATCACAGGCTTCGCCTCGCTGACCACGGATACCAAAGTAGATTTACCCACGTTGGGAAAGCCTACCAGCCCCACATCCGCCAGCAGCTTCAGCTCCAGGGTCACCTCCAGGGCTTCTCCGGGAATTCCCGGCTTCGCGAACCTGGGCACCTGACGGGTGGCGGTGGCAAAATGGATATTCCCCCAGCCGCCCTTGCCGCCCTTCGCCGCCACATGAGGCTCATAATCGGAAAGATCCGCGATGATCCTGCCGGTTTCCGCATCCTTTACCACAGTGCCCAATGGCACCCGGATCACCAGGTCCGGGGCGCTTTTGCCGTTGCATCGGCTGCCCCGGCCGTTTTCGCCGTTTTGAGCGGTATATTTTCTTTGGTACCGGAAATCCGCCAGGGTAGACAGATTGGTATCCGCCTGAAAAACGATATTTCCGCCCCGGCCGCCGTCGCCGCCATCCGGGCCGCCGGCCGCCACGTATTTTTCCCTGCGGAAGGAAACCGCGCCGTTCCCGCCGTCGCCTGCTTTAATTCTAATTTTCGCAATGTCTACGAACAAGAGCGCCACCTCTTTCTTTCTCTTATTATCCGCCGCCCGCCTCTTTTTATGTGCAAAAAGAAATCCCCCGGCATCTTCAAGCGGCCCGGGGGATTTTTTATTCGCTTTCGGATTACTGTTCCACCGCGTAAACGCTGACGCGCTTGCGGTCGCGGCCCTGACGCTCAAACTTGACGTTGCCGTCGATGAGAGCGAACAGAGTGTCGTCGGAGCCGCGGCCCACATTCTCACCGGGATGGATGTGGGTTCCGCGCTGCTTCACCAGAATGTTGCCGGCCAGCACGAACTGTCCGTCGGCGCGCTTCACGCCAAGGCGCTTGGATTCGGAATCACGGCCGTTCTTGGTGGAGCCCATTCCTTTTTTATGAGCAAATAACTGAATATTGATCTTAAGCATCGTTACACCTCCGTATAATTTACATGAATGTTTTCAGGATACTGTTCTTCCAGAGAAAGCAGATGAAGCTTGAGTCCCGCCAGCAGGTCGCCGCATTGGGAAACGCTTTTCTTCGGCAGCCGCAGCGCCATTTCCCCGTCGTCCACAAAAACGGAAGCATCCGCGTGGAGGATCTCAGTGATCGTGTTGGCGGTCAGATAAGCCGCCGAGGAAACAGCCGCGCAGACGATATCTTCTCCAGAAGCAGCCGAGCCGGAATGGCCTTTTATTTGGAAGCCGTTCAGCCCGCCGTCCTTTGCGGTAAAAAAATCAACCCGGATCATCTTAAGCGTTGATCGCTTCGATTTGAACCTTGGTATAGGGCTGTCTATGGCCCATCTTGCGTTTTTCACCCTTCTTGGGCTTGTAGGTCATCACGGTGATCTTCTTGCCCTTGCCGGTCTTTAACACTTTACCGGTGACGGAAGCGCCATCCACATAAGGGGTGCCGATCTTCAGACCATCTTCTCCTCCCACAGCGACTACTTTAAAGTCCACGGTGGAATCGTCGGCAGCAGAAAGCTTTTCCACGAAAACAATATCGCCGTTTTCTACCTTATACTGCTTGCCGCCAGTTTCGATTACTGCGTACATATTGGTACCTACCTTCTTTTGAACTCGCTACTGTCAGGCGGAGCGTAGGCTCGCTTAAAAAGCCCGCAATATGCGGCTTATCAATGATAGCATAACCCTAGGGGAAAGTCAAGTGTTTCCGGGAGAAACCAGCGTTTTCCCGGCAAAAGTCACAGTATTTTTTTCCCTTTGATGCAAACATCGGAAAGGTTGCGGAATAGCATTGCCCCGCTCTATCCGGTATAATATAAGCGGAATCGCATATTCGGCCATCTCCTTAGGCCTTGCCGCTTCCTTCGCTGTCCTTCCGCGATCGAACGCCTATCGCCGCAGAATTTGACTGGAGGCTGAAATGCAAGTGTCTCGCGCATTGCGGAATTCACGGATTTCCAACGATAAGGCCATAGTGATTCAATGACCTTTGTTATGGCCTTCAAGCACTGCCGACAGCGGCCGCGGCTTTTTCCCTTCGGCATGGGTTCAAAGAAAAATTTAAACCTTCACATTGATAGAAAGGCGGTAATTCCTATGATTCGGCTGATCGCTTCCGACTTGGACGGCACCCTGCTCAACAGCCAAAGACAGCTACCCAAAGATTTCTTCTCCGTGATCGACCGGCTGAATCAATTGGGCGTTCTGTTTATCGCGGCATCCGGCAGGTCATATCCGACCCTCCGCCGGGATTTCGCACCGCATTCCGACGAATTGTGCTTTATCAGCGACAATGGCGCCAGAATCGCCGAGCACGGCAAAATTTTGCAGAAAGATCCTATTCCTCCCCAGGTGGTCTCCCAGGTGCTGGAGACCTGCGCCTCCTTGCCGGAAGTAAAACCGGTGCTGACCAGCGACCGGGGAACCTACGCGAACACCAAGGGCGAGCCTTGGTTTCACGACTGTATTTTGGCTTATTTCGACAACTATCAGCAGGTGGACGATCTCTCCTCTGTTCATGAGGATTTTTATAAAATTTCTCTCTGCGACCGGGCCGGCGCGGTAAAAAACAGTTTCCGTCTTATGCCCCAGTCCCTGCGGGACAGCGCCGATCTCCAGGTTTCCGGCTTTATCTGGCTGGATGTCATGAAAAAAGGAGTGGACAAGGGCAAGGCCTTGCAGGCGTTTCAAAAGCGCTATGGCATCTCAAAGGAAGAAACCATGGTATTCGGCGACTTTTATAACGATTCTCAAATGCTTCTTCAAGCAAAATACAGCTTTGTCATGGAAAACGCCAACGAGGACATGAAGCCCTTCGGCAATTTTATCGCCCCCTCTAACGATGACGACGGCGTAATGCGGATGATCAAAAAATATGTGCTCGATGCCCGCCGGTAAATTAAAAACAGCCCGCTTCAAATTTCCCTTTGATTTCCGGCGCGGTCCTGGTCCCTGTCTGCGCGCTTCCTTTTCTGCCGTATTGCCCGGCCAGCACCGCTTACAGCAGGAGCTTCAATTTGATGGTTACCGCCTGTCGCTCTCTTATCTGTTCGTGGTGTCCGTAATAGGTTTATTGATCTATTTGGGATTCGCATTTTTCCAGTGCCATTTAAGAGAAAAAACGGCAGGCATCCTTTTTGATAATATCGTCTTTTACTTTCTGATCGGCATCGGAGTATGTATTTTATTATTGTTCAAAACAGCGTATCACGCGTTGAAATTTAGCATTCACCATAAAGCAAACCGTAAAAACGGCCTGTAAGCTCACGGCATGGAAAGCTCAGGACAGTACAAAGCGAAAATCTGTTTAGCACTGGCCCAAATGGCTTCCCAGTTTTCTGCTCTATATGATTTTTCTGGCTTCAGCCGTTTCAATTCCGGCAGACAGAACCATTCAGTCTCTTTGCACCGCCTGTTTCCTTGCTTTGTCGTCAAAAGCTATGCGTTCCCATAGGCAGGCGGATCATCCGCTTCTTAATTTGTGCTCGTGGTAAAATTTTTTTAATTCATCCTTTCTTTCAGGCGGCAGCAAGGACTTTTTAACGCCCCGCAAAGCGCCCTCCAAGGCCAAGAGCCGGTGAATGCAGGCGGATGGATCCAGCTTTTGGATCTTCAGCCACGCTTTTTCCGCTCCCAGATTTTTTAAATCCTCAGCGGAGAGGATCCCCGCCTCATTTAACTGCCGTTCCACTTCTTTCCCGATATTTGGAAGCCTTGATAACTCTCCCATATTCACACCTCATACAACCGTCCCGCCGGAAAACAAATTCCGGCGGGACGGGTTCTTTTATCTGACTTCAGCCAAACGGCGCGTTTCCTCAAAACTGCAAAAATAAAAACTTAGCTGCCATGCCGAACACAGTTAAAAACGCAGGAAATGTTGAAGATCAACAGGTCACAGCAGAAAGCTCTCTTGGATCCACAGCCGCAGGTCATTCCAGTGTGTGAATACCACACAGGGTTAACAGGCCTGCCGGCCCGGCACGTCTCCAGGGATTTCCTCCGGCTCTACAGCTTCGCTGTTCGGTTTTACCGCTTTTCGTTCTGCAGCTTTGCCGCCCGAATGGTGTTTTTCATCAGCATTGCGATGGTCATCGGGCCTACGCCGCCAGGCACCGGCGTAATGGCGGAAGCAATGGGCTCTACGTTCTGAAAATCCACGTCTCCGCACAGCTTGCCGTTTTCATCCCGGTCCATGCCCACATCGATGACTACGGCCCCAGGCTTAACCATATCCGCGGTGACAAACTTCGGGATTCCTACCGCCGCCACCAAAATATCCGCCCGCCTGCAAACCTCCTTCAGGTTTTGCGTTTTGCTGTGACAGATTGTGACTGTACCGCTTTGATGGAGCAGCAGCATTGCCATCGGCTTTCCAACAATATTGCTTCTGCCAATCACCACGCAGTCCCTGCCGCAGATTTCCACATCAGCGGATTTCAGCAGCTCCATCACTCCAGCGGGAGTACAGGGCAGAAAATGATAATCTCCGATCATGATCCGCCCCACGTTCTGGGGATGGAACGCATCTACGTCCTTGAGAGGGGAAATGGTCTCGATCACTTCCTTTTCGTCCAGGCCCTTGGGCAGGGGAAGCTGAACTAAAATGCCGTTGATGTCCTTTTTATCATTCAGCCTGCGGACTAAGTCCAAAAGCTCCTCCTGAGTGGTCTCTTTAGGCAGGGCGTACTCCTCGGAATGAATCCCGATTTCCGCGCAAGCCTTCTTTTTATTGTTCACGTAAACTCTGGACGCGGGATCGTCTCCCACGATCACCACCGCCAGCCCAGGCTGGATTCCCTGGGCCTTCAGAGCCTCTACCTCTTGTTTCGCGCCGGCCCGTACCGCGGCGGAAACCGCTTTGCCGTCAATGATCTTTGCCATGGCTTTCCTTGTCCTCCTGATTCTTCTATTTCTCTTCTGAGTTTTCTTCTGTTCCCAGCTCCGCTGCCCCGGCGCCTTCCCCGGGCACTGCCTCAGCCTCAGTCTTTTCATCCACCGCGGTGGAAACGTCCCCGGCGGCTTTCACTTCACCGTCGCCGCCGGCAGCCGTCTCTTCCGGAGTGCTGTCACCCATCGGAGCCTTGTCGTCTGTCTCCGGTTCTTTTCCCGGCTCCGGCTCTCCGTTTTTCTTTTCCTCGGATTCTCCATCTATTTCGCCGCCGGCAGCCGTCTCGCTCTCCAGAGGCTCAATAGCCTCGGCCCCTTCCAAGCCCTCCGGCTCCGCAGGCCTTGCGTAAACAGGAACGTATTCCTCCTCTACTTTTCCCTTGTTTCGGAACACAATCAACAGGACCAAGCCCGCCAGCGCGGAAACAACGGCCACAATCTGGCTGACCCGGAAGCTTCCGATCATCAGGCTGTCAGTCCGCAGGCCTTCCACCACGAAGCGCTCCACGCCGTACCAGATTAAATATAGGAAAAATACCTGTCCGTTATATTTCTGAAACTTTTTGCTGAACCAATACAAGACCAAAACTCCCAGCAGGCACCACAAGGATTCGTATAAAAAGGTCGGATGCACCGGCATTGCGGGATCCACGGAAATCCCAGCCGCCTCCAGAGAAGCCTGCTGGCTGGCAAGATAGCTTTCCGTCTTGGCGCTGTACATGCCCCAGGGCAGGTTCGTGTTCGTGCCGAAGGCCTCCTGGTTGATGAAGTTTCCCCAGCGGCCGATTCCCTGGCCGATCAAAAAACCCTGAACCGCAATGTCCAGCACCGCAGGGATTTTCATCTTATGGATTTTGGCCATTATTATGCCGCCCAGCAGTCCGCCGATGATGCCGCCGTAAATTCCCAGGCCGCCCTCGTTTATGTAAAGGATCTTTATGGGATCCTTCCAATACATATCGCCGGGATAGAAAATCACATAGTAAAGCCTTGCGCCGATGATGCCCAGGATCAGTCCGGCGATGATGCAGTCGATGAGATGATCCTGGTTCACCTGATAGCGCTTGCAGATTTTCAGCGCATAAAGAAACGCCAGAATGAAGCCCAGGGCGATTAAAATGCCGTACCATCTGAATTCAAAGCTTCCGATGGTGAAGGCCACCGGGTTTACGTCAAACGCAAGCCCGAGGCCCGGAAATTCCACGTGTGTCATAAAACGTCCTCCTAAAATTTACTCTTGGGGAAGTATTACCGACAAAGCGCAGCGGCTGTCGTCAAGCTGCTCCTCCAGCCTGGCGTTGACCTGCTCTAAGGTCACCTCCGCAGCCCTGTCAATATAATCAAACAGGCTGTAGCCTGCGAAATACTGGCTCACCATGGCATTGGCAATGGACTCGGTATTGTTGAGCATGGCCAGGGTTCTGCCATAAACCGCCCTTTTTGCCCAGGAAAACTGCTCCGGCGTCACGCCGGTTTCATGAAGCTTCCGGCAGGCCTCCCGGATCATTGCGGCCGCCTCGTCCGGATTCCTGGATTCTCCGGCAAATACCACCGCGGCATAGCCCGGGCCCTCAAAATATTCGCTTCCAAAGGATGAAGTATTGATAAGGCCCTTTTCCAAAAGCTCCTCATACAGCGGAGAAGCCTTGGAGGCCAGCACCTCCAGCAGCACGGCGGTCTGAACCATTTTCTCCGGGGAAACCCGCTGTACCCCCGCGGTTTCCTTAAAGCCCAGCTGGAACATAGGAACCGCCACCGCCAAACGCTGCTCCACCCGCTCCTGTACGATTCCATCCGGCTCCTGAGGAAACACGTTTTCCGCAGTCACCTTCTCCACCGGCTTCAATTTCCGATCCGCGATTTTGACCACTTCACCGGGATCTACATTGCCAGCCACACACAGCACCATGTTGTGCAGATTATAATAAGCCCGGTAACACTGGTAAAGCTTTTCCGCAGTGATCTCCGCGATGGACTCCACCGTACCGGCGATATCAATTTTTACGGGATGATTGTGGTACAGGGCGTTCAGCAGGTTCACCATTACCCGCCAATCCGGAGAATCGTCGTACATCCGGATTTCCTGGCCGATGATTCCTTGCTCCTTTTGGACGGTCTGCTCGGTAAAATAGGGGGACTGGACCAGATCCAGCAGGATTTCAAAGGATTTCTCAAAGTTTTCCGTACAGGAAAACAGATAGCAGGTCTGGTCGAAGGAGGTGAAAGCGTTAGCGGAGGCGCCGGTCTTGGCGTATTTTGCGAAAGCGTCTCCTTCCTCGCTTTCGAACATTTTATGCTCCAGAAAATGAGCGATGCCGTCCGGGACGGATACCAGCTCCCCGTCCGCCTTAAACCGGGTGTTGACAGAGCCGTACCGGGTGCCGAACACCGCGTAGGCCGAACGGTACCCTGGCTTGGGATAAATCATGATTTTCAGTCCGGAGGCGTGATCCTCCACAAAAATGCTGTCGCCGGTTCTTGGGCTTTTCAATTCCGTCATTTAGGCCTCCTCCTTTCCCGTAAGCTGATATACCGTATCCAGAGAGACGGTTTGGGCGGCTTTTACCACCTGCTCCTTGGTCACTCCGCCTACCGCCTCGGCACTCTGCTCAGGAGTAAGCACAGTCTTTTCAAAGGCCTGGCTCAAATACCAGGCTTCCAGCCCGCCCAGATAGTCGGACATGGTGCGGAAGGAATTGGCGACGCTCATTTTCGCGGCGGCCAGATCCTCCGCGCTGAAATCACCCTCCTGCACCGCTTGAAGCTGCCGGAGGATTTCCTCCCGAGCCTTTTCGATATTCTTCTGCTCCACGCCGCTCTGAACCATCACAATGCCCTTGTGCCGGTCATAGGAGGAGGAACAGTAATAGCACAGGCTCAGCTTTTCCCGGACGTTCAAAAACAGCTTGGAATGGGGCGTGCCGCCGAACAGGGCGGACATGAGCCGCATCGCCGTCACATCCCCGCCGGGCACGGCGATGCCGGTACGAAAGCCCATCACCAGCTTTGCCTGAGCCACATCCATCTCGTCATGAAATTCCTTCACACAATCCGCTTTCGCGATGATTTGGGTGCCGCAGGGCAGAATTTTCTTTCTGCTCACCTGGGCAAAAGCCTTTTGAAATCCTTCCACAGCCTTCTGCGGATCGGAGCCTCCCACCATCATCAATTCCATTCGGGCGCTGGACAAGGCCCGGCGCCAGGCGGAATAAATCTCTCCGCCGGTAAGGGCCTCCACCTGTTTCTTCGTGCCGAATCTGCCCACGCCAAAGGCCTCGTCCCGGCACATTAATTCCTCACAGCGAATTTGGGCGTAAATCCGCTTATCGTTAAATTCCGAATCGATCTGCTCGATCATCTGGCGCTTCTCCTGATCGATATCCTCCTGACGGAACTGGCCGTTCTCAAAGGCCGGGTCGAATAAGATAGAACACAAAAGCTCCGCCAGTTCGCCGGCTACCTCCTCCTTTTCCAGGGCGTAGCGGTCGTCCAGCCCCACCGCGGAGACTGCCAGCACCTGAACCTCCCCCAGCTTATACACCTGGGCCTGAAGGGAAGCCCCGTAAAGAGAGCTCAGCTTTTCATTCAGCGCCTGGAAGGTGGGATACCTCTGGCAGGAACGCCGAAGCAGATAAGGCAAAACCGCGTTGGCGGAAGCTGTCTCAGCCGACAGCGGCAGCAGCATCGCCGCTGTCAGCCTGCCGGTTTTAAACCGCTTCTCCCCAATGCTGTGAAAGGTAACGCCGTCGCAAATCGGAATCCGTGTAATGTTTTTTGTCATGGAAAACCTCCTGCTCTATTGAAGATTACAGTTTTTCCTATTTTTTACGTGTTTTCATCATAATATTATACCACACCCCGCAAAAATATAAAATAGTATTCCCAAAATCATGCCGGCTTAACCTGAAATTTCATCAATGCTTTAGACAACAAACAGCTTTTGTGCTATAATATACTACGATTATTTAATGCAGCTTCTCTGGGGCGCAGCCCGGCGGACAAAAAGGAGGGGATCACCCTGTATCAGGATTTATCAAAGAACCCTTACGCGCAGCCCTTCACCTTTGAGGGCAGCCGCAATCACGGCGTTTTGGTGATTCACGGCTTTACCGCTACGCCAGGCACTATGCTGCCTCTGGGGCAGGCTATCGCCCAGGACGGCCACTATGTAAGAGGAATTCTCCTTCCCGGCCACGGAACCACCATTGAGGATATGCAGCGGACCAATTGGAAGGATTGGTATGACGCCGCTTTTAACGCTTACGACGAAATGGCGAGGATCTGTAAAAAGGTCAGCGTTGTGGGCCTTTCTATGGGCGGCGCCCTCACCTGCCTTTTGGCCGAGCACCGGCCGGTCCATAAGGCGGTGCCCATCGCGCCGGCGCTGAAGATCTTGCAGCACGGCAGCCGCCTGGCAAAATATTTTTGGCCACTGGTTCCTATCTTGCCGGGCAGGGATAAAAATTACCAGGATTATCTGTTTGATTACGATGTCTGCTACCACGACACTCCGGTGAAAAACATCGAGGATTTGAACCATCTGGCCTTGCTGGCGAAGCGGGATCTGAAAAAAATCACCTGCCCCTTGCTGGTAGTCAAGGCCGGGCAGGATCAATCGGTTCATCCGGACGCGCCGAAATGGATTATTCTGCAAAGCAGCAGCGTGGAAAAAAAGCTGCTGGTGCTTCCCAACAGCCCTCACGTCTGCACCTTGGGAGCGGAACGGCAGCTTTTATTCCGAAAGGTTGCGGCGTTTTTGCGGGATTAGCTTTCTCAAAATAGTATTTCCTGATCTTACAGCTTGTTCCAGACACCCTGCTGACGATCCAAAGCATCATCTTGGCCGTATCAAAATCCGGTCAAAGCCTATCAGATATCCTTTTTGCGCGGCTGTGGGATCCGCAGTACAATTGCCTGGCCGGTCATAATATTACCTCCCGGAATCTATAAAATCTATTTTTAATGGAGTTGATCTTTTTTGGACGATTGGTTTTCCTATATTCTTCTGGTTATTTTAATCGCCCTTTCCGCTTTTTTCTCCGCCTCTGAAACCGCTTATACTACAGTAAACAAAATCCGCCTGCAAAACTATGTGGATGCCGGCAGCAAAAAAGCAAAAACCGCCTTATTTATCGCAGAAAACTACGACCGCACTCTGACCACCATACTCATCGGCAACAACATTGTCAATATCGGAGCGTCCTCGATCGCTACGCTGCTGTTCGTCAAGCTGTTCGGGCCTTCCGGCGCGGCGATTTCCACCGCCGTTATGACCATTTTAATCCTGATTTTCGGGGAGGTGCTTCCCAAGAGCTTCGCCAAGGAAAGCAGTGAAAAATTCGCCTTGGCCTTTTCCCGGCCCTTGCGGATTCTAATGACCCTTTTCTGGCCGGTAGTATTTCTGTTTATTCAGCTGAAAAAGGTGGCTAAGCACATTTCTCCCATCAAGGAGGAGGAGACTCCCACCGTCACCGAGCAGGAGCTGAAATTTATTGTAGAAAGCATCGAGGACGAGGGCGTTCTGGAAAAACAGGAAAGCGAGCTGGTACAGCACGCTTTGGAGTTTGATGAAAAAACTGTTCAGGAGGTTCTCACGCCCCGGGTAGATATGACCACCCTGGATATCGAGGATGACCTCCAGACAAACATCGGCCTGGTGCTCACGGAACGCTTCTCCCGGATTCCCGTTTGCCGCGGCACCTCGGATCGGATCATCGGTATTCTGCACACCAAGGATCTGCTGGAGGCCTTAGTCCGCGGAGACGCCATTGATTTGGCGTCTATGGTGCAGCCGGCCTTTTTCGTTTATAAAACGAAAAAGCTTTCCTCGCTGCTGGCGGACTTTAAGAGAAATAAAACCCACGTAGCCATCGTCACCGACGACTACGGCGGAACGGTAGGCATGGTAACCATGGAGGATCTGCTGGAGGAATTGGTAGGGGACATCTGGGATGAGGACGAGGAGATCATCCGGGATTTCGTCCGGATTGATTCTCAGCATTTTCTAATCAGCGGCGACCTGACGATTCGAGAGCTGTTTGACCATCTGGATTTACCTTTTAGTAATCTGGAGAGCAACCATACGTCCTGCGGCGGCTGGGCCTTGGAGGCGTTAGGGCATATTCCTCAGGCAGGAGAGGCCTTCCAGTTTAAAAATATGACCCTCACGATTCAGGAAATGGATGACCAGCGGGTAAAAAAGCTGTCTGTTTATTTAGCGCCGCAGCCTGAGGAGGAAGAGAAAAGCAGACAGGAATCCAATCAGCAGGAGTAAGCCTGCCGGAGCAAAGCCGCTTAACGCAATTCACAGGCTAAGGAGATTAAAAAAACCAATGAATCCAAAAATCAAGGCGCTGAAGGCCGCCTTTCCCCATACCATTCCGATTTTGATGGGCTTTCTGTTTTTAGGGCTGGCCTACGGATTTTATATGAACAGCAAGGGCTTTTCCTTTTGGTGGCCGCTTCTCATGAGCGCCACCATTTTTGCCGGCTCTATGGAGTTTGTAACCGTGTCCCTGCTCTGTGGAGCCTTTAATCCGGTTTACGCCTTCTTACTGGCCCTGATGGTCAACGCCAGGCATTTGTTCTATGGGATCTCCATGCTGGAGCGCTTCAAGGGCACAGGCAGGAAAAAATGGTACCTAATCTTCGGAATGTGCGACGAATCTTTCTCCATTCTCTGTTCCACAAAGCCGCCTAAAGGTGTGGACAAGGGCTGGTTCATGGTTTTTGTCACCCTCCTGAACCAATGCTATTGGGTTGCCGGCGCGACCCTGGGAGGCATTTTAGGCTCCTTTATCCCTTTCAACACTCAAGGAATCGATTTCGTGATGACCGCCCTATTTGCGGCTATTTTTATCGATCAGTGGAAATCACAAAAGAATCATCTGCCTGCTCTGGTGGGCCTGGCTGTTCCAGCCGTCTGCCTCATCGTCTTCGGCCCGGATCAATTTATTCTTCCGTCGATGGCTTTGATTTTAACAGTGCTGTCCCTTCTGAAAAAGCCTTTAAATAAGGAGGCGGTTCTATGACCATGCCCCTTTGGCAGGGAATCGCCACCGTCGCCGCAGTGGTTCTGGGCACCCTGGTCACCCGGTTTCTGCCCTTTTTGCTGTTCCCCGCCGGAAAGCCTACCCCGAAATTCATTCAATACTTAGGCAGAGTGCTGCCCTTCGCCGTGATCGGCCTTTTAGTGATTTACTGCCTGAAGGGCGTGTCGGTAACCGCTTTTCCCTTCGGGCTGCCGGAGCTGATCGCCATTATCCTGGTAGCGGTTCTCCACTATTGGAAGAGCAATATGCTGTTGAGCATCGGCTGCGGCACGGTGGTTTACATGCTGATGGTTCAGTTCTTATTCGCGGCGTAAAGCGCTTCCTGCTTTGTTTCTTTAGATTTCTTTGGCTCTAGTTTATTTTTATGCAATTCCACAATCTCATCGGGTTCCTTTTTGTATCATCGGCCGGGTTTTATGTGCCCGGCTCTCTTGGTTACGGTAGAAAGATTGGGCGGACAGAAGCCCAGCCGGCCGCTGATGCCGTTTCATCTTAATATTTTCCCCTTTCTCCCGCCGCCGATTTCATATTCGCTTCCTTATAGACTATCGCTAATCCTCTTTATGCCCTCTGACAAAGCCCTCAAAGCCTGGCGCTGATCAGCGCCAGGCTTCGTTTTAGCGTTGCAGGAGCCAAACGCGAAGGATTTTCCCCTTAGGATAAAAAACTCCCCCGTGGAAATTAAATTCCACGGGGGAGTCGGCTTCTGATTGCTTTTTCAGACTGCCCGCCAGCGCTTCAGCCATTCACGCGCCGCTTCCGTACGCCGGTGCCGCAGCCGAGCAGTTTATTATGATCTTCAGCAGCCGCTCGAGGAGCCCAAGCTGAAATTTAAAAGTCATGCGCCGGCAAAACTGCCGGCGCATATTGATCTTATCAGGGCTTGCTGCCAATAAGCGCTTCTAAAGCGCGGAATTGGTTCCCCGCATGGGTCCATCGGCCCTACTGCTTGTAAACGGGAGGCCGCGGTTCTAACAGCTGCACTCTATTGATTATCCTCCTGCCATCGGCAGTCCGCTTCCTTCTGCGCAGACGCGATTCTTTTTTTGCGGAGCAGCCTCTGCCGGCAGGGCGGGCTGTTTTTCTGCCCGGGCTTCTGGCCGGGTACACAAACAAGGCCGCTGGAAAATCTCCGAATGCCGCTGCCGGTTTTTATATAGCTTAAAGGCTGGACAAAACCTTTTTGATCCGTTCCACCGCTTTCCTAGTGTTTTCCAGGTCGTTAAAGGCGGTCAGGCGGAAGAAGCCCTCCCCGTTTTTGCCAAAGCCCGCGCCGGGGGTTCCCACTACGTTGCCCTCCTTCAGCAGCAGATCGAAGAAATCCCAGGAGGCCATACCGTTGGGACACTGAAGCCAGATATAGGGAGAATGCTCGCCGCCGGTAAACCAAACGCCCAGCTCCTTCAAAGCGTCGGCAATCACCTTGGCATTCTGCTTATAATAGCCGATCACCTGATGGATCTGCTTCTGCCCCTCATCGGAGAACACCGCCGCGGCGCCCTTCTGGACAATATAGGGTACGCCGTTAAACTTAGTAGTCTGGCGCCGCAGCCACATTTTGTTCAGCTTTACGCCGTCGGACTCCAGATCAAAAGGAACCACAGTGTAGCCGCAGCGGGTTCCTGTGAACCCGGCGGTCTTTGACAGGGAACAAAACTCAATGGCGCAGGTCCGGGCACCGTCGATCTCAAAGATGCTTCTGGGCAGGCTCTTGTCGCCCACAAACGCCTCGTAAGCGGCGTCAAACAGGATCACCGCGTGGTTTTCATTGGCGTAATCCACCCATTGCTTCAGCTGGGCGTGGCTGTAAACCGCGCCGGTAGGGTTATTGGGAGAGCAAAGATAGATAAGATCCGCTTTGACCGCCGGGTCGGGCAGAGGCAGAAAGCCGTTGTCCGCGTTGGCGTTCATATAAAGGATCTTTCTTCCGTCCATAATGTTGGTGTCCACATACACCGGGTAAACCGGATCCGGCACCAGAACGGTATTATCCTGGCTGAACAGGTTTAAAATATTGCCTACATCGCTTTTGGCGCCGTCGGAAACAAAAATCTCATCCCCGTCCAGCTCGATCCCCCTCTGAGCGTAATAGCCCTTCAGAGCCTCCTTCAAAAAGCCGTAGCCCTGCTCCGGACCGTAGCCGTGAAAGGTTTCCTTTTTTCCCATCTCATCGACCGCGCCGTGAAGGGCCTCGATGACGGCGGGAACCAAGGGCATGGTCACATCGCCGATTCCAAGGCGGATAATATCCGCCTTGGGGTTTTCCTGCTGGTATTCCGCCACCTTTTTGGCGATGGTGGAAAACAGGTAGCTGTCAGCTACATTCTGAAAATTATGGTTGATATTCATAAGATATTCGCTCCTTTCGGAATAGCCTCCGGATTAGATCTCCACAACGCCCTCGTAAACCGTCACGGCGTTGCCGGTCATGTAGACCGTATCGTCGGTATAGCGGATCACCAGATCGCCGCCGATCAACTTCACGGTGATATCAGTATCCTTTTTGCAGTAACCGTTTTCCACCGCCGCTACCGCCGCGGCGCAGGCGCCGGTGCCGCAGGCCCAGGTTTCCCCGCTGCCTCTCTCCCATACTCTCATTTTCAGAGTGTGGTCATCCAGCACCCGGATAAACTCGGTATTCACCCGCTCCGGGAACAGCTCGCTGGTTTCAAAGGCCGGGCCGATTTTCTCAATATCCATGGTTTCCACGTCGTTTTTAAACACCACGCAGTGAGGGTTTCCCATGGAAACACAGGTCACATGGTATTCCACGCCGTCCACGGTATAGGGCGCATTGACGATCCGGTCCGCCTTCGGGTCCGGCAGCTTGGAGGCGTCCACCGGGATCAGCGCCGGGGTCAGCTCCGCCTTGCCCATATCCACCTTCATAGCGCAGACCTTTCTGTCGTTATAGATAGGCCACAGGGTCTTAATCCCGCTTAAGGTTTCCACCGTGATCTTTTCCTTGGCCGGGTCCACCAGGCCGTGGTCATACAAGAACTTGCCCACGCAGCGGATGCCGTTGCCGCACATTTTGCCCTCGCTGCCGTCCAGGTTGAACATACGCATTTTGCCGTCGGCCACATCAGAGGGGCACACCAGGATCACGCCGTCGCCGCCGATGCCGTAATGCCGGTCGGACAGCCGGACGGAGAGAGCCTCGGGGTTATTGATATCATGCTGGAAGCAGTCAAAATAGATATAGTCGTTGCCGCATCCGTGCATTTTGGTGAAGTTAGCCTTGATTTTCTCCGTTCTCATGTCGTTGATGTCCACCAGCTCGGTGCTGTAGGGGGAATACCGGCTTCTCAGGGAGTTCGCCATAGCGTTGGCGGTATCGACGGAGGTCAGGCAGGGAATGCTGCGCTCCACCGCTTTCCGGCGGATCTTTACGCTGTCACGGGTGGGAATTCTGCCCTTGGAGGAGGTGGAGATCACATATTGAATCTTTCCGCTTTCGATCAGCTCGATGGTATTGTTGTGGTCGTCCTCATGGATCTTATTCACCGGGACCGCCTGGATGCCCGCCTCGGCAAGCACCTTGGCGGTACCCTTGGTGGCGTAAAGGGTAAAGCCCAGATCCGCGTATTTCTTGGCGGTTTCCGCGATCTCGTTTTTATCGGAATCCCGGACAGTGATAAACACGCCGCCATCCTTCTTCATTTTATAGCCCGCGGCGATCAGGCCCTTATAGAGGGCCTCCTCCAGCGTGCCGGCAATCCCCAGCACCTCGCCGGTAGACTTCATCTCCGGTCCCAGATGGGTATCCACGTTGATCAGCTTCTCAAAGGAGAACACCGGCACCTTGATGGCCACATAGGGGGATTTCTTATAAAGGCCGGTGCCGTATCCCATATCCTTCAGCTTTTCGCCCAGCATCGCCCGGGTAGCCAGGTCCACCATCGGCACGCCGGTGACCTTGCTGATATACGGAATGGTGCGGGAGGAACGGGGGTTCACCTCGATCACATACAGCTCGTTGTGATAGATCAGATACTGGATATTCACCAGTCCCTTAGTATTCAGGGAAATGGCCAGATTCCGGGAGCTCTCGATGATCTTATCCGTCATCACGTCGTTGATGTTCCAGGCCGGGTACACGGCGATGGAGTCGCCGGAATGGACGCCGGTGCGCTCGATGTGCTCCATAATGCCCGGAATCAGGATGTCCTCGCCGTCGCAGATGGCGTCGACCTCCAGCTCGGTGCCCATCAGGTATTTATCGATCAAAATGGGGTTCTCGATCTCCTGCGCCAAAATGATCGCCATATATTCCTTGATATCCGCGTCATTAAAGGCGATGATCATGTTCTGGCCGCCCAGCACGTAGGACGGCCGCATCAGCACCGGATACCCGATCCGGTTGGCGACCTCCAGGGCTTCCTCGGTGGTCATCACCGTAAAGCCCTCGGCGCGCTTCACGTGGTGCTTTTCCAGCAGCTCATCGAACCGCTCCCGGTCCTCCGCCATATCGATGCTGTCAAAAGAGGTGCCCAGCACGTTGATCCCCTGGTCGTCCAGGAACTTGGCCAGCTTGATGGCGGTCTGTCCGCCGAAGGCCACAACCACGCCGTAGGGCTTCTCCGTATGGATCACGCCCATGACGTCCTCGGGGGTGAGAGGCTCGAAATACAGCCGGTCGGAGGTGTCGAAATCTGTGGAAACCGTTTCCGGGTTATTATTGACGATAACCACCTCATAGCCCGCCTTTTTCAGCGCCCAGACGCAGTGGACGGATGCGTAGTCGAACTCGATGCCCTGTCCGATGCGGATAGGGCCGGAGCCGAACACGATGACGGTTTTCCGGTTGGGATCGTCGTGCTCCAAAAATTCCAGAGCCTCGTTTTCCTCGTCGTAGGAAGCGTAGAAATAAGGAGTCTCCGCCGCGAATTCGGCGGCGCAGGTATCCACCATTTTATAAACCGGGAACCGGGGGTGGGCGATCTCGCACCCGGAAATTCTCTTGATGACCTTATCCAGATAGCCCATGCGTTTGGCTTTCAGGTACAGCTCGTCGGTCAGCTCTCCCTTGGCCAGCTCCTGTTCCATCTGAACCAGCTTTACCAGCTTGTAGAGGAACCACTCGTCGATCTTGGTTACGTCGTGGATATAGTCTACGGAAACGCCCCGCTGCAAGGCCTCATAGATTACGAACAGGCGCTCGTCGTCGCACACGCTGACCTTTGCTTTGATTTCCGCGTCAGAAAGCTCCTTCAGCTTGGGGCTGTTGAGGGTGTCCAGGGAGATCTCCGCGCCCCGGACCGCCTTCATGATGGCTTCCTCAAAGGTCTGTCCGATGGCCATCACCTCGCCGGTAGCCTTCATCTGAGTGCCCAGATTTCTTTTGGCGTAAACAAATTTATCAAAGGGCCACTTGGGCAGCTTGACCACCACATAGTCGATGGCCGGCTCAAAGCAGGCGTAGGTGGTGCCGGTAACGGCGTTTTTAATTTCGTCCAGAGTAAAGCCGATGGCGATCTTGGTCGCCACCTTGGCGATGGGATAGCCGGTGGCCTTGGAGGCCAGGGCGGAGGAACGGGACACACGGGGGTTTACCTCGATGACCGCGTATTCAAAGCTGTCCGGATTCAGGGCGAACTGGACATTGCAGCCTCCCTCTACCTTCAGCACGCTGATGATATCCAGGGCGGCGGAACGGAGCATCTGGTATTCCTGGTCCGCCAGAGTCACCGCCGGAGCGATTACGATAGAGTCCCCAGTGTGAACGCCCACCGGATCAAAGTTTTCCATGGAGCAGACGGTGATGACGTTGCCCTTGCTGTCCCGGATCACCTCAAACTCGATTTCCTTCCAGCCGGACACGCATTTTTCCACCAGCACCTGGGTGATCGGGGAAAGCCGCAGGCCGTTCTCCGTGATTTCCCGAAGCTCCTCCTCGTTTTCCACGATACCGCCGCCGGAGCCGCCCAGAGTAAAGGCCGGGCGGATAATCAGCGGGTAGCCGATCTCATTGGCGAAGTCCACCGCGCCCTCCACCGTATTCACCACCTTGGAGGGGATGCAGGGCTGGCCAATGGATTCCATAGTATCCTTGAACATCTGGCGGTCCTCCGCCTTGTCGATGGTCTCCGGATTAGCGCCCAGCAGGGTCACGCCGTTTTCCTCTAAAAAGCCTTCCTTGGCCAGCTGCATGGAAAGGGTCAGGCCGGTCTGGCCGCCCAGAGTGGAAAGCAGGCTGTCCGGCTTTTCTTTTTTGATGATCCTTTTTACGGTTTCTAGGGTCAGCGGCTCAATGTAAATTTTATCCGCCATGGCGTTGTCGGTCATAATGGTGGCGGGGTTGGAATTCACCAGCACAACCTCCAGGCCTTCCTCCCGCAGGGCGCGGCATGCCTGGGTTCCGGCATAGTCGAATTCAGCGGCCTGGCCGATTACGATCGGGCCGGAGCCGATTACCATTACCTTTTTCAGCTTTTTGTTCAGCGGCATGTTTTTTCCTCCTCCATCCGTGTCATAAACTTCTCAAACAGGAACATCGTATCCAGCGGGCCGCCGCAGGCTTCCGGGTGGAACTGGACGGAGAACGCCGGAATATTATGGTAATTGACACCCTCGCAGGTGCCGTCGTTGGCATTGATAAAGCTGACTTCCGCGCCGGCGGGCAGGCTGTCGTTGATCACCGCGTAGCCGTGGTTCTGGCTGGTGATGAACACCTTGCCTGTGGCCAGCTCCACCGCGGGCTGATTGGCGCCCCGGTGGCCGTATTTCATTTTCTCGGTTTTCGCCCCGTTGGCCAAAGCCAGAAGCTGATGGCCCAGGCAGATTCCCATGATCGGGATCTTTGCAGCGCACAGCTTTTTCAGTTCCTCAATGACCTCCACGTTTTCCGCCGGGTCTCCCGGGCCGTTAGACAGCATCACACCCTCCGGCTCATAGGAAAGGATCTGCTCTGCGGTGGCGAAAGACGGAACGCAGATCACCTCGCAGCCGTAATTCAGCAGGCATTTCTCGATATTTTCCTTGGCGCCGAAATCCCACAGCACCACTCTGTGGTTTCCCTTGCCCTCATGGATTACCACCTCCTGGGAGGTGACGGTTTTCACCGCGTCTTTGATCTTATAGGCCTTAATTTCAGGGAGCAGGGCGGCCGCGTCCGGCTTTTCCATGGTGATCCGGGCGTTCATCACGCCGTATTCCCGCACGATCCTGGTCAGCGCCCGGGTGTCAATGCCGTAAAGGCCGGGAATGTTTTTTTCCTTTAAAAAAGTGTCAAGGTTCCCTTCACATCTAAAATTAGAGGGTTCTTGACACCAATCTCTTACAATATAAGCCTTCAAACGAGGCGTTTGGCTTTCAAATTCCGCTGGAATCACGCCGTAATTGCCGATTAAAGGAAAAGTTTGCACCACGATCTGTCCATAATAACTGGGATCGGTAAGAGTAGCCAAATAGCCGGTCATCGCCGTGGTGAAAACAAGTTCCCCAGTAACGTCAAAAGCGGCGCCAAAACTCTTTCCTTCAAAAACAGTACCGTTTTCCAGAATTAAGTACGCTGTCTGTTCCATAGTCTTGCCTCCAGTTCATCTGTGTCTGTCCGCAGCAGCTTCCGCCCGAAAAAAGTAAAACCTCTCACGGGGCACGGCCTGTCCGCGCCAAGGATCAGCTCTCCGGAATCTCATCACTAGCCTTTATACTAATGTATTATTATACACTATTTCCATTTGTTTAGGAAGATATTTTTTTCAAAGGAAGTTAGAACATAGAATTTTATTTTGAATTTTTCTTGTGGATTGTGTTGAATTTTATCTACGCCTTTTTGGGGAACCCTGATACGCTCTCAGCCCCGCAATGATTTTCACGCCCTGAAAGGGTATTTTCACAGATAGGGGGATTCCGCCTTGCGAAAACCAGCGATTCGTGATAAACTGAAAAACAAAATCTCTTGTTTCAGGAGGAACCATCCCTTGACTAATTTCCTCATAAAACACTTTATTCCCAACGCGTCTGACGTGAAAAGCCCTGCTGTGCGGCAGAGATACGGCGTGGTAAGCGGCGTTGTGGGTATTCTCTGCAACGCCCTGCTCTGCACCGCCAAAATCGCCGCGGGGCTTCTGACCGGCGCGGTTTCTATTGTTGCCGACGGCATCAATAACCTGTCCGACGGAGGCTCCTGCGTCGTCAGCCTTCTGGGCTTTAAGATGGCCGGCAAGCCTGCCGACGACAAGCATCCGTTCGGCCACGGCAGAATCGAGTATGTGGCCGGGCTGATCGTATCCTTTATTATTGTGCTCATGGGAGTAGAGCTGGCGAAAACCTCTCTGGATAAGATTTTCCATCCCGAGGAAATCAGTTTTTCCTGGATAACTCCGGCGGTGCTGGGGATTTCCATATTGGTAAAGCTGTGGATGTGCTTTTTCAACCGGAAAATGGGAGATAAAATCGACTCCGCCGTGCTGAGAGCCACCGCTATGGACAGTCTGTCCGATGTGGCGGCCACCTCCGCTGTACTGGCGGGCTTTGTCATCGGCTATTGGGCCAGAGTGAATTTAGACGGTTATCTGGGCGTGCTGGTAGCGCTTTTCATTTTATATACCGGCGTTTCCACCGCCAAAGGAACCTTAGACCTGCTGCTGGGCGAGGCTCCCGATCCGGAGTTTGTCAAGCAGATCCAGCAGGAGGTGCTGTCCTATCCGGAAATCATAGGCGTGCACGATTTGATCGTTCACAACTACGGTCCCGGCCACAGCGTTGTCTCCCTCCACGCAGAGGTTCCCTGCGACGTGGATATCCTAAAGATCCATGACACCATAGACAATGCCGAACGGGACCTGAAAAAGAAGTTTGACTGCGAGGTCGTGATCCATATGGACCCGATTATCACCGACGATAAGGAAACCAACGAAATTCACCAAAAGCTTTCGTCCATCGTCCGGCTTCTGGACTCCCGGGTTACGATTCACGACTTTCGGATGGTAAAAGGCCCCACCCACACCAACCTGATTTTCGACATCGTGGTGCCCCATCAATTCCGCCTGACCGACGACCAGGTGGTGGAGTCCTTGCGCCAGGCCGTCAAAGCCTTGGATGCGCGTTACGAAATTGTGGTAAACGTGGATAAGGCGTACACCGCTCCGCCCGGCGGCGAGGCTTAAAAAGCTTTTTACCGGTCTGCCGCTTTCCACACGCCTGCTTCATGCCGGGAACGATATCTCTATCACGAATAATATTGCGGATGAAACGCAGAAAGCGCCGCTTGAAGGATCCTTCAAGCGGCGCTTTCTGATCGTTTTTAAGAGGCCGTACGCTTCAGGTCAATGGAGTCAATCAAAAAACTTCCCTTTATAGAAGTTCTCGTTTCCAAGCTTTTTGGCGGTCATTCTGAACATCACACAGCCATCCGGGCAGACAATGTCTTTCGTGTACGGACCGCTGCCGCCGATGTTTTGCAGATCTCCGCCGCTTCTGACCGCTTCCATAATCGGAAACAAAATCGTCATGGTCTTAGAGCAAATTCCCTCTCCCTGCCCATTGACAGGACAGCCATAGGTACAGGTATACCGGTCCCCAATTTCTTCGCCGTTCCGGCAGAAGCGCTCTGTGCTGTTTCCACGGAGGAACCCTGTCACCTCAATCTGAAACTCATATTCCTCGGCATACCACTTTTTCATAAATTTTCCTCCAAGCTCAATGACACTGCCGGCTGCTTTCGAATACAGCCGGGCTGGAAAAATTTATCCAGCAGGATAAAAACCCATTTGCGGGCAAAAGCTTACAGCCAGCAAGGCCGCCGCGCTTCTCGGCCGCTTCACCTTTTCAACTTGATGTTTATCCGGCGTCATTTTTCGCCGCCTGCTTGGAACGTTCTGCCGCCTCAGCGGTAAAATGAGACCGGAAGCCTATCAGCAGCCCCCCTCCGATGAGGAACAGCACGGAAACGCTGAGCACGCCGATGGAATCCCTTCCAGTCAAACCGGAAATCAGGGCCACAATCGCCGGGCCCATAACTGTGGCGAATTTTCCAAAAATATCGAAAAAGCCGAAAAACTCGTTGGATTTTTCCGGCGGCACCAGCTTGCCGAAATAAGAACGGGAAATCGCCTGGACGCCCCCCTGAACCGTACCTACCAGCACCGCCATGATCCAGAAAAGGGTCTGGGAAAAGGCTAGGGCGCTTTGATAGCCCTGAGGGTCGGCGGCCTTGGAAAGCTCCGCCTGCTCCACATGAAAGCCCATGTAAAAGCCCAGCACACAAATCACCAGGTACATGGCGATGGCAAAGAGAATCAGCTTGATAGAGCTGAATTTTCCCGAAGCCCTGCCGAACAGGATCGAGCAAGGCATGGCCACAATCTGCGTCACCAGCAGAGCGATGATCATACCGGTGGTATCCAGGCCCAAATTGGTGCCATAGCTGGTTGCCATGTGGATTACCGTGCCCACACCGTCAATATAGAAAAAATAAGCGATGATAAAAATAAAAATCGTCTTATTCCGAAAAATTTCCCTTAAGGTTTTCTTTAAGCTCTGGAAGGTGTGGGAAAGCAGTTTGGAGGCCGGAGCCTCAATATAGTGGGTCTGATTCACATTTTTTAGGATCGGGATACTGAAAATGAGCCACCACACAGAGGTAATCACCACGGAGAACTTAACCGCCGCCGGATTATCCATGCCCATAATCAGTAAAACCGCAATGGAAATGACAAAAGGGATGGTGCTGCCGCCTATGTAGCCCATAGCGTAGCCCCAGGAGGAAATCCGGTCCATCCGCTCCTCGGTGGTGACGTCGGTAAGGAAGGAGTCGTAGAACAGGCAGGAACCGGCGAATCCGATATAGGAAATCACATAGCCTGCCAACAGCAGCTGCCATTGGTCGAAAACAGCCATCATCAGGGTGAACAGAACGCCTGCCGCCAAAAAGCCGGTGAACAGCTTTTTCTTCATACCCTTATGGTCCCCGACAGCGCCTAGAACCGGCCCCATTACCGCTACCACCAGGGTTGCCGCCGAGGTGCCGTAGCCCCAAACCTGGACATTGTCCACGCCGGCGGATTCGCATACCGCTCCAAAATAAATGGGGAATATCGCCGCCATAATATTGGTGGCGTACACAGAATTGGCCCAGTCATACAGGATCCAGCTTTTTTCCTGTTTGGTAAACCTCTTCGCATATTTTTCCATACACGCCCTTCTTTCCTCGTTATAAACCCCTTACGGTTATATTTTCTCAGGAACAGCGGAAATAGTCAACAGAAAAGCCGGGAAAAGTTTCCTTAAATTTTAGTTAAAATCATATTAAGCTTCCGAAGCAGAAATCCTCTCCAGCCTCCAGAATTTTCACCGGCAAAATCTTTCCAAACAGCGGAATAGGGCTCTGGACATGCACAGGGGTATAATTGGCGGTATACCCCTCATAATAATCCTCCAAGCGCTTTGACTCAAACAACACCGGCTCGGTCCTTCCCACCTGGGTCAGCAAAAAGCGCCGCCGGGCTTCATTAGTTGCCTCAATCAGCTGCCTGCTGCGTTCCTCCTTCACTTTGTTGGGCACCTGGCCGGGCATACGGTCCGCCGCGGTACCCGGCCGGCGGGAATAGGCGAACACATGGACCTTGGCGAACCCGATTTTCCGCGCGAAATTCAAGGACTCCTCAAAATCCTCCGGAGTTTCCCCAGCAAATCCTACCATCATATCCGTGGTCACCGACGGATTATCGAATACCCCGCGGATATTGTTCACAATAGACTCATATTCCGCCGCCGTGTAATGGCGGTTCATCCTTTTCAATGTGGCGTCACAGCCGCTTTGCAGAGAAAGATGGAACTGGGGGCACAGCTTTTCCTGCCGGGCCAGGCGTTCCAGAACAGGCAGCTCCATTTGCTCCGGCTCTAAGGAGCCTAAGCGCACCCGCTCCACCTCCGGCAGGCCGCAGACCGCTTCCACCGCGTCCCAAAGCCCCAGTCCGCTATCCTGTCCGTAGCAGGACAGATTGATTCCGGTGAGAACAATTTCCCGGTAACCGGACGCCGCCAGAGTCCGGGCCTCCCGGGTAAGCTCTTCCAAGGGCTTTGACCGCACTCTTCCCCGGGAATAGGGAATAATACAGTAGGAACAAAACCGGTTGCATCCATCCTGTATCTTCAAAAAAGCCCGGGTCCTCTCCTGAAAGCTGTGAATCTGGAGGCTTTCAAAGGAGTCCTTTCCTGTATAAGGCCGGATCTTCACTTCCCGGCGGCGGTTCTCCAGGGCCTTCAGAACAGATGGCACCAGCTCCTTTCGATTGGAGGTTCCCAAAACCAGATCTGGTTCCGGCAGCTTGGCGGCTTCCTCCGGGAAGGCCTGGGGCATACAGCCGGTAAGAACCAGCAGCGCCTGAGGATTTTTCCTGCGGGCCCGGTGGAGAAGCTTTCGCATTTTTTGATCGCTTGCCGCCGTCACGGTACAGGAGTTAAGAATCACAACATCTGCCTCCTCCTCCGTCTCGGCGGGGGCAAAGCCGCTGCGGCAAAGCTCCTCCAGCATAGCCTGAGATTCATATTGATTCACTTTACAGCCTAACGTAAGGATATATGCTTTCATAAACCGGCTCCTTGTTATTTTATCTAAATTGTTTTAGCGCCGCCGTCAAATTGTCGTGGCAATTAGGACTTGACCTTCTGTAAGAATGAGGCTATTATTAAATGAAAAGAAATAATGGAGGGATTGCAAACAATGTATACTGAGACGATTTCTTTGTCCAGCATCGACGCTGTAAAAAAGTTTGTCTGCATCGCTAATGAATACGATTTTACGATAAATCTTCTTTCCGATAAATACAAAATCGACGCCAAATCCATTATGAGCGTGTTCAGCCTGGATCTTTCCAAGCCTATCACAGTGGAAATCGAGGAAGAATGTCCAGAAAAGCTGAAAAAGGAAATTCAGGAATTTAAGCTTTGATTCTTTTCCGGCGGTTCAAATTGATTTCTTCCCGGCGCGCCGCCTTTCAAAGCATTGATTATGGCGGCAGGGGATTTTAAAAAATTACGGCTGGGAAGCTTCTGGAAAAGATTTCTTGAAGCTTGAAGCAAGCAAAGAGGTAAATAAGCCTTACTAAGCTTAACAGGAACAAAAAGCGATGGTTAAAGAGGACGGGGGCTCCCCCGTCCTCTTTTTGATTGATGCGGAACGCGGCAAACCATTGGAAAAATCAGAAGCCGGCGGACTGGGAAAGCACTCCCGTAAAAGTCTTTTGCCTAAGGCGGCAGAAGGGGCATTGAAAACGGCCCTTCGAAGGTCGAAAGCCGCCTGCCGGAATCACCAAAGGAATGGCTTTCCCTATGGACGCCGCGAGAGCTGTAGGACAAGCAGCGCGGGCAGGGCGGAACGCAAGCCGCCTTAGTTCAAGCCGGCCTGAACAGGACTTTTCCCGCTCCGGCCAACCAGCTCCGCAAGCCGCGGCCTGCGGTCCCATCAGCTCAGCGGTTTTCTTATCGAGCTTCCTTTTCCTCCAGCTCCTGGCAGAGAGCTTCCCAGCTTTCCATCAGTTTCTCCTGCCGGGCCCTCAATTCTTCCATTCTCTGGGTCAGCTCCAACGCTTTCTCATAGTCACTGGCAGTCTCCGGATCGCTGAGCCGGCCGGCCAGCTCGGCGGTTTCCCGGTCTAAGCCGTCGATTTCCTCCTCCGCCCTTCTCACCCGGGTTTTCAGTTTTCGCAGCTCCGATTCCTTTTGCTTTCTCAGCTTATAATCATTTTGCTTCGGAACCGGTTTCACTCCCTTTTCCGGTTCTTCTTCCTGCCGGCGCTTTTCCAGAAAAGCGTCGTAATTCCCCTGGTATTCCTCCGCGCCGCCAGGCTCCAGATAATAGACCCGGTCCGCTATTTTATTGATTAAGTAGCGGTCATGAGAAATTACAAATAGGGTTCCCTCATAGCCTTGCAAAGCGCTCTCCAACGCTTCACGGGACGCGATATCCAAATGGTTGGTAGGTTCGTCCAGCAGCAAAAAATTCGCCTTGGAGAGCATCAGCTTCAGCAGCAGCACCTTAGCCTTCTCCCCGCCGGACAGGGCCCGCACCGGCTTAAACACGTCGTCTCCCTTAAACAAGAACACCGCAAGAGCGCTGCGCACCTGGGTCTGTGTCATACGCGGATATTGATCCCAAATTTCGTCCATCACAGTTTTATCTGTATCCAGTCCCGCCTGAATCTGATCGTAATAGCCCAGATCAATGCCGGCCCCGAGCTTAATACGGCCGCTGTCCGGCTGGTACTGGTTCAGGATGGTCTTAAACAAAGAGGTCTTGCCGCAGCCGTTGGGTCCCAGCAAAAAAACTCTTTCCCCCCGCCGCAGCTTGAGGTTCACACGCTCAAACAGAGGGGCCTTGCCGAAGGAAAGAGAGAGCTCCTCCACCTCCAGCACGTCATTGCCTCCGGGCTGTTTGATTTCAAATTGAAAACGGATGCTTTCCGGCGCCGCCCGCGGTTTTTCCAGGTCCCGTTCCAGCCTCTCGATCACCTTCAGCTTGCTTTCCGCTGTTTTAATATTTTTTTCCCGGTTCCACTGCCGCTGCTGGGCTACGACTCCCTCCAGCCGGGTAATCTCCCTCATGGTGTTCTCATAGACCCGGCGGGCTGTAAGCTCCGCCTCCTCTTTTTGGGTCAGATAGGCGGTATATCCGCCCTTATACACCGTCAGCCGGTGGTTCTCCATCTCAAAAGTGCGGGAAGTGATCCGATCCAAAAAATAGCGGTCGTGGCTGATGACCAAAAACGCCCCGTTAAAGCTTTTCAGGTAATCCTCCAGCCACTCTACAGAGGAAATATCCAGGTGGTTGGTCGGCTCATCGAGAAGCAGCAGATTCGCCCCGCTCAGGAGCATTTTCGCCAATTGAAGCTTGGCCTTCTGCCCGCCGCTCAATGCTCCTACCGTCAGAGCCATATCCTCGCCGCTGAAGCCAAGGCCCAGCAAGGCGGACCTCGCCCGGCTGCGATAGGTCATCCCGCCCTCCCGGACAAAACGGTCGTTTAAAAGCGCCTGACGCTCGATCAGCTCCTCTGCGGAGCCCATCCCTTTTTGCAGGCGTACGTTAAGCAGCTCTATCTCCTCCTCCATTTTCATCAGAGGGGTGAATACCGTCAGCACCTCATCCAGAGCGGTTTCCTCCAGATTTTTACACACATGCTGCTCCATATAGCCCACTACGGCCTGCTTGCTTTGATACAGCTCCCCGTCGTCGGGACGCATCTCGCCGGTGATCATTTTGAACAGAGTGGTTTTCCCGGAGCCGTTCACTCCCACCACCCCTATTTTGTCGTTTGCCTGTACCTCAAAGGACACGCCCTCAAACAGGAGGTCCGTGCCGAAAGCCTTTGTCAGATTGCTGACGCCCAAAAGAGCCATCTCTATCTTCCTTTTCCTGATATCATGCCGTTGATCCTTCTGATCGATCGCTTTTCATACAGATATCTATTATAAAGAAAACAAGCGTAAATTGCAACTGTTCACCCTAACGAAGCCTCTTTTTCAAACTGCTTCCGATGTATAATCATTTGCTTTTCAATATGTTTAAAAGATGTGTTTGAACCTATCGGAATCCCGCGCGCAAGAGCGCCTGGACCACAACGTGCTCCAGGCGCTCTTGCTGTTTTAGCGGAAAGAAGTCAGCACAAAAAGGACTTCATTTCTCCAATATAATGCTCTTGGTCGTGGATAAAATCCTTAGCCAGCGTCCGAACCTCCGGAGAGGCTTCCGGCAGCTCGTTCAGCTTTTTCGTCATGCTGACTATGCTCATGGTACTGCCGTTGATTACCATCTCCGCAATGTGGGAGGCGTCGGTGTCCAGCATGGAGTTCAGCTGCACTGAGCTCCAAAGCATAGCTTTTTCCATCATGCCGCTTTCCTCTGGAATCTTGTTGTTAGAAATCAGCATTTCCTCCGCCTTTTGAGCTGTTTTGGAAAAGCTTCCGTATTGGCCGGTCAGCTTGTTTTTCAAATCAGTGTCCTTAGTTTTATCCATGACCAGCTTAGTGGCGTTCATACCCATCTTCGCGCCCTTAAAAATCTCTTCCAGCATCTCTAAATTTTGTTTGCTCACTTTGTTTCCTCCTGGCCAAAAAAATAGCGGTTTACCGCCTATGGATTAGTGTGCTGCTTTTTCGCCCGGTTATGTGGTCATAAAATCTGCTTATTTTTGACAATAAATCCGCGTCAGCCATTAAACCGCCCTACTGCCGCCAATCATAAAGGCGCACGGCGCCCTAATCAAAGCGCGCCGCAATACGCGCTGAACTCTCCCAAGGAAAAAGCGCCGCCAGCTGTGCAAAGCGCTTTTCTTTAGAAGCAAGGCTTTGATTGTCCGGCTGTTTTCGGCTTGCGCCAGGCGGCAAACAAAAAGCGCCGGTCTGAGCCGGCGTTTTTTTCATTTTTTTTCATGGGAGCGTTTGCTGTACTGACTGGGGGAGAGCCCCTTATACTTTTTAAACACTCTGGAAAAGTAGAGCTGATCTGAAAAGCCGGTGGAATACGCCGCCTCGCCTACCGACAGATTAGACGATTCCAACAGCAGGCTGGCCTTTTGAATGCGGTAACGAGTCAAATATTCATTGGGCGGCACAGAAATGTGCTTCATAAACAACCGATACAAATGGCTGCGGCTAATCCCTACATTCGCGGCAATGTCATCCACATCGATGCTTCTCGAATAGTTATAGTCGATAAACTGAAGAGATTTTTTCACATATTCATAACCGCTTTTTTTCTCCTGGATATCAAGGGGACGGCGGTCCATCATCGCCGCCATAAAGGAAAGCAGCCCCGCCTGCATTCTGGCCTGGTCGCTGGGCCGGTTGCCGTTAAGCCGGTAAATGTTCAAAAGCTTTTCCCGGTAGAGGCTGTCCTTATCATAGTGGAAAATTGGCTGCTCCGCGGAAAGCCCCGCTTCGCAGACCAAGCGCTCGGCATCAGTGCCGTTAAACCCCACCCAATAGTATTCCCAGGGGTCGCTTTGATCCGCCCAATAGGTGATTAAACGGTTCGGCACCACCAAAAAGCCGTCGCCGGCAGACAAGGAATACTTGCCCGATCCGCTGTCATACACGCCCTTGCCGGAGGTAATATAGTGAATTAAGAAGTGATCCCTTACCGCCGGGCCCCAGGTATGGCCGGGAGAGCAGCGTTGAAAGCCGCAGTTATATACCGCCAGGCCAAGGCCTTCCCGATTGGAGAGCCAGACTGAATGCTTAAAAGCGTCATGAGCCAAACCTATCACTCCTTTTTCAGCTTATAGAATAACAGCAAATACATAGTTTTATTATAAGCGGTTCTGAGAAAAATAGCAACGAAAACGCTAAGCAGCAATAAGCACTAAAAATTATTTTTTCTTAACATTTTCTTTATGAAAAAGAGATAATTTGTTAAAATTCTCACAGGAAGGAGATTTTTTCGTCCAAATGCGATTGAAAAAAAGGCAAAAACGCGCTATAATAGCACAGTAATTAAAATCCGGAAATTTGGCGATTTTTAGTCTAAGAGCCGGAAAAGTGAAAATTTTATAGTAAAGGGTGAATGTTATGGAAAACATGGACACGGCTCTGGTTGTTCTGGTTACTGGCCTTGTGGTTGTTTTCGCCGTACTGATTTTGCTGACCGCTATCATCAAAATCTACGGAACTATCGTCAGCAAGGCGCAGAATAAAACCGCTCAGGCCAAGCCCTCTAAAGCTGCGGAAAAGACGGCGCCCAAGGCGCCAGTGACGGCAGCTGTTCCGGCTGCCCCGGCTGCGGCGCCTGCCGTAGAAGCTGGAATTCCCGGCGAAGTAGTGGCCGCCATTGCCGCCGCTGTTGTCAGCGTTTCTGAGGAAGAGCATAAAGGCTATGCGGTAAAAAGCATCAAACGCACAGCAGGGTCCCGTCCGGTGTGGAGTATGGCCGGTTTGATGGATAACACCCGTCCGTTTTAACAACAAAGACATCGGAAAGGAAGGTACGAATCATTGGATATTCTCAATGGATTTGTGGAAGCTGTCCAGGGAATCTGGAACACTTCCGGCATTATCTCCATGGATTGGAGAAACTATGTTATGATCGCCATTGCCTGCGTTTTGATCTATCTGGCTATCGGCAGGCAATTTGAGCCTTTGCTGCTGCTGCCCATCTCCTTTGGCATGCTGCTGGTCAACCTGATGCCTGGCATCATGGCCGCCCCGACAGATACCAGCAACGGCGGTTTGTTCTATTATTTGTACCAGGGCGTGAAGCTTGGTATTTACCCGCCTTTGATTTTCCTGGGGATCGGCGCCATGACAGACTTTGGCCCCTTGATCGCCAACCCCAAAAGCTTTCTGTTGGGCGCCGCCGCCCAGCTGGGTATCTTCATTACCTTTATTGGTGCCATCCTGCTGGGATTTGACGTGCAGTCCGCGGGTTCTATCGGTATCATCGGCGGCGCGGATGGTCCTACCGCTATCTTCGTTACCAGTAAGCTAAAGCCGGAACTGTTAGGACCGATCGCCGTGGCGGCGTATTCCTATATGGCCTTGGTTCCTATTATTCAGCCTCCGATTATGAAACTGCTTACTACCAAGAAAGAGCGCGCTGTGGTTATGGAACAGCTCCGGCCGGTTTCCAAGCTGGAAAAGATTTTGTTCCCTATCATTGTGACCATCGTGGTTGCTCTGCTCCTGCCTGACGCTGTGCCGCTGGTAGGTATGCTGATGCTGGGAAATATTTTCCGTGAGAGCGGCGTGGTCAGCAGGATTTCCAATACCGCCCAAAATGAGCTGATGAATATTATCACTATTTTCTTAGGCGTTACCGTCGGCGCCACCGCTACCGGCGAGGTATTCCTCAGCCCCAGCACCTTATTGATCATTGTTCTTGGTTTGTTTGCTTTTGCCTGCGGTACCGCCGGCGGCGTGCTGTTCGGCAAGGTTATGTACAAGGTAACCGGCGGCAAGGTAAACCCGTTGATCGGTTCTGCCGGTGTATCCGCCGTACCGATGGCCGCTCGTGTTTCTCAGAAGGTCGGCCAGGCAGAGAATCCCAGCAACTTCCTGCTGATGCACGCTATGGGTCCCAATGTGGCAGGCGTAATCGGCTCCGCTGTTGCCGCCGGCGTTCTGCTGGCAATCTGCTAATCCGTTTTCCAACGTTTTTAGATCTAACGGATGCCTCTATAATAATTTACCCGGACGCTTGCCCGCGTCCGGGTAAATTATTATATGCTGTTTGCCGCACGTCAAAGATTTATTCTGGAATATACCGTGTATACGGCGCTGTCCCAAAACGTATGCCTCGCTTGGCGCCGTGCAAACCGACGTAAGCCAGGGCAATTCCTTTCTCACGGCGCTAAAATTTTAATAAAACATTCTATGTCCGTATTGGGTCTTATCAAATTGAGAAGGGTGGTTTCCTTCTATGGAATTTCATCAAAAAATCTACGAGCTGGTCCGGCGGATTCCTTACGGTAAGGTATCTTCCTATGGGCAGCTTGCGGTCCTGGCCGGAAGGCCCGGAGCCGCTAGGGCGGTTGGCCACGCTATGCGGGTATGCCGTGACCCATCCATTCCCTGTCATCGGGTCGTTCATCAGGATGGCTCCACTACCGCTTCCTTTGACGCTATCGAACGTCATACCCAGCAACGGCTGCTGGAAGCGGAGGGGGTCCTTTTTTCTTCAGACCACAAGGTGATCATGTCTCAATTTCAATGGCGGCCTGAAATTTCATGAAAATCTGCTTTCCTCCCTCCGCCTGTTCTTACAATCAGCCTTTTCCGGCGTGGGCTTACCGGCTGGGGACACTCTATATTTTCACTTTTCGCGTTTTCTCCGGGACACTGCTAAAAGATTTTCCCACGATTCGCTTCCAATTCATTCCGCAGCGGCTTTACAGACGTTCCGCCCCCGCCGTAAAGCGCGCGATATAATTATAATAAAATAAACGAATCATCGAAAGCATGAGCGTTCACACGTCTTTTGGTCAATACTATTGATATCTTAACAAGGAGTGTGGTCTCATGAAAAAAATATTTGCTATCATTTTATTGACACTGCCGGCGGCGTTTTTGATGTCCTCCTGCCATCCCGATAAGGAGGAAGTTCCCGGCAGCTCTTCTCAGGAAACTCCTCCTATTGTCAGTCAAATTTCGTCGGTGGTTTCTCCTCCCGTCTATGAGGAAAGTTCCGCAGAGGAAAGCTCCTCTGAGATTGGAGAAAACACCTCCTCGCAAGCCGAGTCCAAGCAAAGCAGCTCGTCTATGTTTGCGGCGGAATAAAACTTTCTCTTCCTCTTAAAATATGCTATAATATTATTAATGACCATTGTTCCTCTGCTGTTCTGAGCCGCTATTCCTTATTTTTATTGGGCTGATGCTGCCAGTTCAGCGGAAACTTCCGAAGAGATCTATCTTGACAAATATTTTCGTGGTCTTATTAAAATGATCTTTCATGTAATAAAGGAGGCTTGACCTGTGGAATTTGACGCGTTGACCGCCGGGGTGAAACCCGGTGGATTGAGAAGCAAACAAGACATTAAGCTGTTAATCTGCTATTTGCTCAGCAGCATTCCCCAAGGGTTGTCCAAAACCGACCTGATCAATGTTCTGCAGGACAACAATCTCGCCAACTATTTTGAGGTTGCCAGCGCCTTTGACGAGCTGTTGAAACAAGGCAATTTAACGGAAGCCCAGGAGGAAGAGACCTTTTACACCGTGACCGCTTCAGGAAAAATGATCGCCCAGGAGCTTGATGTCTCTTTGCCGATTTCTATTCGGGAGCAAGTCCTCAGCGCCGCTTTAAGCCTGATGGCCCAGCAAAAGCGGGAGCGGGAAAATACGGTGACAATCACCAAAATTGAAAACGGCTGTCAGGTGGAATGCCATATTTCAGGAGGGGAAATGGATTTAATGTCCTTCACTCTTTATGTGCCGGATATGATGCAGGCTAAACTGGTAAAGCGAAATTTTCAAAAGGATCCCCAACTGATTTACAGCTGTATGCTGGCCGCCTTAACCCGCAATCAGGATATGGTCCGCGAGCTTTTAGGAGAGCTTTCCTAACGCAAAATTATTTTGAAGGTATTGACAGACCTTGTTTTCCCTGTTATAATCATTTGGAATTTTGAAGATTTGAGGTGAAAAGATGCGTAATTTTTCTTGCTAACCATAAATATGGCGTCAGTTCCAGGGAAAGCAGCAGGGAATTGCCGCCGGTTGCAGGGAAGTTGCGTTTTTCTTTTTACTGAGGCTGATACCGCTCCATACAATATGGGGTTCTTTTGCTGTTTTAGCCACAGGAAAGGGTTTACTTTCCTGTGGCTTTTTGTTTTGCCTTAAAATTTTTTGGCTCCGGAAAAACAGAGCGGCGGCAGATTTCTAAAGAATCTGCTGCTAACCGCCGGTAAAGCAGCTTGACAATCAGGCGCCTGTTTTATTGGCACAACGGGAAGCCCCTTATATGGCAGCAGAAAAATTCCGGCCTTTCTTTTTATCGGCGTCAAAAGCAATTCCAGCTTTCCCGAACTACCGGTGATAATAAAATCTTACGGCAGGAGGTCAGGCTCTTTATGTCAATGATTCAAATTTCAAACCTTACCTTCGCTTATGAAGGCGGCTATGACAACATTTTCGAAAATCTTTCTCTGCAAATAGATACCAGTTGGAAATTGGGGCTGGTCGGCAGAAACGGCAGAGGAAAAACCACCCTTTTAAAGCTGTTGATGGGGCAATATTCCTATCAGGGACAGATTTCGGCTGACACTCAATTCGACTATTTTCCCTTCACGATTGAGGATCCCCGCCAGTCCGCCCTGGAGGCGGCCCTGGGCGTTTGTCCTGATTGTCCTGATTGGATTCTTCTGCGGGAGTTTTCCAAGCTGAAAATCGAAGAGGAAACCTATCGCCGGCCCTATATCACTCTTTCCCTGGGCGAGCGGACTAAAATTCTGCTGGCCGCTTTGTTCGCCAAGGAAAACCGTTTTCTTCTTATCGATGAACCTACCAACCACCTGGACCAGCCCGCCCGCAGGCTGGTGGGTGACTATCTGGCGGGCAAACAGGGATTTATCCTGGTCTCCCACGACCGGGCGTTTTTAGACCGGTGTACAGATCATATTTTATCTATCAACCCCTCTGAGCTTCAAATCCAAAAAGGGAATTTCTCCTCTTGGCAGGAAAACAAACGCCGCCAGGATCAATTTGAGCTTTCGCAAAGCGAGAAGCTGAAAAAAGAAATCGGCAGGCTGTCCGGTGCGGCAAGGCAGGCCTCTCAGTGGGCAGGCCGGATAGAAAGGGAAAAATACGGCTCTCAAAGCTCCGGCCTGCGGCCCGACCGGGGCTATCTTGGCCATAAATCCGCCAAGATGATGAAACGGGCCAAGGCCTTGGAAAACAGGCGTCTGGATGCGCTGCGGGAAAAGGAAGAGCTTTTGAAAAATCTGGAGCATACGGAAGACCTAAGAATCAGGCCTTTGCCCTTCTCCGGCCGCAGGCTGGCCGAACTGAAAGAAGTTTCCATTCAGTATGGAAACCTGACCGCCTGTAAGGGCGTCAGCTTTGCCATTGAGCCTGGTGACCGAATTGTCCTTCAAGGAAAAAACGGCAGCGGAAAGTCCAGCGTATTAAAGCTGCTGCTGGGAGAAGCGCTTTCATTTTCCGGCCAGCTGACAAAAGACAGCCGTTTGAACATCTCTTATGTCTCCCAGGACACCACCCGCCTGAAGGGCAGCCTGACGGAATATGCGGCAGCCCGCGGATTGGAGGAAAGCTATTTAAAAGCTATGCTGCGGAAAATGGGATTTTCCCGGAGCCAGCTGGAAAAGGACTGCTCCGATTTCAGCGGCGGGCAAAAGAAAAAGGTCCTGATCGCCGGAAGCTTGTGTGAAGCCGCTCACCTTTACCTCTGGGATGAACCCTTGAACGATATTGACCTCTTCACCAGAATCCAAATCGAGGAACTTTTGCTGGCGGGAAAGCCTACTCTGGTTTTTGTAGAGCATGACGAGATATTTGCCTCTAAAATTGCGACAAAAGCTGTAAATTTATAAACTATTTGTATAATAAAATAACGAATATACAAAAATTGGTTTTATTGGCCTTATGAGGGTTTCTTGAACGGCGCGCTGGAAGGCCCATCCTTCAAAAGCGGAACCATATTTTCAGCCAGACGCAGGTCAGAAATCTCTATGCCATAATGACCACACCTACAGCCAGCTATGGAAGCAGGAGCCTGCTCACCTCATTACCAGCCTCCATTTCTCATTTTGGGCTCAAGCAAATTCCCGCCGGCAGTCTGATTTTATCACCGCCATAAGGCTGTCGTCCCGGAAGAAGTAAGGAAGGTGAAAAAGGACAGAGACGCGGCCCATCAGCCTGCCGCTGCCGCCAGCGCCTCGCTCCGCCCTATTCTAGAACCCAAAGCCCCTTTCATAGAGCGCTTCCACCGGTAGATTCTAATCCAAGGAAGCTAAAAGAGCCTCAGGCCCAAATAAGATTTAACAGCAGCAGCATCGTGACTCCGGGAATCCCCAAGCCGGCGGACACTCCCAAGGACAGCAGGCTCACCGGGAGGGTTACTCCGGTAAAGCCCCCGGTGATATTCACCAGCACTAAGGCGACCAATCCATTCAGCGCGCTGCCCAACGCCCTGCGGAAGGGCTTTTTAGAACCGGCGGCAACGTGAAGAACCAGCAAAGCACAGAAAATTCCTGCGAATATAAGCCAAATGATCCAATTTTCCATTCGTCATTTCCTCTTTTCCAGCGGGTTTCTTAGAATCGCTTTTACGTTTTTTCACCATGATCCAAATGGAGGAGAGCGAGAAGCCGAAAGCAAGTCCTAAGAAAGCTTATGCTGGAATACACTGACTTTATGACGAATTTATTCTGCCGGGGTGAAATCGATTCTGCCTGTGGCCACATCCGCCGCCGCTACCTGAACCTTCATAGGGTCTCCAACCGTCAGCCTGCGGCCGCTCCGGACATCCGTATGGGTCAGCAGGCCGTCGAACTGGAATTCGCAGTCCGGAAAGTCCTCCACGCCTACAAAGCCCTCCACGCTGTTTACAAGCTGGACAAAAATTCCCCGGGCCGTAGCGCCGCTGACGATACCGTCAAAGGTTTCTCCCAAATGCCGGCGCATATATTCCGCCATATAGCACTTTTCCGCCTGGCGTTCCGCCCGCTGGGCTCTCAGCTCGCACGCCGAGGACAGCACGGCGGCCTCTCTGGAAAAATCATGATATTTTTTCTGAAGCCTATCCACAGTGATCCCTTCCGCCACTCCGGTCAGAATGCGGTGAATGGCGGTATCCGGATAACGGCGGATCGGCGAGGTGAAGTGGCAGTAATCATCCAGATTCAATCCAAAGTGCCCTAAGGGCTTATTATCATACCGGGCCTTGGCCAAGGTTCTCAGCACCTGGTGATTGATAATATTTTGGGCGGGGGTTCCCTCCGCCTGCCGCAGCAGATCGGATAAATCCGCAGACCGGACTCCCTCTTGGATTCTCCTGGCCCGCAGTCCCAGTCCCGCCGCAAGCTGCTGAAGGGTGTTGAGACGTTCTGGGTCCGGGTCTTCATGGACACGGTACACAAAGGGGATTTCCAGGCATTTCGCGTACAGCGCCGCCGCCTGATTGGCAAGTATCATAAACTGTTCGATCATTTTTTCAGATAGGCCCTGACTGCGCGGCAGAATGTCCACGCAAGTCCCATTCTGGTCCAAGAAAAACCGGGCTTCACTGCTCTCAAAATCCATGGTGCCCCGGCGGCGGCCCTTGGCCTCCAGGAGCTGGGCCAGCTCCTGTCCCGCCTGCAGAGAAGCCAGCACCGGCTGGTACTTCTCCTTCAGCCTTTCAGCAGCGCATCCCTCCAGAACCTGGTTCACCTCATCGTAAACCCCGCGCACCTTGGAGCAAATCACGCTTTTTTGAAAGCGGTAGCCCCTCAAATTGCCTTTCCTATCCAGCGTCATGAAGCAGGAAAAGGCCAGCTTTTCCTCCCCAGCGTTTAACGAGCAGCAGCCGTTGGATAAAGCCTCCGGCAGCATGGGGATTACCCGGTCGGCAAAATACACCGAGGTCCCCCGCTGCTTCGCTTCCTCGTCCACCAGGGATCCTTCCTTTACATAATGGGATACATCCGCAATATGGACGCCCAGCTTCCAGCCGGCGCCGTCCTTCTCTACTGAAATCGCGTCGTCCAAATCCTTGGCGTCGGCGCCATCGATGGTGAATATCAGCTGTTCCCGCAGGTCGGCGCGCTTTTTTCTTTCCGCCGGGGTAATCGGCTCCCGGGACAGTTTCTCCGCCTCACGCAAAGTTTCCTTTTTAAATTTCTTTGGTATCCCGTTGGCGTCGATGATCGCGTCGGCACATACCTTGGCGGAAGCCGCCTTGCCGTAAACCTTCAGGATTCTAGCGGTCAGCTTTCCGCTCCTGGGCCCATAGGAAAGAATTGCCTGCACCTTATCGCCGTTCTTCCCGTGCAGCGACCCTTTCTTTTCAACCGGCACCTGATAACGAAAAGCGCCATCCAATTCCAGTTCTAAGTCCCGGCCCCGGCGGACTACGGTTCCAGTAAAGAGGCGGTTTCCTTTCCGGATGATCTTTTCCACCCTTCCGCTCAGCCCCTTGCCGCTGTCCCGGATGTCTCTCAGCAGCACCGTATCTCCAAGCATGGCCCGCTTTCGGTCCTCCTGAGCAACGTAAATATCCTCGCCGCCTTCCAGCGGGCGGGCAAAGGAAAACCCCTTGGATTGGGAAATCATCTGAGCAGGCGTGAGCCCCGCGCTTTTTACAGACAGTAATCTTCCCTTTTTCGTGGCGACCAGCACGCCCTCCTGCTCCAGCTCCTGAACCGCGGCGGCAAACTGATCCTTATCATTAAGCCCTAAGGCCCGGAACAGCTCTAAAGGCTCCGCCGCGTCCCGGTAATTCTCCAGCGCTTCTGTAATTTTTTCTTTTATCGTTATTGTCATAGTTCCTCCTGTCTTAATTCTAAAAGTATTTTGTGTGCTGTCCCTGTTTTTATCCCAGGTTTGCTTTTTATTCCGGTATGATTATGATATAAATAACAGAAATGCTTAACCGTATCAGCCCTAAAAGGCCGCAAGCAGCGATATTTAGAAAAACCCGGGCCGTTTCCATTTTCTTTATGGAGCCTTCCTGTTTAAGCGGTTCCCCGATCCTCCTATTCGCTTTTTGCTTCCGGCAAAGCCAAAATAAACTTTCTTTTCGTTTTAAGCTAAAAATGGTTCGTTTTTAGTTTCTCCGCTTTCTGCCCGTCCCTTTTTCTTTCCAGTGCCGCGCCGTGCCTCTCCCGCCAAGGCCGCATAAAAAAAGCCCCGCATCACTGCGGGGTTTTTTCCTTCTTCTCAGCCAGCCTTTGTGCTGAAAAAGCTGATAACATTAATCACGATCGCCAAAATAAAAAAGCCAACCGCGATAACCTTGGTCCACCGGGCCAAGAACGCGTCAATAGACCGGGCCTGGTTCTTATCGAAAAACGTATCCGCGCCGCCGGTTACGGTACCCAAATCCTTTTGATGGCCTTCTTGTAAAAGCACCACAATGATAATGGCAATGGCGAAAATGGCAAGAATAATGCCAAATACCCACTCAATCGTTGACAAGGAATAACACCTCCGAAAGTCATTGAAACTGATACTAAATTAGTATAACACTTCCTACGAGGTTTTGCAAGGCTTATTTTCAAATTGCGGGACTTGCCTGAAAAAGAATTTTTATTTTATGGATAAAAACGCTGTGGGCCGTAATACTAATAGCAAGCTCTTAAAGCGAAATGCGTTTGCCGTTTTAGGAGTAACGCCACGGATTTGCCTGTTGCTCAGGCGAATCCGTGGTTTTTTATTGCGTCCTCAGAATCCGGCCGCGCTCTGTGTTTAACCGAAAACACCGTGGAATTGTTATGAATTAGGGAGGCTCAACCTTCCCGGCGGAAAGCCAGAACCGAACCACGGGACAAGACGCTTCGCACGGCCAAACCCGCGCGGCCGGCGCAAAAGCTGTTACCGCTGTTCCAATGCCGCGCTTTCCTATGCTAGGAAAGCTTCATCTGCTCTCCCTGGGTTTCCTCCGGTGCTGGCATCGACCCCATCGCCGGCAGAGATTTCGTCCGGTACCTGGCCGGCTTCTTCAGCATATCCTCCTTAAAAGGCTCCACGTTCAGCAGTCGGTGGCCCTTTCTTTGGGTCATCACCGCCACGCCCTGGGTATTCCGGGTGGCTTTTTCCGCTACAGCGCCGGTATGAACCAAAAGCATCCTTCCCGAGGAGGAGGTCAGCAGAAATTCCTGATCCTCTTGGATATGGTAAACCCTGCATAGGGGCGATTTCTCAGAATACGCGTTGGCGAGCCGCTTACGGTTGGTTTTGGTGGCATAGGAGTCCAGCGGCACCTTAGCAAGCTTTCCGTTTTCGAAGAAAAACAGCAGACAGCCCTTATAATCGGTGGTGACGATCATAGCGACGGCTGACTCTCCCTCGTCAAAGCCGAGCTTGGCGGCTACAAAGTCGCCTAAAACGCTGGCCTTCGTATCCGCGAATTCGCTGGCCCTGGTTTTATACACCTGACACCGGTCGGTAAAGAACAAAAGCTCTGTGTTATTGGTCGCCTCCACCGTCTGCACGATGGAATCCTCCTCCTTCAGCTTCTGCTCCCCGCTCATCCGCAGAGACTGGGGCGTAATCTTTTTAAAGTAGCCCTCCTTGGTGAAGAATAATGTCACAGGATAATCCGGAATATCATCCTCCGGCTCATATTCCTGGATCTCGCCGGGATAAACCAGCATACTCTTTCTGGGCCTGCCGTATTTTTTTATCACGTCGTTCAGCTCGCTGACAATAATGCCCTTGACCTTGCTTTTGCTGTCCATGACAGCCTGCAGCTCGGCGATCTCCGTCTCCAGCTGCTCGGTTTCCTGGGTGCGCTTTAAAATATACTCCCGGTTCAAATGGCGCAGCTTGATCTCTGCCACGAACTCCGCCTGGATTTCGTCGATGCCGAATCCGATCATCAGATTGGGAACCACCTCGGACTCTTCCTCGGTTTCCCGGACGATCCTTACCGCCTTGTCGATATCCAAAAGAATCCGTTTCAGCCCCTTCAGCAGATGGAGCTTGTCCTTCTTCTTCTGCAGGTCAAAATAAGTCCTGCGGCGGACGCATTCGATACGGAAAGCGATCCATTCACCGAGAAGCTCCCGGATTCCCAGCACTCTGGGCACTCCGGCGATCAGCACGTTAAAGTTGCAGGAGAAGGTATCCTCCAGAGGCGTCATGCGGAAAAGCTTCAGCATCAGCTTTTCCGGATCCACGCTCCGCTTCAAATCAATGGTGATTTTCAAGCCGTCCAGCCCAGTTTCATCCCGGATATCCGCAATCTCCTTCAGCTTGCCCTGCTTTACCAGTTCGATGATTTTCTCGATGATGGCCTCGCAGGTGGTCGTAGGAGGGATGCTGGTCACGTCTATGCAGTTAGCGGACTGGTCGTAGGAATACCGCGCCCGCACCTTGATGCCGCCGCGGCCGGTGGCGTACACCTGCTTTAAGGCGTTCCGGTCGCAGATAATCTGTCCGCCGCCGGGGAAATCCGGCGCCAGCAGGGTGGACATCACGTCAAAGTCCGGATCCCGTATCAAGCCGATGGTAGTCTCGCAGACCTCCTTTAAGTTAAAGGGGCAGATCGAGCTTGCCATCCCCACAGCGATGCCGGTATTGGCGTTGACAAGCACCGTGGGGAAAGTGGCCGGCAGCAAGGACGGCTCCTTCATGGTATTGTCGTAGTTGTCCACAAAATCCACGGTGTCCTTATCGATGTCCCGGAACAGCTCCTGGGCGATGGCGTCCAGCTTCGCCTCCGTGTAACGAGAGGCAGCCCAGGCCATATCCCGGGAATAGAATTTACCGAAGTTTCCCTTGCTGTCCACAAAGGGATGCAGCAGGGCCTCGTAGCCCCGGCTCAGGCGCACCATGGTATCATAAATGGCGCCCTCTCCATGAGGATTCAATTTCATGGTCTGTCCCACAATGTTGGCGGATTTTGTTCTCCCAGAGTTTAATAACCCCATTTTATACATTGTGTATAACAATTTCCGGTGTGACGGCTTAAACCCGTCGATCTCCGGCAGGGCACGGGATAAAATTACGCTCATGGCGTAGGGCATATAGTTGGTTTCGAGGGTATGGTCGATCTCTTGTTCCACTACCGACCCAGCCCCTTCGATCACCCCATGGGTTTGAGGCAGGGGCGTAGGGGCAGTCTTCTTTTTTCTTGGAGCCACGTCATCATCTCCGCTTAAAATGTCGTTCCTATGGTTCATTATGATTCAAAGCTGCTCTGCCAGGCTGAAATAAAAATGCAAATGTGCCGGAAAGCGGCTGAAAAGAGAGAACGGGCAGTCATCGGGAAGCTGGATAAAGCATTGCCGGTCCCGCGCCATACACAGGGCGGCTTACGGCGCCGCTAAAATATCCAGGCTGCCGGTTCCCCGCGGGAAAAAATCCCGCCGCGCTGTTCGGCTCTCCCGAACAGCGGCCAGCCTGATCCAAGCGCCTTGCCGCCGGTTTGAGCGGAAAAGCAATAGGAGAAGAGCGGCTGGCAGGCACTTTTCCGGACGCAGATTTCCCCTGCGCCATCCAGGCCCGCGGCAATCGCCTCTCCCGGCCCAGGCGCGCCGGCTCAGCAATCCGCCTGCGTTTTAAAATTAAAATATTAAAAACAGAAGCCAAGCCCTGGGCGGCTTCCGCGGGAGAAAGCCGGTTACGAAACATCCGCCACATCCAAATATAAGTGTCCGTTTTCCGCGATGTAGTCCTTTCGGCCGCTTAGGTTGTCCCCCAGCAGCAAGTCGAACATCTCGACAGTTTTTCCCATATCCGTAGGCATCACCTTGATCAGCCGGCGGGTTTGGGGATTCATGGTGGTCAGGTTCATCATATCCGGCTCATTCTCACCCAGTCCCTTGGAGCGCTGAATGGTGAACCTGCCTCCCTCAGCCTCCAGCTGATCCAGAAATTTTTGCTTTTCCGCTTCCGTATAGGCAAAATAGGTGTCGGTTTTCGAGGTAATCTCATACAAGGGAGATTCCGCAATAAACACTTTACCCGCCTCAATAAGCGCGGGGGTCAGCCGATAGATCATAGTCAGCAGTAAGGTACGGATCTGGAAGCCGTCCACGTCGGCGTCGGTGCACAGGATCACCTTGCTCCAGCGAAGCTGATTCAGGTCAAAGGAGGCCAGCTCCTTGTTGGCCTTGCTTTTTACCTGAACGCCGCAGCCCAGCACCTTAATCAGATCGGTGATAATGTCGTTTTTAAAAATCTTATCGTAGTCCGCCTTTAAGCAGTTTAAAATTTTACCCCGTATGGGAATGATCGCCTGGAAATCCGGATCCCGGGCCTGCTTGCAGGCGCCAAGAGCGGAATCACCCTCCACAATGAAAAGCTCCCGAAGATTTACGTCCTTGCTGCGGCAATCCACAAATTTGGCCACCCGGCTGGTAATATCCATGTTGCTGGTCAGCTTCTTCTTCAGGTTCAGTCTGGTTTTTTCCGCATCCTCGCGGCTGCGCTTATTGATCAGCACCTGGCCGGCAATCTTGTCCGCGTCCAGAGGGTTCTCGATAAAATAGATCTCCAGCTGATGCCGGAGCATCTCCACCATTGCCTCCTGGATTCCCTTATTGGTGATAGCCTTTTTCGTCTGATTTTCATAGGAGGTGACGCTGGAAAAGCTGGATATCACGATCACCAGACAGTCCTCTACGTCGGCAAAGGTGATTTTGCTCTCATTTTTATTGTATTTTCCCGTCTGCTTCAAATAGCTGTCGATTTGGTAAACAAAGGCGTTTCGCACTGCCTTTTCCGGCGCGCCGCCGTGCTCCAGCCAGCTGGAGTTGTGATAATATTCCGCTACGCTGATCTTATTGGAAAAGGTCAGGGCCACGTTGATTTTGCATTTGTACTCTGGTTTGTCCGCCCGGTCCCTCACCTTTTTTTCCGCCTGCCAGCTCTGCACCGGGGTCAGGGCGTCCTCCCCCGCCAGCTCCTTCACATGGTCGGTGATCCCGTCCTGATAATTAAAAACCGTCTCCTCAAAGCTCCGGCCTGCCTGGTTGCGGAACACGAATTTGACTCCCGCGTTGACAATAGCCTGGCGTTTGATCATATCCAGAAAATAAGCTACCGGCACGTCAATATCGGTGAAAACCTGAAGGTCCGGCTTCCATTTGATTTTAGAGCCGGTGTCCTTTTTTGCGTAAGGCTCCTTGTGGAGTCCGCCCACGTTTTCCCCATGCTCGAAATGGAGCGTGTACCGGAGCCCATCCCGGCGGATATCCACATCCATATATTCCGATGCGTACTGGGTAGAGCACAAGCCCAGGCCGTTCAGGCCCAGGGAATACTCGTAGCTTTCCGCGGAAGCGTTGTTATATTTGCCGCCGGCGTACAGCTCGCAGAACACCAGCTCCCAGTTGTACCGGTCCTCGTTTTTATTGTAGTCCACCGGAATACCTCTCCCGTGATCCTCCACCTCAATGGAGCCGTCCTCAAACCGGGTCAGCACGATCTCCCGCCCAAAGCCCTCTCTCGCCTCGTCAATCGAATTGGAGAGGATCTCAAAAATCGAGTGCTGGCATCCCTCAATGCCGTCGGAGCCGAAAATGACCGCCGGACGTTTCCGGACCCGGTCCGCGCCTTTTAGGGACGAAATACTTTCGTTCCCATATTCCACTGCCTTCTTCGCCATACGCGCCCTCCTATATGCATACAAACCTCTGAAAAGGATTCTTTCAAAATCTCATACAAATTATACATTACCTTATTTTGGGTCTCAATGTCAAGCAAAATCAAGATCTAGGAGCGGACGCTCCCCGAAAAAAGCGGAAAACGCCTATCCTCCCGTCTTCCACGCCTCCCGGCCGAACCGGCGCACGGTCTGGCCTTCATGGCGCCGCCGCAGCGGACAAGGCGTTTCATCTCCGTCCGCCTTGTCCCTTCCGCCTTTTTTCAAAATCCGCTTTTGCTTTATCCCCTTTGCCCATCAAGAGACAATTGATTATCCTGCCTCTTTACACTTTTAGGAATAAGTGCTTGACAGGACGGCTGATCCGCCGCGGATCCTTTTCCTCTGGGAGCCGCCGGGCTCAGCAGAAGCCCGGCAAGGCTGCCGGGCTTGAAGGGAAAAACCGCAAAAGCGAGGGGATGGCTGGTTTTTCCCAGCCCCGTATCGCGGCAGGCTGGGAAAATCCCGTTCCATCCCCTGAATTTTATCCTTATTCTTTTGTTCCTTCTGCCGGAGCTTCCTCCGTCCGTTCCTCCTGCGCTGAAGCCTCTTCTTTCTCAGACTCACCAGGCAGCGGCTGCGGATCGGGCTCCTCCAGCTTTTCCGGAGCGGGAGCCTCCATCAGCTCCTTAAATTCGGCGCCGCTCATCTTTTCATTGACAAACAGGAATTGGGCTACCTTATGGAGCTTATCCATGTGCTCGCTTAACAGCTGCTCCGTTTTCTGATAGCCGCGGCCCACAATTTTCTGAATCTCCTCGTCGATTTCCGCAGCGATCTTTTCAGAATAATTTTTCATGTGGCCCATATCCCGGCCGATAAACACCTCGTTGTTGTCCGAACCATAGCAGATCGGCCCAAGACGCTCGCTCATGCCGTATTTTGTGACCATAGCCCGGGCGATCTGGGTAGCGCGCTCAATATCGTTGGAAGCGCCGGTGGAAATATCCCCCAGCACCAGGGCCTCCGCCACGCGCCCGCCCAGCAGGGTGACGATGTTTTCCTCCATCTCCTTACGGGAGCGGTAGTTCCGGTCCTCAGTGGGAATGCTCATGGTGTAGCCGCCGGCCATACCGCGGGGAATAATGGAAATCTGATGCACCGGGTCTTGGGTGGAGCAGTAATAGGTCGCGACGGCATGGCCGCCCTCATGATAAGCGGTCAGAGTCTTTTCCTTTTCCGTCATGACTCTGGACTTCTTCTCAGTGCCTACCACCACCTTAATGGTGGCCTCCTCGATCTCGGTCTGGGTGATGGCCTTTAAGTTCTTGCGTGCCGCCAGCAAAGCCGCTTCGTTCAGCAGATTTTCCAAATCCGCGCCTACAAAGCCGGCGGTAGAGGCCGCGATCGTCTTCAGATTCACGTCCGGCGCCAGGGGCTTTCCCTTCGCGTGGACCTTCAGGATTTCTTCTCTTCCCTTGATATCCGGCGCGCCTACCATAACCTGGCGGTCGAAACGTCCGGGACGCATCAGGGCAGGATCCAGGATATCGGGACGGTTGGTGGCGGCGATCATAATGACGCCCTCGTTGGCGCCGAAGCCGTCCATTTCCACCAGCAATTGGTTCAGGGTCTGTTCTCTTTCGTCGTGGCCTCCGCCTAAGCCTGCGCCGCGCTGACGTCCCACCGCATCGATCTCATCGATAAAGATGATACAGGGGGAATTTTTCTTCGCCTGGTCGAACAGGTCTCTCACACGGGAGGCGCCGACGCCTACAAACATTTCCACAAAGTCGGAACCGGAAATAGAGAAGAAGGGCACGCCGGCCTCTCCGGCTACCGCCCTGGCCAGCAGGGTTTTACCTGTTCCGGGAGGGCCCACCAGCAAAACGCCCTTGGGGATTCTGGCGCCCAGTTCATTAAACCGTTTAGGGTTCTTCAGAAACTCCACGATCTCTCTGAGCTCTTCCTTTTCCTCATCCGCGCCGGCCACATCGGCAAAGGTGGTCTTGCGCTTCTCGTCGTTCATATCCTTGATTTTCGCCTTGCCGAAATTCATCTGCTTGGAGTCACCGCCCATACCCATAGCGGCAAACTTTTTCATAAAGATCCAATAGAAAACGCCGATTCCCGCGAACAAAAGGACGGTGGGAAGCAAAGCGGTCAGCCAGGAATTATCTCTGGGCCGCTGATAGTTATACACCATCTTGGCGTCGGGATGGTCCTTGTTGTATTCTTCGATATAAGGCTTAATATCTTCATACAGGATCGTAACATTCGGAACCGAATACTGAATCTGGGTCGGCTCTTTCTTTTTGCTTTCGTCACCGTCGCTGAGGGTGAGAACCATGGCGCCGGAGCCTAAATCCAGGTCGAATTCCGTTACCTGCTGCGTTTCGAAGTAATTGAGGATTTCAGAATATTTCATGGTTTTCTGGGGCATGTTCCCGATGACCAGCACGATAATAATGATAATGACAATAGGGATGCCCAGATACAGCAGTAAGCTGCGCCAACTTTTTTTATTTTCCAATGAGGAACCACTCCTTCACCTTTAAAATTACCGGAAACAGGCTGTTCTATCCATTAAAGTTGATAGGCTTCCGGCTTCAAAACTCCCACATAAGGCAAATTGCGGTAACGCTCGTTGAAATCCAGCCCATAGCCTACGATAAATTCATTGGCTACCTCGTAGCCTATGTAATCAGCGTAAACAGGCGCTTCCCTGCGGGAAGGCTTGTCAAACAGGGTGCAAAGCTTAATGCTTTTACAGCCTCTCTCTTTGAGCAGGTTTTTCACATAACACAAGGTGTTGCCGCTATCGATAATATCCTCCACAATCAGGACATGGCAGTCCTGGATAGGAACGGATAAATCCTTGACTATTTTAATTTGGCCGCTGGACTCGGTGCCCGCCCCATAGCTGGAGCAGATCATAAAGTCCATTTGGCAGGGCAGCTCCACATACCGCATCAGATCCGCCATAAACATAAAGCAGCCCTTTAAGATTCCCACCATCAAAAGCTTTTTGCCCTGATAGTCCTTGGTGATTTGTTCCCCCAAATTTTTGGTAATCCGATCCAGGTCCTCACGGCTCAATAAGATCCGTTCTACATTTTCACACTTCATGTCCATAACTCCTCTGCCCTTTTTGAAGTCAGCCTTTCGGCTTATTGTACCACACTAAACGAAATTATTGAATAACAATTTGTGAATTTACTGGGGAATTTTTCTCTTTTTATGGGGCACGGTTCTCAGAACGCCACGGTTTGCGTGAAAATCCAGCCCTCCCGGCACGCTGACGCCCCCCTGGCTAGCCAGTATAATCCGGTCGATCTCCTCCAAATGCCGGGCCTCCGGCCTGGAAGCGCCCTGCAAAAGACGGATCGCCCGGATTCTCACCGGCTTTCTGCCCCGGGAAAGAACAGAACAGCTCCATCCGCCCTTTTCCAGCGCCGCCCGGCCCAGAAGCTCCCGGGCTTCCTCACAAAGGCAGCCGTCGTCTTCCCGCAGGCTTTGGGCCATACGGCCCACGGCCTCCTCGAAGGCTGGATTGATCTCCTTTAGGGCCGGAAGCACCTGAAGGCGCACCTTATTCCTGGAATACCTGGCTTCCAAATTGGTGCTGTCGGTGACATAAAGGATTTTATGCTCCCGGCAGTAATCCTCGATTTCCCGCCGGCTGCAGTCGATCAGAGGCCTGACGATGTTCTCCCGCACCGGCGGAATCCCGCACAGCCCCTTGAGCCCGGTTCCCCGGGTCAGGTGGAGCAGCACCGTCTCCGCCAAATCGGAAAGGGTGTGGGCCGTGGCGATCACTCCGTTTTCCCCGGCCAGCCGCCGGAAAAACTCGTAGCGTACAGCTCTGCCGCAGGCTTCCAACCCCAGCTTACGCTTCGCGGCCTCCTCCCGGACATCGATTTTCAGCACCTCCAGAGGGATGCCCTCCCTTTGACAGTACCGCCTTACGTGTTCCTCATCCCGGTCCGCCTCCGCTCCCCGCAGGCAGTGGTTTACATGAGCCGCCGTCACCTTCAGCTCCGGCCAGTCCTTTCGCCGGCTCTGCAAAACGTGAAGAAGCGCCATGGAATCGGCTCCCCCGGAAACCCCGGCCACCACGGCGGAATCGGGAGAAAGCATTTGATAGGCCTCAATGGTCTTCAAAACCTTAGTAATCACTGCGGCCGCCCTCCATAGCGGTAAAACGCATAAACTCGCCCTGCCAATGAAGCTGGACAGTCCTCGCCTCGCCGTGGCGGTTTTTCGCCACAATGCATTCGCCGCTGTTTTTATCGTCGCTGGGCGCGTCGTCGGTATTGTAGTAATCCGGGCGGTACAGGAACAAAACGATATCCGCGTCCTGCTCGATAGATCCGGAATCTCTCAGGTCGGAAAGCACCGGGCGGTGCTCCGTACGCTGCTCGCTGGCACGGGACAGCTGGGACAGGGTGATTACCGGCACGTTGATCTCCTTGGCCATAATCTTCAAATTTCGGGTAATCTCAGAAATTTCCTGCACCCGGTTGTCAATCCGCTTGGCGCCGGACATCAGCTGCAAATAGTCGATAATTACCAGATCCACGTCCTTCAGCCGGCGCAGCTTAGCTTTCATCTCCGGCACAGTGATGCCGGGGGTATCGTCAAAATAAATCTGGGTCTTCGAGAGAATGTCCCCCGCCTCGATAAGCCGGACCCATTCGTCCTCGGTGAGCTTGCCGGTCCGCAGCTTAGTGCCGCCTACCTCGCCCTCGGTGGAAAGCATACGGGAGGCCAGCTGCTCCTTGGTCATTTCCAGCGAGAAAAAGGCTACCCTCTTTTTTTCCTTCACCGCCACGTGGTTAGCGATATTCAGTGCGAAGCTGGTTTTTCCCATACCGGGACGGGCCGCCAGCAGAATCAGGTCGGAACGGTTCAGGCCGGTGATGGTTTCATCCAAATCCCGGATCCCGGTGGAAATGCTCTTAAACTGGTCGCTGTCCGGGGAATTGAGAAGGTCCAGCCGGTCAAAGGTCTCGATAATAACCTCGTTGATCCTCTGCAAGCCCTGCATATTTTTTCCCCGGCGGATATCAAAAATCCGCTGCTCCGCCGAATCCAGCAGGGTGGCCGCGTCGTCTCCTCCCTCAGAGGCCTCCTCCAGGATATCCCTGGCGGTAGTGATCAGAGTGCGGATGTCGTATTTATCCCGGACGATGCCCGCGTAGGTTTCCACATTGGAAACCGAAGGCACGATCTGAGCCAGCTGCAAAAGATAGGTTTTCCCATTCACCTGGTCAAAGGCCGGGTTCTGCTTCAGCTTGTCCAGCACGGTGACGAAATCCACCGGCTGGCCCAGGGTGAACATTTCCAGCATAGCGTCGTAAATCATCCGGTGGTTGGCCAGGTGGAAGTATTCGGCCCTCGGAAGGATCTCCGCGATTCGGTCCAAGCAGGAGGAATCCAGCAGGACCGCTCCCAAAACAGACTGCTCCGCCTCCGGGCTGTAGGGCAGGTTCAGCCCGTCGTAGCCGGAGGTCACTGAAATATCAGCCATGCGCTCTCCTCCTCTCTTTGATGGAAAAAGGACGGATATCTCCTATCCGTCCCATTCGGCCCGCGGAAGCCCTTAGGCCTCCGTCACCACCACATACACCTTGGCGCTGATGCCGGTGTAAAGCTTGACCTCGCAGCGGTAGGTGCCGAACGCCTTGATGTCCCCGTCCAGCTCGATTTTCCGCTTATCCACATCCACGCCGTACTGCTTTTTCAGCTCCTCGGCAATTTCCTTGGCGGTAACGGAGCCGAACAGCCGGCCGCCCTGGCCGGCCTTCGCGGTCATTTTGATGGTCTTTTCATCGATTTTTTTCGCCGCCTCGCTGGCGTTCGCCTTCTCCACCTCGATCCTGTGCTGCTTAGAGGCCTCGGCATTTTTCAGCTCGTTCATCGCCTGGGCGTTAGCCTCCTTGGCAAGCTTTCTGGGAATCAGGTAGTTCCTGGCATAGCCGTCAGACGCGTTGACCAGCTCGCCCTTTTTTCCGGCGCCCTTAACGTCGGCCAATAAAATCACTTTCATAATACTCACTCCTGCGCTTATAAATTTTCCTTATGTATTTGGGTTTCGTTCAAAATCTCAATCAGCCGCTCCCTCACCGCCGTGACGGTGGTATCCTTGAGCTGGGCGCCCGCCATGGTCTGATGGCCTCCTCCGCCCAGCTTTTCCATCACCACCTGGACGTTTACGGCGCCCAAGGAACGGGCGGAAATATTCACTGTGCCCGCCGACGAGTATAAGACGAAGGAGGCGTTGACCCCCTGGACTCCCAGCAGCTCATCCGCCGCCTGAGCCGACGCGATCCGGATATCCGGACAATCCTCGTCCGCCGCGGTAACGGCGCAGCTGTTATAGATTTCCGCGTTGGAAACCAGCTGGTATTTCGCCCGGTAGGTATCGATGGAGTTGGAAAACAGCCGTTTGACCTCCACCGTATCGGCGCCCTTTCTTCTCAGAAACGCCGCCGCCTCAAAGGTCCGCACACCGGTTTTCAGCACAAAATTCTTAGTATCCAGGGTAATGCCGGCAAGCAGGGCGTCAGCCTCCAGCCTGCCGATGGCGTTTTCTCCCAGATACTGAACCAGCTCCGTCACCATTTCGGATGCCGAGCTGGCGTAAGGCTCGTGATAAAAAATAATGGCGTTCTCGATATGCTTCACCATCATGCGGTGGTGGTCGATAACCACAGTCCGCTTGCTGTATTTGTACAGATCCCGGCTTTCCACAAAGCTCTCGGAATGGGTGTCCACGATAATCAGAAGGGAACGGTCCGTAATCAGGGAAAGGGCCTCCCGGGGAGATAAAAACATTCCGGTGTTGCCCGCCTTCTCGACGGTCTCCACCAGGGCCCCCGCCAGGGTCTGCTCCCGGTTCAGCACCACATAACAGGGCTTCTCCTGCCCCTTGGTAATAGCGCTCCATAGGCCAATGGAGGCTCCCACGCTGTCAAGGTCGGAAAACTGGTGTCCCATAACGAACACGCAGTCGCTGTTTTTGATATTATCCGCTAGGGTCAGGGCGATAACTCGGGAGCGCACCTTGTCGTGACGCTCCACGCCCTTGGAAACGCCGCCGAAAAACTCGAAAGTGTTCCCGTTTTTAATCGCCACCTGGTCGCCGCCCCGGCCCAGGGCCATATCCAGGGCTTTCCGGGACCAATTCTCATCCTCAGCCAAGCTTTTGCCGCCCCGGCCCACGCCGATGGAAATCGTAGCGTACCGGTGCTCATCCAGCTTGATATTTCTGATCGCATCTAAAATGCTGAATTTTTCTTCCACAAACCGCCGCAGGTGCCGCTCCTCCATCACCATCAGGTAACGGCCGCCGCTGAGCTTTTTATAAAAGCCGCTGGTGGAGGAAACCCACTTTTGCAGAGTTTTTTCCACCATGGCCACCAGCTGGGTGCCCTGACCGTCGCTGGCGTCCTTCAGCAGCTCCTCCCGGTTATCGAACATAATGGTAGCCACCGCCGGGCGGCTGTCCAGAAATTCTCTTACGGTGTCCTTAAAGTAGGTGTCCTCAATAAAATATAAAATACAGCTGGTTCTCAGCTTCACCGCGTAAACCGTGTATTTCAGCCCGTTGTGGGTGATATTTGTGCCGTTGCCCTTCACGATGTCCTGGAGCCGGACGCCGGAGGTAAAGGCGGTGATGCTTTCCCCGACACAGTCCTTATTTTCACAGAGCATCTCCTTGAACAGGCTGTTGCCCCAAACCAGCTCGTCATATTTTCCCGTGATCGCCACTGGGAACGACAGCTTGGAAAGATAGCTTTCCTGATCCCTGTCAAAGGATTTGAACGCGCTGCGGAGCACGGTCTGAGCGTAGGAGCGGAATCGGATCACAGTGATCAGCACCACCCCGCCGGAGACTAAGGTCAGGGCGGCAAACAGATAAAACACACTGCGGCTGGCAGTAAAATAGCTGATAAATGTCATAACCACCATAGCCGCGGTGATAATCAGATAATATGGAGATGCCGCCCATACCCTTCTCTTTTTCAAAAGCGTCGCCCTCCTTTCCAGAGCGTAGTCGCAAAGCGGCTTCCCACAGGCTGCGGGAAGCCGCCGGGGGAGAACCTGCCCGATGGCTTTTCGCCGCGCAGCGGCTTCAAAGCCACGCTGGAGGCATATTCCCCTTTCCCCGGCTTAGACCTCCATAATGATCGGCAAAATCATCGGGGTCCGCCTGGTCCGGTCATACAAAAGCTTTCCTAAATCATCTTTCACTTTATTCTTGATCACGCCCCATTCGTGGACTTTATGGTCGGCGCAGCTTTCAAACACAGAAACGATCTTCTGCTTAATGTCATCCATCAGGGGCTCCGACTCCCGCACGTAGACAAAGCCGCGGGATACAATATCCGGGCCGGAAATCACATGGCCGTCGCTGGAATCGATGGTGGCCACCACCACGATCAGTCCGTCCTGGCCCAGATGCTTCCGGTCCCGAAGCACAATGCTGCCAACGTCTCCCACGCCTAAGCCGTCCACCAGGACGCGGCCGGCGGGCACCGGCGCCAGCGGATGCATAAAGTCCTCGTTGATCTCCACCACGCCGCCGATATCCCCGATATAAATATTCTGCTTGGGAATCCCCATGCTTTCCGCCAGCTGGGCGTGCTTATGCAGGTGCTTCTGCTCGCCGTGAACCGGAATGAAATATTTCGGCTTGGTCAGGCCCTGCATGAGCTTTAATTCCTCCTGACAGGCATGGCCGGAGACGTGAACCTCATACATAGACTCGTAAACCACGTCGCAGCCCCGCTTCATCAGCTCGTTGACCACGTTGCCCACAGTCTTTTCGTTGCCGGGGATGGGCCGGGCGGAGATGATAACAAAGTCGTCGGGCCCCACCTCCACCTTCCGGTGGTCGGAGGTCGCCATCCGGGCCAGGGCCGACATGGGCTCTCCCTGGCTGCCGGTAGTGATCAGCACAATCTGATCCTTGGCGTAACGGTTGATTAAATCGATATCTATGATTACGCTTTCCGGAACGTCCATATAACCAAGCTCGTTGGCGATGGACACATAATTCAGCATACTGCGGCCGGAAAACGCTACTTTTCTGCCGTGGCGCTGGGCGCAGTGGATGATCTGCTGGATCCGGTTGATATTGGAGGCGAAGGAAGCCACGATGATCCGCTTATTCTCCGCCTTTAAAAACAGGTTTTCAAAGGAATCGGCTACCTTCCGCTCGGTCATGGTGTAGCCCGGGCGCTCCGCGTTGGTGGATTCGGACAGCAGAGCCAGCACGCCCTCCTTGCCCAGCTCGGCGAACCGTCCTAAATCGATCATCTCGCCCTGAGGCGGGGTACAGTCGATCTTAAAGTCGCCGGTGTGAACCACCGTGCCCGCCGGGGAATGGATCGCCACAGCCACCGCGTCGGGAATGGAGTGATTTACGTGGATCAGCTCCACCTCCATACAGCCCAGCTTCACCCGGTCGCCGGGCCTTACAGTATTCAGCTTGGCCTTTCCAAGCAGGTTATGCTCCTTCAGCTTGCCGCTCACCAGGCCAATGGTAAGAGGGGTGCCGTAAACCGGTACGTTAAAGGTTTTCAGAAGGTAAGGGATCGCGCCGATATGATCCTCATGGCCGTGGGTAATCACCAGGCCCTTAATTCTTTCCTTGTTCCGCTCCACATAGGAGAAATCCGGAATCACCAGATCCACGCCCAGCATATCTCCATCGGGGAAGGTCATGCCGCAGTCCAGCAGGAACATATCCTTGCCGCACTCAAACAGGGTAATGTTTTTCCCGATTTCGTTCAGGCCTCCGAGAAACGTCACCTTAATCGAAGGCTTAGCGGACTTTTTTTGTCCCCGCTTGGCGGTACGGGTAGTTGTTCTGCCCGCTTTTTTCGTTTCCGCCGCGGTCTTGGACGCGCCTTTCTTTTCCGGCGCCGCCTTCTCTTTTTTCCTGCCCGCTGTCTTTGGGTCTTCTTTTTTCGCTGCCGTCTTTGCCGCAGACCTTGCCGCGCCTCCGGCGGTTTTAGCGCCCGTTGATTTTCTCCTCTGCTGGGGCTCCTTGCGCGCGGTCACCTTTTCAAACAGCTTGGCCTCCGCCGCCGCGCCGCCCTCTGGCATGGAAATCGGCTCCCTCGCTGTAGACAGGGCCTGATCGGCCTGTTTGCCAATCTGGTTCCTGGCAGGCTGCCGCTTAATCCCAGTGATGGGCTTCGCCGCCCCTGGCTTTATTCTTTTTTCATTTAAACTCACAAAATAACCTCCATTAATTGTTTGAGATACGGTTTTCCTTCCGGCCGACAAACGGTGCCACAGCGCGAAAGGCCGCTCTGCTAAGTACATTTCAAATTTTATTTATGACGAAAACGATTTTACCAGCTCTTACGCCGCTCACCGGCGTTTTCTCTGAATGATACTCTAATCACCGGGAAATACTAGCGGCGAGTGACGGCAGCCGCTGTTTCCCTTTTCCGAACACAAATATTATGTTTATTGTACCCTTACTTCCCTTGACTGTCAAGCGATAGCCTCCGCCGGCGTCCTGACGGATATCTCCCTGTTAGCATGGCCCATCTTGGGATTCCTTAATCAAACCGGGGCTTTCAACCCTAATTTATTCCTGTAATTCACAGAAAATTCAGAAAAACCTGGTAAAAATTTTACCGGCTCCCTATTGAAATCTATACCAAAAAGGTGTATATTAAAATCGATCACAAAACCATAACACTTTTATTAAAGAAAAAGGTGATAGCTTTGGAACGTTTTGTTTACGCAGATAACTCAGCCACTACCGCGGTATCGCAGTCCGTGATGGAAGCCATGCTTCCTTATTATAGAGAGCACTACGGCAATCCATCCAGCCTGTATTCCGTGGGTCGGGACGCGAAAAAGGCGGTGGAAACCGCCCGGGAGGACATTGCCCGCTGCTTCAACGCGGAGCCCAGCGAAATTTTCTTCACCTCCGGCGGCAGCGAGTCTGACAACTGGGCCATCAAGGGCGCCGCCCATGAGCTGGCGAAAAAGGGGAAAAAACATATCATCAGCTCCAGGTTTGAGCACCACGCGGTGCTTCACTCCCTGGATGCCTTAAAAAAGGAAGGCTTTGAAATCACTCTGTTGGAGGTCCACAGCGACGGCATCGTCCGTCCCGAGGAGCTGGAAGCGGCGATCCGGGATGACACCGCTCTGGTGACCATTATGTACGCTAACAACGAAATCGGCACTATTCAGCCCATTCCTGAGCTGGCGGCGGTGTGCAAAAAGCACAAGGTTCTGTTCCATACTGACGCGGTCCAGGCGGTAGGCAACGTGCCCATCGACGTAAAAGCCCAGGGCATTGACCTGATGTCCTTTACCGGCCATAAAATTCATGGTCCCAAAGGCTGCGGCGCCTTGTATATCCGCAGGGGCGTCCGCCTCCAGAACCTGATCGACGGCGGCGCCCAGGAAAGAAGCCGCCGGGCCGGCACGGAAAATACCGCGGGCATCGTAGGCCTGGCGGCCGCGGTAAAGGAAGCCACAAAAGACATTCCCGGCAGAGTCGCCCGGCTGACAAAGCTGCGGGACAAGCTGATTGCCGGCGCCTCCAAGATCGACCGCTCCCATTTGAACGGCCATCCCACTAAGCGCATGGCGGGCAACTTTAATATGTGCTTTGAGGGGATCGAAGGGGAATCCCTTCTGCTGAGCCTGGACCTGAAGGGCGTTTGCGGTTCCTCTGGTTCTGCCTGCACCTCCGGCTCCCTGGATCCCAGCCACGTGCTGCTGTCCCTGGGCATGCCTCACGAAATCGCCCACGGCTCTCTGCGGCTCACTCTGAGCGACGAGAACACGGAAGAAGATGTAGACTACATCTTAGAGGTTCTTCCTCCCATTGTAGAGCGCCTCAGAAGCATGTCTCCCTTGTGGGAACGGATTCAAAAAGAAAACCGTCCTCCCTTTCAGTTTCAGGACCGCTAAACCGGCTTAAGCCCTGCCCTCTGAAGGCTTAATGCGTCAGAGAGCAGGCCAAAATCCGGAAGCTTTCAGCACCCGCAAAAGGGCTTTCCCATTTCAAAGGCCAAATTCCCATCGCAGAGCACCGTTTTCCGCCTCTGCCGGCCGGAGCAGGCGACGGCTTCGAAAGGTGAAAGCTCCAAGGCGTTTCCTGCGCCTTGATTATTTAGAAATTCTTCCGGCTAATCGGGCTAAAGCTAATAACGATTCATAACAATAGAAATTCCAGCATCCAGAAAGAAGGAAATATTTATGGCATACAGTGAAAAGGTAATGGATCATTTCGCCAATCCGAGAAACGTGGGAGAAATACCGGACGCCGACGGCGTCGGCGAGGTAGGCAACCCCACCTGCGGCGATATTATGAAAATGTATCTCAAAATCAAGGATGGCGTCATCACCGACGTGAAGTTCAAGACCTTCGGCTGCGGCGCCGCCATCGCCACCAGCTCTATGGCCACGGAGATGGTCAAGGGAAAAACCATTGAGGAGGCCTTGAAGCTGACCAATAAGGCGGTTATGGAAGCCCTGGACGGGCTTCCGCCGGTAAAGGTGCACTGCTCTGTCTTGGCGGAGCAGGCTATTAAAGCGGCTCTTTCCGATTACTACACCCGCATCGGGGTAGATCCCCTTCCTATCGTGGGTCCGGTAGCGGAATGCAGCCACGAGGACGGAAGCTGCTCCTGCGGGCTGTAACCGGCGCGGGCAGCAAGGCTCTCTTTGGAGCCCTTGCCGGCGTCCTAGACGCACCTGATATCCGACGCGCTCTATGGCGGCTTTATATTTTCTTTATTTTTCTTTGCAAACTTATTGAAATTAAAACGGTCCCCCTTTATAATGAATCTCAAAGCCATTTTATTTGGATTTGAGATTCATTATAAAGGGGGACTTGTTTTCATGGAGAGCCGCGTTACCGATATGACCAGCGGTAAGCCATCCAAGCTGATTCTTAAATTCGCCCTCCCGCTGATGCTGGGAGGTGTTTTTCAGCATTTATACACTGTGGTTGACGCCGCCATCGTGGGACAATTCTGCGGCGTTAACTCCTTGGCGGCCTTAGGCTCTACCGACTGGCTGGTATGGTTTTGCCTCGGCTTCTGCGTGGGACTGACCCAGGGCTTTGCCATTTTAATCGCTCAGCATTTCGGCGCTAAGGAATACAGGCTGCTGAGGAAGTCTGTCGCCATGTCGATTGTTTTAGCCGCAGCCATCGCTGTGGTCATGTCGGTGCTGCTGCAGATTTTGGCGGAGCCGGTGCTGCGGCTGCTGAACACAGACCCCGCCGTCTTAGACGAGGCCTTGCTTTACCTGCGGATTTCCTACGGCGGTTTTGCGGTGGTAATGGCCTATAATCTGCTGGCCTCTGTGCTGAGAAGCCTGGGTGACGGCACCACTCCCTTGGTGGCCATGGGCGTGGCCTGCGCCGTGAATATCGGGCTTGACCTTCTGTTTGTCGCGGCCTTTCACTGGGGAATCGGCGGGGCGGCCGGCGCCACGGTAACCGCCCAGCTTGTCTCCTGCCTCTATTGTGCTTACCGTTTCCGGAAGCTCTCCTTGCTGAAATTTTCCAAAGAGGATTGGCGGCTTGACCGGCCCTTGCTGAAAAAGCTGTTTTCCCTAGGCAGCCCTCTGGCGGTGCAGAATATGGTGATCCACATCGGCGGCATGGTGCTCCAGTCTATCATTAATACCTACGGCGTCGCCTTTTTAGCAGGATTTACCGCTACCAACAAGCTTTACGGCGCCTTAGAGCTTGCCGCCATCGCCTTCGGCTATTCCATTGCTACCTATACCGGCCAAAACATGGGTGCGGAAAAAATCAAGCGGATCAAAAAGGGAATCCGCGCCGCGACGGTGCTGGCTATCGCCACCTCTCTGGCGATCACGGCCCTGGCGCTGATTTTCAGCCGGCCTTTGACCTCCCTGTTTATCAACGCCGGCAGTGAGAACGCCCAGGAAGCCTTGCAGGTAGCCATGAGCTATTTGGCCGTTTTGGCGGTTTTTCTGCCCATTCTCTACTTATTAAATATTTACCGTTCCGCCCTCCAGGGCCTTGGAGACACGATCACGCCTTTCCTTTCCGGCATGATGGAGCTGGCGATGCGCCTGGCCTGTGCCTTTACCCTTCCCATGTTTCTGGGCGGCGAAGGCCTGTTCCTCGCCGAACCTGCCGCCTGGCTCGGCGCCATCATTCTGCTGGTGCCGGTTTACTTTATCCGGGAGCGGAAATACTTAAACCTGATGGTGGACCGTTCGGCTGAAGCCGATTAAAAAATTCCAGGGATCATTTATCCCTGGAATTTTTCGTCCTGCCCTTTCCTCCGGGCAGGACGGAGGGCGTCTGTTAAAATTCTCCGAAACCACCGGGTGTTCTCCCACCTTTCCGGATATCCCGCTAAGAAATAGATAAATAGCTTGAAACTGCTTGAAGCTGTGAGGTATAATAAAGATATTATCGTCACTGGAGCCGGCAGCTTTGCCATACCCTTCCAGAGATTCGGCTCTCCGCTGAATTTCTGCGGTCCGGATGGTTTCGGTATTCTGATAAAACCTGATCAAAAGCTAGGAGGACAAATCTTTGGATCAACTGGTACAATCGATCATCGACTCCCTAAAAAACGCGGTTCCCGCGGAGCTGATTATTTTTCTGATTTCCCTGCTGCCCATTTTGGAATTAAGAGGCGGCATTTTAGCCGGCACGCTGCTGGGAGTGGACTGGCCCATCGCTTATCTTATCTGTGTGATCGGCAATCTTCTGCCCATTCCTTTTATTTTACTGTTTATCCGAAAAATCTTCGATTGGATACGAAACACCCGATTTGTAAAGCTGGTGGACAAGCTGGAAGCTAAAGCGGAGAAAAAAAGCGCCAAGGTAACGAAATACAAAAAATTCGGATTGTTTTTGTTCGTGGCTATTCCGCTTCCCGGCACGGGAGGGTGGACAGGCGCGCTGATCGCCTCGGTGCTAAAAATGCGCTTAAAGGATTCTCTTCCCCCTATTATCGCCGGGGTTTTGGTGGCCGGCTTTGTCATGACCCTTCTTTCCTACGGAGTGCTCGGCAGCCTATTTGGTTGGGGAGGCTGATTTTTCATGGCTGATTTGGTAATCTTAGGCGGCGGAGCCTCCGGCTTAATGGCGGCGGTTTCCGCCGCCCGGTTTATTCCCGGGAAAAATATTTCCATTTTGGAGCGTGGGCCCAGGGTAGGCAAAAAGCTGCTGGTTACCGGCAACGGACGCTGCAACCTGACCAATCTGGAACTGGATTTCTCCCGTTATCACGGCGCGCCGGAAAGCTTTGTTTCCGCTGTTTTCTCTCAGCTTCCGCCCAAAGACACACTCTCTCTGTTCGGCCGTCTCGGCCTGCTGTGCCGGGAGGAAGGCCAGGGCCGCTGCTATCCTTACGGCGGCCAGGCCTCGGCGGTGCTGGACGTACTGCGCAGGTATTTAGAAGGCCGGAACGTAGAGGAACGCTGTCAAACCAGCGTAGAAGCCGTCAAAAGAAAGCCTGGCGGCTACGAGCTGAAAACCAGCGGGGGAGTTGTTTTCGCCAAAAGATTGATCTTGGCCTCAGGCGGGCGGGCCATGCCCTCCTCAGGCTCCGACGGAAGCGGCCTGAAGCTGGCCGCCAGCTTGGGCTTAAAAGCCTCCGAACCGTTTCCCTCCTTAGCGCCGGTGCGGGCCGCCTCCCCTGTGCTGAAGGCGGTCAAGGGCCTGCGTTGCCGCGGAAGAGCCTCGCTGCTGGCAGATCGAAAAACAGTAAAGCAGGAAACCGGTGAGATCCAATTTACTGACCAGGGGCTTTCCGGCATTTGCATTTTGAACCTTTCCCGGCTGGTAGGAGAATTTTTTTCTCACAGAACCGTCAACAGGCACAAAACGGAGAAAGTCGAGCTCTCTCTAGATTTAGTGCCGGATTTGGACTATTCCTCGCTGCTCTCATTTTTGCAGGCGCTGATCTCCGGGCAGCCGCGCCTGCCCGTGGAGCAGCTGTTATCCGGAATCGTCAACAAGCGGGTTGGATTGGCTTTGCTCAAACAGCTCATGCCCTCCGCCCTTTCCCGCCCTTGCGGCAGCCTGTCCCCTTCAGAATTAAAAACGATCTGCCGCACCGTCAAGGATTGGCGCTTCTCTCCCACGGGAACCCTGGGCTGGCAGCAGGCTCAATCCACCGCAGGAGGGCTTCTGTCCTCTCAGTTCGAATCCGCCACCCTGGAGTCCAAGGGGCTGCCCGGGCTGTATGCCTGCGGCGAGCTTCTGGATATCGACGGAGACTGCGGCGGCTATAATTTACAATGGGCCTGGTCCTCCGGCTTTGTCGCCGGGAAAAGCGCCGCGGTCTCGCTGCTTTCTCACTCACAGCCTCCGGCAGAGGCGAATTCCTGATTTCGCCCTTTCAAAGCCTGCGCCGCCAAGCGTTTCGAGAGGCGCCGGGCCTCTCCGCTTGTACCGCCTGCTCCGCAGCCCCCAAGCCTGGAAGCCGCAGGCCCGAAACCGCCGCGCTGACGGCAGCTTCCCGACATGGCAAGATATCTGTAAGCAGCCCGCTCCGCCCGGCGCTTGAAGCGAAAGCCTGTCTGCGGGCCGCCTCCGCCGGAGCATCCGGTGATTTCTGTTACATGGAAGAGAACACCTGCCCCTCCTGCTGTGTTTTTTGCCTTCCTTCTGCAAAACGGCTTTTATACCGCGGAACTTTCATGCGCCGGCGGTTTTCTCCGGTTTTACCGCTTGTTTCTTCCGCCGCGCCGTCCGCTCTCTGCGCTTACCGTTAATTTTTGATTCCTGCCTTAAGGAGATTTTCTATGATTCGTGTTTGCGATCTTTCCATGCCTCTGGATTACACAGAAAAAGATCTCAGGGAAGCCGCGGCCAAAGCTCTGAACATACCGCTCAATGAGATCAAGGCTTTTTCTCTGGCCCGGCGGTCCATAGACGCCAGAAAAAAGGACCAAGTGCATTTTATCTGCGCCGTCAACCTATCTCTCGCCGGAGAGGAAACGGCCGTTCTAAAAAGGAGCAGGTACAAAAAGGCTTTCTTGGCGCCGCCCTATCATTACAGCCTGACAAATGCCTTTCTCCCCGCTTTAAGGCCCATCGTAATAGGGACCGGTCCCGCCGGACTATTTGCCGGGCTGATTCTTGCTCAGGCAGGCGCCCGGCCTATTTTGATCGAACGAGGCCGGGATGTGGAGCGGCGCTCCCGGGATGTGGAGGAATTTTTTCTAACAGGAAAGCTGAATCCCCTCTCCAACGTACAATTCGGCGAGGGTGGCGCGGGCACCTTCTCCGACGGCAAGCTGAACACCGGAACCAAGGACGCTCGGGCCCGAAAGGTTCTGGAAGAGTTTGCCGCAGCCGGAGCGCCGGAGGAAATTCTCTTTCAGGCGAAGCCTCACATTGGCACCGACCGTCTGAGAACCACCGTAAAAAACCTGCGCCGGACGATCATAGCCCTTGGCGGCGAGGTTCGGTTTGAAACCCAGATGACCAGACTCCAAATTCACGGCGGTAAAATTACCGGCGTAGAGCTATTCGGAAAAAAAGGAACTGAGGTGCTGGAAACAAGCCATGTGATTTTAGCGGTCGGCCACAGCGCCAGGGATACCTTCCAGGCCTTGCTGAACCAGGGCGTCGTTATGGAACAAAAGCCCTTTTCGGTAGGCGCTAGAATCGAGCACAGCCAAAAAGCGATCGACCGGGCCCAATACGGCAGATTCGCCGGACATCCCGCTTTAGGACCGGCAGATTATAAGCTGGCGGTGCATCTTCCCAACGGCAGAGGCGTATACACGTTCTGTATGTGTCCCGGCGGCCAGGTGGTAGCCGCGGCGTCGGAGGAAGGGCGCTTGGTCACCAACGGCATGAGCCGTTTTGCCAGAAACGGGGAAAACGCCAACAGCGCTCTGTTGGTTGGAGTTACTCCCGCGGATTTTGCAAGCGATTCTCCGCTTGCGGGAGTAGAGTACCAGCGGCGTCTGGAAGAAGCCGCCTACCGGCTGGGGGGCGGAAGCTACCGGGCCCCAGCCCAATTGGCCGGGGATTTTTTAAAAAAGCAGCCGACCTCGGCCTTTGGAAGCGTTGTTCCAAGCTATCAGCCCGGAGTAACGCCCGCTTCCTTGGATCAGTGCCTTCCTCCTGAAATTGCCGATGCCATGCGTCAGGGACTGAGGCTGATGGACGCCAAGCTTCACGGGTTCGCCCAAGCTGACGCCGTGCTTACCGGCGTGGAAACCAGAAGCTCATCCCCTGTACGGATCCCAAGAACAGAGACGCTGGAGGCTGTGGGCCTCCAGGGCCTGTATCCTTGCGGGGAGGGCGCCGGCTATGCCGGAGGAATCGTTTCCGCCGCAGTAGACGGCATCCGATGCGCCGAGGCGGTACTCCGGCCGGTACGCTGATGCCAGCCGGCAGCAGAATCAAAGCGTTAGAGCAGGTCTTCCAAAAGTCTTTCCGCAAGCATCCCCCAAGGCCTGCCGTTCCGTCTTTTCTTTCTGGCTTTTCCTTTCCTGTTATCCTCAAAGGCCGCGGGGCTGTGTGAAGCATTACACAGCCCCGCGGCCTTTTATTTCCTTTTGGCGGCTTTCCGGTAAAAAGAAACCGCCTGACGTTCCGTTTCTTTCAGGAGACATGCGCCAGGCGGTTTCTTGCCATTATGATTTGGCTGTGCTTTATTCGGTTATAGGAGCCGGATCAGCAAAATGTGAATTTCAGTCACAAAACATTCGGTTATCCATGGGGTCAAAGCCGGAAAACATAAGCGTCTGCCGGATGTTCGGCAAGAGAAAAGGCTAAAACACAGGAACCGCTATGCCCGCCACGGCTTCCGCCGATCCGCTGCAGAAGGCAGGCTGCTCTTAACCGGGATTCCCTTTTGGGGAAAACCAGCTCACTCAGCTTTCCGTTGAGCGGGCAGAGAATCAAAACAGCATTCCCTCCAGATAGCGTTCCTGGAAAATAGAGCTTGCCGCTAAATCCACTGTTTCCGCTTGCCGGGCCAGCCGTGAAGAAAGCTCTATAAAATCCTGATTCAGTAAAACCATCGCGGCGCCCAGGAGCGCCCCATTGCCAATAGGCGAGGCCTTCCGCGCCAGCGCCGGCGGAATCAAGCCGATTTTTCCCGCGTTTTCAAGATTCAAATAGCTCCCAAAGCCGCCGGCGATCACCAGCCGGTCTACCTCCGCCATCGAAATTCCGGCGTTTTCGATCAAGGTCTGGATTCCCGCGCAGACAGCGCTTTTAGCTAACTGCACCATGCGCACATCCCGCTGAGAAATGGATACCCGCTCTGAGATAAAAACCGGATCTTTGGTCAAACACCCGGTCTCGTCCATCAAGCCTAGCTCCAGAAACGCGGACATCGCATCGACAACGCCGCTGCCGCATACCCCCGCGGCCTTTCCACCTCCGATGACATGGGAGCAAAGCGCCCCCTCCTGAACCGCAACGCGGTCTATCGCCCCTTCTTTTCCCGCCATGCCCATCGACAGCCCGGTTCCTTCAAACGCCGGGCCCGCAGCGGTAGAACAGCAGTACAGCCGCTTCCCGCTGTATAGCGCCATCTCCCCGTTGGTGCCAATATCCGCCAGTACGGAGGTTTCCTCCTTCCGCCAGAGCCCGCTGGCAAGAAGGGCGGTAACCAGATCCGCCCCTACAAACGCAGACACGCACCGGGGAAGATATACCTTAGCTGTGGGACAAGGCAGCTCTAGGTCAACGCCTCTCCATAATTCTCCAAACAAGCGGGAAGCCTCAAAAGGCGCGTGAGAGAGGCAGTCCGGGTCTGTTTCCGTCAGCAAATACAGCATCGCGGTGTTTCCCGTAATTGCCAAAGCGTCAATTTGTTCCGGGGAAATCCCCGCTTCCCCGGATAATTCCTCCAGCAGCGCTTTCAGCGCCTTCCGGATGCATTGAGCCATTTCCACGCCCTTTCCGGCTAAAGCCCCGCCAATCCGGGAAATCACATCCGCCCCGTATCGATTTTGCGGATTGATGCCGGAAGCCTGCGCCAGCAGCCCCTTATGTCCATACAGCCGCGCGGCCAGAGTCGTGGTGCCAATGTCCACCGCCGCTCCAAAGGTATGAAACAGGGGCTTGAGTGTGAAATCGGGCATTTCTCCGCCGCCGCATATCACACTTTTCGCTTCCCCGCCTAAAAACACCCGGCAGTCTCCCTCTACGGCCGTGCAGCACGCAAGCCTGATCCCGGCCTCTAATTCCCGCCGTGACAGATGCCCGCGCTCCGTTTCAGATACCGGAGACAGGTTCCCTGAAGCCGTTACCCTGCATTTGCCGCACCTTCCCTTTCCGCCGCAGGGAAGCTCCAGTGTGTGATGGAGGCCAATCGCGTCGCTCAGCAGGGTTCCGGCCTCTACAATGTATTCTCGATCGTTAATTGTCAATAAAGCCATTCTACCATATCCTTCTATCAAACGCATACGATTTCCCGACCGCGCTGTCCGCCAGGAAATCCTTCCTGAAAAAGCGGTATTTTCTCCAAGGCCCTGGCAATCCCGGCCATAAAGTGGTATAGTTTAGGAAACGCGGCCCATTCTCAGACGGAAGCCCTCAAAATGCCGGAGGCGTCCCAGAGCGCCCGCCGGCTCCATGGCCGTCCTATCCGTCCAGTTAGATATTACCAAAACAAACGGAAAAGCACAAGCCCGTCAAAAGGCGCGCGCCTTACGGTTCCAGCCCTTGCCGCCGGGCCGCCGTCTGTGACGCAGCTGAAAGCAGAAGCCCGCGCTGCCCGCCCCCTTTCCGGAGCTGTTTTCCCTCTTCTCCTTTTGAGCGGTACGAATCAGCGGCCCGATTGGAAAATCCGCCGCGCAGGCCAGGCGCGGAATGCCGCGGGAGGCAGGGCGCCTGCTTAAGATAACAGAGCACTGAACCGTCTGAGAAGGCTGTTCCGCAGCGGTGGGCGGCAAACCGTACGATTCCATCCGGCTTTCCGGCAATCGTCCGAGGCTCTCGGAGTGCCGGCGGCAGACAGGAGGACCTTCTTCATGAACGAACAAAAGCTGATAGATCTGGCTCTCAGCCTGGGCGCCTATCAAGCCGCAGTGATTCCCGTGAGCCGCATCCATTTTGACAAAAGCTTTCGATCCCTATGCGAATCCAACGCCTGCGGAAATTTTGGCATGTGCTGGATGTGTCCTCCCGACGTCGGTGATATCGTCAAGCTGATCGAGGAGGCCAAGACCTTTCAAAGCGCCTTGGCATATCAAACCGTGGGAGAGCTTGCGGACGGCTATGACATCGAGGGAATGCTGGAAGCAGGTAACAGGCATAACCGGCTGGCTCAAAAAATTTCCGGCGCATTCGCCTCCCTCCCTTTCGGGAAAACCCTCCATTTGGGCGCGGGCGGGTGCCGCGTATGCCCTGTGTGCGCCAAACGCACCGGCGGGCCCTGCCGGTTTCCCGACCGGGCTATGGCTTCCCTGGAGGCTTACGGCGTGGCGGTGTCTGAGCTGGCGGAGGCCTGCGGCATGAAATATATCAACGGTCAAAGCACCGTTACGTATTTCGGCGCTTTCCTTTACCGGAAAGCCGAAGGCTGAAAAAGGAAATGAAATCCCCGGCGATGAAACCCATAATTCCGGAGAAAGTCCCAGGCGCCTATGGAAGTGTTTCCATAGGCGCCTGGTTTTTTTTGCCGTTTTCATCCAGCATTTCACTCAAATTTTAAAATGTCATTAGGGGTGCACTCTAAAATCTCACATAACCGCTCCAAAGTAAAAACGGTAACGCTTTTATTATGTTTAAGATTATTAATTGTCCTCGGGTTTATTTTAAATTCATGAATTAAGGCATAGGTCGTGATATTTTTAAGCTTCATGGTTCGCCACAAAGGCTCATAACTTACCACGCCCGTCTCCCCTTTTACAATAATATATTTCTATTATTGTGTATGGCGAGAAAAATTAACATACTGAAAAAAGTAACTATATCTCATATTGCGCCTACCATCTTAGTCTGGAAGAAACTGAACGACATCATTGGGAGTGCATTCTAAAATATTACATAAACGTTCTAATGTAAAAACAGTAATTCCCCGGTTATGCTTTAGGTTGTTCACTGTTTTAGAACTTATTTTATACTTGTGAATCAGAGCATAGGTAGTAACTTTTTTAAGCTTCATGGTTTCCCACAGGGGCTCATAATTTACCATACCTATCTCTCCTTTCCACAAATCTACTTCTATTATTGTGGAAAAGGGAACATTTTAATATACTGAAAATTGTAACTATATTCTCATTGCAATTCTAATTGACGTTTGATATACTGAAATAAGTAACTATAATTTGATTTTCGTTAACTAAAAAAGGAGTCTGATAACGATTGAAATACGACAAAGCGCTGACAGCCGGGCGGCTGAAGGCTCTGCGGAAGCGGCGCGGCCTGTCCCAAAGCCAGGTGGCGGCGGCTCTAAGAATCGACCGCTCCACCTACGCCTACTATGAACTGGGCCGAACGCCCCTGCCCGCGGAAAAGCTGGTTTTTCTGGCCCTTTACTACCGTGTTTCCTCCGATTTTCTTCTGGGGCTGTCAGAGCGGGAAGCAGGCTCTCAGCGCCGCCTCACATAAAAATATTCATTTTACAGCGCTGTTGATTACGGCGCCGCTGAATGCGCCATTTTGCCAGATCCTCGGTGAAAACGGCGCGAAAAAAAGCCCGTTTCCCTTTTCAGCTCGGCTTGGGGAAACGGGCTTTTTTATTTCTGCGTTGCCATGCGGAACAGCGCCTCCAGGCAGATTTGGGCATGAAGCATGAATTTTTCGATCTCGATAAACTCATCCGCGTCGTGGAGATGGTTCTCCTCCCCGGGGAACACAGGGCCAAAGGCCACGCCCCGGTTTTGGAGAGAACGGGCGTAGGTCCCGCCTCCGGTGCCGTAAAACCGGGCCCGCCCTCCTGTTACCGTCTCATAGGCGCCCTTCAGCATACGGATCAGAGGCGTATCCTCGGGCACGAACAGGGGCTTTTGCTCCGCCAGCACCCGGGCCTTGACGCCGTACGCCCCGGCGGCTGCCCGAAGCCTTTCAAAAATTTCCTCCCCGTCCGCCGTCACCGGATACCGGATATCCAGCACTGCCCGGCAAACGCCGTTATCCTGCTCCGCCACGCCTAAATTCACCGTCAGCGGCCCGGAAACCGCGTCCTCCCGGCGAAGCCCCAGGGAGCTTCCGTCCAGCTCCAGCCCGATTTTTTGATCGACAAAGCTCCACAGGGCGCCCAGCGCTTCCCCGCCGAAGCAGGAGGAAAAAAGCCTAACCAGCCGGGCCGCGGCGTTTCTTCCTTTCTGGGGCTCCATGGCGTGGGCGGCTCTTCCGGCACATTCCGCGGTCAAAACGCCGTCCGACCCCTGGAAAGAAAATTTCCCGTCCATTTTTTTCGACAGGGCCTCCAGCGCTTCGCACTCCTCCGCCGTACACCGCGCCTCCGCCCTGGCGGAAGCCGCTACCGCGTTGCGGACCGTTCCCCCATGGAGGCTTTCCAGCCGTGAGCCGTCCGCCGGGGCGGAAAGCTCCACGTGTAAAATTCCCTTTTCCCGGTTGCATACGCCGTATTCGGCGTCCGGCGTAAAGGCAAGCTCCGGCAAAGCCTCCCGCTGAAAATACTGTTTCAGGTCGTCGGAGGCGATTTCCTCCCCAGCGCCGAAAATTGCTCTCGCCTTTCGGACGCACTTCACCCTTTCATCCTTCAGCGCCTTCAGGCAATAGAGAGCGACCACCGCCGCCCCTTTATCGTCGGCGGTTCCCCGGCCATAGAGCCTTCCGCCGCGCTTCTCCAGCACATAGGGGTCGCCCGTCCAGCCCTCTCCGGCCGGCACCACGTCCACATGGGTGACCACCGCCGCTACCGCTTCCCCCCCGCCGTATTCCGCGTGGCCCGCGTAATCGCCCACGTTTACCGTATCAAGCCCCAGCTCCCGGGCACGGTTTAAAATCCATCGGAGAGCTTCGGCCGACCGCTCTCCGAAGGGCCTGCGTGCGGCGGAGGCGTCCGCCACGGAAGGGATCGCCACCAGCGTCTTTAAATCCCGGAAAATCTGATCCTGATATTTTAAAATTTTTCTGCCGAAGAATTCTTTCATACCGCTTGCTTCCTCATATGATTAAAATTTGCAGACAATTTTCAAGTGCGTCTGCTTAGTGCACCGGCCGGTTGGCAGACGGCCTGGAGGCCGCTGAGGCCCACTGCCGCAGGGCGTGAGCGTCATACCCGTTCTTTTCTGGGTAAATGTAAATAATTTCATTTTATTATAGCAGGAATTTGCTGGAAAAACAGCAGTTTTTTGCCGCAGGGCAGAATAATTCTTGCGTCTAAAAGGGACACTTGCTATAATATAATCAGATTTTACAAGGGCGCCAGGCCCTTGAAAGCGCGGCCGGATCTCCGCTTTGCTCTGCGCCCTGCGCGGCGGGGCTGGGAGCTTTAGCGGGCCGGCGGCTCTCATCTGATCGATTTGCAGCAGAAAGCGGGGGACCTTCATGATATTGGCTTTGGATATCGGAAATACCAACATTACCATGGGCGTTTTTGACGGCAGGGATTTAAAATTCGTGTCGCGCCTGGCCACGGACCGCCAGCGTACAGAGGATCAGTACGCGGTGGAGCTGCGGGATATTGTGGATATTTACGGCGTCTCTATCGGCGAGATCGAAGGCTCCATCATCAGCTCGGTGGTACCCTCCCTGACCTCCGGAATAAAACGGGCCGTCAAGCGCCTGACCCGCACCGAGCCCTTGTGCATCGGCCCCGGCATGAAAACCGGGCTGAATATCAAGCTGAACGACCCGTCCACTCTGGGCGCCGACCTTGTGGCGGGCGCTGTGGCGGCCATCGAGCTGTTCGACTGTCCCTGCATTATTTTTGACATCGGCACCGCCACCACCATCAGCGTTTTAGATGCCGACGCCAGTATGCTGGGCGGAGTCATTATTCCCGGCCCGGGCATCGCCCTGGAGGCCCTTACCGCCCGTTCCGCCCTGCTTTCCTCCGTCAGCCTGGAGGCTCCGAAGCATGTGATCGGCTCCAATACCGCCGACTGCATGCGTTCCGGCTCCGTATACGGCACCGCCTCTATGATGGATGGAATGTGCGACCGGATCGAGGAGGAGCTGGGTAAGAAATGCTCTATTGTCGCCACCGGCGGCCTTGGAAAAGAGATCGTTCCCCACTGCCGGAGGAACATCGTCTACTGCGACAACCTTCTTTTGGAGGGGCTCAGGCTCCTGTATGAAAAGAATGCCGGCAAAGCCGGGCGGTAAGAAAAGCGCCGGCTGTGACCGGCTATATTCCCTCAATGCCGGATCCCTTCAAGTCAACCGCATATCCATAGGCGCGGCGTGCTCCTGTCTCACAGCGCGCCCGCTTTCAGGTTTTCTTTCGAAGCCGTTCCTGGGGGGATTCCAATGTTATAAGCTTCAGAAATAGCGCCCCTTTGGGGCTTACCGGCTCTGCCGGGCTATCAATATTTGCGATGCATCCTGAAATCAGGAGCATCAGCAGGAGGTAATTGAATATGACAAAGCAACAATCTCTGACCATGGGCAAAACCCAAAGGATGGTGGGCCTGGCTATTTTCACAGCTATCATAATTGTGCTGCAGCTGGTTTCCACCTTCATCAAGTTCGGTCCCTTCTCCATCACTCTGGCGATGATTCCCATTGTTGTGGGCGCCGCTGTGTACGGTGCGGGAGCGGGCGCTTATTTGGGCGGCGTATTCAGCGTTGTGGTTCTCATCTGCTGCGTTACGGGAGCAGATCCCGGCGGCGCGGTCGTCTGGAACGCAAACCCATTTCTGTGCATCGTGGTCTGCATGGTCAAGGGCATGGCTGCCGGCCTCGCGGCCGGACTAGTTTACCGCCTCATCGCTCCCAAAAGCGTGCTGGGAGGCACCGTCGTAGCGGCTGTTCTAAGCCCCATAGTAAACACGGGTATTTTTTATCTGGGACTGGCGCTGTTCTTCCGCCCTGTGCTTCTCTCCTGGACCGGCGAAACCGACGTGCTTTACAATATCATCGTCGGCCTGCTGGGAGTCAATTTCTTAGTAGAGCTTGGCGTTAATGTGGTGCTCAGCCCTATTGTTGTCCGGATCCTCAAGGCGGTCAAGGCCGCTTAATATCCCCATTGACATTCATGAATTGAATGCCAACTGCCCCTTGTTTCAAGCGTTTCGGCGCCGTCAAGCTTTCTTGGCGGCGCTTTTTATTTTTCTTTCCTCCGACTGACAAAATCCGTTTTGAACAGGCGGACATAAAACGCGTACTTTTCTATTCAATCGTTTTGCTGAAGAAAAGAGTATGTAGGAGAATAGAGCCCCTGGACCCTTTCAGGTTCTGAAGAATACAGCTCGTCCATCAGTCTCATGGGCCGGTTTTCACAACAGTCCCGCTCTATTGGACCGTTTAGCCCCCTTTTTCAAATTTGTCTGCATTCCTCATAATCATAATTGATCATAATTAATTATTAAACCCCCATCGGCTTTTCTTTTTGTCAAAATTGCTGTAATATCTGGACGAACATTAAAATGGAAGCTATAATAAAGCCAAAAGAGCGCCCGCTCTTTTTAATCAAAATCAATCAAAGAGGTGCTTTTCATGACTGAAATGGAGATTAAGGAACAAATTTGCGACGTATGCCATAAAATGTGGCAGCTCGGCTGGGTAGCGGCAAATGATGGAAATGTTTCTGTAAAGCTTCCCGACGGCAATTTTATCTGCACTCCCACCGGCATCAGCAAAAGCTTCATCACCCCGGAAAAGCTGGTAAAAATCAACGCTCAAGGCGAGATTTTGGAAGCCAACGACGGCTATCGGCCCTCCTCGGAAATGAAAATGCACATGCGCTGTTATGAGCTGCGGGATGACGTAGGCGCGGTGGTTCACGCTCATCCCCCGGCAGCCACCGGTTTTGCGGTAGCTCATCTGCCTATGGACCGTTACATTATGATTGAAGCGGTTATTTCTTTGGGCAGCGTGCCGCTCACTCCCTTCGGCGTCCCCTCCACCAAGGAAGTTCCTGACGCTATCGCCCCTTATCTGCCCGACCATGACGCTATGCTTCTGGAAAATCACGGAGCGGTTACTGTGGGCGCAGACTTATGCACTGCCTATTACCGTATGGAAACCTTGGAGCTGTGGGCTAAAATCGAACTGAACGCCCGTCTGCTGGGAGGGGAAAAAGAAATCTCCGAAAAGAATATCGGCCGCTTGCTGGAGCTTCGGAAATCCGCCAAGGTGACGGGCCGCCACCCGGGCTACCGCCATTATCGTAAAAACAAATAAATTATTTTTCAGGAAAGGACGGTGCGGCGGCCTCTGGGAAATTCCCGGATGGACGCGATGAAAATGGCACAGAAAAAACAAGTCCTGGCATTCGACTTCGGCGCGTCCAGCGGCAGAGCAATGCTGGGTTCCTTTGACGGGAACACGATTTCCTATCAGGAGATCCACCGTTTTTCCAATGATCCGGTCAGTATCGGCGGCACCCTCTATTGGGATGTTCTGCGCCAATTTTATGAGATCAAACAGGGAATCGTCAAGGCCAAACAGTTTGGCCCCATCGACAGTATTGCCATCGACACCTGGGGCGTGGATTTCGGGTTGATCGCCAAGGACGGCACCCTATTGGAAAATCCGGTCCACTACCGTGACCTGCGAACCACGGGCCTGGTGGAAAAAAGCTTTTCGAAAATTCCCAAGGAGGAATTTTACCATCTGACCGGCAACCAGTTTATGGAGCTGAACACCGTGTTTCAGTTGTATTCCCTGGCTCTGAACCGGCCGTATCAGCTTGAACGGGCGGACTGCCTATTGCTGATGCCCGATCTTTTCAATTATATGCTGACCGGGGTCAAGGCCTCGGAGTACACTAACTGCACCACCACCCAGCTTTTGGACGCGGCGAAGGGGACCTGGTCCCAGCGGGTTACGGAGGCCTTGGGGATTCCCTCCCGGCTGTTCACCTCTATCGTCCAGCCAGGCACGGTCATCGGGCGGCTGAATCCCGAAACCTGCGATGAGCTGGGAGTGGATCCCATTAAGGTGGTGTCAGTGGCAAGCCACGATACCGCCAGCGCGGTAGCCGCGGTGCCGGCTGAAGAGAAGGATTTTATCTTCAACAGCTGCGGCACCTGGTCAATTTTCGGCACTGTGGTAGACAGTCCTGTCCTGAACGAGAAGGCAGTACGGTACAATCTGGCCAACGAGGGCGCCGCCGAGGGAAAAACCTCCCTGATTCGGAATATCCTGGGCCTTTGGATGATCCAGGAGAGCCGCCGTCAGTACCAGCGGGAGGGCTTTGACTACAGCTATGGCGACCTGGAACGGTTGGCGCTGCGTGAAAAGCCCTTTGCCTGCTTTATCGATCCGGACGATCCTATGTTTGTTCCTCCGGGCAATCTTCCCCGCAGAGTGCGGGAATTTTGTGAAAAAACCAGTCAGCCGGTCCCCGAAACCGTAGGCCAGGTGATGCGGTGCATCTATGAAAGCCTGGCAATGAAATACCGCTATACCTACGAGCAGCTGAAGGACTGCACCGGCAAGGATTACCGCGCCATCCATATGATTGGCGGCGGCACCAAGGACAGCCTGCTCTGTCAAATGACTGCCAACGCCTGCGGCTGTACTGTAACCGCCGGCCCCATCGAAGCCACGGTTCTAGGCAATATCGCCATGCAGCTGATTGCTAACGGGCAGATCCGAGATGTGGACGAGGCAAGGCAGATTATTGCCCGCTCGGAAAAAGTGTTGAATTATCAGCCCACAGAGGCAGGCGCCTATCGTACGGCCTATGAAATTTATTTAAAAGCGTTAAAGCTTTCCTGATTTTCCAGATCCGTTAAGCGCGGAGTAAGATCTCCGGCGCCGCAAAGCTGTAAGCCTGGGGTCTGCCCTTCAACGGTTTTCAAATTTTGACGGGCTGCTTGCTGAAAATTTCAGAATTGCAGACGTTATGGCAAGGTTGTTGGCGATAAAACAGCCGGCATGACAGTTTTACTTTCTGCCAGTCTTGTCCACCGTCCCACGGCTGTTTTCCCACATTCACCCGCAAAAAAAGCCTCCGAAGGCGGACAATGCCGCCTTCGGAGGCTTTTTTGTCAGCTTTAGCGCAAAGAGACCCTCTGGCTTATCATCAAGGACCAGGCCTTCGTTTCATGGAGGCAGACTGGCCGCAGCCCTCCGCCGTTCCCGGCGCGGTAAGCCTGGAGGTTTTCTGACCGGCCGCAGGAAAAGGCCGCGGACTTAAAAGGGAAAATTTCTTTTCCCAGAAAACACATTCAGATCTTTTGAAGCTTCCACTTTCCCCGTACGAACCGGCCTACAAAGCAAATCGACCTGCACACCCAGTCGATTATCATGGCGATCCACACGCCGATGGCGCCCATTTGGAACCAAATTCCCAGTACATAGCTGAACAGGATTCGGAACAACAGCATAGACACAATTGAAACGATCATAGTAAAACGGACGTCATTGCTCGCCCGCAGGGCGTTGGGCAAGGTGAACGCGGCGGGCCACAACAGCATGGCACAGCCGTTATGAAGCACAATCAAAACGGTGGAAAGCCAGATGGTCTCCTCCGAAAGGTTGTAAAGCTTTAGGGATAGAGGAAGGGTTGCCAGAATCAGGGTATTCCATCCGATGACGGAAAGATAAGCGATTTTCATCAGCTTTTTTGTATAATAGGAAGCCTGGCCGTAATCCCGGGCGCCCACGCACTGGCCAATTACGGTAATCATGGCGAGATTCATGGCGTTGCCTGGAATGCATCCCATACCGTCCAGGTTATTTGCCACCGCATTGGCGGCGATCTGGACGGTTCCGAACCCGGAAATGATGCTGACCACCAAAACTCTGCCCAGCTGAAAAAAGCTGTTTTCCAAGCCATTGGGAATTCCAATATGTAAAATCTTCTTGATAACCGGGAAATCCGGCTTGAGATATTCCCATTTTAAGCTGATAAAAACCTGATGCCCCGGATTGCTCAGCAGCACCACCATGATGACGCAGGCCGCCACTCTGGAAATCAGGGAGGCCGTAGCCACGCCGGCTACACCCATTTGGAAGGTAAAAATAAAAAACGCATTGCCAGCCACATTGATCACATTCATTGCTAAGGAAACCAGCATAGACACCTTGGAGTTTCCCATGGCCCGAAACAGGGCGGCACAGGAGTTATAAACCGCTAAAAACGGATAAGACAGCGCTGAAATCCAAAGATAGGTGATACAGGCCGACATGACATCATCCTCGATAGCCCCAAAAAACAGGCGGAGCAGAGGCCTCTGAAACAGCAGCGTCAGCCCCATGATAAAAATGGAAATAACGATGGTCACCACCATAAGCTGGTCCGCTGATTCGCAGGCCTTTTTCCGGTTCCGCGCCCCCAGATACTGAGCGGTCACCACCGCGCCGCCGGTGGCCAGCGCCGCGAAAATATTGATCAGCAGAACGTTAATCATATCCACCAGAGAAACGCCGGAAACCGCCGCTTCTCCCGCATAGGATACCATCATAACGTCCGCCATGCCTACCGTCAGGGCTAAGGCCTGCTCGATCACCAAGGGAAAAATCAATCGTTTTAAATCCGCGTTAGAAAACATTGCTGCGCTTTCATCTCTATTTCTTTCGTATGATTTATTGCTTTTTCCAGCTGCCGCCATAAAAATCCCGCCTTATTTTCCGCGCAAAGCCGGCACCCCTTTTCAGAGCTGGCTTGGTCCTGGCTCCGTGCGGAATACTTCTGATTTTATCAAAGCCTCTCATATGCTTCAGCCCAAAGCCCAGGGCCCGCCCGGTTCCAATGCGCCGCGCAGTCGATCCCCTTCCCGCCGGCGGACGGCTCCGTCTCCGGCCGCCTTAATCATTGGGCCGCAGATAAAACCGCCCTGTTACCTGCTCTGTCTTTACCACATTGATAAACGCCTTAGGATCAATCTCCCGTATTTTAGAGACAATTCTCCGCTTTTCCTGCCTGGAAACCACGCTGTACAGCAGCTTCCTCTCCTTGCCCTCATAGCAGCCCACCCCCTGAAACAGCGTGGCATCGTGATGAGTGACCTCTTTGATCTGTTCGTAAACCCGCTGAGGCGCCTCCGTTATAATCAGCAAGGTCAGCTTTTGATAACGGCTGTACAGCCCGTTGAGAATCTGGGTCGACGCGAACTGAAAAATGATGGAATACAGCGCCTGCTCCCAGCTGAACAAAAAGCCGGCCGCCGCCAGCATCAGCACATTGCCCGCCAGAATGTAGTTCCAGGTTTCTTTTCCCTTGCGCTCGGAAAAGAAAATCGCGATAAAATCCGTACCGCCGCTGGTAGCGCCGGCAAACAGGCACAGACTGACGGCAAACCCGTTGATCAGTCCGCCGAACACACAGATCAAAAGGATGTCCGAGGTAATCGGGTATCCTGGAAGAATGTCTGTCAAAATACTGGTAAGAACGATAGCCACACAGGAATACAGGGTGAATTTCTTCCCGATAAACCGAAAGCTGATCATAATCGGCGCCAGGTTCAACAGCAGATTAACGGCGGAATACGGCACAGAAAAGTGAAAAAATTTATCCGCCGCTTGCTGGATCAGCAGAGTCAGGCCCGTAAATCCGCCGGGGAACAGTCCCCCCGCCCGGACAAAGCTTTTGATATTCATGGCCATCACGCAGGAGGCGGCCGCCACCAGCACCAGCCTTTTCACGTCCCGTTTCCAACCGTTTTGCTCCATAACGCCTCCTGTTCTTCTTACCATGCCAGCAAGAGCTTCCGCAGGGCCGAAACAGAAGCCACGATCCGGTCCGCGCCGGCTTCTTCCAATTCTCCTTCTTCCGCATAGCCAAACGCCACTCCTACGGAAGCAATGCCGTTTTTCTTAGCGCCAACGATATCATGCTTCCGGTCTCCAATCATGGCCGTCAAAGGCTTATCCGCCTCTTCCAGAGCCAGCCGGGCGAACGCCTCCCGGATGACCTCCGCCTTGTCCATGCGGGTGCCGTCCAGCTCGCTGCCTACGATTTCCTGAAAATATTCGGAAAGCCCAAAATGCCCCAAAATTTCCTTCGCGAACACCTCAGGCTTGGAGGTAGCCACCGCCAGCACCCTGCCTGCGTCTCTCAGCGTCCAGAGAAGCTTTTCCACACCGGGATAAACCTTATTTTCAAACATACCCTTTTCCCGAAACCTTTCCCGGTATTTTTCCACCGCCAGCAGCGCTTCCTCCCGGGAAAGCCCCCCGTAGGTTTCAAAGGATTCCGGCAGCGGAGGCCCGATATAGCAGTAAAGCTCCTCCGGCCTGCGTTCCGCCTGCCCGAAATAGGATAAGGCGTATTGGACGCACTTGGTAATCCCCTCCGCCGGGTCGGTAAGGGTCCCATCCAGATCAAACAACAAATACCGATGCAACGGGCCACATCCTCTCTTTTCATAAAAGCCCGCTCCCTCTGCGCCACAGAGAGGAACGGGCCCTCCTTATTTCCTTTTCGCCTTCACGGGAAACCGAAGCCTTTGGGAGCCCTCTGTTCTCCTGACGCCGTCGGGCAGCTCTCTGCGAGCCCTTTTCTTAAGCTTTATTATATCCCATTCCCGCTGGAAAAACAATCCGCCGGGAACCAGAAATTATTTTCTTTCTCTCCCTTGCACAACCGCCGTTTCTCCCGGCGGAAAAATTGACAAACCGCGGATTTCCTGATATATTTTTTTGTAGTGTAAAAAATGAGGGAGCCTTCGGAATCGTCGGCTTTTCCTCTCTGTCAGGACGTTTCTTTGTTGAAAGGCGCCCTCAATACAAAGCAAAAATCACTTAGGAGGATCCAAAATGAAACTAGCGTTTTCAACCTTGGGCTGTCCGGAATTCGGCTGGTCCGACGTATATTCCATGGCCAAGGATCTAGGCTTCCAGGGCATTGAGGTCCGCGGGCTGGGCGACGAGCTGTTCGACGGCAAAACCAAGCCCTTTCAGCAGGAGAACCTGCCCAAAACCTTGGCTCAGCTGAAAAAAATCCGCATGAACATATCCTGCATTTCTTCCGGCGCCTGCCTGAAATTCCCGGAAAAGGCGGAGGAAACCCGCCGGGAACTGCTGCGCTCCATCGACGTTGCCTCCCAGCTGGAGGCTCCCTTTGTCCGTATTCTGGGCGATTTGAGCCCCGCTCCCGATGGAGAGGTAGACGACGCGGTCGTTTTAAAGGCATTAAAAGCCCTGATCCCCTATGCGGAGGAGAAGGGCGTCACCCTGCTGGTGGAAACCAACGGCGTATATGCCGACACCTCCCGTCTCGCCAGCCTTTTAAACCAGATTGAAAGCGACAGCATCGGTGCTTTGTGGGATATGCATCATCCCTACCGCTACGGAAACGAAACGCCCGAGCAGACGGTGCAGAACCTGGGAGCGTATATTAAATACACCCACATCAAGGATTCCGTCATGGAAAACGGCAGGGTAGCCTACAAAATGATGGGTGAGGGAGATCTGCCGGTAGACGCCATCATGCGGGCTCTGCGCTCCATCAATTACGAGGGCTATATTTCCCTGGAGTGGCTGAAAAGCTATATGCCGGAGCTGAATGACGCCGGCGTTGTGTTCCCCCAGTTCACCCACTTCATGTCTCAGTATCTGGGCGGCGCCGATGAATCCCGCCGTCTTTACGACGATAACCGGAAAACCGGCAAATACGTTTGGCCTAAGGAGCATTTAATCGATCTGACTTTTCCTCAGGTGCTTGACCGCATGGTGGAGGAGTTTCCGGATCAATACGCTTTCCGGTACACCACTCTGGATTACACCCGTACATACGCCGAGTTCCGGGACGATGTGGACACCTTTGCCCGGGCCCTGATCGCTATGGGCGTGCGCCCCGGCGACCACGTGGCTATTTGGGCCACCAATGTGCCCCAGTGGTACATTACCTTCTGGGCCACTACCAAGATCGGCGCGGTGCTGGTAACCGTCAACACCGCCTACAAAATCCACGAGGCCGAATATTTGCTCCGCCAGTCTGACACTCATACTCTGGTAATGATCGACGGCTTCAAGGATTCCGACTATGTATCCATCATCAAGGAGCTTTGCCCGGAGCTGAAGACTACGGAAAAGGGCAAGCCTCTCCACTGCAAGCGGCTGCCGTTTTTGCGGAATATCGTCACGGTGGATTCAGCGCAGGAGGGCTGCTACACCTGGCAGGAGGCCATGGACCTTTCCGCCCAGGTTCCCGTGGAGGAGGTCTACCGCCGGGCCGCCGCCATCAATAAGCACGACGTCTGCAATATGCAGTATACCTCCGGCACTACCGGCTTCCCAAAAGGAGTCATGCTGACCCATTACAATGTGGTCAACAACGGCAAGGCCATCGGCGACTGTATGGATCTTTCCACTGCCGACCGGATGATGATCCAGGTGCCGATGTTCCACTGCTTCGGCATGGTGCTGGCTATGACCGCCTCTATGACCCATGGGGTTACTATGAGCCCTATTCCGGCGTTTTCTCCTAAAAAGGGACTGGCCTGCATTAATCAGGAAAAGATTACCGCCTTTCACGGCGTGCCCACCATGTTTATCGCCATGCTGGGCCATGAGGATTTTGAAAAAACTGATTTCAGCCACATGCGGACCGGCATCATGGCGGGCAGCCCCTGCCCCATCAAGGTCATGCAGGATGTCATCGATAAAATGCACATGACGGAAATCTGCATCACCTACGGCCAGACAGAGGCTTCTCCCGGCTGCACCATGAGCAAGACCACCGACTCCTTGGAAGCCCGGGTGAACACCGTAGGCGCCGCCATGTTCGGGGTGGAATGTAAAATCGTGGACCCCGAGACCAATGAGGATCTTCCGGATAATGTGGACGGTGAGTTTGTCGCCAAGGGCTACAATATCATGAAGGGCTACTACAAAATGCCGGAGGCCACCGCCGCGGCCATCGATGAAAACGGCTGGCTTCACACCGGCGATCTGGCCCGCAGGGACGAAAACGGCTATTATAAAATTACAGGCCGCATCAAGGATATGATTATCCGGGGCGGAGAGAATATCTACCCCAAGGAAATCGAGGATTTCATTTACACCCATCCCAAGGTGTCCGACGTACAGGTTATTGGAGTGCCGGATAAGCAGTACGGCGAGGAAATCATGGCCTGCGTGGTGCTCAAGCCCGGCGAAGCCATGACAGAGGATGAGCTTAAGGATTATGTCGCCTCTCATATGGCTAAGCACAAGGTTCCCCGCTATGTGGACTTTGTGGACAGCTTCCCCATGAACGCCGCCGGAAAAATCCTTAAATACAAGATGCGGGAGCAGGCAGTGGAAAAGCTGAACCTCCAGTCTGCCAACAGCATCGAAACCGCTTAATCTTCCCGGCCCCCGGAAAACCGGGGGCTGTTTTCTCAAGCAGCGCGCCATCGTGTTTGCCGTGCCAATACAACAAAACCCGGCCATCGTGAAAGCTGTAACATGCCTGCCTTCCTATGCTTGTCTTTTTCCGGGAAGCGCTGAGGCTATAGATTAAATTTCCCGGCACCGCCGGGTATCTCAGAGAGGAGCCTATGAAAGAAAATAAAAAGCGCCCGCCTTCTTCCGGCGCCCACCGGCGGCGTCAGGGCAACCGTCAAAATCAGATGCATTCTTCCCATCAGCAGTCTCAGCCTTTTCAGCGGAATGGAGCCCATCAAACCTCCTTCCCAGCAAAGAAGCCCTCTCCCCCACAGCAAAACCAGCCGGATTTCGATCACCAAGACGCGCGCCGCGGCTTTTCTCCCCAGGATCAGGCTGTCCCGCAAAGCCCCTCCGGTTCTTCCGTTCCTCAGAGGCGTCCGGAGCCTGCCTGTCCGGTTTTTCGGAAATGCGGCGGCTGCCAGCTCCAAAACATGGATTACGCCAGGCAGCTGCAATTCAAGCAGCGCAGGGTGGAAGGACTGCTGAAGCAGTTCCACTCAGTAGAGCCTATCATCGGTATGGAAACCCCTTATCACTACCGCAACAAGGTTTCCGCCGCCTTTGCGCTGGCACGAAATCAGCAGATCATTTCCGGGGTGTATCAGGACAGCACCCATCGAATCGTACCGGTAGATCACTGCCTGATCGAGGATCCGAAAGCGGATGAGATCATTTGCTCCATCCGAAGACTGATGAAAAGCTTCAAGCTGCTTCCCTATGATGAGGTGACCCAAAAGGGCTTCCTCCGCCACGTTTTGATAAAGCGGGGCTTTGCCACCAATCAGATCATGGTAGTGCTTGTGACAGCCACGCCGGTGTTTCCCGCGAAAAAGCGGTTTACCGAGGCCCTCTTAAAACTCCATCCGGAAATCACCACCATTTTAATGAATCTCAATGACCGGTATACAAGCATGGTGCTGGGGGAACAGGAAAAGGTGCTTTACGGTCCTGGAAAAATTCAGGATATTCTCTGCGGCTGCCGATTCCAAATTTCCGCCAAGTCGTTTTACCAGATTAATCCTGCGCAAACAGAGGCCTTATACCTCAAGGCTATGGAATACGCCGGTCTGACCGGCTCGGAAACCGTTATTGACGCTTACTGCGGTATCGGCACCATCGGTCTGGTAGCCGCCAAGCGGGGAGCGAAAAAGGTTGTGGGCGTGGAATTGAATCGTGACGCCGTAAAAGACGCCATTGAGAACGCGAAGCTGAACAAGCTCTCCAACGCCTGGTTCTGCGCCGGAGACGCCGGAGAATTCATGCTGGAGATGTCTCTGGAAAAAGAGCCGGCCGACGTAGTCTTTATGGATCCTCCCAGGGCCGGCAGCGATCGAACCTTTCTGTCCTCACTGATTGCCCTTTCCCCCCAAAAAGTGGTTTACATTTCCTGTAATCCGGAAACCCAGCAGCGCGACCTGCGCTATCTCACCTCTAAAGGACCTTACCGGGTTACACGGATTCAGCCGGTCGATATGTTTCCACATACAAACCATGTGGAGACAGTTGTACTGCTTTCCCACAAAAAACCTGACAGCACAATCAGCGTAAAAGTGGAGTTTGGCGAGGGAGAGGGCAAAGTACCACTTGATAATATCGCTAAAAGAGCCGAAGCGTATAAGCCGAAAGAGCGAGTTACCTACAAAATGATTAAGGAATACATAGAAGCGAAATATGGCTTCAAGGTGCATACTGCTTATATAGCAGAGGTAAAAAGAAGTTTAGGCTTGCCAATGTATGATGCCCCTAATGCGGTAGCAGAATTGAAACAGCCGAGAAAACATGCGACAGCGGAGAAGGTGGAAGCGATAAAAGATGCTCTGAAGCATTTTGGGATAGTTTAATTTGTATAGAAGATGTATATTGAAAGAGATATGTTAAGTTTAGGGAAAGAGATAGTTATAAATAAAACAGGAGGTTATCTTAAATGGCATTAACTGAGAAAGAAAAGACTTGGTTCGAAAATCAGATTCAAAAGTATGATGAGAAAGGGGAGATAATTGAATTAGACAATTCTTCTAATTTAATAAAGTATACATCTTCAATGCGATCGGATGAAAGTTTAATTAAAGCTCAAAATCCAGAAGAATATGTGCATGCGTTGTTTTTATGTTTATTATGTAGTCCACAATATAGATATAAGGTTGAAAAGATGTATCATGAACAACATTTTAAGCGAGGAAGTTCTGGCGCAAAAGATGACGAAACCGATTATCTTTTATATGATGAAGAAGATTTACCGTATGCACTGATAGAGCTTAAACCATATGATCTATATAAAAATGCAAAGGTTGAAGAAAGAGCCATTAGGTATCAGCTGTTTGCTACAGCACCTTTAGCTAAAAATCCGCCTTTATTAGTATACGCTACAATTGTCCCATCAGGTAATGTTGCAACCCTAGTTGCAAAGTGTATTGATTTTACGCAATATAAATCATATGAAAGTTGGGTTGATGCAGGGTGTCCTTATGCGACAGAATTTCCAGTAGATTATCAAGACCTTAGTTATGAACCATATATAAATGGAGGGAGGAAAGATTTAAGAGTTGATTGTAAGCAGGCTGATTTTAAAGCTGTTGCAGCTGGATTTCATAGTGAGTTTTTTGGTGAGCATCCTGACAATTCGTTATATGTAAATTTAGTTAAGTGTTTATTAGCTAAAATATATGATGAAAGAACAAGAAGAAAAGGTGAAAAGTATTTATTTCAGGTTGATCACCGAATGGGAAAGTCAGAAAATGCGGATAGAGTTTTTGAAAAAGTAAATTCATTATATAGAGATGCGTATGTTCGATATATTGATACGGATGCACTTGAACCTGATGAAATAGATCCAAAAGATTTTTCAAAGGAAAAAGTTAAAGAAGTAGTTACTGCTTTACAAGGAATGTCTATAACGAAAGGTGCTGCTTTGAACGGCGATGTTATAGGAGCCTTTTTTGAAGAAATATTACGAATAGGATTTAAGCAGGATAAAGGAATGTATTTTACACATTGCAATCTTGTACGTTTTATGATTGAAGTGATTGATCTTGATGGATTAACAACAAAAACGTGGAATGCGTCAACACATCCAGAAAACAGACTTCCTTATGTTATTGACCCAGCGTGTGGTTCTGGTACTTTTCTGCTAAATGCTATGTCAATTATAACAAATGCAATAAAAAGTCGTAAAAAGGAATTGGTTTGTGATTTTGAATCGATGCAATTTTATAATGCTAGAATGTCAGATGATGTTCCTAACTATTGGGCCGAGAATTTTATATATGGATTTGACCCTAAATTTATAATGGCAATTACTGCGAAAGTAAATATGGTTTTACATGGTGACGGATCAGCACATATTTTTAAATATGATGCATTTTCAGACTTTTCTAAATATAAAGATACGAAACTTCGTCCTGTTGGTGATAATTTAAGAAGTGTTAGTAGAGAACATTATAATAAAGATATGTGCGAAACCTTTGATGTTGTGCTTTCCAATCCACCTTTTGGGGTGACCCTATCAAGTGAAACAGTGAGACAGTTAGGAAAGACTTTTGCTTTATCGGAATCTACATCAAGCGAATCTTTATTTATTGAAAGATGTTTTCAATTGCTTAAGCCCAATGGCAGATTAGGATTAGTTTTACCAGAATCAGTATTTAATACTGTTGATAATATGCAAGTCAGGTTGTTTTTATATAGAATGTTTAAAATCAAGGCAATTGTATCTCTACCTCGAAACGTATTTATTGATACGCCAACTTTAACTAGTCTTTTATTTGCACAGAAAAAAACTGCCCCGGAAATAGAAAAATGGGATAGTGAATGGCAGAAAAATATCGATTATGCAAATAGGGCTATTAAAGCTGGAAAAGTTTGTGTATCAGCTATGAAGAAAAGTAGTTATACATCGGCGAAAGAGGTTGAAAAAGCAGTAGTGAATGCTATTAATGAAATATTGCATGAAGATGAGTGGGTAATAAAAAAAGGTAAGAATTCAGAGGTTATTCCTGTACGTATGAGAAAGGATATGGCTACAGTTGATGATGCGTTCCTTTATTATAATGATTTACTAAAATCCGCATCAATTGATAAGTTTATTTTAAGATATGCCTTTGATAAAACTAGTCAAGTATATGATCAACAGTTTGATTCATTTGTTGTAGATGAAGTCGGATATAAATTAAGTAAAAGGAAAGAAAAGAGTATGCCTAACCAACTTTGTACTTTTGTTGGAAATAATACAAAGAAAAAAATTTACAATTTGCATTTATGTGATGAACCGTATTCAGTTAGTTATGACGTTGGAAAACCAACTACAGTTTTGGATATTGTAAAAAAGGAGGTTAAATGGGACTAATGGCTAAAAGCAAAAATTATCCAAGTCATACGAAGACAAAATTATCCGAGATTAGAAAGACACATTCATTAAGATGTGATGCAAAGCAATTTGAAAAAAATTTTTCAGAATTAAAAAAAATGATTGATACGGAAGATACATTTTACCTAGGAGAATTAATACCTCAACCATTAGTTAAAGGAGGACAGCCATCATATATCGACGGAACAGATGGAATTCCGGTTATAAATACTTTGTCAATACAGCATTTACAAATAAATATAGAAGATTGTCGCTATATTTCGGAAGAAGATTTTGAGTGTATTCTTGAAAACAGAAAACTGAAAAAAGGTGATGTCTTATTGACAATGGATGGAGGTACATCTATTGGAAAAAGTGCTGTATTTGATTTAGATGACAATTTTACAGTTGATAGTCATGTAGCTATTCTACGTCCGGTTGGAATATCCCCAAAAGCAATGGCCTATTTATTAGCCTCACCAATGGGACAATTACAGTTTAACCGGGCAGAGTCTGGAGCAAGTGGACAAACTGCTGTAACAGAGGAGGATTTGAGGAGATTTCAATTTCCAAGAGCATTGTTAAAAAATATAGAAGACTTAGCAGAAGATTTAGACAAGAAGCGTAAAAAGATAAATGAAAAAAAGAAAGCATTGGAAAAAGAAGAATTTGAGGCGTGGAATATTTTTTCAAGTGCATGTTTACAACAAAATTGATTATGGTCTTTGATACAATAAATTATGTATTATATCAATCCTTATAATTATAAATGGCTATTGCATGAATCTTTTGTGGGAAAAGGGATGCACGAGCGGTATTAGTACTGTATAAATAGTGCTGACATTTCTATAGTTTTGTGGGGATATGATTTGACTTGGTATTTATGTGGAGACAGTGGCATTGCTTCAAAAGCAGTACCATTAAAAATTCACTTGTAAAACTAAAGAGGAGAAAACAGTACACGCACTGTTTTCTCCTCTTTAATTTCTTGAAAAGCTTGACTGAACCTGCCATTTGTTTATCAAAATTCTGCCCTGTGAAAAACGCGGCGGTAGTGTCAAGGATTTTTCGCAAAAAGGTTTGCAGGCCCTGGCGTGAATGAAGTCAGCCGGCGATGGAGGCATCCTCAAGGACCGCCTCCAGGTGCTTCATGTTCATGTACTTCTTATTGCCCCA
>OJKQ01000046.1_pt1 | contig 120829 bp, 109 predicted proteins | sample 1596641 | NCBI WGS metagenome assembly OJKQ01 (sample SAMEA4350167, study PRJEB24818) | metagenome | biome: human; feature: gut; material: faeces | place: Denmark | collected 2013-09 | reverse complement strand
AAAGGCCACTCTTGTCAGCCTTGGAATTTAACATCCATCCGTATTAAAATCACAAAATAAAAAGGCCCGCATAAGCCGCAGACGCACCCTCGAATCATCTTGGGTGCTGTCTGTGGTTTATGCGAGCTTCTCTTATAATTCTTTTTCTGTATTTTAACTTATTTTAAGTTATAATACAGAATTCAAGTTAAGATTTGCTGTGAATCACTTTTTCTTTACCATGCAGCGTTTTTTAAAGAACGAAATGCCGTAGCAAAGAATTTGATCGTAATCATCCTCATACTCCTTTGCATACATCCGATCATCAATTTGCTGCAAGGCTATATCGCATTCACTTTCCAGATTTTCCAAAGCCTTCGTGTACTTTGCTTCAAAGATTGCAACGCGGGCATTAATGGAATCGTAAACGACTACATCGCTTCGGCCTTCGCCATGCTCCTTATTAGAATCCACCATATATCCGGCACCCGTGAAGATGCCCGCAAGAAAAGCATGATAGAAGTCTTCCCGATAGTCATGGTAGCTTATGGTGCGCCGGAGCAGAGCATTCATTTCCTTGGTAATGCCTTCGCTGTCACCGTTCCAGACTGCATCAAACAAAGCATTTCGATTCCACTTCTTCGTACTGTCATCGAACCATTTGATAACTGTTGTTTCAAAAATCTCTTTGATTTCTGCATTCGGAATCATAAGGGCAACCATGCCATCCGGCAACTCACCCTTATAATCTTCTTCACGCGCCTTGGTCAAGTACCCTGTCAGATACAGCGTACTCCAGAGATTATCTTCTGAGGAATGCAGGTAATCATAGGTCAGGCTTTCATCCACACGCTGAACAATGCAGCCGCCAGCCATCAGGATTTCAAGTTTATTTGTGATGGTACTCCCCGCATAGTCAATAAAGGAACGGATGATTGCATTATCGCTGGTGTTCTTCCAGTAGCTGATAGGCTTAGCTTTCGGATTGCGCTGCAGTTCCAGCAAATAATTCATTACATCCCACGGGCAGTAAACATCAAAGGCTCCGAAATGGTATCCATCATACCATTTCTTGATGTTCTCAGCCTGCGTTGTCAAGTCAGCATCCTTTAGCAGCAGGTCAACCTCACTTTGTACAAATCCGAAATACTCGTTCAGACGAGAATTTGTGATAGTATCCGATACAAAATTATTTGTTCCCGTAAAAATGCTTTCTTTCGCAATCTTTAAGCAGCCCGTAACAACTGCAAACTGAAGTGCTTGATTGTCTTTTAGGGCCTGCATCAAGCCTTTCATAACATCGAGCATTTCATTATAATAACCGTTGTTATTTGCTTTTGCTACAGGGACATCATACTCGTCTATAAGAAGAATTACAGGCTTTGCATAATAGCTCTGCATCATCGTTGTCAAAAGCATAAGGCTGCTCTTAACTTCTTTTATAGAACCATTGCCATGTGCAAGATGCTCAAACGCTGTTTTTTGGAATTCTGTAGCACTTTTACTATCAAGCAAATAAAGATGTTTGTTGTACAAATCCGCTATCACCATTGTGAGCATATCGTATGCCCCAGTGAAATCCAAACCGTCTACCTGTCGGAATGAAACAAAGACTGTAGGATACTGATTCATCCACTCATCACATAATACCTGATGCTCTGCAATTTCCAGCCCATCAAACAGTTCTTTGCTGTCTTTACGGATGTCAAAGAAGCTTTCTAGCATACTCATGCCAAGCGTCTTACCGAAACGCCGTGGTCGAGTGATAAGTGTCACTTCTGCTTTTTCGTCCAAAATTTCCGTAATCAGGCCAGATTTGTCAATATAATAAAACCCACCGTTCCGAATCTTCTCAAAGTCCGAAATACCAACTGGGATGTTCAATTTTTTCATCTCTGCTGCTCCTTTCGCGTAGCCACACACAGACTTTTTATTGCTTCTATGATACCATGAAACTCATGTTCTTACAAGAAAAACTCTGCTTACTGCATTGATTCTGGCTACGGCTCATTCTGCATAGCCTGCCAGCACATCTTCAAATGTAAAACGAATTTTCACGCTTTCATCGTTGAAAACCTCAATGCGGTCAATAAAGGTTTCCACCACATTCTGCGACAAGTGCATCACATCGCCTGCTCCTCCCACAGTATCCATCACGGCTTGCAAATTATCCGTATCCTTCTTCACAGGCTGGAAAATTTGATTTTTCTCGGTGCGAAGCCGTTGGATCTGCTCCATCTTTTCATCTTCCTGCACTCTGTAGGCATCTCTCTGCCGGATGAACTCTTCCTTACTCATATTCCCGTCGGCGTATTGCTCATACAGCGCGACGCGCTGTTTTACGATCTCTGCCTTTTCTTCACTCAGCTTTTCTTCCTGCCGTTCCAGTGCGGAGAAGCAAATCAACGCTTTGCGTTCCCGTTCGTGCAGGATTTCCAGTATATGCTCCGCCTGCTTTATCTGCACTGTCAGCGCGTTTCGGACAATCTCTTCCAGCAGTTTCTCAGAGATCGGGATTCGCTTGCAAGGGCTGTCCACCGCTGTGGCCGAAAATCTGCAGTTAAACGAGGGGCCAAGCTTCTTGAGTACACGATATTTCATCAGCTTCTGGCAGTAGCCGCAATAGACCTTGCCTTTCAAGGGATACTGGTGTTTTGTGTAGTTCCCGGCCTGATGCTTCCCATGCTGCAGCATAATGACCTTTTGTGCTTGTTCAAATTCCTCCGGGGTCACAATGGCGGCATGACTGTCCTCAATTCGTACCTGCTGTTTCAAGGGAGCGCGCAGGACCCGATGCTTGCAAGGAACCGGCATAATGAATTTCGCGCCCACATAAGTTCCCTTATACTTCTCATTTTTCAGAACATAGTAAACCGTTCCACTTGTCCAATGGCTGCGCTGCAGATCCCATGCTTTCTGCTCACTGTACACATGGTTTTCCGCCACATGATACGCTGCCGGGGTCGGGATCTGCTTTTCATTCAGGATTTTTGCGATGGTGCCTGTTCTGTTGCCCTGCAATGCCAGTTCAAAAATCAACCGCACATATCGACTGGCTACCGGGTCGAGGATTAGCTTATGACAGTCGTTCGGGTCCGGCAGGAATCCAAACGGGCGGTATCCTCCGAGATACATTCCTTTCTTCTGCATCACATGGTCGGCTGCTGCGATTTTAGCGGAAAGATCACGGCTGTAAGATGCGTTGATGATGTTCTTAATAGCTACTTCCAGTCCGCGTACATCGTTCCCGGCCTGCATTCCACTGTCATACCCATCGTTGACAGAGATGAATCGAACGCCCAGCAATGGAAAAATGCGCTCCATATAATCGCCTGCTTCGATATAATCGCGGGCAAACCGGGAAAAGTCCTTTACGATAATTGTTTTCACCTTGCCATCCTGCGCGTCCTGAATCAGCCGCTGGAACGCCGGGCGGCTCGTGGAGGTGCCGGAGTAGCCATCGTCCACATACTCCTGACGCGGCTCTGCAGCCAGTTCCGGGCGAGCCATGATATACCCCTCTACCAGTCCGCGCTGGCCCTGAATGCTGTTGCTCTCGGCCTTATCAGCACCCACATCCTCGTCTGCAAGGGAAAGCCGGTAATAGGTTCCGATCATCTGCTGCTCACCGCCTTTCAAATGTGTAGATCAATTCTGCCTTTATGATTTCCTCTGCACGATTTTCCAGATTTCTCATGCGGCGCACCCACTCCATCTGATTTTCTTCTTTCAGTTTTTCTGAAATGCTCTCCCGCTGGCTCATCTGCTCGATCAAAACCTCATATCGCTCTGCTGCCTGTTCTTCCACGTCTGCCAAAACAGCGTCCAGCTTTCCATTCAGCAGCAGGCTCTGATAATAGGCTGGTTTTCGCAGTTTCAGGTACGCCTTGTGCAGCATCCCCCAGCGGCCAACCGGACGAGTCCGTGGCACTTTCAAGGCTGGCAGGTAATAATCGCCAATCAAAATATATTCCATCCCTGTCCGGGCTTCGTAGATTTTCTCTTTCATTTCTTTCATTGCTTTGTTCTCCTTTTTCATCACAATAAAAATTCTGTATAAGTGATTTTTCCGCGGTCCACTTCGATTTTCTTTACATACTGCTGCAGATTATCTGCCGTCAAAAGGACTTCTGTGCTGCCTGCGATCTGCTTTTCCCGTTGCAATTCTTCTTGAACAACGGCCAGTTCTTTCTCTTTTTCAGCTTTCGTCTGTTTCAGTGTTGTGATTTCATTTTCCAAACCCTGCTTCAGTTCCAGAAATTTTTCTTTTGAAAGTTTTCCGAGAACATACTGCTCATAGCCACTGCGCTTCTGTGATTCCAGTCGAACGATATTGCCTGACGCCTGTTCAATTTTACGTTTTGTAGTTATTTCTTTTGATTGGAGTTTGCTTTTTCCAGAGCTTTTCCGTACCAGCTTCTGCAAATCACGGTGTTCTTCCATCCGCTGGTGCAACTCCTTGTTAATGCCGTTCCAGAGGTCTTTCTCTGAGATGGAAACATGGCAAGATGCACAGTAAAAATACAGCGTGCCATCACTTTGCCAATGACAAGCCAATTTTTCTCCGCACTTTTTGCAAAAGATTCTGCCTTTGAAGATGTTCGGATTGTTCTTTCTGCGCTGTCTGCACCACTTTTTTCGCTCTTCCTTGACTGCTTGCTCGGCTTCCCGTAATGCGGAAACTTCATCAAACAATTCCCAGCTGATAATCGCCGGATGGTTGTCCGGCACCATCCGCCAGCTTTCCCGTGGATTTTCTCCGATTTTTCGATACATTTCATCGTAGGCGATGCGGTTATAGACCATTGTTCCTGTGTAGATTGGATTTTCCAGCACCTTTGTCACGAAAACGGTCTGCCATACTGGGTCCTTTACCCGCAAGGTGTTTTTCAGGTATCCCAGCTGACAGCGGCGTGTAAAAGGTGTCTGGATTCCCTGCGCAGACAGCTTCTTTGCAATCTCGCGCTCTTTCATGCCGGATTTCTTCCAGAGAAAAATCCGAACTACCACATCGCTGACTTCCTCGTCCAGAATCAAATGATTCTGCTGATTTCTCTTGTAACCGAACGGAACAGGCGTATAGATTTCTCCTCGTGCTTCCTTGGAGCGAAAGCATGACTGAATTTTCTGGGACAGGTCTTTCGAGTACATTTCATTGATCATGCTCTTGATCGGCACCAGCATCCCGTCCCGGCTCTGGCTGTTCAGGCTATCATAATTATCATTGATGGCGATAAATCTTACGCCAAACAGTGGAAACACTTGCTCCAGATACTGACCTGTTTCCACGAAATTACGACCCAGTCGGGAGAAGTCCTTTACCACAATGCAGTTGACTTTCCGCTCCTGCAGTGCTTTCAGCAGCCGTTCAAATTCCGGGCGGTCAAAATTTGTTCCTGTGCACCGCTTGTCCGCAAACACATCCAGCAGCATCAGATCGTCCCGGTGGTTGATATACTCCTTGATATAGGAAATCTGCACTTCCAGCGATTCCGTATCCCGAAGTACATCATCGAAATCAGACAATCGTGCGTAAATTGCGGTTTTCCAGATACGGTGCGGTGCGTTTTCCGCTTCCCGCTGCGCCGCACTTACCTTCTTGCTTACTCTTGCCATAAGTCACAGCCCCCTTTTAAGCAGACACTTCACGCTGCCCCATCTGCTTTTGATGCAGTTCTTCCAGCAGGTCCGCAATTTCATCCTGGAATCGGAACGTAATTTCTACCCGATTGCCCTCATACACTTCGATTTTCTCAATCAGTTCCACGACCATCGGACGGGTGATTTCTTCCAATTTCCGATACTTACGGTACACATCCAGAAACGGATAAGCATTCGGGGCAGTCTGTAGGTTTTGCCGTTCTGCTTCCAGTTCTGTGATTTTGCGGTTATACTCTTCGATTCGCTTGCTGTACAGTTCGTTGTAGTTCAGAAAATCCTCCCGTGTGAGGATTTCGTCTGCATAATCCCCGTACAGCTTTTCCTTAATTCCCTGTGTATGGGCCTTTTCTGCAGTCAGCTGCCGAATCTGCCGTTCAATGCGCCGCACACGGTAGGGTTCCTGCTGGGCCTGCCGGATGCTTTCCACAAATTCCGCTTCCTCCATCACAATCTGGATCTGCATCAGAAGCGCGTTCCGCACGACGTTATAGAGTTTTTCATCCCGCAGATTATGGCTCGTGCAACTGCCTTTGTTCTGTTTGCTGCCGGAGCACTGATAATAGATGTACCGCTTTCCTTTATAGCTGGCCGACCTGCGTACCAGCCGGCTGCCGCAGTCCCCACAGTAAAGAAATCCTGCAAACAGGGCCACCGTTTCGGCATCGTTCGGTCTGCGAGTTTCGGTTTCCAGAATCCGCTGCACCAGTTCAAACTGCTCTGCCGAAATGATTGCTTCATGGGTATTGTCCACGATTGTCCAGTCCCGCATCGGCACATTCATTTTCTTTTTGGAGCGATAGTCCAGTCTCCTTGTCTTTCCCTGCACCAGTTTTCCGATATAGACCTCGTTGTGCAGAATGCGGTCCACTGCCTTGGCAGACCACGGCGGCTCATCGCTCTTGCGGAAATGCAGGCTCAGCTTTGCACCGCTCTGCAACTTTCGCGCAGCCGGGGACGGCACTTTTTTCGCATTCAATCGGTCTGCGATGCTCTGGTTATTCATGCCACTGATCTTCCAGCGGAAAATATCTTGCACTGTTTCCGCTGCCAGTTCGTCCACAATCAGCTTGGTATGATTGCTGGGATCCTTCTGGTATCCATAGGCTGCAAAACTTCCCACAAAATCACCGCGTTTCCGCTTGACCGCAAGCTGGCTCTTGATTTTGACGGAAATGTCCCGGCAGTACGCATCGTTGAGCAGGTTCCGCATTGGGACCATGATGGAATCGCTGGTCTTCCACGCAGATTGACTGTCATAGTTGTCCGTCACTGCAATCAGCCGGACCCGCATGACCGGGAAAATACGTTCCAGATAACGCCCCACTTCAATGTAATTTCGTCCAAAGCGGGACAGATCTTTCACCAGAACACAGTTTATGGTCCCCTGCTCCAGTTCCCTGAACAGGTTTTGGAACGCAGGCCGTTCAAAGTTTGAGCCGGAGTAGCCATCATCCACAAACTCATCCACGATGCACAGTTCCGGGTGGTCTGCAGTATAGGCTTCCAGCAGGGTGCGCTGGTTTGCAATACTGTCGCTCTCTGTCTTATCGCCATCTTCACGGGATAAACGCAAATACAAAGCTGTACGATAACGAGTTGAATTTTGCTGTGTTCTCTTCCGCGAATTTATATCAGGGTATAACAAAAGCCTTCCACCTCCTTAACGAATCGGCAATACTGTTCGTCAGAGAAGCGAAAGGCTCCACATTTTTTTGTAGAACAAGCCTACCGAGCAAGTTCTGCTCAGTTTGCACATTCCTATTTTCTTACCCACAAACAGCTTACCAGAATCATCATCCTTTGTCCAGTGCTTTATCACATTAAAGTATGAAATTTTCTGTGTGATTTTTCAGCAGCTTGCCGAAATATTCTCTGCCTTTTCAGCTGGCCGATTGAAAACACCTGCCAATGCGCTCAGACAGTGTACTGCTCCCTCTCGGTACAAAGTTCAGCTTCACAATGATTCCGTTGTCCAGATAGCAATAAGGATTTCCGACCTTATCCAGCAGATTTTTCAGCCTTTCCTCTTGTGGCAATCCGTGTTCCACTGCATCCCGCGGCAGTTCCTGCAGTTCATGCTGTTCTATCGTGCGGATGTCCCGGTTCTTCATCTGGCGGATCTGCGCCAGCCAATTCATTGTGCCGTTTTCTTTCAATCGCGTTCCTCCCATTCAGGCCAGAAGTGTTTTCAGCAAGTTCAATTTTGCCTGTCCTATGTTCTTTCTCATACTGGGACCTGTGCAGGCAATCGGTGTACACAGTTCCAGCAGACGGTCATAGATACGGGCGTGTGCGGTATCCTGCGAGTTCTTCAACTCCGTCAGAGTCAGGTTCGTGGTAATGATCAGCGGTTTCTGGCTGCGGTAGCGGCTGTCGATGATGTTATAAATTTGCTCCAATGCATATTCCGTGCCGCGCTCCATGCCAAAATCATCAATGACAAGCAACGGATAGCCGCAGAGCCTATCCACGACTTCATTCCGCCCGGAAAAGGCGTTATTCAGTTCATTCATAATTCGGGCAAAATTCGTCATGCAGACGGCCACTTCCTGTTCCATCAGGGCATTGGCAATGCAACCCGCCATAAAACTCTTGCCTGTACCAACACCGCCCCAGAGCAGCAGCCCCACATTCTTTCCCCGCATTTCCGGCCAATAGTCCACATACCGCTGCGCCAGATGCATCTGTGGGTTCTGCCCATGATCGTTTTCAAATGTCCAGTGCTGCATCGCCCAGTCGGTAAAGCCCTGCAGCTTCAACCGCCGCACGTTCTCGTGATGCAGCCTTGCCCGCTCTTCTTCCTCCTGCTTTTTCCTAGCTTCTTGTCGGCACTGGCATTCAGCCGGATGGCGGTCACGCCCAAACAGCTTTCTTCCGTTTGGGAAGAACGCTTCCTTGGGGGTATTGCAGCTGCCGCAGTACAGCAGCCCATCTTCTGCAACATAGTCCTGCGGTTCCACAGAGATCGTCATAAGCCTGTCCATCGCTGTCTGGATCGTTTCCGTCATAAACTTTCCTCCTTGTTGTAGGTATAGTCCGGGATGCCTGCTCCCGGTTTCTGTTGTCTTTTCTTCCGTGCCGACCAACTGCGCAGGGTCGCCGCATGGTCTGCGTACTTCCTGCCTGTAGACTGCATATAGATTGAAAGGTCATCAATCAAGGAATCCAACTCTGCAATTTCCATTTCCAGTTCCGAATAATCTTCCAGAAAAACATTCCGATATCGCCCATACGCTTCTTTAGTTCTATTCAGTTGGTTCAATCTTAGGTTGTTCTTATTTATTTGGTTAGGTGTGCAGTTTTGCGCAACCGTATTGCCCACTTTTGAGCAATCAGGCTGCTCATTTTTGACCATCTCGACTGTGCATTTCTGCGCAGTAGATGGGAAGCTTAGGAACACCTGGTTTGGCTTGGAAAAGCCATTGGACCGCCGTTCGATCAGCCGTGCGGCTTCCAGTTCCCGCAGGGCACGGGTGACACTGGAAATGCTGCTCTGAAGATCTTCCGCCAGCCCTGCCAACGGATAGAGCACATATGCCCGGCCCTGCACATCCACCCAGCCGTTCTTCTGCGAAAGAGTCATACGGTCCAGCAACAGAACATACGTCAATCGTGCCGTATGGGAAAGGCTCATCTGCAGCAGAAATTTCGGATAAGGGAAATAAGCGGGTAGTGGGGTTTGTGCTTTGATGTACTCTTTACTCAAACTTCCTCCTAATCGTTTTCAAAAGTCCCTGCCGAATGGGAAAGCCCTGCACAGGCTTACGCATCCGGCAGGGTTCCGGGGTGCGGGGTGGAAGACCCTGCTGATTTACAGGCTCATATCATAGCTGCGCTTCTTGCGTTTCGGTTGACGCTCGCGCTGTTCCTGTCGAGCCTGCTCCTGCCTTGCCTTTTCGCGGACTCTAGCCTCCCACTCGCGTTTCCATGCAAGGTCGGATTTCATTTCATCGTTTTTTCGGAAGATGCTGTACACATTATCCGATGCAATTTCCAGACGCCGGGATTCTTCCCTCAGGGGAGCATATGCCTTTTTCCTCTCCGCGATTTCTTTCGTCAGTTCTTCTTTCCGCTGTTTCAAGGATTTCAGCGATGGCAGCTTTCCATCGTTTTCTTCCCGGAAATATTTCACGGATTCTGCATAGGCGTCCAATTCCTTGGAATGCTCTGCACGGAATTTCTTCTTGAAAATTGCTTTCGCAAATTGCTGCTGGACATCTTTTGTAGAAAGATACTGCCCCGCATAATGAATCTGTTCATTGGTTTTGTACAGTTCATCCTCTGCCTGTGACAGCCGTTCATACGCTGCCTGCGCATTGGACTGTGCTGTCTTACACAGATCGTTCAGTTCCGTCAGGTCGTTGATGTTGTTTTCCTGTACCCATACCAGCGTTTCAGCCATTTTCTGCAAATTGCTGATTTTGACCTTTAGCGCATACGCCAGATTTTCCTGTGCCTTGACATTCTCCTGCAGGTCCACAACGAGCCGCAGCCTAGTTCTGGTCGTAAAGATCAGTATGGGGTCTTCCTTGTACCGCAGATTCTTCTCGGCGTTCTGAACAAAGAATCCTTCCAGACATTCTCTTTTGCAGCTTTCTCCCAGAGAACGCTCCGATATGAACTTGTTCCGTTCCGGCGGCAGATAGCTGTAACGCCCACGTTGTGTTTTGACAAAAATGTCATATTCATCCTGTAGGATGTTTTGAAAATCTTCATACGAGATTGCTTTCTCACGAGCAGCGGCAACGGCATCCCGGATAAGCTGTTTCTGTGTTTGAAATTTTGTCGGGTTTGGCGTAAAACCTTCCTTTTCGATTTCCTGTTTTTTCTCATCCAGCCGCCGCTGCGCCCAATACTCCGCTTCGGTCACGCCCGTTCTGGATGGCGACAGCAAATCGACCTGATGCAGAAATTCGCGTTGGCATAAATCCATGAGGGATTTCTGCAGATGCTTCAGGTACTCGTTTGTTACATGGTGCTTGTACCCTGCCTTGCAGTCGATGGGTCGCTCCATGAAGGGCTGCTGGGGCACATCCAATTTTCGCAAGCTGTTGATTACGATATGGACATGAATGTTGCCGCTGCCATTGTGCCCGTCCATGTGCGTACAGACCAAAGCCTGATGCCCCGGAAAATTCGCTTTTGCATATTCCAGTCCAAGCTCCTGCGCCCGTTTCCCCGTCAAACAATTTTCTGTGCTGTCCCGTGGATCAAAGCTGATGATGTAATGGTGGCTTTTGATTTCATTCTTGTTTTTGTTCTTCTGATATTCGCGGTTCAACTGCTGGCAGGCCGCATCAAAGGAATAGGGTTCACAGTTCAGACCGTCCAGATAAAACTCATCCCGCATGATGCGATTTCCGTTTTGGTCAAGGATCGGAGTTTTCCGAAGCTCGTCATGTTTGAAAATCAGATACTCCAGCGCAGCACCATAGTTGGAACTCTTACTTGCGATATGCTTTAAGATTGCCATAGTTCTTTCCTGCCATTTCTGCGACCTGCTCCCGCATTTCAAAAATGCAGGAAATCGCATGGTTGATGTTTTCGTGCATCGCACAGGACTGGATACCGCCGCTGTTGATGAAAGCCGCGATCTGGTTCAGGTTGTTTCCGATGGCGGCAAACTCCCGTGTGATGGCTTCGATCTCGTCCGGGTGGACATAGAACACATACGAGGTATTCACGCGACCTTTCATCAGCATCTGCGCTGCAAATTGAGAGAGGGTCATCCCGGCATCTTCTGCCTGCCGGTATAAAAGTTCATGTACTGTTTCTGTAACTCGTGCGGAGATTACTTTTGTCTTTACGATAGATTTCACTTTTTTCTTCGTCCGTGGCATGGGGTCTCCTTTCCAAAATCAAAAATTTGATTTTCCCGGCAGTGCATCTGCACTCCGGCTGTGACCTGCTGCGACAGGCCACCAACAGGCAAAATCATGTGATTTTGCACGATGTGAGGGTATGGGGAGCACAATCCCCATCAAGATGCCGCCGTAGAAAAATCGCCCGTAGGAGCGGTTTCGTATACAAAGGCGAATCTTGCTCTTAACTACCGTCCACTCTGTCCCAGCCCGTTCCTGCCCGATTCTCTCCGACGTTTTTTCTGGTAAGACGCGCAGAATGCACATTCAGTACCGGAGGTATCCTGCTGGGGTGGCTCATGCGATTTTCAAGGTGCGATGTGACTTTGTAAGGAATTAGGGATTTTCACAAGTGAATCCAACAGCGAATAGGTCTGTTTAGAAAAATAGTCCTTACACCCTATACAAACTCAAAGGGGGATTTTTAAACCGGATCTTTTTAAAATTCAAAGAAATTTCACTTTTTCAGCATTCCCCTATACCTATAACATTCTAAAAGGGGTGTTTGGCAACCAGTTTTTTGAATTTTGTTGAACTACCTAATTTTAGAACATAGATTTTGTTTATTTTCCACTCATAAAACTAGAGGAAAGCCGTTTCACAAAAGATTTTGAAAACCCCTACACTAATAGGAATCCGCAGAGCTGTTTTGGAATACAGTTCTGAAAAAATTTATAATTTTAAATAAAAAGAAAAACGGCAAAGTTCAAAATCGAACCTTACCGTCATCCATAGAGATGTCTTATAAAGTAAAAATACTGCGGCAGACAGGTGTTGCGCCTGCTCATCGTGGACATATTGCTATTTTAACATTGTGTAACTGTTACTGATATTCATGCACTGAAAATTTTTGTAGATTACAGCAGTGCAGTTTCTATCAAGCTATTGCTTTTCTCTTTTTCAGATATATAATTCAGACAAGCCAATTCGATTTATAGGTTTTGTTGGGAGGTTTTCTCATGGCAAAGGTAAACCGTTGGTCTTCATTCCCGGCCTGACCTTCTCTGGTGAGATTTTCAAGAACCAACTGGAGTATTTCTCCTCTGAATATCGTGCCATTGCTATCGATCCTCGCGGCCAAGGCTATTCTGCCAAAACCGTGGATGGCAACGACTACCTGACTCACGGCCGCGATGTAGCAGGTCTGATTGATGCATTGGGTCTCAAAGATATTGTCCTGATTGGCTGGAGCACGGGCAACCTTGACACATGGAGCTACGTGCAGCAGTTCGGCAAAGACAAGCTGCGCGGCGTTGTGACTATCGATATGTCTCCGCTCCCGCTCTCCCCTGACCCGAAGTGGTGGACTGAGGGCACGATTGAAGAGCTGTCAGGTCGCCACACAGGTGTTGACTTCTTCTGAGGGATGCCGTGAGTTCTTTAGCGAGTATGCGACTGGCATCATGATCCAGCATAAGATGGAGCCTGATGAGCTGGAGTATCTGCTGGATATTTCCGGCCGCACGCCGTACTGGATCTGCCGTCAGCTGTTCTGCGACGCTGTGTTCTCCAACTATCTTGAAATCGCAAAAGATGTCGGTGCAACGATGCCCAGCCTGATGTTCATTGCAGAACACTGGCAGGGCATTGCAAAGCCCTTTGTCGAAGCACATCTTCCCGGTTACGACACCTACGTCATGGGTGGTCACCTGATGTTCTATGAGTACCCCGAAAAGTGGAACCGTGTTCTGGAAGACTTTTTGAATAAGCTATAATGTGATTTCAGCCGCCTGTGGTTCATTCCGCAGGCGTTTTTTGTATAATCTCCAGGAGTTCACGCAGTGACTCAAACATTGGGTGATTCTTCTTTTCCGCACCCTCTGCGGCATCCGTGTCAGGACGATTTGCTGAACGCTTTCTTCATCTTTTCTTTTGCTTCATCCGGCACGTCGATCAGTCCAAACCGATAGAACATTCCATATATATAGGTCACACCCCGGATATCGCCCAGTGCTTTCGGTCGTTCAACTACTTCTCCTACCTTTTTAATATGGCCCAGAGCCAGCCGCACAGAACTCCACGCCAGGCTTTTACTATTCTCTCTGCGATCGATCCACAGTTCTTTTGTGTACTCGCCGTTACTGCCCTTTTTAATTTCGTAAGAGAATGGCAACCCGGAGTAGGTCTTAAATTTTACTCCAGTATAGGCCAGAACCACACCCCAGAAGTTTTCTTCTGTCGGATCAACCCTCCATCGCTTTATTGCTCTAAATCTCCGCTGCCGCTCTGCTCCTACGCTGATTTTCTCTTTATCTGCTGCGCTTGGGAAGTACACGCCTTTTTCATAAGGCAGGTACGATGTGACGGAGGCTTTGGAAAGTTTAAGAACTGCTGCAGTTGATAGTATGGCGGTTTTGTAGTCCTGTGTTTTTCTATACTCTTCAAAAGTGTTTTTCACTTTCTTCGCCGCATTCGACTTATACACTCCAGCTGTGATGAGTAGCTTTCTCACTTTGATTGGGTTTAGGTTTAGCACATCGGCGATGGATTGGAGGGAGCAGTCCTCCTCATAGAGCGCCACAGCCGCATCCATCTGATCTTTCAGATTCTTCCCGGCATCGTATTCCGGCTTTAACTTTTTCCGGCCGCCGCCAGGCTTTCTGGCTTTATATGCTCTTTTCTCTCCCATAATTATTCGTGCAGTTCCAGCGGCAGTCCATCCGGGTCGTGGAAGAATGTCATCTTCTTGCCGGTGTAATCATCCACACGGATTGGCTCACATTCAATCCCTATCTCCGCCAGCTCTTTCACCGTCTGCTCCACGCTCTCCACACAGAATGCAAGATGACGCAGGCCACAGGCTTCGGGACGGTTCACACGCTTCGGCGGGTTTTCTTCTGCGAAAATCTCGAGCTCTGTGTGCTTATTGACACGAAGATCTAGCTTCCAGTCCTTACGCTCTGGACGGTAGTTCTCTCTGATGACAGAGAAGCCCAGCTTGTTCACATAAAAATTCTTTGCGGCTTCGTAGTCAGATACGATAATTGCAATATGATGTATTTTAGATAAGTTCATTTTCTCACGCTCCATTTTTTTAAATTTTGTTCTTCTTTTATTTTCGTTACAAACTATACGGCATCCTTCAAAAAATACCGTGTGAACTCCTAGAGTTCAGTTTGTCCACACGGCATTTATTTTTTTCTTGGTTATTTCAGTTTTTCGAGGATCTCGTCCGCACTCATACCGCTTGCCAGTAACTTCTTCAGCACAGCCTCTGCTTCGGTCTTCTTCGCTTCTTCAGCGGCCTTAGCATCTGCCTTGGCCTTCTTTGCTTCCAGAGATGCCACTTCTTTTTCGGCCTTCTTCAGAGCAGTCTTTTTCACTTTCAGATCAGCCTTCAAAGTGTCAATGTTTGCCGTGATGGATGCGATTTCCGCTGTGAGTGCTTCCTTTGCGGACTGCTTCTCTGCAATCTGCGTTGCGAAACCAGCAGTCACAGTTTTGGGCTTATTCTTGCTACCTTTTGTTCTGGGCATGAAATCCTACCTCATTTCATTTTATAATGCTATCTAAGTATAACATTGTGAGTGAAAAAATACAATTATTTGATTTACGATTGTCCATTTTGTAATTTCACTTTATTTATTTCCTGCGTATACTTCGCAATCAATTTTCTCTCTTCTCTTGCTTTTAGATATAACGTCACATAGGACTTCATCACATTGCCATTCAATTTACCTTTTGCATTTTGAGCAACCCAATCATTGTCTTTACTCTTAATCATATTGGTCATTGCTGTGATTATTAGTTTTCTATTATCTAAATCATCAACTGTAAGTGGCCAAAGAACAATCTCCTTTTCATCTGATTTTATATATATCCTATAGAATTCCGTCAAAGTATCCAGCAATTCTGGATAAAACTCAAAATTGACATTCTCTATAACATTCATTACATACTTTGCCAACTTCTCTTCATTTTCATAGTAAATTTCAATAGAAGATTTTGCACCCTTTTTCGGAATCATGAGTGAGGCATCATACATTCCTGCCAAATCCGTAAATGCAAACTCATCATCTTCTGCCACATTGATATGAATCTCACTTACATCCAATTTATTAGGGATTGCAATACTTGCATACCCTTCCAAATAAAGCAAAATAAATTGCTGCATAATTCTATCATGCCTTAGGATTTCGTTTGTTTCTGCGGCTTTTCTGTTTTTTGTTTCCACAGCATCAATATATTTTTGTGCAAAGAAAATGGTGATAATCAATCCAAAAATGTTCGTACTCAATCCCAAAAGAAAATTAAAAAAATAACTCAAGGTGTTATCTGACAATGTGAAAGCTATTACTGCAATAGCTAAACCGGTTCCAAACAATAACCAAAATAGTTTCTTCACAATATCGCTCCTGTTTACATAATTAAATTCCTATATTCTTAATCTCCTTGCTGCGTTGCTTGCTGACTGCACAAAACAGTATACAAAGTTTCAAACAACAAGAGCCACGGCTTCCCGTGGCTCCAGTATATCATAAATCGCTAAACAAATCTGTCTTATAGACACCCTTTTCTAACATTTTCTTGAAGCTGTCCTTTACGGCTGCAACATCTTCGTGGTAGGTCATGCCGTACCAGGTGTCGTTGGTCTTCAGAACCTTCACAGACATCTTGCCCTGCTCCAGCAGCTCACCGATGAAGATAGGAATCAGATACTCCGCCTTCAGAGGATTGCCCGGAACCTCTTTCTCGAAGAATTCTTTGAAACCTTCCTCCAGCACATCCAAGAACTCTGGAGTCAGGCCCCACATATTCATGGATACCAGAGAATTCACATCAACAACCACACCGTCTGCCTCTGCTCCATCTGCAGTCTTGACGATGTTCTTGGTTTCCACAACCTCAGTCAAGTTTCCATTCTCATCCATTTTGCAGATGCCACGAGTCACGCCACCGTTATCAGACAGGGTATTCTTCAGTACAAAACCAGCCATGCAAGACTCACCGCCATTTACCAGATACTCGTGGACGGCCTTGAAGCCTTCTTTACCATAGTAGTCATCTGCATTGATGACAATGAACGGAGTATCAATCACATTTTTCGCCGCAAGGACGGCCTGGCCAGTCCCCCACGGCTTTGTCCGGCCTGCCGGAAGTTCTCCCGGAATATCGTTGATATCCTGAAATGCGTAGTCCACAGTTACATTGTGGGACTTGCAAATGGAGGCAATGCGATCACCGATGACCTCTTTGAACTCCTTCTCGATATCCTTGCGGATGATAAACACCACATGATTGAAGCCAGCCTCGATTGCATCATGAATCGAGTAATCCATGATGATATGGTTAGAAGCATCCACCGGCTCCAGCTGTTTAATTCCCGTTCCGAAACGGCTACCGATACCGGCTGCCATGATAAGTAATGTTGTGTTCATATTTTTTCTTCCTCTTTTCATTATTTTTTGTTGCATAGCCCAAACAGCTATACCTATAAAGCCACCAAGCGTATTTTGGAAAATATCCGATAACTGAAATGTTCCTACTCTTAAAAAAAGCTGACATATTTCAATTAAACATGAAAAACCAAAGGAAGTCTTTACAATATTAAACAAGATTTCCTTGTCCAATCCATCTTGTTGAAAAAATCCCAGAACTCCAAAATAAGCAAGTGGGACAAACAGAAGAACATTAAGCATCCCTTCCGTATTCAGAGTGCCATCTGAAGCGAAAACTCCCCATTCCCCAATTATATTTTCCCATGGACATTGCCATATACTGCGGCAAATCAAAGTTCTAGACAGCACCATAAACAGGATGGTAAAGAATGCAAATTTATATCGAGTGATCTTATCCGTTCTAAGCTTATGCCACTGATGAATAAGGCACTTCTTTAATCCTTTATGTTCTACTTCGGGCAAGGCAATCATGCATATTACTGCGAAAATCAGCCCGAATCCTAAATATTGATATATGCTATAAAAAACGTCATCAGCTACTGCTTGCATCTTTTCCTTTCCCTAATGTAATTGAATAGTATAGCAATTAAAGTCGCACTTCCTGCGCAGATAAAGAAGGATACGAGATTATGGTAATCTTCCTTATACAAAACAAGTGCACACAATGCCACAAAGTACATATGGACAAAATATATTGTTCCACTTAAGTTTCTCAGTTTCTTATAAAAATCTCCATGAAGTTCCATCTTTGGACATTTATATATAATCAGGCAGAATAGCATGAAAAAGATTGGAAGGTCAAGCATCTGGCTGAGGTACTGCCCCCCCGATAAGGCTTATAGGAATTTTTATTAGATAAGCAAATAGTGCAATCTTTCCCTTGTGAAGAATTTTTGTCAACTCACCCGACTTCTCAATGTCAGCAATATACATACCCAAAGAAACAAATACTAACGATTGAAAGAGACCATTTCTTGTTGTTGCAAAGATTGAGAAATAAATATTAACTGGACATGCTAATAATGCCGGTAACTTGTCTTGATGTCCCCCAAAAGCGGTAAGAACTATACCAACAAGATATGCCACTGATCCAAAACCTACAATCTTTTCTATTGAAATTCTTTTTGATAAAATATCTATAAGAATCAAGGCGAAGATTAAACCATTGAGATACCATAGCGCCCATGAATAAAAATTATCTCCCACGAGGATATAATTCCGAATACAAAGAGCTGCATATTCTACTGTTTTATTTCCTTCAATAAACCATCCATAAACTGTCACTGGCAAATACACGATAGACCATATGATATAAATATTAAAGATCTTTTTTATGCGGTAGCCAAGTTTTGTATGCAAATCTTTTTCCGGTTGTTTAACAATCAAGAAATATCCAGTACATGCATAAAAGAACGGTACTGCATAGTTTGATATATTATAGTACACAACTTTGTCTAAGAGAACACTAACAGCTTGAAGTGGTCTCGTGTGTATCCCAACTACAAGATATGCACACAAAAATTTTATCAAATCTATCAGTTTGTATTCATTATTGCGTTGCACTTCATCCACCATCCCACTTTCTTCATATTTAGGCCTTATGTGAGATTTTCCCTTTCACTTTATTCACAATCTCGAATATCAAGGTGTTCTTCATAACCAAGTTTACTGCTGTGTATGCGATAACACCACATGAAATCTCTAATATAAGCCCAACAGTATTTGGCAATTTAAACTGCATAATGATGTAGACACTCAGTGCCATCACTGCTGTACTGATAAGTCCCTTCGTCAATGCTTTCATATTAATAGAAAACTTCACTTTTTTCTTCATATAAATGAATTGTACAGCATTCGTAACCAATTCACTAAACACAGATGCTATTACGGCACCATTTTGAAGAAGTGTCGGAATTAAAGCTGCATTCGTTATAATATTTATCACAGATGCAGATGCTGAAGCAGGCAAAATAATCTTTTCGCTCTTTGTACTATAAACAAGCTGGTAGCAGAACAAATCTCCAAAGCCTTTGATTAGAATCAGGGGACACATCAAGCGTATCGTTAAAACAGCAGGTTCAAAGGCCTCACCGTATAAGAACTCAACTGCTTGCGGAGCAACAAGCACCATTCCTACTGTCATTGGAAAAGTCATAAAACACAAGACTTGAAAACCTTTATCTAATAATTTATAAAATCCTTGTCTATCATTGTCATAGTAATAGCTAAGTCTTGGTAACAATGCAGCAGTAATAGCATTCGCCATGGTCAAAACCATTGTAATTGTCTTCTGTGCGTATGTGTAGTACCCAACAGATTCATCCGTTGCCAAGATGTTGAGCATTGTCACATCAATTTTATTGTAAATACTCGATAAGAATATAATACACGCAATTAAAAGAACAGGTTTCATATGACGTTTTAACTCGATTCTAGAGAAATCAAGTGCGACATATTTTCTTGCGTTCAGAACATTAAAAACATAATTTCCGCCTGTGGCCAAACTAGATATAAGCGCATATATTACATAATCTTCCCTTGTTTTCACAAATAAAAATAATGCCAAAAGAGAGAGGCCTTTAATAAGTAAGCTTCGCCCTGTAATATATCCATATTCTTCCAGGCCCTGATACATCCAGTCAATATTAAGATAATTAAAGGCAATAGAAAGACCACAGGCTGCATAAAGTGCCCATTGTCCACTAAAACCCTCATTAACAACCACTAGACCAATGAATCCAACAACTGCCAAAGTTGTCGATATAATATTCACAAGTAGAAGCTCGGTGAACAATTTGTTTCTTTCATATTTTTTTTCTCTAACTTTTGCAAACTCTCGTACTCCATAGGATGGCAATCCAAGTGCTGCAAGTGTCACAAAATAGGAAACAATATTCTGTGCAGAAGCCACTTTACCAACGCCGGCCGGCAGAAGAATCCTTGAGACATAAATAGATGTAGCAAAAGGAAACAGGATATTAGCTATCGTATAAATTACGTTATATATTGAATTTTTAGTTAATGATTTTTGCATTATCTTTTACGGACTATTGTCCAAGAACTCCTTCCATTATTTAACATCGAATTTCTACACAGTCAACCTTATTGGGACTTTTTCACTATTTTAGTTATCTTTTTTTCTACTCTATACGGCAAAGAAATAATCTTAGTAACCGTATGAGCAAATCCATATCCAAACCGTTCTGTAAGATTCCATTCTATATTCTGAAGTTTTCTTTCTTTTGCATTAATCCAAGTCATTGAAAATTGATGGATACTTACAGTTTTGTTTGTAATTGTTGTTTTCCCTGTTAGTGGTGACTTCGGCGAAAACACTTCTTCTTCATAGACCACAATTCCTGCATCTAAGTGTTGATATGTTCTCCTTGTATCATCTAGTCCATATTCTTTTAGGATTTCCGTTTGATAATGCGGACACGCCATTAAATTCAGAGTTCCATCTTCGTTATAAAAGGAAATCCTATCATATAAATCAAGAATCTTTTTCAAAGCTGGATGGCCTTTCTCTGCACCAAATCCCAATCCAAACGCCACTGAATTCTCATAGCTTCTTCCCAGTTTGTCTAGCAATGGGTCTCTCATTTCCCACCCACAATACATTCTATCATTTAAAAAACTATCAAGCTCCTTTACTAACTCAACATCAGTGTCCATATATATGCCACCGTACTTATACACGACATCAATTCTGGCATAATCAGATACAAAAGCCCATTTTTTTTCTTTATAAGCGGCTTTCATATATTCATTGCTATTCACATCGTAATTATTTTCATTCCACTCTATTATCTTGTAGTCTGGACAATACTTTTTCCATGATTCAATACAACGCTTTGCTTCTTCTGGAAGAGGATTCCCTCCAAACCAGCAATAGTGTATTACTTTAGGTATCATAAATTCATCCTCGTCTTCCTTGTACTCTTAAATAACTAGGTCACAATATATATATTCAGATTGTCTTTCTAACGATCTGCTTCCACTTTCTGATTACCCGCTTCTTATAATTATCAATCCAGTACAAATATGGCCATCCGATTGTTAACAAATGTAGTTCGCTACGATTTTTCGGCAACTCTTGCTCAACAAACCTATCTGGTAAGATTTCAAAGCATGCATCTTGTACAGACACTTTAACACGCATTTTACGCATTTGGAGATGAATATAAGCAAATTCTGTCTTCACAAGTTCACTACCATTCCACTCGATTCGCAAAACATTTCCATTATTCCAATAATACCGTGCCTTTTTATACATTTCATTAACAAAGTCGTGTTTAGAAACATCATAAAATGCTCTAATAAATTTTGCAGAAAAGACAGAAGGATTCATGCTCAAATCCTTTTCATAAATCCTTGCTCCATCTTCACGAAAAATGCTATGGACATTGTCATGACTATTACAGTCTTCATCAAACACAAAAATTTTGTCCGTTGTAAATGCTTCTTTATATAAAACACGTCCTTTATAAGACTTCATAAAGCGACGATTATTTTCATACGTGTTTTTATATATTGTCAAATGTCCCGCAGCGAACAATTTATCATAGTCCTCGTTCAACAATGGCGTAACATTTTTTTCGAGGTTTCCAAAAATCAAATCGCAATCACAGTGGCCCCAGTAATCAAAGTCCTTAATGTATTTCTCAAATAGAAACCCATAGGCAGGTTTGTAATCACATAATTTATATGCTGATTCAAGTACAATCTTAAATCCAAATTTTTCGTTAGCTATCTTACGTATTTCATCAAGTGTAGTTTTAATAACATGAACATTTTCTGGACAGGCATACTTAAACTCATTGTCAGTAAAAATCATCCATGTGTATGTAGGGTTGGCCTCACATGATTTAAGAAAAAGCGGGAAATAATTATTAAATTGTCCAAAGTAGGGTAAAATCAAGACACATCTTTTATTTTTCTTCCTCATCATCAAAACAATACCTCATAAATTCTTCATAATTAGAAAATTCAGGAGCATGTTCTTCCATATACTCAATTGACTGCTTTTCTGTATTGCCTAGCTTAAGCTTATTTGAAAACACATTGTTTATTAAAACGCTACTTTTTGTTTCAAACAGCATAAAGTACTCATGAAAAACCTCTGGATCGGGCCGACGTTTAAAACGCTCATAATACCTCTGAGCTAATTCTTTCGCTTCAGCCTTTTGTTTAGCGTAACGTTTGTCAAAGAATTCATTAATACTCATCAACTTTCTCGCTGGAACGCCCGCATAAACGCTGTCAGACTCGCAATCCTTTGTAACTAGACTCCCTGCTCCAACCACAACGTTATCGCCTATTTTCACATTTCTTTCTATAATTGTATTCATACCAATAAATACATTGTTTCCTATTTCGACTATACCACTAGCTCCAAGGACCCCCCCCCGACAATTTTTAAGAACCGACCATGAATAATCGTGTGTTAAAATTTTTACACCCTCAGTAATCCTTACATGATCACCAATAGTAATCATCCACGGATACTGCTCATCAATTAGCGTCTTTGTCGGGACATATATAATGCAATCGCTTCCAATTTTCATTCCTATCGATCTTAAGTGTTCAATATAAGATGATGATTCTGCCTTATACCCATAAGCGGTCTTTCTCAAAATGCTTTTTATATTCACTTTAGCAATCCTCCTTAATTTCATTGCTATCATACTGCATTGCTACAAAACCAATTGCCATTCCAAAATAAATTATATAAGCTGTATCCACTCGAATTGCTGAGCTGTGCCACATCAAAAAAATCATAGCGACTGTGAAAATAGCACTTGCAATCATATATGGCCGAATCGCATTAGGATACCTTTTTAACTTTGCCAACAACGTAATAATCAATGTAACAAAGAAAAACACGTACAATCCAAAACCGCCAATTCCGCATTCCAAATACGTCCATTGATTTGTAAACCAGCGATAATTATAGTCTCCATAAGCTCTGTAAAAGTCACTCTGTAAAAATGAAAATGCAGATGTGTCACAATTACCAATACCCAAACCAAACCACTCTTTAATCGGAGTTCTCAGGAATAAATTATTAATCACTTGGAATGATCCGACACGTGGAATTCTATACCCCTCATCAAAAGTCGCAGTTGCATAATCCATAAAATTCTTTTTATTAAAAAGAATATTCAACATATCCGGTGCCAAACGATCAACCAAATTGATAACAACCACAAAGCCCAGTAATAAACCAACTAGAATACCTAACTTTCTAACTGTAAGACCTTTTTCAACATATTGATTAATCAGTGCTGACAAAATAATGCATAACACGGCCAACATTAACATCATCTTTTCCTCAGCCATTGCACCTAGCATAAATGTAGCCGCAATAATAAACGCAAATTTTTTGAATGTAGTTTTTTTAGCAAAATAAAGGCTTGAGTAAAAGCATAAAAGCAACAGGCAGAATGGATTCAAGCCACCACCGCCCCAAAAAATTCCTCCACCAAAATCATCGCTAAAAAGCCCAAGGACAAAATACTTATATATACCAACAAGCGCATTAAGTATTTGTGATGCAAAATAAAATCGAATCACTTTTTCGACATCATCAAGTGTAAAAAAGAGAATTACTCCAAAAAACAATATAAAATAGCGGCAGAGATTTCTTATTCCCCAAAAAATGAGCAACGGTTTTACATAATTTATTCCAGCGCCAACCATTAAAAACAGCAAAAGTGCAATCAAAATATAGAGAAGAGGGGCGCATCGATTTTTAATCTCCTTAATATACTTTGCTTCAAAGTAAAGCAACATCAAATTCAAAACATCACACAAATAGAATGTTGAAAGGCTAATACCAAACAAACTATACGCTACAGAGAACACAATGCATGCGTATAGTATCCAAAATATGCACTTCTTTGGTGTAACTATAAATAATTCTCTTCGCATACTTTTATCTCCCTAAATATTGTTGAGCTCTTATCAACACGATAGTGCTGAAACTCATCTTATGTCTAATACAAAAATGAATCATTCTTCTTGCTCTTGAAAAACTAGCATCTGGTACCATCCATACAATTTTTTGAACCATCTTATTTGTACACATTTGGGAAATCGAACGATGGATTTCTTTAACACCAATTTCTTTTATACAATTGACTTCGCTTTTCATACAAGCAAGCAAGTTATCCAAAAAAGGTCTTTTAATCCTGTATCTCACTTCATCGCTGTAGACATCTGATGCACATAATTCTTCTAAATGCAGTTGAAATGCGACAAGCTTTTCAAAGCGATCTGGCTTATATACATGTGTAAGCGACTGGTCATTTTCGCAATAATAATAATATGCCTTATGTACAACATTAACACTATGTACATTCGGCATGAGTTTCATTAGCGAATACACATCTTCACTAATATACTTTCTTTCGGAGACAAAATGGAAGTTGCATTCTGCCAATAGTTGTCTTCTATATAAGCAACTCCACGCGCTCATTAACAAGTCACTGGCTGTTCCTGTTTTAGGATCTGTACAAATCAACTCTGGTAGGAATTTTGATAAAACTTCTTCACCTTCATACTTTTCCAACGGTGTTTTTGGAATAAATGTTTTGGTAATATTTCCCTGTCTATCAACGTCATGATGTCCAAATTCAATCAAATCTGGATTATCGGAAATTATGACTGTATATAATTCTTCAAACAGTCTTGTATCAATATAGTCATCACTATCAAAAAAAGCAATATAATCTCCAGTAGCAACATCTAAGCCAGAATTTCTCGCCTCACCCAGACCAGCATTTTTTTTATGTACAACCTTAATACGATCATCAACTTTTTCCCAATTATCACACATTTGTGGGCAATTATCCGGAGAGCCGTCATCAACAAGAATAATTTCAAGCTTTTTGTAGGTCTGATTCATGACACTATCAAGGCATCTATTCAGATATTTTTCCACATTATAAATTGGCAGTACAACACTAAATTTAATTTTTTCTTCTGTTTGCTTCATCATATTCTCCTCATAGATGCGCTAAACTGTATTTTTCATACAGCAGTACTACAATTACATATCGTTAACAATAATTCTATACTTCTCATCCCATGTTAGCTTACTGTTCACATATTTATAACCATTTAGTCCCATCTGCTTTGCCAGTTCTTTGTCCTGTCCTAATGTTACAATTGCTTTGCACCAGTCTTCCTTGATGCCTTCAAGTGCCTGGTCCGTATTTACGAATACACCGCAGTCAACTTCTTTTAGCAGCCTACAAAAACTTGTATCAAATGCAACTATTGGCACTGCATATGCCATTGCCTCGAGCAGCACATTTCCACTTGTTTCTCTAAGACTCGGCAAAACAAAAACATCTGCCTGCTGATATGCTTCAGCAATTTGATTCAGCGGACGGTTACCCATTAATTTTACATTTTTTCCAATACCACTATCTGCTATTTGTTTTTCAATTAATGCATGATCATCGCCATCACCAAAAATCAAGAGTTCCCAATTCATATCGGTAGGCATCAAAGAAAGAGCGTCAACAAGAAAAGCTATTCCTTTTTTTCCAATCAATCTTCCTACAAAAACGATTTTGAGAATATCGTTGTTTCCTTTCCGAATAGGAAGATTTTTGTATTCATCTCTTAATGCCAACTCCGGCATTAATGGCACATCTTTTCCTACGATGCGAGAAATTTGCTTTTGAGTTTCATTATTTATGCAATATATCTTATAATATGAGCGCAGTGCTTTCTTATAAAAGGGATTCCATGAACAGCTCTTATTTACAAACTCTCTAAAACTCGCAACCAGTTGATTCTTTTCATAGACCTTCAATGGCCTTGGTGTTACCTGCGCACCTCCCATTGGCCCCCAAATCACCTTTGCACCTTTAGCCTTATATAACTCACTTGGGATTCTGTAATCATTCATAGTAACATGATGAATTACATCAAAATGGATTCCTGAATGTTTAACCCAAAGCCATGCCCAATGCTGCCATAAAATATAATACATATGATGAAAAGCGGAATGCTTTTCTCTGAACCAGTTAAGTGCATTAGGGACATCAACAATAACTAATTCGACATGTTGTATATTAAATTCTTTGAGGCCTCTTCTCGTGTCCTTCTCATTGAATTTCTTAGTAAGAAGGATTATTCTATCTCCTTCTTTATAGTTTTTCTCGTACTGTAAAACCCAATTCCAACCAATACTATCCTCTGAACCCTTATAAGGGTTCACGCTATATGCAGAAATAAGATAATTCACCATTTCACCTCCCAAGAATCAATGTTGAAAGCATATGATTTTTTCTAACGACGTATTTTGACAGAAAAATCGGAGCAATCAATCCCAAAAACAGCATCATCCATGCGTATACTAAATAATCAAATCCTAAAATTTTGCCGCATACAACAAAAATCGCCTGCTGCACATAATAACCAATCATATATATATCCATTCCATAATCACCTAGCACCATCCATAGCTTTTCTCCACAATGGTAATGTTCAATCTGCACTGCAATAACAAAAAGCAGAAATACGCCAATAACGGTTACTGCAGTTGCCAAACTCCAAGACTGAGACTTATAAATACTAACAAACGCAAGCATCATATATCCTACGGAAACAACCGCTATTAACACTATTCCTTTTACTGACATGAGTAGTTCGGAATTCTTTATTATTTCAAAAAGATGCTTTCTCACAGCACCGCCCATAAAGTAAATCCATGCGTAACTCAGGAAAAAGCCAACAATATATCCAGACTGTTTTAATACAACAGTGTTTAGCATATATAGTACAAACATAACACCCGCTAAAACCGTACGACTCACATTATCAAATAAGATTCCAAAAATAGAAATAACAAACAAAGCATACAGAAACCAAAGACCACCATTCGGATTGTTTCTTCCAATTAAAACATCTACTGCAAGAGTAGAATAATTAAGTGGATTCCTTGCAAATGCTCCAAATAATAGCTTAAGAACGGCTGTGACCACTGTTAAAAAGAAATACGGCACCATCAGCCGCTTAGCTTTTTTTACAATAGCTTGTTTCTTTTCGCTAATGCTACGTCTTTTCTCGCCTTCAAGAAATCCGCTAATAAAGAAAAAAGCTGGCATATGAAAACAATAAACAAAACTTTTTATAAAACCCAAAATAGTAGGCGTTTCTGTCGGATTAAAAGAATGTCCAATGACGACACAAAGCACAGCCATTCCACGCATTATATTTATTTCATTAAAATATTGTTTTTTACTTTTTTCCATCGTCAAGCCTTTCTCTTTCTATCTCTAAAAATTGTTCTACCCTTTGTTTTGTAGAAAGTTTGTATCTGTATTTCATGCAGTTTTCAATATACATTTCACTGTTAGAAATCACGTCATTCAAATCGGATTTATTCCACTGTTTCTTCGCAATGCCAAGTTGATAATCTTTGATATAGGTAGAATTTAGCGGAACGTCTATTGTGACAATAGACGTTCTAACTTCAAACTCTTTGGGAAGATGGTCAAAATACGGCAAAATATATGCTTCCCTCTTCATTCCCTAATCCTTGTCCTCTCCACATCTTCCTCAATCCCACTTTAACTAGAGCAGTTGCATGACATAATTATTCTTTTATATCTCGTTTCCACTTTCCATACAATAATTGACTCGGAAGGAAAAGAGCACAATATAAAATTTTGTCACTACTATTACTCAAAAGCTCACCACTTTTTCTTCCAGCGAACTTTCCGTATATTTGATACTGCAGCATTGATTTGATTCTTATTTTCATGCAAGCATTCGAGTCCAAGAATGCCTCTGCTCTAGCTATGCATCCATTCGGGGACTTTATATTGTGTTTTCTACGGTTATTAGTCAGACCATCTTCGAGATAATCTGAAATGTAAATTACGCGATTAAAGAATCGCATTTTATACTTTTCAGACATTCTAACCCAAACGATATCCTCACCTAGAAACTTTTCCCCTTGAAACTCAGGAAATAGATATTCTTTTAGACAGTGCGTATACCACACTTCCGCCATATCTCCACCAATATTTCTATTAATTCGGCACTCAACATAGGATTCTTTCATCCCATCCTGTGGCACACCAGATGTACTTAGATATCCACCATCCGGCTTTCCTCTCAAAAAGCTAAAGCCACAAAGATCACTCTCGTTTTTGTACTTTTTATAAATCTCATTGACACAAGAAATTGCATCTACTGTAAGAGAATCATCGCTGTCAACAATAAATGTCAACGGAGCCTTTATAAACTGATATGCATAATTCAGAGCCGTGTGCTTTCCGCCATTTTCTTTTTTATGATAAGAAATTGGAAAATCTGCCGTCTGCTTCATTTGCTCGACACGTTCGCTTGTATCATCCGTACTACCATCATCTACAATGAGCCACTCAAAGTCCTTACAGTCCTGAGCACATAAGGATTCATATAGTTTTTCCAGAAGTTTTCCTCTATTGTAGGCGGGTGTAAGAACTGTTATATTGCTCATTTTAGACCCCTATCATTTTTATAATTTCACTTTTCTAACTAAATTATCCTGGACAATCTGCAACACACTTGACAAAAGTAGGGTTAATCCAATTGTCCACAATACAATTTCCAAGTTACCTACTTGTTTTCCTTCCGTTGTCTCCTTTTCAAAGAAATAAAGAATAAACGGATGGATGATATAAATTTCATAAGATATTGTTCCTAACCAAATCAGAAATCTTTTCTGTATCTTCACTTTTTTCAATAATTCAATTAGAGGAACAATAAATGCTATCGTGATAATATTCCGAAGAACCGACTGAAACAATTGATTATCAAAACCCACCACACTTAATGTGAGTCTTCCGATAAACAAAATTACAAAAGCTACAATTGCAACAATTTCTTTCCTCAAAAAACCGATTTCAAAATAAGAATCTATTTTTCTCTCATACATCGCCCACAAAATGCCGAGAGGCATTCCAATAATAGATGCATACATTTCATCTCGCGGGTTAACAAAAGCACTTATCAAGATATAAGCAATAGTTATAACCGCAAACCAATATGCTCCTACATTGATTTCTGTATGGTTAAACACTGCATAGAATACAATGTATACGGCTATAATCACCCATATAAACCAAAGTGGTTGGATGTATCGAATTGTAAATGCTTCAGCGATTGCTCTTACAGGTGTCTGCCCCCCCCAGATAATTTCTAGCCCTATCCAGGTGATTGCGACTATCACATAGGGGACAATAATATTCAAAAGCCTTTTGGACAGAAACCCTTGAAGATAATTCTTCTTTTGCAGTAACCCACAGGTCAAGCCATAGCCTGACATAAAGAAGAAGAACCCCACTATCGGAAATGCAATGTACCAAATCGGTTTCACATACACAGGTAAATTTGATACTCGAAAAGATATGTGGTGCAACATGATAATTATTGCCGCAATTCCTTTACAGCAATTCGTAGTCGTCCTATCCAATCGGCCATCCATTACTTCGTCTCCATCTGCTGTGCGATATCAGCATCCACAATTTCCTCGCCGGTCTTATGCTTCAGCTGCTCCTTAGAAGCCTCACTCAGACCGTTGTTGATCACACAGTTCATATCGCAGGTGCTACACTTATCCAGTTCCTCTTTAGTGACTTTGCCATCACGGTAGTCACGGCAGATCTTCAACTCGTACATGCTGTACGGATGCTTGGTAAACAGAGCCTTAAACTTGTGAACCAGAACCCAGGTAGCAGGTTTCCAGATATACTTGTGCATAGCCGGGCTGACAGAACCAATCATCCAGCAGTCACGGTCGCAGCAACGAACCTTTGCACGAACCTTCTCTGCTTCCGGGCTGTTCCACAGCTCATCCCAAGTCTGGTTGTTCAGGTTGCCCATGACCTCTTTATCCTTGGTGCCATTGCAAGGCATAACATCGCCATACGGATCGATGAAGAAGGTGTCAAAACTCATGTCGCAAGGCAGCAGACGCTTCTGTCCATAGATGTAGTTGATCAGACCATGGTTAAAGTAAGCGCGGAACCACTTCTTCGGGCTGTTGCTGCGGAGCAGTTCATTGACCAGATTCTCGAAGTTCTTTGCAACCATCGGACGATCGTGGATGATATTCTTCGCCTCAACGAAGTAGAAGCTGTTATGCAGAGAAGCAGTTGCAAACTCCATGCCCATCTCATCGGAAATCTTGTACAGCGGAACCAGGTCAGGAGCATTCTTGTCCTGAACGGTCATACCAAAACCGACATCCTTCATGCCCATTTCACGCAGCTTCTTCAGTGTGCCGTAACCACGCTGGTAGCCGTTCTGCAGGCCACGAATCTCATTATTGGTCTGCTCCAGACCTTCGATAGAGATACGAATACCAATCTGCGGGAACTCTTTGCACAGGTCAACGATACGGTCAGTGAAGAAACCGTTCGTGGAAATAACGATACGGTCAGACTTCTTGTACAGTTCACGCACGATATCCTTCAGGTCAGTGCGGATGAACGGCTCACCACCGGTGATGTTCGTAAAGTACATCTTCGGCAGCTTCTTGATGGTTTCGATGCTGATTTCTTCTTCAGGCTTGGAAGGCGCTTTATAACGGTTGCACATAGAGCAACGAGCATTGCAACGATAAGTGACGATGACCGTACCATTTAACTTCTTTTCTTCAGACATGATTAACTCTCTCTTTCATACATATAATAAATTTCTCTAGTACCACTTTTGCGATGTAAGAAAAGGCAATCGCTCCAGCAAGTGTTAAAACTGCCGTTACACCATATGAAATGGCATTTAATCCAAACATGTGATTTATCTTCAACTTCTCCAAAACTCGGTAAATCATCATGTGGCTCAAGTAAACTTCAAAGCTAATAGAGCTTAGTTGTTTGATTAATTTGTTTTCTCCTAGTTTTCCGCTATCAGTTATAGAAAAAATAATAATTGCCACAGAAAAAACGGCCATAACCAAGTCATTTTGACTCAGAAAATAATATGCGCTAGCTGTTATTGCGAGAAAAAAGACCGCAACAATTCTAATATTCTTCAGCCGCTCCAGCTCATCTCGATAAAGATAAATCAGGCCACCTGCCATGAAAAATATCGCACTGTACAGGATGTTTTCTCTCTCCATAAAATTTCCCAGTACATGTTGCTCATCAAAAAAGCACAACTGACAGAGAATGTTATAAATTCCAGCAATAATAAAACCCAGCCATGCTCTTTTCTTTGAAAACAACAAAAAGCAGAAAAATGGAAACAACAAGTAAAAAACAAATATTACTGCCAACGTCCAACTCACGCCTACAACAGAAATCTGTGGGTTTGGCAGTAGCCCCTGCAACATTGTAAGATTTGCAAAAATCTCATATACACTATCCGCACTTGGAGAAATCACCACATCCAAAATGCAGAGCAATGCAAAGAATGGCCATAGTTTTTCATATCGGCGTTTATAGAATGCTTCTATATTAATTGTTCCTGCTTTGAATTTCTCATAGTATCCGCAACACATTCCAAAGGCACTTACCATCATAAACAGAATGGTAAAATTGCCTGCCGTTCCGATAACTTTTTCGAATAAAAATCCGCTTAGATCGTAATTCCCATTTGCAAGCACATGCATTAGAACAATGCCCGCTATCGCTATAACACGAACCACATCTAGCCCTGGATAATGATTATTCGCAATTTTTCTTTCACTCATCCTTGTTTATTTTCTCCGCAATACACCTTCATAATTTTCTCGTAATACTCATCAATGGTATCGAAGCTGATGTCCTTACAGTTCGCACTGTACTCCGCACACAGCTTCTTATCACTCCAGAGCTTCTCGATCTTCTTCTTCAGATCTTCGGCATTACCGCTTTCAAACAACTCGCCGGTCTTGCCAACCTGAATCAGCTCCGGGATACCACCTATCTCAGCTCCCAGCACCGGTGTGCCATACATCTGGGACTCCATCACGGAGAACGGGCAGTTCTCGTACCACTCAGACGGATAGATAGAGAACCTTGCCTCACGGATGAGCTTCTCCAGTGCTTCGCCTTTCTGGAAACCAACGTTCTTGATGTTCTTAATACCATTTACTGTCTCTTCCAGCGGGCCAGTACCGGCGAAGATGAACTGCACATCCGGCAGTTCCTTACAGACCTTAATAAGTGTGCCGATGCCCTTTTCCTCCGAGAAGCGACCGAAGTAGAGGACATAATCCTTCTTTTCCGTTTCCTTCCACTCCACCTTATCGATGAAGTTGTGCATTGCCACGGTTTTTGTTGCAAACAGAGGATTGCTGTCCATCTTGGTCTTCATGAACTCCGAGCAGCAGATCATGGTGTCAATGTACTTGTAGGTACCCTTCCACTTCCAGAACTCAGCCTCCATCATACCGATAGCTGATTTCGCCGTAGAGCCGTGGATGCACTTGCCTTTCATGCAATTCACGAAATGGCCACCGAGGCACTTCTCACAGTTCTGGTGCGTGTTCGGATTGTTCAGCATGTGGTTCGGGCAGACCAGCTGGTAGTCATGTGCCGTGAAGATGATCTTACAATCTCTTCCGGTCTCCTTGCGCCACTTCACGATTTCCAGAATGATGGAAGGTGTCAGCTGGTAGTTAAAATTATTCAGGTGACAGACATCCGGCTTGAAGTCGTCCAGAACTTTTCTCAACTGCACCCGTGCTTCCTTGCTGTAGATGGTCTTGATCGGGTAGGTCAGCTTGCTCAGTTTGCTGCCGCCGTGGAAGTCCATACCAGATGTATAAGCATTGACCCGGTTGCCCACGCAGCGGCCTTCATGCTCCATACCGAAGTACTGAACCTCATGTCCGTGCTGCTCTAGCGCCTCACCCAGCTTAAATATGTAGGTTTCTGATCCACCGTTTGGATATAGAAATTTATTTATTATCAATACTCTCATCTATTATTTTCTCCTGTACAGTTTCATCGTTTTCTTTACAACTTCATCCCAGTTGTATTTCTCGCAGATAAAGTCAGCTGCCTGCTTCTTCATTTTCATAACCATTTCTGGATGGTCACAGGCATCTTGCAATTTTTCTCGCAAGTCCTCTACATCTGACTTTTTGAAAATCAATGCCTTATCTTCCACAACCTCTGCGCACTCCGGAATATCCGAAACCAAACAGCAGTTGCCGTAGCTCATTGCCTCCAGCAGACTTAATGGCATTCCTTCCAGATCAGACGGCAGCGTGTAAATGTAAGCATTGCTGTATAGTTCATCCAACATTGCTCCCTGCACAAACCCGGTAAAGAGAATCCGATCCTCACCCTTCGCCAGTTCTTTCAATTCCTCCATAAAGGAATCCGTATCACTAGAGCCGCCTGCGATAACCAGCTTTTTATCCGTCTTGACATTCTTGAAAGCCTCAACCAGATATCGAATGCCCTTTTCCGGTACCAGACGACCGAGGAACAATATGTATGAGTCTTTTTTCAGCCCGAACTTATCTGTAATCAGACTTGCTTCCCGAATCTGCGGCCTATTCACGCCATTAGGGATAAAGTGCGTTTCTCTTCCATAAGTTTCCTTAAAATAGTCCTGCACTCCTTTGCTCAGAACAATGACCTCGTCCGCATATTTCGCAGCATTTTTTTCGCCTTGGTGGATAAACTTAGAACCAAGTCCTGATTGCCATTTCTCGCGCTGCCAATCAATGCCATGGACGGTAACTACAACTCTTTTTCCAAACATCTTCGGCAGCCATGCAAAGAACGCCGGTCCTTCGGCGTGGATGTGCACCACATCGTATTTTCCAAATGCACTATAAAGTGCCGCAAATGCGGAGGAGCTGACTGCAGCAAGTCCACGCCGTTCAATAGTCGGAACAGCCTTCTGACGGATTCCCTCGTACTCCGTTTTACCAGCATCGTCATATTCTGCACCACTCACATGATGGCCTGCTCTGTTGTAACAGGTCACGTCACAGCCATTCTGTGCCATTCGGGTGCAGAGCTCTTTGACAACGATTTCTACTCCGCCTTCTCTCGATAATCGCTTCTGTCCGAACATCGCAATCGCAAGTTTCTTACTCATAAATCTTTCCCACAATCCCACTCAATTTCTTCATCAATATCTCGGCCAACACAAAGAGCGGATAGGCTCGCTTGCCTGTCCGCTGGCAGTCACCCCACCCTCATGGTCGAGATTTCTTTCTGGATGGCATTGCTGCCACCCAAAAAGATCAGTCGTTCATTCTTCGGGTAAGAAAATATGAACTTCGGGGTGCGGAGCCTTTCATTCTCTGCCGTACCCTTGTCCCTATTATGACAGCCGCGTATTATATCTCTAGCCCCGCGCCGTTCAATGGTCGGAACAGACTTCTGACGGATTCCCTCGTACTCCGTTTTACCAGCGTCGTCATATTCCGCACCGCTCACATGATGGCCTGCTCTGTTGTAGCATGTCACCTGACAGCCCTGCTGCGCCATCCGTGTGTACAGCTCTTTTACCACGATCTCCACGCCGCCCTCTCTCGACCACCTTTTGTGGCCAAAAACAGCAAGCCTCAATTTCTCTTTCATTTTCCCTTTCCTGTCGCTTTCCCCATTTAGGAATCTCATCCCCATACCGTGCCAAACTCCGGCCCGGTTTCCTTTACATCAGAAAAAGCCCGGACGCATCTACGCCCAGGTTTTTGACAGATTTACGCCGCAATTCATTGACATTTTATTTCCAGAATCATCAATATCAATTTCGTAAATGTATTTATTGACACTAAAAATATTTTACCATTTTTTCCTCTGGGGTACAATACTTTGCAGCTGTATCATTGCCTGCATCATGGCTAAGATTTCCGTACTTTATTCCGTCTTTTTGTTGCAACCTATTCATTTTGGAAAGGAACTCGTTCCATTGCTTTTTTGCAACAAAAAAGCACCCTTCCTCTCACGGAAACCCGCAAAAGGAAGGGTGTTAAACTCGTTATCCTGTTGTCGTACCAATCACAGCATGTTCGTACCAGCAAAGCCGGTACCAGCCGTCATTCAGCACGGCACCTCAAGCACTTTTGAGCGTAGAGCTGTGATTAGCAGTTCTCAGCGAAGTACTTAATGGTACGGACCATCTGAGAGGTGTAGGAGTTCTCGTTGTCGTACCAAGACACGACCTGAACCTGATAGGTGTCGTCGTCGATCTTAGCGACCATGGTCTGGGTAGCATCGAACAGAGAGCCGTAACGCATGCCGATGACATCGGAAGAAACGATCTGATCCTCGTTGTAGCCGAAGGACTCAGAAGTAGCAGCCTTCATAGCAGCATTGATGGACTCCTTGGTGACGTCCTTGCCCTTGACGACAGCAACCAGAATGGTGGTAGAGCCGGTGGGAACAGGCACACGCTGAGCAGAACCGATCAGCTTGCCGTTCAGCTCGGGGATGACCAGGCCGATAGCCTTAGCAGCGCCGGTGGTGTTGGGAACGATGTTCTGTGCGCCAGCACGAGCACGGCGCAGATCGCCCTTGCGCTGAGGACCATCCAGGATCATCTGGTCGCCGGTGTAAGCATGAACAGTGGTCATGATACCGGAGACGATGGGGTAGGTCTTGTTCAGGGTGTTAGCCATGGGAGCCAGGCAGTTGGTGGTGCAGGAAGCAGCAGAAATGACCTGATCCTCAGCGGTCAGGGTCTTCTCGTTGACGGAGAAGACAATGGTCTTCAGATCGTTGCCTGCGGGAGCAGAGATAACGACCTTCTTTGCGCCAGCCTGAATGTGAGCCATGCTCTTCTCCTTGCTGGTGTAGAAGCCGGTGCACTCCAGAACGACATCAACGTTCAGTTCGCCCCAGGGAGCGTCCTTTGCGTCCTTAACAGCGTAGATCTTGATCTCCTTGCCGTCAACAATGATGGAGTCCTCGGTAGCCTCGACGGTGTGCTTGCCCTCGCCGATCTTGCCGCAGAAAGAACCCTGAGCAGTATCGTACTTCAGCAGGTGAGCCAGCATCTTGGGGCTGGTCAGGTCGTTGATTGCGACGACCTCGTAACCCTCAGCATCAAACATCTGACGGAAAGCCAGACGACCAATACGACCGAAACCATTGATAGCAACTCTAACAGCCATGTTAATAGTACCTCCTAATTATTTTACCCATAATCGGATAAATCACGGTATCTTTATTTTAGACCAAAACGCAGAAAGTTTCAAGTGTCTGCCAAAAAATTAACAAGACATTCACTGCATTTTTTGCTTTTGTACGATTTTAATTCCTTTCATTCCCTGCTTTTCGGCAATTGCGCCAACAGAGTGCCAATATTTTTGTCAGCTCTCCCCGTTCAAGCAGGCTGTAACGCACGCTCCGCCAATGCCGCCCACGCAGCAAAGGCCCAGTCCGGCAAAGATCTCCGGCCAGACAGCCGGTGCGGCCCAGCTCAGGCCGCTCATCAAAACCAGTACATAGGGCAGCTGCCAGCACAGGCAAAGTGCAAATGCGGCAAGCCCGGCTGCGCACAGTGTTTTGCCATTGCCCGGCTGCGGGACATGCAGTGCCCGGGCCAGCGCTGCCAAAAACACCAGTGCCGCAAGCGCCTGCCACACCGCCGCTGTAGGGGTCACGCGGTGCCAGCTGGAGCTGTTCTCCATAAAGCGCAGCAGCACGTTCCAGTAGAACAGCAGACTGCCCGCCACGGCCAGATACAGCCCGCCAAAGGGCTTTTTCCACTCGTTGGGGCTGAGCCAGCAGCGGCCCATGGTGCTGAGCCACGCGGAGCACAGGCATTCCAGAATGCACCGCACAAAGCCGCCCAGACCGGAAGCTGCGCCCAGCGCGATCTGTGCACCCGCTGCGGCCAGAAAACATACTGCACCGACAAAAGCCAGAATACCGGCCAGCGGCCTGCGGCTACGCACCGCTTCCGAGCGGGAAGGCTGTGTACGGCCCACAAGCACTGCAGCCAGCACCACGATACCCAGTGCCAGATAGCGCCACCACACCGAGCCGACCACGCACAGACCGGTGACTGCATCGGTGCCAAAGGCAAGGTCTGCCGCGCGCAGCACGCCCAGCAGAATGCTCAGGATAAAAACGAACAAAACAGAAGGATTCATCAGCGTTCCTCGATCGGCTTATATTTCTGGCGCACGCCCAGATACTTGTAAGCGGGACGAATGATACGGTTGGCGAATACCACCTCTTCCACGCGGTGTGCACACCAGCCGGGCACACGGGCAATGGCGAACAGCGGGGTGTAGATATCCTCAGAGATGCCCAGCATGTTGTAGATCAGGCCGCTGAACAGGTCCACGTTGGCGCACACCGGCTTGGTGCTGCCCTTTTCCTCGGCAAAGATGCCGGGGGCCAGCCGTTCGATGCTGCACAGCATATTATACTCTTCCTCAAAGCCTTTGTCGTAGGCCAGATGGCGGGCGCGCTGCTTCAGGATCACCTCACGAGGGTCGCTGATGGTGTACACCGCGTGGCCCATGCCGTAGATCAGGCCGGAGCCATCGCCCGCCTGCTTGCGCAGGATGCGGCGCAGATACTCGCGCACCTCATCGTCGTCCTCAGGGTTTTCCACATGCTTGAGGATATCCTTCAGCTGACGGTTCACCATCAGGTTGGCACCGCCGTGCTTGGGGCCCTTCAGTGCACCGATGGCCGCCGCGATTGCGGAGTAGGTATCGGTGCCGGAGGAGGACAGCACACGGGCGGTAAAGGTGGAGCAGTTGCCGCCGCCGTGGTCGGCGTGCACCAGCAGGCACATATCCAGCAGCTTTGCTTCCTCGTGGGTGAACTTCTGGTCCGGACGGTAGGTGCTGAGGATGTGCTCTGCCGTGCTCTGGCCGGGCTTGGGCAGGTGGAAGAACATGCTCTGCTTATCGTAGTAGCGGCGCTTCATCTGGTAAGCGTTCACCATCATGGTGGGCATGCTGGCGATCAGATTGATGCTCTGGCTCAGGATGTTCTCCAGGCTCAGATCCTCGGCGTGCTCATCATAAGAGTAAAGGCCCAGCACGCAGCGCTGCAGCTTATTCATGATATTGGGCGAGGGGGCGTTCATGGTGTCCATGAAGCCTTCCGGCAGGGCGCGGTGCTCTGCCAGGATCTCACAGAAATCGTCCAGCTGCTCCCGGTTGGGCAGACTGCCGAACAGCAGCAGCCAGATCACCTCTTCAAACACAAAGCGGTCATTGCGGTAGGCCTCGTCCACGATCTCGTTGATGTTCACACCGCGGTAGATCAGCTTGCCGGGAGTGGGGATCACATGGCCTTCCTGATCCTTTTTATAGCCCACAACGTCGCAGACATTGGTCAGGCCGGCCAGCACACCGGTGCCATCCGGGTTGCGCAGGCCGCGCTTGACCCCCAGACGCTCGCTCGTCTCCGGATCGATGTAGTTGTTGGCAACATATTCCTCACACAAAGTCCGCATCGTGTTCGGGTCCAGCGTTGCCACCTCCGAATGTGCAAAATTCATAAGGGGAATTCTCCTTTCATCCTATTTATATACTTTCCCGCCCACCCTCAATGATGGGTATAATTCTATATTATCGCTTTTGACGAGTAAATTCAAGCATTAACTGCACCGTTCAGCGCTCAAAAAGCCGGTTTGGTGCTTTTTTGCACTTGCACCACAAAAGGCTTTTTCCCTGTTTCGCATCTTTTTTCAGGGTATATCCGGTATTCTGATTAAAAAAACACCGCTGTCGGAGGGTTTGGGACTATGAAAAAGTTTTTTCTGCCAATCTTTGCGGTCCTGCTGGTGCTGGGCAGCATTCTGCCGCTGGCTGCCTACCGGGTCACACGCGCCGTGCTCAGCGGGGCAGAGCCCGCATCTTCTGCCGTATCTTCTCCTGCAGCATCTGCGCAGCCGCCAAATGCCGTGCCTTCTGCGGATGCCGAGACCTTCCTGGTGGAGGATCAGGCCACCGGACAGGTGCTGGAGCTTTCCCGTCAGGAATACGTTCTGGGTGCTGTCGCCGCCGAGATGCCGGTGAGCTGGCCGGACGAAGCGCTCAAGGCACAGGCCGTTGCCGCCCACAGCTACGCGCTCTACTGCCGGGACCACACCACCCTGCAAAGCGGCGCTTGGCTCACTGCCGACCCAGCCCGGCGGCAGGGCTGCCTGACCGAGCCAGTGCTGCGCAGCTACTGGGGCACAGCCTACGAGCAGAATTACGCCCGCCTCTCCGCCCTTGTGGACGAGGTCTTGGATGAGATACTTTATTATGAGAATGCTCCTGCCTGCGCCAGCTACTTTGCCATTTCCAATGGGCAGACCGAGGCCAGCGAAAATGTATGGGGTTCCGCCCTGCCCTACCTCATTTCAGTGGACAGCAGCACCGACCGTTCCGCTGACAACTACGAATACACCGTCACCTTTTCCGCAGAACAGGTGCAGCAGGCCCTTGCAGGCCTTGGCATTTCTGCCGGCCTCGCCGCGCCGGAGGGCTGGTTCGGCCCGGCAGCGCTGACCAGCGCCGGATACACAAAAACCGTCACGGTCTGCGGGCAGACCGTGACCGGCACGACCCTGCGCCGGGCGCTGGGCCTGCGCAGCACATGCTTTACGGTACAGTACCAGAGCGGGAATTTCAGCTTTACCACCCGGGGTTACGGCCACGGCGTGGGCCTGAGCCAGTGGGGCACAAAGGCCATGGCGGAGCAGGGCAAAAGCTATGCCGATATTCTGGCACACTACTACCCCGGCACGCAGCTGCAAGGATGAAAAAGCGGCCCGCACCGCAAAGGCACAGACCGCTTTTCTATTCACTCTTTTTCTTATACCCGCACCATATCCGGGGTGATCTCGGCCAGAGAATGCGCACCGCACATCTGCATGGTGTCAGCCAGCTCACCGGCCAGCTTATCAATGTAGCACTTCACACCTTCCTCGCCGCCGCCATACACAGCCGTGACGAACGGGCGGCAGATCAGCACGCCGTCTGCACCCAGTGCCAGTGCTTTGAACACATCCACACCGGTGCGGATGCCGCCGTCCACCAGGATCTTCACGCCGGTGCCCTTGAGGGCTGCTGCGATCTCCGGCAGCACCTCGGCAGTGGCCGGGCACTGATCCAGCACGCGGCCGCCGTGGTTGGACACCACGATAGCAGCCGCGCCGGCTTCCTTTGCCTTCAGTGCGCCCTTAACGGTCATAACGCCCTTGACGATGAAGGGGCGCTCGGCCAGCTTGACGATCTCGGCAAGCTCTGCCACGCTCTTGCTGCCTGCGGGCGGAGTCATGTTCTTCAGGAAGGGCAGACCGGCTGCGTCCACATCCATGGCCACGGCAAAGCAGCCGCTGGCCTTGGCCTCGGCCATCTTTTCCTTAATGGTATCAATGTTCCAGGGCTTGATGGTGGGCACGCCGCAGCCGTTTGCTGCGCCAATGGCCTTGGTGGCCATCTCCATAACGGTGGGGTTGGTGCCGTCGCCGGTAAAGGCAGCGATGCCGTTCTCTGCACAGGCGCGCACCAACACATCATTATAGGTCATATCGGTATAGGCTTCGGAGTAGTGCAGGTTCACAGCACCCACCGGGCCTGCAAAGAACGGGTACTTGAAGCTCTTGCCAAACAGCTCAATATGGGTGTCCGGGGTGCCTCCCTCGCACAGGGTGTCCATGTTCACGCGGATCTCGGCCCACTTATTATAATTGCGGATGGCCGTATCGCCCACGCCCTTGGCACCGGGGCCGGGGATCTGGTTTTTGCAGGCCACGCCGTTGCACACCGGGCAGGCCTTGCAGTATTTTCCGATGCACTCGCGCGCATTAGCCAGCACTTCAGGATAAGTCATAATAAAATATCCTCCTTTTATTCCTTTTCTGCAGGGCAAACTCTCTCCGCAGCACTCTCTGCCCCCATCATAGCCCGGTTTTCAGCCGTCGTCAAGGTTTTTGCACAGTTTTCAGTGCAAAGTTCGGAGGCCAGAAACGCAGGCACGTGCTTTTTGAAAAAATACAATTTTTTTCAAAAAAATCCTTGACAAAAGTGCTTCTTTCAGGTATTATAGTGGAGCGCTGAGGGCCACGGCCCAAAACGCAGAACCGAATATGGAAAGATGGCTGAGTTGGTCTAAGGCGCACGACTGGAAATCGTGTAACGTGTCAAAAGCGTTCTGGGGTTCGAATCCCCATCTTTCCGCCAGAAATCCGAAACCTTACGGTTTCGGATTTTTTGTTTTTTCAGCGCTTCTCTGTTCTGCCTTGACTTTTGTCCGCTGTTCCGCTATGCTGAATAAAACATCTGAGGGAGGATTTTTTATGGCATCTTCCAAACGGAAAAAGCACGGCGCGGGCTATGTGGTCCTGATCGCAGTGCTCATTCTTGTACTGCTTGCAGTCGTGGCCGCTGTAACCGGGTACAGTCTGGTAGCCCGCCGGGTGAAAGCGCTGCAGGCAGGCGCGGCCTTTACCTTTGATTATGAGATCACATCCACAGCCGATTCCCCTGCCCTTTACACCATCCTGCAAAAGACAGGCTCCACCAAGGGCACCGTCAACGGCCTGTATGCGCCGGACGCACTGCAGCTGAGCATCTCGGCCCCGGATGCCGTTATCCCGGCAGGCCCGCTCACCCGGGTGTATATCAGCAGCAGCGAGACCTTATACGATGTCGGGCAGCTGTACAAAAATATCCGCTCTTCCATCACCGGCAGCTACCCGCTGGCGAGCCTTCTGCTGCCGGACTGGAGCCTTGGCAGTTATATCTCGCAGGCCCAGCTGGCAAGCCTGCTGGGTGTGGACACCACAGCCACCAGCCTGCAGGACATGACCGAGTTTGAGCTGCCGCAGAAAAAGCTGCAGCGCGTACAGCCGGAAAACGCAAAGGACGGCTACCTTTATTTTCAGCTGGATACCGGTGATGGCAGCGCCAATGCACCGGTACTTGTTATCGGGCTGGAAAAGAGCAGGTTCTTTGCGGATGCCATCCCGGTGCACATCCTGCTCACCATCCCGGAACACGGGGTCAGCATCCAGCTCACTGGCACCGTGAGTGCCCAGACCGTGGTGCTCACTGCGCCCACATCCCGCATGAAGGACGAAGACATCCAGACGCTGGTGCAGATCCGCGATACCATCCAGAGCGTGCTGCAGTTCGTGCAGACCGCTGCCAACAGCGTACAGAACGCGGGCTGATCTTTCCGCAAACATCAAAAGCCAGAAACGGCAGCAGTCGTTTCTGGCTTTTGTTCTGTCATTTTACCGGTCGAGGATGCGGCCATCGGTGGAGAAGGTGACTACATTCCACGGGATGAACTTGCCGCTGTTCTTCAGAGCAGTGATGGCAGCGTGCTCCAGCCCGCCGCAGCAGGGCACCTCCATGCGCAGCACGGTCACGCTCTTGATATCATTGCTGCGGATGATCTCGGTCAGCTTTTCGCTGTAATCCACAGCATCCAGCTTCGGGCAGCCGATGATGGTCACATGGCCCCTCATGAACTCCTCGTGGATATTGGCGTAGGCATAGGCGGTGCAGTCGGCGGCGATCAGCAGCTTGGCACCGTCAAAGTAGGGCGCGTTCACCGGCACCAGCTTGATCTGGCAAGGCCACTGTGCCAGCTGGGACTGCATGGGCACTGCGGCTGCGGCAGGTGCGGTCTGCTCGCGGTGGAACTGTTTCATCATGCTGCCCGGGCAGCCATGGAACGCCGGTGCGGCGGGCTGTGCCTGCTGCTGGGCGGCAGCGGCCTTTTTCTGCTTGTTTTCCAGCACAGCCTGCTCGTCATAAGCGGCGGCTTCGCGCTCGGTAAAGGTGATGGCACCGGTGGGGCATCCGGGCAGGCAGTCGCCAAAGCCGTCGCAGTAGTCGTCCCGCATCAGCTTGGCCTTGCCGTTCACAAGGCCGATGGCACCCTCGTGGCAGGCGGTGACACAGGCACCGCAGCCGTTGCATTTTTCTTCGTCTATATGAATGATTTTGCGGATCATGGAAAAATCCTCCTTGCTTTGATGTTCTGAGTATACTATAATCAGACCGTGCTTTCGGTTGTTATAACCACAGAAAGAGGATTTTTATGAAAAAGATCGCGTCGCCCCTGTTTCAGGATCTTTCAGAAGCCGAGCTGGATACCCTTGCCGCTGCCAGGCACCTGCGCACCCGGCAGTTTGCAAAGCACGAGGTCATCTTCCGCGCCGGAAGCTGCGTGCGGGAGATCGGCATTGTGCTGCGTGGTTCCGTGCACATTGAAAATCTGGATCTCTGGGGCACCAAAAGCATCCTGAGCAGCGTAGGTGCCGGGCAGGCCTTTGCCGAGACCTACGCCTTTTGCGGCGAGACCTTGATGGTGGATGCTGTTGCGTCCGAACATTGCGAAATACTGTTCCTGCACACTGCCGCCTTTACCGATGCGCGGATCGAGCCAGCGCTGCAGGACAAGCTGCTGCGCCGCCTGCTGGCGGTGTCCATGCGCAAGAACCTCAGCCTTTCGCAGCGCATCTTCTGCACAACGCCCAAGACTGTGCGCGGACGGCTGCTGACCTATTTTTCCGCACAGGCAGCACGCTGCGGCAGGATGGCGTTCGAGGTGCCCTTCAACCGCCAGCAGATGGCCGACTACCTCAATCTGGACCGCAGCGCCCTCTCCAAAGAGCTGTGCAAAATGCGGGACGAAGGTTTGCTGGAATTTGATAAAAACCGCTTTGTTTTAAAGCAGCTTCCAGAATAACCAAAAGCGCCCGCCGGGCAGGGCTGGACCTCCGGCGGGCGCTTTCATTTTAACAGGTCAATAGAACGAGATCAGACCGTCTCCTTCTTCTTGCGGGGTGCGCACTTGCGCTTGGGCTTCTCCGCAGCGGGCTTTTCCTCTGCAGGTACTTCTGCCTTTGCAGGCTCTGCTTTTTCGGCAGCCTTGGCGGCGGTCTTTTTTGCGGCGGTCTTACGGGCAGGCTTTGCGGGCTTTTCTGCCGGTGCTGCGGTCTCTGCCTTCCCCTCTTCTGCAGCTTCTGCCTTGGCGGCAGCCGCCTTTTTGGTGGTGCGGGGCTTGCGGGCCGCAGTCTTCTTGGCCGGTGCCTTTTCTGCAGCGGGTACAGCTTCAGCGGCAGCCTCCACAGCAGGCGCCTCGGCCTTCTTGGCGGCACGCTTTGCGCGCTCTTTCACCTCGGCAATGGTCCACAGCTGGTCATCTGCGCCGGACACCTCCTGCCAGATCTGCAGCACGGTGCCAACCGCAGCGCCCATGCCAACGGTGTCCACGCACTTGCCGCCGGCCCAGGAAGAGCGCAGGCGTACAGTTCCTTCCGGGGTGGGCTGAACGGTCCACATCTGAGAGGTACCGCCCACATCCTCCCACAGGTGCAGCCAGGTGCCGTTGGCGGTGCCGGTCATGGTCAGGTCCAGCAGCTTGCCGGATGCGCGGTTGCGGATGCGGTAAACGCCGTCACCCACGCGGATAAAGCTCCACTCCTGCTCAGGCTTATGCTCGTACTTGCCCAGACGGACGGTACCGGCTTCCTTGGTGCCCTCCACGGCCTGAATGACGTTGCCGGTGTGCGCGGCAATGGTGTAAAAGTGATCGGCTTCGATCACGGTCTGTGCAACAGTTTTCATGGTTTGTTCCTCCTATGGATCGCAGCCGCCCGGCTCTGCCTGCGGCTGCCGCTTATATTTTGTATGCAGCCTGTACAGATGCACAGGCTCTTTTGTTTCCCTTATGGTAAATGATACCACATATCGTGATTTTCTACAAGCAATTCGACCAGCCTTTAGCAAAACAGACAAAAACAGTCAAGCTTTCCGTCCGTTTTTCTCCCGCTCCATGGGCATTTCAGGCACCATTCTGTACCGGTTCGGCTCTCGACTTTTTGCCGCAGCTGCGTTATACTATGGAACGTGCATCCCGTGCACACATTCAAATTATCCGCCGCTCTGCTGCTGGGCGGCTTTTCTTGACCTATTCCTTATGATAAAAGGAGGTTCTTTCATGTCAGCAGACGAGCTCAACATTCAGCAATACAAAAAAATGACCGAGACACCCATTCCAAAGCTGATCCTCGGTCTTGCCGCCCCTACCATTTTAAGTATGCTCATCACCAGCATCTACAACTTGGCCGATACCTTTTTTGTGGGCCAGATCTCCACCAGCGCTTCCGGTGCGGTGGGCATTGTTTCCAGCCTGATGGCCATTATTCAGGCGCTTGGCTTTACGCTGGGCCACGGCTCCGGCACCATCATCAGCCGCAGCCTTGGCAGCCGGAACACTGATGCCGCCACCCGCTTTGCTTCCACCAGCTTTTTTACTGCTCTGGCCGTTGGCGTGGTGCTGGCCGTTGTGGGCCTTGCCACTCTGCCCAGCTTCATGATGCTGCTGGGCAGCACCGAGACCATTCTGCCCCACGCCTGCGCTTATGCACGGCCCATCCTCATTGCAGCCCCGCTTATGATCTCCAGCCTTGTGATGAACAACATCCTGCGCTATGAGGGCAAGGCGAACTTTGCCATGATCGGCCTTGTGACCGGCGGCGTGCTGAACATTGTGCTGGATCCCATCTTTATGTTCGCGCTGGGCCTTGGCACCGCCGGTGCAGGCATTGCTACGGCTCTCAGCCAAAGCATCAGCTTCTGCATCCTGCTGTCCATGTTCCTGCGGGGCAAAACCGTCAGTCAGTTCCGTATTGCTGCCGTCACCCGTGAAGCGCGGGAGTTCGGCCTGATCCTGGTGGGCGGCGCGCCCAGCTTTGGCCGTCAGGGCCTGCAGAGCATCGGCGGCATGCTGCTGAACATTGCCGCCCGCAGCTACGGCGATGCCGCTGTGGCCGGCATGAGCATCGTTTCCCGCATTTTCATGTTCATCATTTCGGTCGCCATCGGCGTAGGACAGGGCCTGCAGCCGGTAGCTGCCTTCAACTATGGTGCACGCAAGTTCCGCCGGGTGCGGCAGGCGGCCATCTTCACCATGGGTGCAGCCTTTTGTATGCTGGTGGTGCTGGTGAGCCTGTGCTGGGTCAACAGTGATGCCCTCATCCGCCTGTTCCGTGATGACCCGGATGTTACCGCCGTGGCGCTGCCCGCCTTCCACTATCAGTGCCTTGCCATTCTGCTGCAGCCGGTCATTGTGGTGGCAAACATGACCTTCCAGAGCGTGGGCAAAGCCGGACGCGCCACCTTTCTGGCCTGCTGCCGTCAGGGCGTGTTCTTTATCCCGCTCATCCTCATTCTGCCCCGCACTTTCGGCCTTGTAGGCGTAGAGATCTGCCAGCCCATTGCGGATGCGCTCACCTTTATTGTTTCCCTGCCGTTCCTGCTGGCCTTCCTCAAGCAGCTGGACCGGATGGACGATGCTGAAAAAGCCAAAGCACAGTCCTGAAAGTCTGTCATAAAACTGTAATCAACAGCCGCGTTTTCCTGCAATGGAATGCGCGGCTGTTTCGTATTATAATTGAACTGGAAAACCTTTCCGGCTTTCTTTTAAACTTTGTTCCTTTCCATACTGTAAGGAGTGATCTTTATGAAGCGTAACGTTTGCCGCATAGGCAGCTCTGCTGTATGCGCTGCCCTGTGCCTTACCCTTGGCTGCAGCTGCAGCGTGCTGCCGCCCGCTTCCGGCAAGCCTGCTGCTCCTGCTTCCTCAGTGCCCACCGATGCACACGGGGATCCGCTTTACGACAGCTCCCGGCTGGACGACGGAAAGCTGCGGATGCTTTACGGTTACGACAATTCCGGCGGTGCCTGCACCGTTCTGTGCGGCAGCAAGGTGCTGTACCAGTCCTTCCGCAGCGAGAACGTGAACCTTCTGCAGGACACCGTGACCGGTGAGACCAACTACTGGTTCCGCACCTGGGCCGACCCGGACGCTTATTGCGGACGGCGCAGCGGCCTGTTTGACAAAGACGGCAATGAAGTCATGACCTTTGAGGGGGAGCAGAACGCCTCCATGCAGAACGGTCTGCTGGTGCTGCAGGAAGCCCACGCCGTGAACGGCAGCTACGAAAACGGCTACGACGATTACGGCACCTGTCAGGTGATCGACCTTTCCACCGGTGAACGTCTGCCCGTGCCGGATGGCGCATACCGCTGCATCGTGTGCGGGGACAGGCTGGTGTTCACCTGCTATGCCCGCCCAGCAGACCTTGCCGAGGACGCATGGGACGATGAACCCGCCCTGCACAGCTGGGTCATTATACAGACGAAGGACGGTACACAGACTTACGGCGCAGATGCCACTACTGCCCTGAGCCTTTCCTATGCACCGGACAACCTGACCGACTGGGTGGAGCTGGACACCTGCCACGCCAGCGGCGAACCAACGGACGAAACGCTCTATAACCCCGCCACCGGCGAAGGCTTCACCGGCTTCCGACAGGTATGCGGCAGCGGCACCGCCTGCTTCGAGACCAGCGATGGCCGCTACGAGCTGCGGGATCTCGCCACCGTGGACCGCACCCTCATTGGCACCTTCGACGACCAGCCCAGCAGCTATTTCCCGGGCTATGTGGTCACATGGCGCACGAGCGGCGACTTCGGCTATGATCTGCACGACCTTGTTACCGGTGAGGTGACGCCGCTGTACGCTTCCAGCGTCATGAGCGACACCATCGCCCTTTACTATGAGGACGGACGGTTGAAGGTGTTCAACACCGAAACCGGCGATTTGATCACTGATACCACCGTGGAGCCAGTGGAGGGCCAGCAAAGCGTGATGATGGATAACAAGGGTGACGGCTACGTCTGGCTGGAGCTGCGGGATAACGATAACTTTGAGACCACCGCCACCCGCGTGTACGGCCCCGAGGGCCTTGTCTCCGACCTGACCCATCTGCAGGACAAGTATTATGCCCTGAACTATCTCATCACCACACCGGAGGGCAGGCCGCTGTACTGTGGCAACGCCAATGCGCCCAGCAGCAACGGCTCAATGTGTGACGTGCTGGATGAAAACGGCAACATTGTGTTCTATGGCCTTGGCAGCTGCTACAGCTACTACGACAACAGCCTGAACCAGCTGCCAGAACACGTGTTCGTTGCAAAACGCGGCTTTTACTACGGCTGGATGGATACGAACGGCAAATGGCTTTACTGCCAAAGCATCTTCTCTTCCATCAACGCCGACGATGAAATGGGCTACTGACCCAATAGGAGGAACGCCTTATGAAAAATGCTAAAATTTCCCGCCGCAGCTTTCTGCTTGGCCTTGCCGCCTGCTCTGCCGCAGGCATTCTCACTGCCTGCAAGGGGGATGACACCCCCGCCAGCAGCGCTTCCACCTCGCCGGAAGCACCCGCTTCTTCCGTGAGCGAGCTTGAACCCATCGGGCTGTTTACCGTGGAAGATTTTCCCAAGCTGGATGGCAGCACTGCCTGCATCCCGCTGATGGCCCAGATGATGGCCGATACCACCGGCATCGATCTGGAAGTAGCCCAGAGCGGCATTTCGGTCAGCACCACGGCCTATGCGTGGGAAAACTTCGGCCTGTACCCGGATGAGGAGTACACTGCCAGGATGCTGGTGGTCTACGAAGCGCCGGACTACGTAAAGGAAGAGCTGAAAGAAGCAAACGCCCAGCTGGAACAGAAACCCATTGGCCGGGACGCACTGGTGTTCATCGTGAACGAGAACAATCCGGTCAAGAGCCTGACCCGGCAGCAGCTGAAGGATATCTATGCCGGTAAGATCACCAACTGGAAGGAAGTGGGCGGCGAGGATCTTGCCATCGTGCCCTTCCAGCGGGGCGAAGACTCCGGCAGCCAGACCCTGTTCCGCAAGCTGCTCATTCAGGGCGGCGAACTGATGGACCCGCCCACCGAGCTGGCTCCCGCTGCCATGGGTGAGCTGGTGGACAGCATCGCCGCCTACAACAACAGCGCCAATGCCATCGGCTTCTCGGTCTACTACTACATCGACCAGATGTACTCCCAGCCCGGCCTGCGTCTGCTGGCCGTGGACGGCGTGACCCCTTCCAACGACACCATCGCCAGCGAAAGCTACCCGCTGTGCAACGAGTTCTATGCCGTTCTCCATGCGGACGCTGCCGCCGACAGCCCGGAACGCCAGCTTTACGACTGGCTGGATACCGCCGCCGGACAGGACTGCATCAAAAAATCCGGCTATGTAGCGGTGGCACCCGCCACTGCAGCGAACAGTGCCGTCTGATCTTCTAGCAATTGACAGCTTTCTGCATTTCTGTTACAATATTACACATGAATGTTGAAACTTTTTTGCAAAGGAAGGCTCAATATGGACAATTCCTCCTCCCATGTGGAAAGCCGCTGGCGCACCCAGCTGCGCAACCGCATCATTCAGGCGTCCAGTCTGCTGGAAATTTTGCTCTCCGGCCTTGTGCTCATCGGCCTGCTGCTCAGCGCTGTGCCGCTCATCAAGTGGATGCCCGGCCTGCTGTTTGACGGCAACGAAGTGGAGATCCGCATTTTTCTGGAGCGGAGCCTTGACATCGTGATCGGCATCGAGTTCATCAAAATGCTGGCCAAGCACAGCCCCGGCAGCAGTCTGGAAGTGCTGCTCTACGCCATTGCCCGTCATCTGGTAGTGGGCCATGACTCGGCAGTAGAAAACCTGCTCAGCGTAGGAGCCATCGCCCTGATCTTCATTGTGCGCAAGTTCTTCTTTGTGCCGGCCTTTGGTGCCCACCTGCCGGACGGCCATCCGGCACCGGATCTTTCACCTCGCCAGAGCGGCATCCCCGCCGATGCGTTTCTCTCCCGCCTGAAGGAGCGCGCCAAGGCCGAGGTGGCCGAGGCCATTCCTTCCGAAGAAGAGACTTTTGACGAGTACGATTTTGAGCAGGCCGCCCCGGAACCAAAATAACATAAACAAAAATGCCCCGCAGCACTGCCGGAAAACCAGCAGGCTGCGGGGCATTTTATAATGCTTTTATTTTTTATTGTGCTTTCCGAAGCGGTACTCTTTGCCCTCACGGATGCGCTGGATATTGGCGCGGTGCATATAGATCACCATGCCGGACATAAAGCCGGAGCCAATGGCACACACCAGCATATCACCGGCGGCATAGCCCTGCAGGGAACCGTAAATGATGGTCAGCACCGGGTAGAGTGCTGCCATGGCCACGCTGCCCAGCGACACCATGCCGGTGGGGATCAGGCACACCAGAAAGATAATGGCCAGAAACGGCAGCAGCACCGGCTGGATGGCCAGAATGGCACCAGCTGCCACCAGCACACCCTTGCCGCCTTTGAATCCGAAGTACAGCGGGTACAGATGGCCCAGCACTGCAAAGATGGCGGCCAGATAGACACCCAGATACGGCGACACACCAGCATCGGCGGGCAGCATGTGGAACAGCCACCGGCCGATGCACACGGCCAGCACGCCCTTGAGCACATCGCCTGTCGCGGTCATGGCGGCAGCCTTCTTGCCAAAGGTGCGCAGCATGTTGGTCATGCCGGCCGCACCGCTGCCATGATTGCGCACGTCGTCATGATATACGAATTTGCTGACGAGGATGCCGGTATCCACACTGCCCAGCAGGTACGCCTGCAGGATGGTGGCTGCGGCGATCAGGATCGCTTTCATCATAGAAACGGATGCCTCCTTTGCGGGCGCTTACACGTCCTTTGCGCCCACTTCGCCGGAGCCGCGCTCGCGGATCACCAGACGGATGGGGGTGTGTTCCAGACCAAAGTTCTCGCGGATCTGGTTGATCAGATACCGCTGGTAGCTGAAATGGAACAGCTGCTTCGAATTCACAAAGGCCACGAACGTGGGCGGGCGGGTGGATGCCTGCGTCAGATAGAAGATCTTCAGGCGGCGGCCCTTGTCGCTGGGCGGCTGCATCCGGGCTGTGGCGCGGGCCAGCATCTCGTTCAGCACGCCGGTGGGCACGCGGGCACCGTTCTGGCTGTCCACATCGCGGATCAGCTGCATGAGCTTGTTCACATTGTAGCCGGTCTGAGCCGAGATGAAGATGATAGGAGCATAGCCCATAAAGCTGAAGCACTCGGCATAATCGCGGCGCTGCAGCTCCATGGTGTTGGTCTCCTTGCCTTCCACCGCGTCCCACTTGTTGACGACGATGATGCACGCCTTGCCCTGATCGTGGGCATAACCGGCCACCTTGCTGTCCTGCTCGGTAAAACCGACGGTGGCATCCACAAGGATCAGCGCCACGCGGCTGCGCTCCACAGCGGCCAGTGCGCGCACTACCATATAACGCTCCAGACCGTCGGTGATGTTGCTGCGCTTGCGCAGACCGGCGGTATCGGTAAAGATGAACTTGCCATAAGCGTTGTCCACCGGGGTGTCAATGGCATCACGGGTGGTGCCCGCCTCGTTTGCCACGATCATGCGGTTCTCGCCCAGAATGCGGTTGGTCAGGCTGGACTTGCCCACATTCGGGCGGCCGATGATGGCAACCGGGATGCGGTCCTCTTCCACCACCGTCTCGCTGAAGTCCAGATGGGCGCACACAGCGTCCAGCAGGTCGCCGGTGCCGTGGCCGTGCACGGACGAAATGGGCATCACCTCGTCAAAGCCGAGGTTGTAGAACTCGTACATCTCCATGGGGGCATCGCCCACCTTGTCGCACTTGTTCACGGCCAGAATGATGGGCTTGTGGCTGCGGCGCAGCATGTGGGCCACATCCTCGTCCGCGGCGGTCAGGCCGTCGCGCACGTCCACCACCATGATGATGCAGTCTGCAGTGTCAATGGCGATCTGGGCCTGCTCCCGCATGTGGGCCAGAATGCCCTCGGTAGCCTTAGGCTCAATACCGCCGGTGTCCACCAGCAGGAAGTCATGGCCGTTCCACTCGCAGTTGGCAAAAATGCGGTCACGGGTAATGCCCGGCGTGTCCTCCACAATGGCAAGGCGCTGACCGCACAGCTTGTTGAACAGGGTGGATTTGCCCACGTTGGGGCGGCCCACCACTGCTACGATCGGTTTGCTCATAGGGGTTCCTCCTTTCTTACAACCCTCTCAGGCACAGCTTACGCCGCGCCAGCTCCCCCGAAAGGGGGAGCTTTTATCACTTCTGCCGAAAGATGCATAAGACCTCGCCCTTCGGGAGAGGTGGCATCGCGCAGCGATGACGGAGAGGGTTTTCTTTTATGCTCTTCTTCTCCTTGCAATGTGCAGGCCGCTGCGCAGCAGGGCGCGGGCTTCGTCGCCGCCAGAGGTCGGCAGCACCTCCACCTTCACGCCAAGGCGCTGGGCCAGCTGGTCAGTGGTGATGTCGTCCAGAAAGGTGTCTTTTTCCTCCCGCAGCATCACGGCGGGCACGCCCAGCGTGCCGCTGGTCAGCTTGCCCTCGCACTGGGCAATGATATCGGTCGCCGTTACAAGCCCGGCCACACCCACATTGCCGCCAAAGAATTTGTTCTTGATGGTGTGCACCGTCACCTCGACCATGGGGTACTGGCGGTGCAGCTCAGCCATCATCTGGTGGATGAGCGGCGAAGCCATTTCGCCCGTGACCACGTCCATCTTTTTGGTGCCGTAGATGCGGTGGGGCTTTTCCAGCTCCGCCAGAAATTCCGAGGCATACAGGCGCATCATGCCCACGCCGTTTTCCAGCTGGTCGAAGTCCTCGTAGAACTCTTCCGGCGGGATGGGCCTGCCTGCCTTGAGGTACCATTCATCACTGGGATAAATGATGCGCTTGCCGTGGCGGCGCTTGCACTCATCGCCGAATTCTTCCATGATGTCGATGACTTCGGCGCTGGTCTTTGCATCATACGGTGTCTGCTTGAACAGCTTCTCGCGGTAATCCGTCACGCCGCAGGGCACCGCAGCGATGCTCTGCACCATAGGGGTCAGCTCCAAAAGGTCGGAGAGGGTACGGCGCAGCTCGTCGCCGTCGTTGATGCCGCGGCACAGCACCAGCTGACAGTTGACGGCGATGCCGCCCTCCACCAGACGGGGCAGATACTTGAGCACCTCGCCGCCGCGCTTGTTGGCCAGCATCCGCACACGGAGCTGCGGGTTCGTGGTGTGCACTGAAATGTTGATGGGCGAAATGTGCATCTTGATGATGCGGTCGATCTCGTGGTCCTGCATGTTCGTCATGGTGATATAGTTGCCGAACAAAAAGGAAAGCCGCTCGTCATCGTCCTTGAAGTAAAGGCTCTCGCGCATACCGGGGGGCAGCTGGTCGATGAAGCAGAACATGCAGTGGTTGGAGCAGGAGTGCTTCTGATCGCCCAGATAGGTCTGGAAATCGCAGCCAAAGGGGCCGCGCTCCGTGCGCTGCACATCCCACTCGCGGATGCCGTCTGCCACCCTTGCTTTCAGGTGGAAGCTTTTGCTGTCAGTGTAGAAATCGTAGTCCAGACTGTCGTTCAGCTCGTTCTCATCCACGCTCAAAAGCTCGTCACCCGGGCCAAGGCCCAGCGCTTCCGCTTCGCTGCCGGGTTCTACCCGTGCGATCTTCATTGCCACCGCATCCACCTCCTTTCAGACAGAACAAGAAGGGGAAGGCATGCGCCCTCCCCTTCTGTACATAACACCATTATGCCACCAATTACGCGCAAATTAGGCCTTCTTGATGACTTCCTCGCCCTTGTAGTAACCGCAGTTGCCACATGCCTGGTGGGGGAGCTTCAGAGAGCCGCAGTTGCTGCACTTGACCAGTGCGGGGGCCTCCAGCTTCCAAACATTGCTGCGACGCTTGTCGCGGCGGGCCTTGGAAAGATGTCTCTTAGGTACTGCCATATTTTTGCACCTCCTTGATGGGTTTATCAGTTCAGCAGTGATTTAAGGATTGCGAGCCTTGTGTCTACGGGAGCTTCGGCATGCTCTGCCGACTGGCAGGTGCATTCCGCCTTCTTTTTGCCGCACACGGGGCAAAGCCCGGCGCAGTCGGCACTGCAAAGTAGCACCGTGGGGATCTGGAACATAAACTCCTGATTGAGCCATTCATCTACATCCAGATGTCCTTTTTCATCCAGCGGAAGGTCAAAATCCGGGTCATCCAGATCTCGTTCCTTTACCGTCCACTCCGTATCGACCGTCTCCTCCCGAATGACCGGGTCCAGACAGCGGGCGCACTCTCCGTGCACCGATGCGTTTGCCCGCAGTGTCATCCGGACCTCGTCGCCGTCCGTCTCCGCTTCAAAAACAGCGGTGACCGGCTGCGGGATCCTTGCCCCGGCATAATCATGTGCAGATAAATCACACTGAAACTCTGCATGATAGGGTTGTCTGCCGGTGGCGATAAACTTTCTCAGGTCAAATTGCATAGTACACCTCTAAAAGGCTGCTTTGTTAGTATAGCGCCAACGCAGCCCTTTGTCAACACCAAAACAGGCAGAAAACCGAAAAAATTTAAATTTCCCGGTTCTCTGCCTGTTCAAAGTGGTTCAGATCCCGATTTTCCGGAATTACAGGTACTTCTTCACATCGTGGGGCAGTGCAGCCTCGTCAGCGCTGACGGTAACAGTCACCTTCACGCTGTCGCCTGCAATGGCTGCCATCTCGTCCAGCACAACGCCCAGACGGTTGATGTCATGATCCAGCACCTTCAGGATGCCGTCGATGTACAGGTCGGTGATATCGTAGTTGCTTGCCATCAGGCCGGCAACAAAGCCGTACAGCATTTCGCCGCCGGAGATCTTGTACTCGTCCAGGTCGATCAGACGTGCAGCAGGAGCGATGTCGTAGGTGAGCTTCATGCCCTTTTCAACGACGACCACGTTGCCCTTGGAGGTCTTGACCGCATCATTGATCTGGTCGATCATAGCCTTGGTCTTGCCGGAGCCCTTGGTACCAACAATCAGTTTAATCATAGTTCAGTCCTCCTGTATTTTCCACGCCTTGCGGCGGGAGATCATTTTTATTTACTTCAGCTTTGCTTCCAGCTCGGCGGTCAGGCCTTCGTAGCCCGGCTTGCCCAGCAGAGCAAACATATTCTTTTTATAGCTCTCAACGCCCGGCTGGTTGAAGGGATTGACACTGAGCAGATAACCGCTGCAGGCACATGCACGCCAGAAGAAGTAGATCAGGTAGCCCACATTGTAAGCGGTCAGGTCGTCCACCTCGATCAGCACTTCGGGCACGCCGCCGTCGGTGTGGGCGAGGATGGTACCCTCCATGGCCTTGCGGTTGACAATGCTCATGTTCTGGTTTGCCAGGAAGTTCAGGCCGTCAAAGTTGCCTTCCAGCGGGTCGATGAACAGATCCTGTGCAGGCTTCTTCACATCCACGATGGTCTCGAACATGGTGCGGGAGCCTTCCTGAATGAACTGACCCATGGAGTGCAGATCGGTGGAGAAGATGCAGCTTGCGGGGAACAGGCCCTTGTTGTCCTTGCCCTCGCTCTCGCCGAACAGCTGCTTGTACCACTCGTTCATCAGGGCGAAGTCCGGCTCGTAGCACTCCAGAATTTCAACGCTCTTGCCCTTGCGGTACAGGATGTTGCGGATGGCAGCATACTTGTAAGCGTCGTTGTCCTTGCTCAGAACGGAGAAGCGCTCCATGGAATCGGCAGCGCCCTTCATCAGGTCGTCGATGCTGATACCGGCAGCAGCAATGGGCAGCAGGCCCACAGCGCTCAGCACGGAGTAGCGGCCGCCCACATCATCGGGGACCACGAAGGTGGGCCAGCCCTGTGCGTCGGCCAGCTGCTTCAGGGTGCCCTTGGCACGGTCGGTGGTGGCGTAGATGCGCTTGTTGGCTTCTTCCACGCCCATCTCCTTTTCCAGCAGTTCACGCAGCACGCGGAATGCCAGAGAAGTCTCGGTGGTAGTGCCGGACTTGGAAATGACGTTGATGGAGAAGCGCTTGCCCTTGCACAGGCTGATGATGTTGTTCAGGTAGGTGGGGCTGATGCTGTTGCCGCAGAAGTAGATCTTGGGGCCATTTTCCAGCTCGTTGTGGAACTGGCCCTTGACGGCCTCGATGACAGCGCGTGCGCCCAGATAGCTGCCGCCAATGCCGGCCACCACCAGCACATCGGAATCCTCGCGGATCTTTGCGGCGGCTTCCTTGATGCGGGCGAACTCTTCCTTATCGTAATCACGGGGCAGATACATCCAGCCGAGGAAATCATTGCCCGGGCCGGACTTTGCTTCCAGCTGGTTATGGGCAGCTTCCACCTGCGGATAGATGGCTGCATATTCCTCTTCGCTGATAAAGCTGGAGAGGTGTTTTGTGTTCAGTGCGACGCTCATTTTATTATAACCTCCAAACGATTTGCCGGGCCTTTGCCCTGCGAGGAAATATCTTGGTATAAGTGTACCGTTCCCTCCGGGCAAAGTCAAGGTCAAAATCCTTGGATTTCATACAATTTTAATAGTGTTTTTTTGTTTCTTCATCCAGAATTGTTCACACAGACAGTTCCATGCAGCTTACCGCAGCGCGCTTTTGTACGCTGAAGCGTGCATTCAGCTTTCGCAGCCGGTCAAAGCGTCCCACAACAGGCCGAATGCGGTGCCAAAGTCCATTTTTTCAGCATCGGCAGCGGCGCGCACCTCGTACTCGCCCAGTTGGGTCTCCCCGCTCAGGATGCGCACCGTGCCAACGGTCTGGCCCAGCTGCACCGGTGCTTCCAGCTCCTGCGGCAGATCCAGCTGCGCGGTGAGGGCGGCGGCGTTTTCCTTGGGCATCAGCAGCGTTTCGGGCAGAGCGGTGTAGTCCAGCGGTACGCTTTCCTCTGCACTGCCCTTTACTTTTATAAGAAGAGGCCGGTCCTCCATGGCGGGCAGCGGCACGGCGGCGTAGGCCGCAAAGCCGTAGTCCAGCAGGGTGGTGGCCGCTGTGAACCGCTCCGAGCTGGAGAGTGACCCCAGCACCACGGCGATCAGGTCCAGCCCGTCGCGGGTGGCGCTGGCGCTGATGCACACGCCCGCACCGCTGGTGGTGCCGGTTTTCAGGCCGGTGATGCCGTTGTAGCGCTTGAGCAGCTTGTTGGTGTTCACCAGCTGGGTGGCACCGCCGCGCAGGGTGTCCGTCCAGATGCCGGTATAGTGCAGCACCTCCGGGCAGGTGTTCAAAATCTCGCGGCTCATGATGGCAACATCGTGGGCGGTGGAAAGATGCCCTTCGGTGTCCAGCCCGCAGGCATTGTGGAAGGTGGTGTTCACCATGCCCAGTTCTGCGGCGCGGGCGTTCATCATCTGCACAAAGCCCGGCTCGCTGCCGCCCACCAGCTCTGCCACAGCCACAGCGGCATCATTGGCGGAGGACACACAAATGGCTTTGATCATCTCGTCCAGCGTGAACTGCTCCCCCGGCTCCAGCCAGATCTGACTGCCGCCCATGTGGTAGGCGTGTTCACTTACCGGCACCAGCGTGTCCATGGCAATGCGGCCGTCGTGCACGGCTTCAAAGGTGAGCAGCAGGGTCATTACCTTGGTAATGGATGCAATGGGCATCTGCTGGTCGGCGTTCTTTTCATACAATATAGTGCCCGTCTGCTGGTCGATCAGGCAGGCGGCGCGGCAGGGCAGCTCCAAGGCAGGCTGTGCCGCCGCGGGCTGCACCGGCCGGGTCTGGTCTGCAGCCGCCTGCACCGCCGGGTTTTGCTGCCGCAGTCCATTGCCCTGCGCCGTGCCAAAGGCCAGCGCAAACAGCCAGAAGCACACCACTCCTGCACACAAAAGCGCCAAGTTTTTCCGCTCCATTTCGGTCCCTCCCTGCGCAATGTCTCTTGCTGAGAGAGTATGCAGGGGCCTTTTTGTTTAGAATATCCTGCGCCCGCACCGCAGCCCACATTTTTTATTTTGTCTTTTTCTACAAAAGGGCTTGACTTTTGCCCACCTTATAGTGTAAATTGGAGATGGCCCAAAAAGGCTGTATTGCTTCATTTGTGGAATTATTTTTTAGGAGGATACTATTATGATTCTGTCTCGTCGTTCTTTCCTGAAGCTCGCTGGTCTGACTACCGTTGCTGCTGCAAGCGCTTCCATGTTCACCGGCTGTGGTGCTTTCTCCACCACTCCTATCACGGTAGTCGCCGCTAAGGATTCTACCAAGGAGTTCCAGGCTGCTGTTACAAAGCTGAATGAAAAGAAGCTGGTCGTATGGCCTGCTGATGCAAACGGCGCTTATCTGAACAGCTTCCTGATGACCAATCTGACCGCTAATGGTCTCTCCGGCTTCGCTGTGGAAAAGGCCGAGTATAAGACCGTTAAGGACGAAAAGACTGGTAAAGAGTCCAAGTATCTGGAAGTCACCGTCAAGTCCACTGCTAAATAATTTTTCCAAAGTTCTCTTTGAGAGACGGGCGTTTGCCCGTCTCTTTTTGTTTTGCCTGCTTTCCAGCAAAAAAGTGCCTGCTGCTGTGCATCCGGTCTTGCGCCGCACCGCCGCTGTGATATATAATAAAGAGCAATGCAAACACCACTCCGTTTTTTGTCGAAAGGATACCCCCTCATGCGAGTTTGTTTTTATACCCTTGGCTGCAAGGTCAACCTGAACGAGACCGGCGCGCTGGAACAGATGTTCCGCGCCAACGGCTTTACCATTGCGCAGGAGAACGAGCCTGCGGATGTTTTTGTGGTGAACAGCTGTACCGTGACCAACTTTGGCGACCAGAAAAGCCGCAAGTGGCTGCGCCGCAAAAAGCGCGAGAACCCCGGCGCGGTCACGGTGCTTACCGGCTGCTACCCGCAGGCTTTCCCGGAGGAAGCCGCCCAGTTCACCGAGGCCGACCTTGTGTGCGGCAACGGCGACCGCAAGGCCATTTTAGATAACGTTCTCAAGCTGCTGGACGGCCATGAGCGCATTGTGGCCATCACGCCCCACCAGCGCGGCGAAAAATTTGAAGAGCTGCCCGTGGAGCGGTTCGAGACTCACACCCGTGCCTTTATCAAGGTAGAGGACGGCTGCAACCGCCAGTGCGCCTACTGCGTCATCCCACGGGCCCGCGGCCCGGTGCGCAGCCGCGACGAAGCCAGCATCCTTGCCGAATTGCGCCAGCTGGCGGCTTCCGGCTACCGCGAGGTGGTGCTCAGCGCCATCTCCCTGCCCAGCTATGGTCTGGATACCGGCACCAACCTTGTGGAGCTGGTGGAGCACTGCGCTCAGGTGGAGGGCATCCAGCGCATCCGTCTGGGCAGTCTGGACCCGGATATGCTCACGCCGGAGTTCATCACCCGCCTTGCCGCCGTGGAAAAGCTCTGCCCGCAGTTCCACCTGAGCCTGCAGAGCGGCTGCACCGCCACCCTGCGCCGGATGCGCCGCGTGTACACCGCCGAGCAGTACGCACAGGTGGTGGACCAGCTGCGCGCCGCCTACGGGGAGCGCCCGGTCAGCTTTACCACCGACTGCATCTGCGGCTTTCCCGGCGAGACGCAGGCCGATTTTGAAGAGAGCTGCGAATTTTTGAAAAAGATCGGCTTTCTCAAGGTACATGTGTTCCCCTACTCCCGCCGCAGCGGCACCCCGGCCTACGACTTCCCGGAGCAGGTGCACGAGCGGGAAAAGCAGGAGCGCAGCCGCGTGATGAACGGCATTGCCGAGGAGGTGCGCCGCGAAGTGCTGGCCGCCTATGTGGGCACCGAGGACGATGTGCTGCTGGAGACCCCGCTTTCCGGCACGCTGTTCACCGGCTACACCCGGCTGTACATTCCGGTGGTGGTGTCCGCCCCCGGTCACGAAAGCGGGCAGATCGTGCACGTAACGCTTGGCGAGTACGACGGCGAGCGTGTGCGTGCAGCACTTTGCTGAGTTTACGCGCTTAAAACTGTTGATTCTGTACACGAGGACGAATACAACAAATTTTTAACAAATTTTGCGTTTTATCCCTTTTCATCCGGCACGCTTTATGCTAAAATGAAAGTGGATCATCCCGGGCACAGCGCTGTTTGCAGCAGTGCGTTACCAATGTGCCCTGTAACGCGCCCGCCCTGCGCGGCAGAACGCTGTCGGCAGCCGGGTGCAGCCCGTTTGTTTTTAGCAAAGCAAGGAGAGAATTGGAATGAGTTTCAGAGGAATCAATACCACGGTCATCCAGATCCGCCGTCAGGTGTTCACCGAGGTGGCACGCATGGCTTACGCCAACGTCAAGGGCGAGCAGGCCAACCACCTGATGCGCAAGATCCCCTACACCATCATCCCCGGCGAGGAAGGCAAGCTGCGCAAGGACATCTTCCTGGAGCGCGCCATCGTTGAGGAGCGCGTGCGTCTGGCCATGGGCCTGCCCACCCGCCGCATGGACGAGCACAACAGCGTCGTCTCCGGTCTGGAGGATGCATCCATCGCCGATAAGTATTATGATCCCCCGCTGGTGAACGTGATCAAGTTTGCCTGCAACCGCTGCCCGGAAAAGCTGGTCAAGGTCTCCGACCTGTGTCAGGGCTGCCTTGCCCACCCCTGTATGGAAGTGTGCCCCAAGAAGGCCATCACATGGGAGAGCGGCCGTTCCATCATCGATCAGGACAAGTGCATCAAGTGCGGCCGCTGCGTCGGCGTGTGCCCCTATAACGCCATCGTCAAGACCGAGCGTCCCTGCGCTGCAGCCTGCGGCATGGGTGCCATCCACTCCGATGAGCTGGGCCGCGCCGAGATCGATTACAGCAAGTGCGTTTCCTGCGGCCAGTGTCTGGTCAACTGCCCCTTCGGTGCCATTGCCGACAAGGGCCAGATCTATCAGCTGATCCAGGGCTTCAACCGCGGCGACCGCATCTACGCGCTGGTAGCTCCCGCCTTCATCAACCAGTTCCCTGGTCTGGCTTCCACCGGCAAGCTCAAGGCCGCCCTGAAGGCCGTCGGCTTCTACGATGTGGTGGAGGTTGCCATTGGTGCCGACCTGTGCACCGTGGACGAAGCACACGACTTCCTGGAGGAAGTGCCCGAGAAGCTCAGCTTCATGGCAACTTCCTGCTGCCCGGCATGGAGCATGATGGCAAAGACCGCTTTCCCGGATCTTGCCAAGAATATCTCCATGACCATGACCCCCATGGTGTTCACCGCCCGCATGATGAAGCAGAAGGACCCCGAGGCCCGTATGTGCTTCATTGGACCCTGCGCTGCAAAGAAGCTGGAAGCTTCCCGCCGCACCGTCCGCTCCGATGTGGACTTCGTGCTCACCTTTGAAGAGCTGGCCGGTATCATCGAGGCCAAGGATGTGGACACCAGCCTGCTGGAAGTGGACGAGGCCGAAGCTCTGCACGCTGCATCCGCAGCAGGCCGCGGCTTTGCACAGTCCGGCGGCGTTGCCAAAGCTGTTGCCGATAAGATCAAGGAATGGCACCCGGATATGGATGTCAAGATTGCATCCGCACAGGGCCTTGCCGAATGCAAGAAGCTGCTCATGCTGGCCAAGGCCGGCAAGTACAACGGCTACCTGCTGGAAGGCATGGGCTGCCCGGGCGGCTGCATCGGCGGCGCAGGCACCATTGCCGACCCTGCACGCACGGCCATCCAGCTGAACAAGTACGTCAAGGAAGCTCCCTTCGCCGACCCGGAGCAGAGCCCCTTTATGAGCGAGATCCATGTGCTGAAGGACGACCCCGACTTTGAACTTTAAGCGCTGATTTTTCAAGAACCGCTTCTCCTGCCGGAGGGGCGGTTCTTCGTCATCTTCGCCTACCATATTTTATCAATGTGCAACATTTCTGTGAAAGCTTCACGAAGCGGATTGACAATTTTGCACAGCCATGCTATTTTAGCATTGACAAACCGGTATTACCGCAATTGTTCAACGCCGCCTCTGTGGCAGGAAAGGCAGATCATTCATGACGAACACTTATAAGCGCGTAAGCGCCGCCCTGCTCTCAGTGCTGCTGCTGTGCATGTTCACCTTTGGTGCAAGCGCTGCTTCCAGCCTGAACGTAGGCATTAAATTCTGGAAAGAAAGATCCGATAAGGAATCCATGGCCAACACCGGCATCGATGCCAGCCGTGATGTCACCCTCACCCGCCAGTCCAACGGCACCTACACGCTCACCCTGCCCATCCAGCAGGTAAGCAAGATGGGTGTCACCGGCTATCTGTCCGGCCTGACCATTGGTGATGTGACCTACACCGGCACCGTCTCCGGCGATGTTGCCAAGGGCACCGGCGTGCTCACCATCAAGAACATGCCCGCCTCGGTGCTGACCGGCAGCGATGTGAACAAGGCACTCACCGTTACCTGCAACATTCAGATGGATCTGAGCGTGCTGGGCGAGATCAACACCTCGGCCCGCATGTGCATCTGGAACAAGTAAGCTTTTTCAAGCAAAGAACGGCGTTCCCCACCGGAACGCCGTTCTTTGCTTTTATCACTCCATGTGCTTTTCCACAAAGTCGCCAACCATTTTGTCCAGCTGCAGCACAGCGTTCTCGGCACCCTTCATCACCTTGCGGGTGGTGCGGCGCAGCTGGCGCTGGTTCTGGGTGGCGGCCATCACGCCCACGGCACCCAGTGCCGCCCCCGCGGCCATGCCAAGCAGCATCCCGGAAGAACTGGTGGATTCATGTTTCATAGTAAAACTCCTTTCGGTGAAAAAGATCCGGTCTCCGGCGTTATTATTTCCTGTAAACTATCTGGTATCCGCTTTTTTTATGCAGAAATTTGTGGTATACTGTTCTACGATGTTTTAATGGGCGGGTGTGCCCGGCTAAAAAGTGCACTGCTCATTCCGCATACTGGTAAGGAGGTTCCTTATTTGATACACCCTGTTGAACCCAAAAAAGTCCTTTGCATCCACGATCTTTCCGGCATGGGCCGCTGCAGCCTTGCAGTGATCCTGCCGGTGCTGTCGGTCATGGGCGTGCAGCCGGTAGCCCTGCCCACGGTGGTGCTTTCCACCCACACAGGCGGGCTTGGCACACCTGCACGGCTGGACGGCTGCGCCTACGGCGAACAGGCGCTGGAGCATTACCATGCGCTTGGCGTGGAGTTTGACTGCATCTATACCGGCTATCTGGGCGGTGAGGATCAGGTAGCACTAGCCGAAAAAGCCTTTACCCTCTGGCCCGCAGCCAAAAAGATCGTTGACCCGGTCATGGGCGACAACGGCAAGGCTTACTCCACCGTAACGCCTGCTTTGATCGACCGCATCCGTGCACTGTGCGGTGCTGCCGATCTGATCCTGCCCAACTACACCGAGGCACAGATCCTGCTGCAGCGCCAGCCGCAGACCGAGCTGCTCACCGATGAAGCCGCACAGGCTCTGGCTGACGAGCTGACCGCTCTGGCCCCCGGGGCTGTCGTCACCGGCCTGCCGCTGGGCAAATACATCGGCTGTGCAGGCAGCGGAAAAGACCGCTTCCTCATCAAAAAGCTGCACATCAGCCGCAGCTTTCCCGGCACCGGCGACCTGTACGGTGCGGTGCTCATCGGCTCGCTGCTGCAGGGCAACGCCCTGAGTGCCGCCGCCGACAACGCTGCCGAGTTCGTGGCGCTTTCCATCCAGAACACGCCCGCCGCGCAGGATACCCGCTACGGGGTCTGGTTCGAGCCGCTTCTGCCGCGCCTGTGCCCGGCAAGCTCGGCAGAATAAGGGGAGGTACACCGATGAACGAAAAGCCAACCTTGAACATCGTTCTGGTGGAGCCGCGCATCCCGCAGAACACCGGCAATGTGGCCCGCACCTGTGCCTGCACTGCCTGTCGGCTGCATCTGGTAGGCCCCATGGGCTTTGCCATCGATGATAAAAAGCTCAAGCATGCGGGTCTGGATTACTGGCACTACCTCGACATCAGCTATTACGACAGTCTGGATGAGTTCTTTGCCAAAAACAGCGGCCCCTATTACTATTTTACCACCAAGGCACCGCAGCGCTACACCGATGTGAGCTACCCGGACGGTGCATACCTCGTGTTCGGACGCGAGGATGCCGGCCTGCCCGAAGCCTTGCTTGCCGCCAATCAGGAGCACTGCATCCGAATGCCCATGCGCGACACCTGCCGCAGCCTGAACCTTTCCAACAGCGTGGCCGTGGGCGTGTATGAAGTGCTGCGCCAGTGGGACTTTCCGGAGCTTTTGGACCACGGACACTTACGAGACTACGAATGGAAATGAGGGACATTATGAGCAAGATTGCGATCCTGACCGATTCCTCCTGTGATATCCCGCAGGAGATGGCCGAAAAATACGGCATCGACATCATGAGCTTCCACATCCTACTGGACGATGTGGACTACGTGGAGCGTGAAAGCTGCACCAACACCGAATTTTACGATAAGATGCGTGCCGCTAAGGGCGTGCCCTCCACTGCCGCCATCACCCCCATCCAGTTCTGCGAAAAATACTGCCAGTACGTGGACGAGGGCTATACGGATGTCATTCATGTACCCATCAACAAATCCGGCTCTTCCACCTACAATAACGCCCTCATGGCACAGGGGATGCTGCGGGAAGAGCGCCCGGAGCACCACTTGAAGATCCATCTGCTGGACCCCCACACCTATTCCATGGTGTTCGGCTGGTATCTGTGCGAAATGGCCCGCAAGCTGAAGAACGGTGCAGAGATCAGCCATGTGATCCGGGAGTTTGAAAAGCAGATGGACTGCATGGAGATCGTTCTGGGTCCCTACAGCCTGAAGCAGATGAAAAAGAGCGGACGCATCTCTGCCGCTGCTGCTGTTATGGGCGAGCTGATGGGCATTCGTCCCATCATCACCCTGATCGACGGCAAGACCAAGGTGGAAGCCAAGGTGCGCGGCGATGACAAGGTGGTGCCCGCCATGGTGGAGCTGTGCAAACAGCGCAGCGAAGGCGTGGAGAACTTTGATTATATGATCGGCCACACCAACATCCCGCAGGCCGCCGATCTGGAAAAGGCCTGCCGCAAGGCCTTTGGCAAACCGCCGCTGCTGGTGTTTGAGCTGGGCGGTGTCGTTTCCGCAAACACCGGCCCCGACACGGTGGCTCTGGTATACACCGGACACCCCAGAGGGTAACCCACGATTTTAATAGCCTCCGCTTTCGCTCTGGCTATTTCAGCGGTAATTTTATTTTTATTTTGAGGTTCCGAAAAGCCTGCGGGCTTTTCGGAACCTCTTTTTCACCGGAAGGGTCCAAACCAAAAACTGCATCTGTACCTGATTCTGCGAAAATTCGTTGCAATCTGCCAAAAATTATGCTATACTGCCTTTTGCTGTGCTTTTTGTGCGGCATCCTTTCAGAGCAACTTAGGATTTTAGGCTCCCCGGCGTGTCTCGAACCATGCCGGGCCAAACCCACAGGGGCTGGCGGCCCTGTGCGGTCAAAATCATCCCGCTGGAGTATTATCATGAATCAGAATCCTTCCGTCCGTAAACTGGTGCGCTGCGGCGTGGTCGCAGCCATTTATGTTGTTCTCTGCATGGCTCTGCAGCCGCTCTCCTATGGTGCGGTACAGGTGCGTGTGGCTGAGGCGCTCTGCCTGCTGCCGGTGTTCGGTGCTGAGTACATTGCCGGTGTGGTACTGGGCTGCTTTTTGGCGAACCTGCTGGGCTCCACCATCGTGGATGTCATCTTTGGCACCCTTGCCACCCTGCTGGCCTGCCTTGTCACCTACAAGCTGCGGAACATCCGCATCAAGGGTCTGGCTGTGGCGGCTTCCCTGCCGCCGGTGCTGTTCAATGCCGTGATCATCGGCATTGAGATCGCCGTCATGTTCCCGGACCCCACCTCCAGCGCTCCCATCTGGCTGGCCTGCATCACCAACGGCATCTCCGTAGGTATCGGCGAGCTCATCAGCTGCACCGTTCTGGGTGTGCTGCTGGTGAAGATCATCGAGAGCAGCAAGGCCCTGCGCAAAATTTTTGCAGCTTAATGACCGCAAGGAGGTTTCCATGCAGGCAAACGGAATGATCTTCTGGGACTGGAACGGCACTTTGATGGATGATGTTGATTTCACCCACAGCTGTCTCAACTGGATGCTGGAGACCCACGGTTATCCGCAGCGGTACGATCTTGCCGCTTACCGGGAAATTTTCGGTTTTCCCATTGAGGAATACTACATCCGCGCCGGTTTCAACTTTGCAAAGCACCCTTATGCAGAGCTGGCCGAGCGCTTTATGGAACATTATAACGCAGGTGTGGATGCCTGTCCCCCCTCTGCACACGCTGCCGAGACGCTGGCCGAACTTTCGCGCCAGGGCTGGCGGCAGAGCGTGCTTTCCGCCTCCCGCCGGGACTACCTGATCGAGCAGGTAGCCGCACGGGGCCTGCAGGGCTATTTTACTGAGTTGCTCGGCCTTGCAGACATCTATGGCGTAAGCAAAGTGCAGGTGGGCAAACAGTGGCTTGCACAAAGCGGCATCGCCCCTGCTGCCTGCGTAATGGTCGGCGATACTCAGCACGACGCCGAAGTTGCAAAGGCCCTTGGCACAAAATGCGTGCTCTACACCGGCGGCCACCAGTCCCGCGCGCGGCTCGAGGCTGTGTGCCCGAATGTCATCGACGATCTGGCACAGCTGCCGCAGCTGCTGGAAACGCTATAAATCAAAATGGACCACCTGCTGATGAAGCGGGTGGTCTTTTCCTTTTATGCCCCCCGCCAGCGCAAATTTACAGAAAATTCATTCAAAAACCGGCTAAAATAACCTTGCAGGTTTGACGCGTCTGCCGCTTTGGTGTATCATATATGTGTGTATTTATGTCTATCTCCGGGAAGCATTTTCCCGAATTTGATCTATGAGGTGTTACCAATGTCCCTTGTTGAAAAACTCTTTGGCAGCTTCTCGGACCGGGAGCTGAAAAAGATCAACCCCATTGCCAAGCAGGTGCTGGCTCTGGAAGAAAAATATGCCGCCATGCCGGATGCCGACCTGCAGGCACAGACCGCTGTGTTCAAGCAGCAGCTGGCCGACGGCAAGACCACCGATGATATCCTGCCCGATGCCTTTGCCGTCTGCCGCGAGGCCGCATGGCGCGTGCTGGGCATGAAGCACTTCCCTGTGCAGGTCATCGGCGGCATTGCCCTGCACCGCGGCGATATTTCCGAGATGCAGACCGGTGAAGGCAAGACTCTTGTGGCTACCCTGCCCGCCTACCTGAATGCCCTCACCGGTGAGGGCGTGCATGTTGTCACCGTCAACGATTACCTTGCCAAGCGCGACAGCGAGTGGATGGGCAAGCTCTACCGCTGGCTGGGCCTTTCTGTCGGCCTGATCGCACAGGGCATGGACGGCGATGCACGCCGCGCCGCCTATGCTGCCGACATCACCTACGGTACCAACAACGAGTTCGGCTTCGACTACCTGCGCGACAACATGGTGACCTATAAGGCCAACATGGTGCAGCGCGGCCACGCCTATGCCATCGTCGATGAAGTGGACTCCATCCTGATCGATGAAGCCCGCACGCCCCTGATCATTTCCGGCCGCGGCGAGGATTCCTCCAGCCTGTACACACAGGTGGACCGCTTTGTGCGCACCCTGCGCAAGAGCGTGGTGGTAGAGCTGGAAGATAAGGTCTCTACCGACGAGCAGACCGACGGTGATTACGTCGTGGACGAAAAGCACAAGACCTGTACCCTGACTGCCAGCGGCATCAAGAAAGCGGAAGCCTACTTCAAGGTCGAAAACCTTGCCGCCGCCGAGAACATGACCCTTGCCCATCACATCGATCAGGCCATCAAGGCTTACGGCGTGATGCAGCGGGACATCGATTACGTGGTCAAGGATGGTCAGGTCATCATCGTGGACGAGTTCACCGGCCGTCTGATGATCGGCCGCCGCTACAACGAAGGCCTGCATCAGGCCATCGAAGCCAAGGAGGGCGTGAAGATCGCCGCCGAGAGCAAAACGCTGGCTACCATCACCTTCCAGAACTACTTCCGCATGTACAAAAAGCTGTCCGGTATGACCGGTACCGCCAAGACAGAAGCCACCGAGTTCACCGAGATCTACGGCCTGAACATCGTTACGGTGCCCACCAACCGCCCCCGTCAGCGCATCGATTATCCGGATGCCATCTACAAGACGGTCAACGGCAAATACAATGCCGTTATCCAGCAGGTGCTGGAATGCCACCAGAAGGGCCAGCCCGTGCTGGTGGGTACGGTCAGCGTGGAAAAGAGTGAGACCCTTGCCAAGATGCTGCAGAAGTACACCCGCGACTTCAACGTGCTGAACGCAAAGAACCACGAGCGTGAAGCCGAGATCGTGGCGCAGGCCGGCAAAAAGGGTGCCATTACCATTGCCACCAACATGGCAGGCCGTGGTACTGATATCATGCTGGGCGGCAACGCCGAGTTCATGGCCAAGGCCCAGATGCGCAAGGAACATTTCTGCGAAAACCTGCTGAACCCGGAAAAGCCCGAGGATGCCGACCCGGCTGCAGTGGAAATGCTGCTGACCGAAGCCAACGGTCACGGCGATACCGAGGATGCCAACATCCTTGCTGCCCGCAAGCGCTTCGATGAGCTGTACGCCCAGTGCAAGCCCCAGATCGATGCCGAAGCTGAGCAGGTGCGCGCTGCAGGCGGCCTGTTCATCATCGGCACCGAACGCCACGAGAGCCGCCGCATCGACAACCAGCTGCGCGGCCGTGCCGGCCGTCAGGGCGACCCGGGTGCTTCCCGCTTCTACCTGAGCCTGGAAGATGACCTGATGCGCCTGTTCGGCGGCGACCGCGTCTCCAGCCTGATGGATACCCTCAAGATCGATGAGGACACTCCCATCGAGAACCGCATGATCACCAACACGCTGGAAAGCGCCCAGAAAAAGCTGGAAGGCCGCAACTTCGAGATCCGCAAGAACGTGCTGAAGTACGACGACGTGATGAACCAGCAGCGCGAGATCATCTATGGTCAGCGCCGCAAGGTGCTGGATGGCGAGGATATCAGCACCGAAATGCACAAGATGCTGCGCGAGAACATCGATTCCAGCTGCGACCAGTTCCTGGCCGGTGATGTGAAGGACGACTGGGACTTTGGTGCCCTGCGCCGCCACTATCTGGGCTGGCTGACCACCGAGGAAGACCTCCACTACACCGTGGCCGACTTTGACGATATCTCCCGCAAGGGCATTGCCGACCAGCTCTATGACCGCGGCATGAAGATCCTCTCCGACAAGGAGCAGCGCTACGGTACTCCCATCATGCGTGAGCTGGAGCGCATCTGCCTGCTCAAGTGCGTGGACCGCATGTGGATGGACCACATCGACAACATGGACCAGCTGCGTCAGGGCATTGCGCTGCGCGGCTACGGCCAGAAGGACCCCGTTGTGGAGTACCGCATCGAGGGCTTTGACATGTTCGACCAGATGGTGGATTCCATCCGTGAGTCCAGTGTGAAGATGCTGCTGACCATCGAGATCCGTCAGGCCGGTGCTGCCCCCAAGCGTGAGCAGGTGGCAAAGCCCACCGGCGAAGGCTTTGTGCCCGGCAACGGTGCACCCGGTGCCAAGGGTGCACCCCACGGCCAGCCTGTGCGTGTCATCAAAATTGGCCGCAACGACCCCTGCCCCTGCGGCAGCGGCCTGAAGTGGAAAAAGTGCACCTGCGCCAAGTACCACCCGGAAGGCACATCGACGAACGAAAACTAAGTAAAAAACCTCTCAGGCTCTGCCATAAGGCAGGGTCTGGGAGGTTTTTGATAAAATAGAGGGAGTTGATTTTGGAATGATCACACCAGAAAAACTGCTCGAATCCGCAAAGGAGCTGGAAACCCAGCTGCGCACATGGCGGCGCACCCTGCACCGCCACCCGGAGGTAGGCTTTGACCTGCCCGAGACAAAAGCGCTGGTCAAAAAAGCCCTGACCGAGATGGGCTATGCCCCGCAGGACTGCGGCAAGTGCGGCGTACTCGCGCTAGCGGGCGGCAAGCGCCCCGGCAAGACCATCCTGCTGCGCGGTGACATGGATGCTTTGCCCATTCAGGAAGAATCCGGTGAGGAGTTTGCTTCCGAGATCCCGGGCCGGATGCACGGCTGCGGCCACGATATGCACACCGCCATGATGCTGGGTGCGGCAAAGCTGCTCAAAGAACACGAGGACAAGATCGAGGGCACCATCAAGCTGGAATTCCAGCCTGCAGAGGAGATCTTTCAGGGTTCGCTGGACATGCTGAAAAACGGCCTGCTGGAAAACCCGAAGGTGGACGCTGCCGTGATGTTCCACGTTCTGGCCGGGATGCCCCTGCCCGTTGGCACCGTGCTGGTGCCGGGCGGCGGCATCACCATGGCAAGCTGTGAGCAGTACCACATCACCGTACACGGCAAGGGCGGCCATGGCTCCATGCCCAACGCCTGCATCGACCCCATCACCGCAGCGGCCCACATCCACATTGCCCTGCAGGAGATCAACAGCCGTGAGCTGGACCCCGCCAAGTTTGGCGTGTTCACCACGGGCCGGTTTGAAGCTGGCAAGGCATCCAACGTCATCCCGGATTCTGCCGATATGTGGGGCACTATCCGCACGGTGGACCCCGAAGGTGCCGTGAGCGAGCAGATCCACCAGCGCATGACCGAGATCGCGCAGGGCGTGGCGGCAGCCTATCGCTGCACTGCTGATGTGGAGTTCAGCGACCACTGCCCCTGCATGGTGGTGGATACGCCTCTTGCCAAGAATGCCCTGACCTATATGACCGAACTGCTGGGCCGTGGTGCCATGGATATGACCGTCCTCACCGGCGGCAAGCCCGGCGGCGGCAGCGAGGACTTTGCCTTTGTCAGTCATGAAGTGCCTACCGTGAGCATGTTCCTCTCCGCCGGAAATGCCAAGGAGGGCTATGTTTACGGCCAGCACCACCCCAAGGTGCGCTTTGACGACAGCGTGCTGTACGAGGGCTCTGCGGCCTATGTTTATATGGCTCTGCGCTGGCTGAGCGACCACAAGGCATAACCATTTAGAATAGCCGCCATTTCATTCTGGCTATCTTCAGCGGAAAATTTATTATTTATTTGAACCTCCGAAAAATCCGCGGATTTTCCGGAGGTTCTTTTTCACGGATGGGTTCGGAGCAGCACACTGCATCTCTTAAAAAAACGCCTTTATAAACAAAAAATCCCGGAAGGTTCGCACCCTCCGGGGTCTTTTTTATATCAGTTTTGCCCCCGCATGGGGCAGGCTGTCGGCGCCAAGGCTCTGCAACCTCTGGGGCAGGGCGGCGAGGTCGCCGCCGGTGTAATACCACGCAGCGGCAAACGCGGCCAGTGCCAGAATCAGCAGAAAAATCAGGGCATTCCGCACCCTGTGCCGTTTGCGCGGCGCTGCTGTCGGTGCATCCGGCTCCGGCTTGTCCGGCAGGCGCTGCGCCGTCAGGGCATCTGCCGGGATGGCCCTGCCATACTTCTGCCAGATCGTTCCCGCCGCCTGCGGCAGACCGGAAGCCGCCCGGCGGATCATATCCAGCAGCCACAAAGCAGGCGTATCTGCATTGGCCACCGTGCGCACCCAGCAGCCTTTCCGGCCGCCCAGAAACAGCACCGTGTCCTCGGCGCGCTCCAGACACCCGGCTGCAAAGTCTGCACCCACAAGGCGCTGCGCTGCCCGCACACGGGTAAGCTTTGCCGGCACCGGCCCGCCCTTGACCCGGCAGACCTTTGCGCTCAGCTTTTCCCGCACCTTTGCATCGGCATAGCTCATGGCTCCAAAATCAAACACTTTTTCTGCGCCGGCCACCGTTTCCATCCGGGCTTCCAGCAGAGTGCCTGCGTCGGCATCGCAGCACACCAGCAGCCTGTGGTGCGTTTCCAGCGCCTGCACCGCTGCATGAACAAGGGTCATCTCCCCTTCTCCGTACAGCTCTGCCGCAAAGCGGCCGTTCAGGGCCTTGCGGGCCTTTTCCAGCCCGGCAGGCGTTTCGGCCTGCAGGGCCGCAAGCACCTCTGCCCCACGGCCACGGCACTGGGCAGCAAGTCCTGTCTGCTGCACTGCCTGTTGTACTGCCCACAGCGGTGCGCCAAACAACCGCAGCACACAGGTGGTCTGCGTTTTTTCTTCGTGTATCAACTGCTTCACCCCCGCGGCCCGGGGCCGCTCGTATTAACCCTTGAGGAAGGTGCTGTCCAGTGCCGTCAGAGCCGCAGCATCATGCCGGGCGCTTTTTGCCAGTGCCTGTGTATCTGCAGGAACTTTGCCCTGAGCCAGACGCAGCGCCAGTTCCAGTGCCGCCTGTGCCGCGCGGGCACGCACCAGCGCACGGTCGGGGCGGGAGACGAAGAGCTTTTTTACATAGACGGTCTCACCGCAGGCAGCACCCAGATACACCGTGCCCACCGGGCGGACGGCATCGCCGCCGTTGGGGCCTGCCAGACCGGTGACGCTGACAGCGATATCGGCCCCGGCAGCTTCGGCTGCGCCCAGTGCCATCTGTGCTGCCACCGGTGCGGACACCACATTGTACTTTGCGATCGCCGCCGGGTCTACACCGATCATCTTTGCCTTGGCCTGCTCCCAGTAGGTAACAAAGCCGAAGCCGAACACCTCACTTGCACCGGACACATTGGTCAGCCGCTGGGCGATCATGCCGCCTGTGCAGCTTTCTGCCGTGGCAATGGTGAGTCCCTTTTTCTTCAGGGTGTGCACCAGAGTCTCTTCCAGACCGGTCACATCCTCATCATACACCGCATCACCCAGCAGATCATAGAACTTTGTGGCGTATGCGCGGCACATTTTTTCGGCTGAACTGTCGGTTTCTGCCCGGGCAGTAATGCGGATCTCGCACTCGCCGGTCTTGCAGTAGATGGCGGCGGTGGGATTTGCGTTTTCCAGCAGATGCCGCACACGGTATTCGATATCGCTTTCGCCGCCCAGCACCCGCAGCGTGATGGAATGCAGGGTGCAGTTCTGACGGGCCAGCAGCAGCGGGCGCACGCTCTCCTCCCACATGGCCTTCATTTCGTGAGGCACGCCGGGCATGAGCACAGCACAGTGGCCATCCTGTTCAAACCATGCACCGGGGGCCGTGCCGTGGTTGTTGATGACCTTGTGGCCGTGCACCGGCACCATGGCCTGCTTGCGGTTGTTTGGGGTCGTCTTGCGCCCGGTACGAGTGAAGAAATCCACGATCTTCTGCCATTCTTCCGGGTCAAAAGCCAGCGTGTCGCCGTAGCATCCAGCAACCGTCTCCTTGGTCAGGTCATCCGCCGTGGGGCCAAGGCCGCCGGTGAACACCAGCAGGTCGCACCGCTGCTTTGCTTCGTTGACGAAATCCGCCAAACGGCCGTGGTTGTCGCCAATGGTGCTCTCGCGCTGGACGGTGATGCCCAGAGCCGCCAGTTCCCGGCTGAGGTACTGGGCGTTGGTGTTGAGAATGTTGCCGAGCAGCAGCTCGGTGCCCACACTGATGATCTCTGCTGTCATGGCTTTCACCCCTCAAATTCGACCTGATCGGTGATACGGATGCGGATGCGCTCGGCGCTCTCTGCTGCTTCGGCTTCCAGCGCGGCAAGGCCGGGCATGGCGGCTTCGGCTTCCAGAATTTCGGCCAGCTCCGGGCGGATCTTCGGATGCGGCGGGGTGAAGATGGTGCAGCAGTCCTCGTAGGGCAGGATGCTGGTCTCAAAGGTGTTGATGTGGCGGGCCGTCTCCACGATCTCGGTCTTGTCCATGCCGATGAGCGGGCGCAGGATGGGCAGATCCTGCGCAGCATCGGTGCACTGCAGGGCCTTGACGGTCTGGCTGGCTACCTGAGCCAGACTCTCGCCGGTAACAAGGGCTTCGCAGCCCTGCTTCTTGGCAATAACGTTGGCAATGCGCATCATGCTGCGGCGCATCAGCACCGTGAACAGCACATCCGGAGCATTATCCCGGATGTACTCCTGCGGCTTGGTGTAGGGCACGACGAACAGATTGGAGCTGCCCGTATAGATGCTGGTGAGCTGCGCCAGAGCTTTTACCTTGAGCTTTGCGCGCTCCGAAGTGTACGGCGGAGACGCAAAGTGGATGTGGTCCAGTGCCAGACCGCGCTTTGCCATGCGGTAAGCTGCCACGGGACTGTCGATGCCGCCAGACAGCATGTTCAATGCACGGCCGCTGGTGCCCACGGGCAGACCGCCCTCGCCGGGCACTTTGGGGCCGTGGATGTAGGCACCGTAATCACGAATTTCTACGATCACCTTGAAATCCGGGTTATGCACATCCACCTTGAGGTAGTTGTGTTTGCCCAGCAGATAGGCACCCAGCTCCCGCATCAATTCAGGGCTGGTCATGGGGTAGGTCTTGTCGGAGCGGCGGGCTTCCACCTTGAAGGTGCGGATGCCGTGCAGACTGGCACCGAGGTAATCCTCAGCGGTCTGGCAGATGGTGTCAAAGTCCTTGTCGCAGACCACGGCGCGGCTGAGCGCCGCAAGGCCGAACACCTTGCTCACCCGGTCAAAGGCGAGGTCCATATCCACGTCCTCTTCCTCAGGCTCCATGTAAAAGGTGGACTGGGTGCAGTAGACCTTGAACTTGCCCACGGTCTTGAGCCGGTAGCGCAGAATTTTCATCATCGCCGACTCGAACTGGTTGCGGTTGAGGCCTTTCAGGGACATTTCACCCTGATAGCCCATGATAATTTCATGCATAAATGTTGTATCTCCTAGGTTACGATTTAACATGGCCTCCGCTTGCGCTCTGGCCATTCTCAGCGGAAATTTTAATATTTATATTTGTGTTCTGAAAATGACTGCGGTCATTTCCAGAACACTTTTTCACGGGCAGGGTCGTAACGGTCAGCGGCATCCATCCTCCTATTCGCGAAAGTATCCTGACGAAAAATACAGAGGAACAATTTGCTGCATCTGCCGGTCCGGACCCCTTCCGTAAAAATGCGTTTGGAGTGCCCCGCAGGGCACGACAAACGCCCTAATCAGAATGATCCTTCCTCTAAACATGGCCAGAGCAAAGCGGCGGCCATTCCAGATGGTCCTGCCTGTGGAATCACTTCCGGATCCTCTGCAAGCTCTTCATTCCGTCCTCAAAGCGGTCAAGGAAGGCATCCACATCCTCGGGGGTGTTGTCGCCGCAGAAGGACACGCGGATGGCCGTGTCGATGGCAAGCGGGTCTTTGCCCATGGCTGCCAGCGTGTGGCTGGGCTGGCCGCGGCCGCAGGCACTTGCCGAGGAAACATACACCTGTGCTTCGGCCAGCCATGCCAGCATCGTCTCGCTCTTGATGCACATCTCGCTGAAGTTCAGCACCTCGGGCACCGCGTTTTCCGGGCTGTTGAGCTCCACCTCCGGAAAGGCCTTCAGGCCGTCCCGCAGACGCTGGTTCAGGGCCTTCATAGCGGTGTCACGGCTCTTCATGGTCTTGGCAAGACGGGTGGCGGCTGCGGCAAGACCCATGGCGTAGGGCAGGTTTTCGGTGCCCGGGCGCAGGCCGCGCTCCTGCTCACCGCCGAGGTACGGCGGCCGGAACGCCTGCACCAGACGGTCAGAAAGGTAGAGCGCACCAATGCCCTTGGGAGCGTGGATCTTGTGGCCGCTCACCGACAGGGTGTCGATGTTCGTCAGCTTGATGGGCACACGCATCCACGCCTGCACTGCGTCCACATGGACAATGGTGCGGCTGTTGCGGCGCTTGACCTCGGCGGCAAGGCGTTCCACATCGTTGCGGGTGCCCACCTCGTTGTTCACCATCATGCAGGCCACGAGGATGGTGTTCTTGTCCACATGCTCCAGCATTTCGTTGATATTCAATGTGCCGTCCGGGCGGGGCTTGACCACCGTGACGTTGTAGCCCTGCTTCGCCAGCTCTTCCAGCGGGCGCTGGACGCTGGGGTGCTCAAAGCCGGACACCACGATGCCCTTGCCGAAAGTGCGGGTGCGCACCGCGCCCAGCAGGGCCAGATTGTTGCTCTCGCTGCCGCAGGAGGTAAAATACAGCTCCTTTGACTTGCAGCCCAGTGTACGGGCCACAGCGGCACGGGCGGCGTTGAGCGCTTCCTCGCTGCGGGCACCGGGGCCGTACAGGCTGGACGGGTTTGCCCAGTGTTCCCGCATGGCCTTGTCGATGACATCCGCCACCTCGGAAGCCACCATGGTGGTAGCGGCGTTATCCAGATAATGCAATTCAGGGTTTTGCAGCATAAAAGGGATTCCTGCTTTCTGTTTTTATAATAATCCAGTTTAATTATAGCACAGAAAGCTGTAGAACGCAAAATATTCGCGTTTGCGAACGCAGCGCAGCAATGAAAGCCCCAGTGGGGCTTTTAAGCGACAGAACGGTCTTGCGCAGCAAGATGGAGGGGCCTCGCCCCGACAAGTTCGTATATGTTTTTCCTTGACAAACACCCCGGCATTGTGCTATCTTTACTGCATAGAGACCGTATCTCTGCTGACGGAACCTTGTGGAGCACCACAGTGCAGGGATGGCGGGAGAGTCAATGCCGACCGTCTGGGCAGCCTTGCGCAATTGCTGCGCAAAGCTGCCTTTTTTGTTGTCGGAAGTTGTTTCTATAAGCAGGGTGCGTTGAATGGCGGGATTTTTTGCCCGCAGACAAGGCGATTTTTCGCAGCAATCCTGACGGATTGCAAGGGAAAGCAACGCAGGATGCGAGCAAAAAGGCCGTTCAGGCGGCGTGCAATGCTTGTAAAAACGACTTCCAAAGGAGGATGTCTGATGAAAACCGATATCGAGATCGCACAGGAAGCCAAAATGAGACCCATCACCGAGATCGCCGCCCAGCTGGGCCTTTCCGATGAGCACGTGATCCCCTATGGCCGCTACAAGGCCAAGATCGATCACCGCCTGATCCACGATGCCAAAAAGCAGGGCAAGCTGATCCTTGTCACTGCCATCAGCCCCACCCCGGCGGGCGAGGGCAAAACCACCACCAGCGTGGGTCTGGCCGATGCCATGAACGCTCTGGGCAAAAAGACCATGCTCTGCCTGCGTGAGCCGTCCCTCGGCCCCGTGTTCGGTGTCAAGGGCGGCGCAGCCGGCGGCGGCTACGCACAGGTAGTGCCCATGGAGGATATCAACCTGCACTTCACCGGCGACCTGCACGCCATTGGCACAGCCAACAACCTGCTGGCTGCCATGATCGACAACAGCATCCAGCAGGGCAACCCGCTGAACATCGACCCCCGCCGCATCACATGGAAGCGCTGCATGGACATGAATGACCGTCAGCTGCGGTTCATCGTGGACGGTCTGGGCGGCAAGGTGAACGGCACCCCCCGCGAGGACGGCTTTGATATCACCGTTGCCAGCGAGGTGATGGCGATCTTCTGCCTCGCCACCAGCATTTCCGACCTGAAGGAGCGTCTTTCCAAGATCGTATGCGCCTACACCTACGACGGCAAGCCCGTCACTGCCGGTGAGATCGGTGCTGCCGGTGCCATGACCGCCCTGCTGAAGGACGCGCTGGACCCGAACCTTGTACAGACGCTGGAAAACAACCCCGCCATCATCCACGGCGGTCCCTTTGCCAACATCGCCCACGGCTGCAACAGCGTGCTGGCTACCAAGCTGAGCCTTTCTCTGGCCGACTATACCATCACTGAAGCAGGCTTTGGTGCTGATCTGGGCGCAGAGAAGTTTTTGGATATCAAGTGCCGCTACGCCGGTATCGCTCCCTCTGCCTGCGTGCTGGTGGCCACTGTGCGTGCCCTCAAGAGCCACGGCGGCGTGGCAAAGGCCGACCTGAGCCAGCCCAATCTCGAAGCCGTCAAGGCCGGTGCATCCAACCTCATCCGCCACATCGACAACCTGAAAAATGGCTTCGGCCTGCCGGTGGTGGTCGCCATCAATGCCTTCCCCACCGATACCGCCGAAGAGCAGGCCTACGTGGAGCAGGTGTGCGCCGAGCAGGGTGTTCCCTGCGTGCTGAGCGAGGTGTTCGCCAAGGGCGGCGAGGGCGGCAAGGCGCTGGCCGAGAAGGTGCTGGAGGTGCTGGAGGATCGTCCCATCCAGTACACCTACCCGCTGGAAATGCCCCTGAAGGACAAGATCAACGCCATCGCCACCAAAATTTACCGGGCCGACGGCGTGAACTACAGCGCCGCCGCCAGCAAGACACTGGCCGAGCTGACTGAGATGGGTTACGGAAACCTGCCCGTGTGCATCGCCAAGACCCAGTACAGCTTCAGCGACAACGCAAAGCTCATCGGTGCCCCCACCGGCTTTACCATGGAGGTGCGCGAGGTGCGCCTTGCTGCTGGTGCCGGTTTCGTGGTGGTCATCTGCGGTAATATCATGACCATGCCGGGCCTGCCCAAGAAGCCCGCCGCTGTGGGCATCGATGTGGATGCCAACGGCAAGATCACCGGCCTGTTCTAAGTTTCAAGTAAAAAATAAGAGGTTCGCTCAGTGAACGAACCTCTTATTTTTTATCCTTCTGTGTGGCTGCACAGATAATCCGTCCATACGGCATACCCGGCGGGTCTCAAATGGTAGCCGTCCGGCTGGGCGTAGCTTTCGATCAGGTCGCCGTTTTCATCTGCCAGCACTTCCCACAGGTTGAGAAAATAGCAGTTCTTTTCCAGCGCAATGGCTGCCAGCTCATTGTTGATCTGGCACAGGCGGTCGCGGTTCAAGCCCTCATGGCCGGACTTCTGGCATACTTCCGGCCGCACCGGCGTGATGGACTGCACATAGATCTTTGCATTTGGCAGTGTCTGGCTCAGCATGTCCAGCATCAGCCGGTAATAGGTCAAAAAGCTGCTATAATCGGTATCGCGGCCCAGCACGTTGGTGCCCAGCAGAACATAAATAGCTCTGGGCTGCTGGGCGGTCAACGCTTCTAGCGGCACCTCAGCCACGCCGTCGGTGCGCTTGCAGGTGGTGCCGTTGACGATCACGTTCGGCCCAACACCCTTGTACGCACAGAACATGGCGTTCTGCATTCCCTCCTCGTACAGCTGCATACCCTGCGTCAGGCTGTCGCCCACAAAGCTCACGTCATTGAACCATTCCTTGCCCACAGCCGTGCTGCTCTTTGGCAGCGCCGCCATACGGAAATCCAGCGCAGTGGCCGCGCTGTCTGCAAGCGTCTGCACCGTGAGCTGCCGCGCCACCGCGTAGGAGGCCGTGTTCCAAGTATTATCCTGTGTTACCTCCTGCAGGATGGTGTTCTGCCCAACGCCGGAGGGCCGCTGTTCCCGGTGCAGGCTCTTCCACAACATCCCGATGGCTCCCACCAGCAAAAGCAGCAGCAGCAAAGCTGTCGCCATGAACCGCCTGCGCCAGCGTTTGCGCAACACGCGCCGCCGGTATTCCTGATAGTCTGCCATGCTGTCTCCCTCACTTTTCTGCCCGGGCTATGCTGCGGGCTTTCTCGTTCTTAGTATACCATATCTGTGCATTCCGGCAAGACCCGTTTTCTGCCAGAGTGCCTAAAATTGCAGATTCTTTTGCACGCAGGCATGCCATTGTGTGCAAAAAGCCCGCCTTCTATTGGGTCAAAAGCTTGCATCCTGTACCATAGATGTGTTATACTGAACTGAACTACTATTGATAGGGAGGCTTTCACGATGGCATTTACTCCAAAACTGACTTATAAAGGCAAGCCCCTCGTCCGCAAGGACAATGAGCTGTACTACGGCAATATGACCGACCCATATGTGCTCTATCTGCAGATCACGACCACCAAGCCTGTGGGCGACCAGCAGGTTGCAGACAAGGTCCACCTGATGCTGCTCTCTACCGACACCACCAAGGCTCCGCAGGAGCGCGTGATGCGTCAGACCACCAAGATCGGCCTGTACAACGCTTTGGACATCGGCAGCATCTGGCTGCAGAAGGCAAACGCACAGTAAACAAAAAAAGACCGCTGCACCGGAGTGCAGCGGTCTTTTTTGCTTATTCTTCGGTCACTTCAAAGTCGAGGGGCTTGCCGCAGTTCGGGCACTTGGGTGCGCCGTCCAGCAGTTCGTCTTCCTCAAACACGGCGGTAGTGCCGCAGTCCGGGCAGGTCACTTCGTACTGCACGGGGCCATCCTCGGCATCCTCTTCGCCGTCCCCTTCCAGAGCGACCTCAAAGGTCACGCCGCAGTGCGCGCAGTTGGCTTCGCCTGCATCCAGATCATCCTCGCTGACGTAAACGGTCTCGCCGCAGTTGGGGCAGGCCACTTCATAGAACGGCTCGCTGGCGATGTCATCATCCTTGGCATCGTCGTCGCCATCGGTGTCCTCATCCTCAGCGTCCTCGCTTTCGCCGTCTTCGTCCTCCTCCTCGTACAGATCTGCTTCCAGATCTTCCAGCTCATCGCTCAGGTCGTTGATCTGGTCGTAGGCGCGGGAAAGATCTTCGTCCACGCTCTCGATGACCTCAGCCATTTCACCCAGCAGTGCGCTCATGGCCTTGATGATCTTGCCCTCTTTGGTGGTATCATCAATGCCCAGACCATCGACCAGACCCTGCAGATAAGCTGCCTTTTTGTTCAGTTCCATACGAATGCCCTCCTTAAAATGAAAAAATCGGAGTTTTAAAAAACCGGGCAGACGGTTGCCCGCAGCCCGGTTTGGCGTTAAAGAGATCAGACGCGCTCCATATACTCGCCGGTGCGGGTATCGATGCGGATGTGGTCGCCCTCGTTGATGAACAGAGGCACACGAATCTCAGCACCGGTCTCGACGGTAGCGGGCTTCAGGGTGTTGGTGGCAGTGTTGCCCTTGACACCCGGCTCGGTCTGGGTAACTTCCAGCTCGATGAAGTTGGGGATCTCGACGCTGAACACCTTGCCCTTGTAGCTCAGCAGCTTGCACAGCTCGTTCTCCTTGCAGAACTTGAAGTTATCGGGCACATCGGCTGCGTTGACGGGGATGTCATCGTAGGTCTCGTTGTCCATGAAGTGGTACAGATCGCCATCCTCGTAGCTATAGGTCACATCCTTGCGCTCGATGAAAGCCTGCGGGAACTTTGCGGTCGGGTTGTAGCTGGTCTCAACCACAGAGCCGGTAATCACGTTCTTGGTCTTGGTACGGACAAAGGCAGCGCCCTTGCCGGGCTTCACGTGCTGGAACTCAACGACCTGAAGAACCTGGCCGTCCTGCTCAAAGGTCACGCCATTGCGAAACTCGCCTGCAGAAATCATAGGAATTCCTCCATTAGTTTAATCTCAAATGCTTAACGCATATCTCTATTTATTTTACCCAATCCGTTTGCATTTGGCAAGGGGTTTCGGCAAAAAAGACGATAAAAACACAAAATTTTTTACGTTTTGCACGCTGCATGGTACATCTGCTGCATAGCCCCGGCATCCTCAGCCTGCGTGCCTGCGCTCTCGCAGATGATAACCGGCTGCAGCTTCCGCTCAGCCAGCAGTTCCATCAGCGGCTGCGGCTCCGGGCCGAACTGGGTCTCGGCAAAGGTCCAGTGGCGCTTTTCGCCGCCCGCCGAATACTCGATGCGGGAAAAATGCACATGGAACCGTTCTGCCCGTTGGTCCCCCAGCTTTTCTGCCATGCGGTCAAGGATGGCAGCGTAGTCCTCTTTCGAGCGGATGCCGCCCAGAGTGCGGGCATTCAGGTGGCCGAAGTCGATGCAGGGCGTAATGCGCTTATCCACGCTGCACAGCGCCAGCACCTCGTCCAGTGTGCCCAGCTGGCCGATTTTGCCCATGGTTTCCGGGCAGAGAGTCATATCGGCAAAGCCTGCTTCGTCCAGCGCTTCCACGGCACGGCGCATGGTATCCAGTGCTTTTTCAAGGGCCGCTTCCCGGCTCTGCTTGCCGCAGCTGCCGGAGTGGAAGATGATGCGTCTTCCGCCCAGCGCCTTGCACACCGCCGCACTTTGCAGCAGATACTGGATGCTGTTGAGCCGCTTTTCCTCTTCCAGACTGGACATGCTGATATAATACGGTGCATGCACGCTGAACAGGATATCCTTTGGCCCGGCCACTGCGGCCATTTTTGCAGCCTTGTCCAGCCCCAGACGCACGCCGCGCCCGCACTGGTACTCGAAGGCGTTCAGTCCCATCTTTGCGGTGTACTCCGGCACATCCAAGCTACTTTTGTAGCCTTGGGCGGCAAAGCTGTCGCTGGTGCCTGCGGTGCCGAACCGGATCTTCCAATCGCTCACAGGGTCTTGCCTCCCCGGTCATAGTATTTCTGCCAGTGTTTTTTCTCCCACTTACGCTTGAGGATGACCTGCGCACCGAGGTCCGGGCCGCGGGGCACCACCATCAAGCCCGGAATGCCGTACAGCGCTGCCGCCATGCGGTCGGCATAGAGCTGGTCGCCCACCATCGCCATCTGACGGCGCTTCACGCCCATGCGGTGCTGCGCCGCCATCAGAGCAAAGGGCAGCGGCTTTGCGGAGCGGTACAGGTACGCAAGGCCCAGCTTCTGGGCAAAGGGCCGCACCCGCTTTTCCGCACCGTTGGACACGATGGTGAGCTTGACGCCCGCCTTGCGCATCGTGTCCAGCCACACGGCCACTTCTTCCGGCAGCTCCTGACTGCGGTCAGCGGTGAGGGTGTTATCGATATCCAGCACCAGCGCAGTGATGCCTTTTGCCGCCAGCCATTCCGGCGTGATGTGGGTGACATCCTTGAAAACGTATTCGGGGGTGATGAGCATAGTATTTCTCCCTGCAATGAAAATAGGGGAGCCTGCAATACAGGCTCCCCTACATCGGCGTTAGCAACGCGTATGAAATCTAAAGCAACAGCGACTTCAAGTGATCAATTACTTGAACTTGCGCTTGCGGGCTGCTTCGGACTTCTTCTTGCGCTTGACAGACGGCTTCTCGTAAGCCTCGCGCTTACGGACCTCTGCGAGCACACCGCTGCGAGCGGTGCTGCGCTTGAAGCGACGCAGTGCGCTTTCCAGCGACTCGCCCTCTTTAACACGAATTTCCGACATCTTATTCCCTCCCTTGGACCGTGAGGCAGGAATTTCGTTGTTACATGGTAACTAACAGTAGACAGTATAGCGCATTTTCTCCGGTTCGTCAACCTTTTTTTGAAAGTTTTTTGCGCAAAATCTTTGAAAAGATTTTGAATAAACGTTCCCGGGTGTTTTATGCGCCAGTCCGCCTCTGCGGGTAGTTGTATATCCAGCCTTTCGGCAGGGTATCGGTTGGTTTAGCCCTTGACAGCCAGATTGACCAGACGGCCCTTGACGTAGATCTCTTTGACCAGCTGCTTGCCTTCCAGAGCGGCAGCAACAGCGGGGTCAGCCTTGGCGGCAGCAATGGCGGCAGCAGCGTCAATGTCGGCAGCCACCTTCAGGCGGGCCTTCACCTTGCCGTTCACCTGCACAGCGATCTCCACTGTGCTTTCCACGCACTTGGCCTCTTCGTACTTGGGCCAGGGGTAGTAAGCCAGCTGCTCGTCGTGGCTGTGGCCCAGCTTCTCCCACAGCTCTTCGGTCATGTGGGGAGCAAACGGGTTCAGCAGCTGGACAACGGTCTCCAGCTCGGCCTTGGTCGCGCCGCCGTTGTCGTACAGGGCGTTCACCAGCGTCATGAGCTGGGCAATGGCGGTGTTCATCTTCAGGGTCTCGATGTCAGCGCCCACCTTCTTGATGGTCTGGTGCATCAGGGTCTCGACCTGCGGGCGATAGCCCTCGCCCTCCACCAGCTTGTCGCTCAGCGTCCACACGCGGTCCAGGAAGCGGTTGCAGCCTGCAATGGCAGAGGTCTGCCACGGTGCAGCCTGTTCAAAGTCGCCCATGAACATCTCGTACAGACGCATGGTGTCAGCACCGTACTGGTCCACCACCTCGTCCGGGTTGATGACGTTGCCCAGAGACTTGGACATCTTCACGATGGGGTGGCGTGACATTTCGCCGTACTTTTCTTCCAGAGCCTTTTCAGCGGCCTTCTGGCTGCCGTACTCCTTCAGCAGCTTTTCCTGCTCCTCAGCGGGCAGGTTGACAAAGCTGTGGGGGTTCAGGCCCAGGATCATGCCGTGAGCGGTGCGCTTCTGGTAGGGTTCCGGAGAAGGCACAGCGCCGATATCATACAGGAACTTATGCCAGAAACGGCTGTACAGCAGATGCAGGGTGGTGTGCTCCATGCCGCCGTTGTACCAGTCCACCGGAGACCAGTATTCCAGAGCTTCCTTGGAAGCAATGGCATCCTTGCAGTGGGGGTCCATGTAGCGCAGGAAGTACCAGGAAGAACCGGCCCACTGGGGCATGGTGTCAGTCTCGCGGGTAGCGGGGCCGCCGCAGCAGGGGCAGGTAGTCTTGACCCAGTCCTTGTGGCGGGCCAGCGGAGATTCGCCGTCCGGGCCCGGCTCAAAATCGGTGATGTCCGGCAGGGTCAGGGGCAGGCTGCTCTCGGGCAGGGGCTGCCAGCCGCACTTTTCACACTTGACCATGGGGATGGGCTCGCCCCAGTAACGCTGACGGCTGAACACCCAGTCGCGCAGCTTGTAGTTGACCTTATCGCAGCCCTTGCCGTTTGCCTCCAGCCAGTCGATCATCTTTTTCTTTGCATCGGTGACGGACAGGCCGTTCAGGAAGCCGGAGTTGACCAGCGTGCCGGTGGCCACATCGGTGAAAGCGGCTTCGTCCAGATTGGACGGGGTATTGCCCTTGACCACCTCGATGATGGGCAGGCCGAACTTCTTGGCAAACTCCCAGTCGCGGGTATCGTGGGCGGGCACAGCCATGATGGCACCGGTGCCGTAGGTGGACAGAACGTAGTCCGAGATAAAGATGGGGATCTCGGTATCATTGACCGGGTTGATGCCCATGATGCCTTCCAGCTTGACACCGGTCTTTTCCTTGTTCAGCTCGCTGCGCTCAAAGTCGCTTTTGCGGGCCGCCTCGGCCTGATAGGCCTTGACGGCATCGGCATTCTTGAGGATGCCCTTGTCCAGCCACTCCTTGACCATGGCGTGCTCCGGAGAAACGACCATGTAGGTGGCGCCAAACAGAGTGTCACAGCGGGTGGTGTACACGGTCAGGGTATCGCCTGCGGTGGTGCCGAAGTTGACCTCTGCGCCGTGGCTGCGGCCGATCCAGTTCTTCTGCTGGGTGGCAACGCGCTCAATGTAATCCAGACCGTCCAGACCATCGATCAGCTTATCGGCATAAGCGGTGATCTTGAGCATCCACTGGCTCTTGACGCGGTGAACGACCTCGCTGCCGCAGCGCTCACACACGCCGTTGACAACTTCCTCGTTGGCCAGCACGCACTTGCAGCCGGTGCACCAGTTGACGTTCATTTCCTTCTTGTAAGCCAGACCATGCTTATACAGCTGCAGGAAGATCCACTGGGTCCACTTGTAGTACTCGGGGTCGGTGGTATTGATCTCGCGGTCCCAGTCAAAGGAGAAGCCCAAAGCCTTCAGCTGACTGCGGAAGTGGTCCACATTGTTCTTGGTGACAATGGCCGGGTGGATGTGGTTCTTCATGGCAAAGTTCTCAGTGGGCAGGCCAAAAGCGTCCCAGCCCATGGGGTACAGCACATTGTAGCCGTTCTGACGGCGCTTGCGGCTGACCACGTCCAGCGCGGTGTAGCTGCGGGGATGGCCTACATGCAGGCCGGCACCCGACGGATACGGGAACTCGACCAGTGCATAGAACTTGGGTTTTTTGTGGTCGATCTCGACATGGAAGGTCTTTTCGTCCTCCCACACCTTCTGCCACTTGGCTTCAACTGCCTTGTAATCGTACTTCATGTTGTTAATCAGCTCCAGACTTTATCCAAAATACCGTTGCTTGGGGGCGTATGCTTTCAAGCTATCTGCCTTTGCCAGAAAACCCTCTCCGTCATCGCTGCGCGATGCCACCTCTCCCGAAGGGGAGAGGTTTTATGCAGACCGCAGCCTTCCCTCTTTTGCACAAGCTCCCCCTTTCGGGGGAGCTGTCAGGGCGGACGCCCTGACTGAGAGGGTTCTTTTTTTCAGGTAGACAGCTGTTTGCCTGAATCATTCAAGGGTGCTGTCGGGGGTGAGGTACTCGGAGATATCAATGGGCTCACCATCTGCCCACAGGTGCTCCAGATCGTAATAGGTGCGGGTGTTGGGCACGAATACGTGCACGATAACGTTGGAATAATCCAGCAGCACCCAGTTCTTGGAGTCGTAGCCCTCCGTGCTGTAGGGCTCCAGACCCTTCTGGGAAAGCTCGTACTCCACCTCGTCGGCCAGAGACGCCACCTGCGTGGTGGAAGTGCCGGAGGCAATGACAAAGTAATCGGTGAGCACGGTCAGGCTTTCCACCTTGAGCACGCGCACATCGTGGGCCTTTTTCTTATCCAGGATCTTTGCGATCTCAATGGCAAGCGCCTTGCTGTCGTTGAAGTTCTCCATATGTTTTTCCTTTCTGTCAGTTTCAGTTTGCGGAGCCTGCGGCCTGACCATCGGTGGTAACAGCGCCTTCAAGGTCTGTCTCGCCGCTCAGGATGGCATCGTCCGACTCCTTATCGATGCGGCCCATATACTGCACGTTGGCATCGGTGGATGCACTGCCGTGGGGCCACTCGTCGGTGACAAGGTTCATTTCGCTCACATCAATGGGGCCGGTGTAGGTGCAGAAATACTGGTTGAGCAGGTTTGCAATGGAACCCGCATCCGGCACCACGCAGGAGTAACCGGCAAAGGTGTCGGTCTTGCCCACGTTGGGCACGCCCATGAACACCGGTGTCTGCGCCAGAATGATGTTGGAGCTGTCGAGCTTGAGGAAAGACACCACCAGCTTTGCAATGGTGGAAATGTCCATATCCGTCTTGATATAGTTTTTGAACACCAGCGGCAGCTGGTTCAGGATATCGGTAACGCCCATGGCGCGGGCACGCTTGAACAGGCCGGCATAGAAATAGCGCTGCATGTTCAGGCGGTCGATATCGGAATTGGCGTAGCCGTCGCCGTGGCGGCAGCGCACAAAGAACTCTGCCGATGCGCCGTTCAGATTGCGGTAGCCCTTGAGCAGCTTGCTGCCGCCGTAGGACATATCGTGAGGGATATACACCTCAATGCCGCCAAAGTTATCCACCATATCCACCAGTGCCTGCATATCCACCGTCACATAGTAATCGATGGGCAGTCGGAACTGATCGTAGATGACATCGGCCAGAGCGGCGATGCTGCCGCCGTTGGAGATTGCCACCGAGTTGATCTGATAATTCGTGGCGGCGTAGGTCTTGCCATTGGAAAGGGTGATCTTTTTGTTCTTGGTGGTGACAAGGCTGTTGCGGGGGATCTGCAGCATCCGCAGTGCACCGTTCCTGATGTCGAACTGCACGTACAGGATCATATCGGTCATGCCGTCGTTGGAAGTGGGGTCGTTGGAATAATTGCGGCCCTCTTCATAGTCGATGCCGCAGACCAGAATGTTCACCACATCGCCCTTGTATTCCTCGGCTGTCTTCACCTCTTCCTCAATGGTAGGGGTGCTGTCGTCCGGGCGGATGCTGTCCTCCACCTTGTTTACAAGGCTGACTCCGTACACCACCACACCGGAGATCACCGCGATGATGGCCATGACCACTGCAAAAGGCAGCCAGAGGGGCATTTTCTTTTTCTTTTTGCGGCGGCGCGGCGGCTTCTGCCCTGCTCCCTGTGCCGGGCGGCGCGGCGGCTCATTGTGTGCACCGCCTGCGCTCTGCTTTGCATCCGTGCTGGACGCAGCGTGGCGCGGTGCGGCTGCTGCCGGATCCGGCCGGTTCAGAGAACGCGAAGTATTGATATGGCGTGGCGTCTGGCTCATGCTTTTTTGTATCCTCCAGATTTTCGCGGTCCTGCAAAAAAATGTTCCTGCAGACCTGTCATGCTCTTAAGTATAGCATTATCCGACGAAATCTGCAATCCGTTTTCTGTTTCCGCTTGTTTCAGAGCAGCTGTGCTCTCACCGTTCATTCTTCCCGCTGCGGGCAAGGATATCCTCATAGGCAGCCTTGGACATCGGGTCAAGGGGCTTGCCCTGCGAGAGCACGAAATCGTTGGTCTGCTTCAGCGCGGCCAGCATAGCGGCATCCAGATTCTTTTTTTCCAGCTTGCGCAGCTTTTCCACGCCGGGCCAGTCCCGCTCCGCGCTGGTCATATCGGCCAGATACAAAATTTTGTCAAGCCGGGTCATGCCGGGTTTGCCCGCCGTGTGGCAGGCAATAGCGCTAAGCACCGCTTCGTCGGTCACACCCCACTGGGTGCGGGCCAGAATGGCGGCGCACACGCCGTGCCACACCGGGGCCGGGCGCTCTTCGCCGCCCTCGGCATACTGGGGGTAAGCGCGCAGGATCTCGCGCATCTCATCCTTGCTGATCTCCTTGGCCGAGTCGTGCAGCAGGGCTGCCAGCGCGGCGCGCTCCTCATCCTCACCGTAGATCTTTGCCAGCTTGACGGCCATTTTTTTTACATTCAAGGTATGCTCATAGCGCTTATCGCTCAAGCGGCCGCGCACAAGCTCCTTTGCCTGTTTGAGGTTCATTGGCTGATACTTCCTTTTTGTAGAGTTTCTCCCGGCGGATGACCTCCCACACGGCCTGCGGCAGCTCTGCTTCGCAGGCTTCCCCTGCTGCAAGGCGTGCACGGATCTCGCTGCTGGCCATGGGCAGCGCCTGTACCGGTGCAAACAGGATGCGTGCCCCGGTGGGGTCCAGCCGGAGAGCCTTTGCGTGCAGCTCGGGGTCGTCGCCCACATGGCGGCTGGTGACCACCAGATGGGCAAGGCGCAGGATATCCTGCCAGCGGTGCCAGCCGTCAAAGCTTAGCAGCATATCGCTGCCAATGGCAAGGTACAGCTGTGCCCCGGGATTTTCCCGGGCCAGTTTTTCCACCGTGAGCACCGTATAGTTGCGGTTTCCGGCAGCGGCCTGCTCGATCTCCCAGCCGCTGACTTCCAGCCGCGGGATGGTGTCCGCATCCTCTTCCAGTGCATGGAAGCAGCTGCACATTTCCAGCCGCAGTGCGCCCGGCGCAGAGGTCTTCTGCTTGAAGGGCGAAAGCCCGGCAGGCATCACCACCACCTTATCCGGCTGCACGCGGGCAGCGGCAGCGCGCAGATTGTTCAGGTGGCCGTTATGGGGCGGGTCAAATGTACCGCCGTAGAGAAGAACTTTCATTTTTACTTCAGCAGATCAGCGTAGGCGCTGTCCTTTTTCTTCTGCAGGTACAGCACGAACTTGGAGCCGATCACCTGTACGCAGTCGGCACCGGTGGCCTCAGCCAGCTTGACCGAAGCCTCACGGGCATTGTACATGCTGTTTTCCAGCACCTTGAGCTTGATGAGCTCACGGGCATCCAGACAGTCCTTCACGCCCTGGATCATGGTCTCGTCGATCTCGCCCTTACCCACGATGAAAACGGGGTCCATGGTGTTTGCCTTGCCGCGCAGAATGGCGCGCTGTTTGCTTGTCAGCATAGTTTTTCTCCTTTATTTTGAGGTTGATATTTCGATAAAGAAACGATTTAGAATTGTCTCCGCTTGCGCTCTGACAATATCAGCGGAATTTCTATGATTTTTTTGTAAAATTGAAAAATCTGCAGATTTTTCAATTTTACTTTTTCACGGGATGGGACGTATCTGCCAGCGTCCTCGCCCTCTCAGGCGCTTTCGCGCCAGCTCTCCCAAAGGGAGAGCCTCTGGCGAGGAGATAAAGTTTGTGGTTTTGCCAAGGCCTCTCCCTTTGGGAGAGGTGCCGAACAACGTGAGGCGGAGAGGGCAAGCCCGTTTCAGGCTTACAATCATTTCAGCCTGATCTCCACTTTTCCAGACACCTGTGCGACGACGCCTTCTTCCTTGGCTGCACTCAGAAATCCCGGCAGCTGCTGTTCCAGCACCGCCAGCGCATTGCCGCGGTGGCTGATGGCATCCTTTTCGTCCGGGGTCAGCTGGGCGTAGCTGCGGCCCTCGGTGTTGGGGCGCTTATCGTGCTTTCCCACGCCGCAGTCGGTGGGGATGAACAGCGGATCGTAGCCAAAGCCGTAGTCCCCGCACAGCCGCTCAAAGGCGATGCTGCCCGGGCACTCGCCCATGCAGGTCAGATGCCGCCCATCCGGCAGGATGAAGCACACCGCGGACACGAATTTTGCACCCCGCTGCCCGGCAGGCACAGCCTGCATGGCGTCCAGAAGCTTGTCGTTGTTGGCTTCGTCGTCGCCGTGGCGGCCGCAGTAGCGGGCACTGTAGACGCCAGGCGCACCGCCCAGCGCCTCCACGCACAGGCCGGAGTCATCGGCGATGGTGGGCAGGCCGCATGCCTTGCAGATGGTTTCAGCCTTGATGAGGGCGTTCTCGGCAAAGGTGGTGCCGGTCTCCTCCGGCTCGATGGTGATGCCCAGCTGCTTCTGGCTGACCACCTCGTGGCCCTGCGCTTCCAGAATGCGGCGCAGTTCGCGGAGCTTTCCGGCGTTGCCGGTAGCTGCACAAATTTTCATGCTGCGACCCTCCTTAGTGCTTCCACTGGCGCGGGAGCAGCTCTTCCACAAAGCCCTCCGGGGTAAAGGGCAGCAGGTCGTCGATGCCCTCGCCCACGCCGATGAAGCGCACCGGCAGGCCCAGACGCTGCTTGACCGCTACCACGCAGCCGCCCTTGGCGGTGCCGTCCAGCTTGGTCAGGATGATGCCGGTAGCATCTGCAGCCTTGCAGAATTCCTTGGCCTGACTGATGGCGTTCTGGCCGGTGATGGCATCCAGCACCAGCAGCGTTTCAAGGCTGGCTTCCGGGCTGGCCTTCTTGACGCTGCGGCTGATCTTGGAAAGTTCTGCCATCAGGTTTGCCTTGTTGTGCAGACGGCCTGCAGTGTCGGCAATGACCATGTCATAACCGCGTGCGGTGGCAGACTTTACGGTGTCGAAAATGACAGCCGCCGGGTCTGCGCCCTCGCCTGCGCTGACGATGGGCACACCGGCGCGGTCGGCCCAGATCTCCAGCTGTTCGCTGGCTGCGGCACGGAAAGTATCGCCTGCGGCCAGCATCACCTTTTTGCCCTCGCGGGTGTAGTGATCGGCCAGCTTTGCAATGCTGGTGGTCTTGCCCACGCCGTTCACGCCAATGACCAGAATGACGGCCGGCTTGCCGGAAAGATCCATCTCGGCATCCGGTGTCATTTCCTCGGCAATGATGTCGCGCAGGGCATCCGCCGCCTCTTCGCCGGTCTTCAGGCCCTTTTCGTGCACACGGTCGCGCAGCTTGTCCACCAGACGCACGGCCACCTCGCCGCCCACATCCGCAAGGATGAGCTGCTCTTCCAGATCATCGTACATATCATCGTCGATGACACTGCCTGTGAGGGTGTTGAGGATATTGCCCCAGAAACCGGTGCGGGTCTTTTCCAGACCCGTTTTCATTTTTTCCTGTTCTTTTTCTTTGTTTTTCTTGCCAAATCCGAAGAACCCCATGGTGTCCTCCTATCTTTTTCTTTAATATATATCAGGAAACCAGCGTTGCGTCAACCTGTTCCAGATCAAGCTTGAGCAGCTTGGACACGCCGTCCTCCTGCATGGTAACGCCGTAAAGCACATTCGCGGCTTCCATTGTGCCGCGGCGGTGGGTGATGACGATGAACTGGGTCTTGTCGCTCACCCGGCGTAAGTACTGGGCAAAACGCACCACATTGGCATCGTCCAGAGCGGCTTCGATCTCGTCCAGAATACAGAACGGGGCCGGGTTGACCGCCAGAATGGCAAAGTAGATGCTGATGGCCACCAGCGCCTGCTCGCCGCCGGAAAGCGCTTCCAGATTCTTGATTACCTTGCCCGGCGGTGCCACCCGGATGCCGATGCCGCAGGAGAGCACATCGCTTTCATCCTCCAGCACAAGGCTGGCTTCGCCGCCGCCGAACAGCTCGGTAAATACGCGGCCAAAGTTTTCGTTGATGGCGCGGAAGCTGTCGGAGAAGATCTCCCGCATCTGTGTCGAAAGCTTGGAGATCATGCGGGTCAGCTCATTGCGGCTTTCCTCCACATCGGTCACCTGATGCATCAGGGCATCGTAGCGGGCCTTGACCTCCTTGTATTCCTCGATGGCGCTCACATTCACGCTGCCAAGGGCGCGAATTTTGCCGCGCAGGTCGGCCACCTGTGCGCGCAGGGCCGTCAGGCTTTCAAACTCCACGCAAAGGTTCTCCGCCTGACTGACCGAGAGCTGGTATTCATCCCACAGCTTTGCCACGGTCTGGTCGTACTCGGTCTCGGCAGCGGCCTTGCGCTCTGCAAGGCGAGCCATCTCGCGCCCCATTTCCTCGCGGCTGTCGGAGGAAGTGCGCGCCCGGCTCAGTGCCGCTGTTTCAGCCTGCTGGCGTTCCAGCCGCTTTTCGGTAGCTTCGCGGATGGCCTTTTCTTTTTGGGCGATCTCGGTCTGGCTGTCGGACTTTGCCTGCCGGATGGCTGCAATTTCTGCCCGGCAGCTCTCGCTGCGCTGTGCCAGTGCCGCAAGGCTTTCTTCCAGCGTGGCGCGGCGGGCAGCGGCATCCTGTGCCCGCTGTTGCAGCGCTGCGATCTGGCTGTAGGCCAGCTCGGCGTCTTTCTGGCGGGTCACCTGTTCCAGCCGCTTTGCGCTGAGCTTTTGGCTCAGTTCGGTCTGCTGGGCCACAAAGTTGTCGTCACCTTCGGCAATTCGGTTCATCTCCGCCGTCAGCAGGTCGATCTTTGCCGTCAGCCGGGCCTGCAGGCTGGCAGCTTCCTCTGCTTTGCCACGGCTCTCTGTCAAGGCCGCCTGCAAAGCGTCGATCTGCTGCTGGCCGTTGCTGCGGGCCGTTTCCAGCTGGGCGGCAGCAGCTTCCAGCCGCTTCTGCTCTGCCTCGGCACGCACTTTGTCGTTGGCGGCGGTGATCTGTTCACTGGCCGTGGCGGTCAGCTCTGCCTGAAGGGCATCTACCTGCTCTTTGCAGCGGTCGGTCTTTTCCTGTGCAGCAAGGCAGTCTTTTTGTAACTTGGCCGCTTTCACCCGCAGCTCTTCCATCTCCTGCTTGCGGGTGAACAGGCCTGCGCTGCGCTGGACGCTGCCGCCGGTAAAGCTGCCGCCTGCATTGATCACCTGACCATCCATGGTGACCACCTTGCTGCGGAAGCCGTTGTCCCGCGCCACGCGAGAAGCTTCGTTGATGTCGTCCACCACGATGATGCGGCCCAGCAGGTTCGATACGATGTTGTCATACCGGCGGTCGGCCTGCACCAGACTGGAGGCAAGCCGTGCCGTACCGGAGAGTCGGCCACGGAACACGCCGGGCTGGACGGTATCCAGCGGCAGGAAGGTTGCGCGGCCTGCATTGTCATTGCGCAGCAGGGCAATGGCCGCTTTGGCAGCGGCTTCGTTCTCTACCACGATGTTCTGCAGCGCACCGCCCAGAGCCGTTTCCACAGCCACTTCACAGCCCGGCTCCACCTTTAAGATGGCGGACACAGGCCCGATGATGCCCCGCAGGCGGCGTGCACCGGCAGCACGCATGACGGCCTTGACCGAGTTCTGGTAGCCGTCCATGTTCTTTTCCAGTTCCCGCAGCACGGAAAGGCGCTGGCGGGCCGCATCCAGCTCCCGGCCAAGGCACTGCTCTGCTGCGTCGGCATCGTCCAGCGCAGCCTTGCGGCCTTTCAGCTTGAGTTCCATGCCGGAACGGACATTTGCCAGCTGCTTCTCGTTTTCTTCCAGCATCCGGCGATACTTGATGGTGTCGTCCAGATCCTGCTTTGCTTCGTCCCGCTGGGCGGTGCTTTCCTGCACGCTCTGCTCAAGGGCAGGCAGGCGCTGGCGGGCTGTTTCCCCGGCAGCTTCGGCAGCGGCCTGCGCCACCTGCGCTTCGGTGCGCCGGGCTGTCAGGCCGGCAAGTTCTGCTTTCAGGGTATCCTTGCGGGCACCGCTGGCACTGCTGGCATCGGTCAGACGTGCGATCTCCGCGTTCAACGCTTCGATCTCTGCCGCCAGCTTTTCGCCCTCCGCTTCCATGGTCTTTGCCACGGCCCGGTGACGCTGCAAGGCGGCCTGTGCCTCGGTGCTGTCCTGTTCCCCGGCGCTGATCTCTTCCTTCAGGGATGCGGCGCTCTCCTCGTTGCGGAGAATGTCGTTTTCCAGCACAGCGATACGGCTTTCCGACCCGCTGATCTGCTCGGTGATGCTGCGGATATCCCCATTCAGGCGCTCAACAGCAACCGTAAGCTGCTGTGCCTGCATCCGGATCTCCTCAGCCTCCTGCTCGGCGGCTTTCGTCTCCCGGTCAAAGCGCTCGTAGTCGGCCTGTGCTGTCTCGTAGTCCCGCACCTGCTGGCGCACGGCTTCGCGCGCGCGGTGCACACCGTCGGTCCACAGGGTCACTTCCAGCGTTTTGCGCTGTGCGGTCAGCTCGAGGAACTTTTCTGCCTTGGCGCTCTCTTTTTCCAGCGGGCCTACCCGGCTTTCCAGCTCGCCAAGGATGTCCCGCAGGCGTTCAAGGTTTTCGCCCGCCGCAGCAAGGCGGCGTTCCGCCTCGGTCTTGCGGTAGCGGTACTTGGCAATGCCGCAGGCTTCCTCAAAGATCTCGCGGCGCTCACTGCTTTTTGCGGCCACGATCTCCGCAATGCGGCCCTGCCCGATCACCGAGTAGCCGTCGCGGCCAATGCCGGTATCGAGCAAAAGTTCGTACACATCCTTCAACCGGCACACCTGCCCGTTGATGGTATACTCGCTGTCGCCGGAGCGGTAATACTTGCGGCCAATGGTCACTTCGTCCGCATCCACATCAAAGGTGTGGTCTGCGTTATCCAGCGTCAGCCGCACCTGCGCAAAGCCCATGGCTCCGCGCCGCCGGGTGCCGCCGAAGATCACGTCCTCCATCTTGCCTGCCGCGCGCAGCTGGCGGGAGCTGGTCTCGCCCAGCACCCAGCGCACTGCGTCCGAAAGGTTCGACTTGCCGGAGCCGTTGGGACCCACCACGCCGGTAACGCCTGCGTCGAACCGAATTTTGACTTTATCGGGAAAGCTCTTGAAGCCCTGGATCTCCAGTTCCTTGAATACCATTTACTTTTCCTTTATCACGCCCAGCAGCTTGAGCGCTTCTTTTGCGGCGCACTGCTCAGCGGCCTTTTTGCTGCGGCCTTCGCCACGGGCCACGCGGTCAGAGTTGAACCGCACCGCCACCACGAAATGCTTGTCGTGATCCGGGCCGGACTCGCTTTCTACTACATAGCTCAACCGCTCTTCCGGGTTCTGCTGCACGATCTCCTGCAGGCGGGTCTTGTAGTCGGCCTCGGCGTGCTTGCCCTCGGTGATAAAGGGCAGGATGAAGCTGCGGGCCACATCCATGCCGCCATCCAGATACAAAGCCGCGATCAGCGCTTCAAACGCATCGGACACAACGCTGGGGCGGTTGCGTCCGCCGCAGCGCTCTTCGCCGCGGCCAAGGCGCAGGTACTCGCCCAGATCGATCTCCTGCGCGAACTGGAACAGTGCACCCTCGCTGACAAGGCTGGCGCGGATGCGGGTCAGGTCGCCCTCCGGCCGGTCGGCATAGGCGTGGAACAGATAGTCTGCCGAGACGATCTGCAGCACGCTGTCGCCCAGAAATTCCAGCCGCTCGTTGTGCTTGACCGGGGTGCGGCTCTCGTTGGCATAGCTGGTATGGGTGAGCGCGATCTCCAGCAGCTCCGGGTTTTTGAACTTATAACCAATAATTGTTTCCAACTGATGGCTCATATGTTTTAGCTCCCTTATTGATGGTCAGCATCCTCGCCCTCTCAGGCTCACGTCCGTTCGCCAGCTCCCCCAAAGGGGGAGCCCTTGGCAAATCGATGCAGTCTGCACGAACTGCCAAAGCCTCTCACTCTGAGGAAAGACTCTCCCCGGCCGGGGAGAGATGTCACAATAGCGACAGAGTGGGGAATGTGGCATTGCGAAGCAATGACGGAGAGGGCAAGCCCGCTTCCCTTATTCCTCAGTTTTCTGTGCCGCAGCCAGCTCGTCCAGCGCAGACTGCATGGTGCCGCACAGATCGTTCTCCACGCAGATCTTTGCCTGACGGATGGCGTTCTTGATGCCCTTGGCTTTGGAAGAACCGTGGGCCTTGATGACCGGCTGCTTGGCCCCCAGGAAGGGTGCGCCGCCGTACTCCTCGCTGTCCATCTGGTGCTTCAGGTCTGCCACGCTGCCCTTGAGCAGCAGGTAGGCCAGCTTGCCGCCGAGGTTTGCGAGGAACATTTGCTTCAGCATGCCCAGCAGCATTTTTGCCACGCCCTCAGTCAGCTTGAGGATGACGTTGCCGGTGAAGCCGTCGCACACCACCACGTCCACTTCGCCATTAGGCACATCGCGGGGTTCAATATTGCCCACAAAGCGGATGCCGGGGGTGGTCTTGAGCAGCTGGTGGGCTTCCTTGAGCATGGGGGTGCCCTTGCTCTCCTCCGCACCGTTGTTGGCGAGCGCCACGCTGGGGCTGCGGCGGCCCTCCACCTTATTCACATAGCAGCTGCCCATCACGGCAAAAGCTGCCAGCATCTCGGGGCGGCACTCCACATTGGCACCGCAGTCCAGCAGCAGATAAGCCTGCTTTTTGGCGGGCACCATGGTAGCCAGAGCCGGGCGCTTGATGCCTTTGAGTGTGCGCACGATGAGGCTTGCGCCCACATGCAGCGCACCGGTGCTGCCGGCGGAGACAAAGGCGTCGCCCTTGCCGTCTTTCAGCATGTTCAGGCCCACCACGATGGAGGAATCCTTCTTCTGGCGGATGGCGCGGGCAGGCTCATCGCACATATCGATGACCTCGGTGCAGTTCACCAGCTCAATGCCATCCAGCGGGATGCTGTTCTCCTGTGCGGTCCTGCGCACCAGCGCTTCGTCGCCCACACCGACGACGGTGATGCCGTACTCTTTCACGGCCTGTGCGACACCCTCCAGTACAGCCAGAGGGGCGTTGTCGCCGCCCATCATATCCACGATAATCTTCATAGCTTTTCTCCCTTCTTAAAGAGAAGTTTCATCCAGCCAGTGCTGGAAGCTGGCAACAGCGCGCTGAGCCTGTGCCATGTAACGCAGGCGCTTGTCCCGCGGGCGGCTCTCCTCCGGCAGCGGAGGAAGGATGCCCATATTCGCGCCCATGGGCTGGAAGTTCTTGTTCTCGGTGGTCAGGTACTGCACCAGCGCACCGCACATAGTATCCACAGGCGGGGCGGGCAGTTCTTTGCCTTCCAGCCGGGCATACAGGCTGCGGGCCGCCAGCAGGCCGCAGGCAGCGCTTTCCATATAGCCCTCAAAGCCGGTGATCTGGCCCGCAAAGAACACATTGGGGTGTTCTTTCAGGCACAGCTGGGCGCTGAGCACCCGGGGCGCATCGAGGAAGGTGTTGCGGTGCATGACACCGTACCGCACAAACTCGGCATTTTCCAGCCCGGGGATCATGCTGAACACCCGCTTCTGTTCGCCCCACTTGAGGTTTGTCTGGAAGCCCACGATGTTATACAGGGTGCGTTCCTTATTTTCGGCCCGCAGCTGTACATTGGCCCACGGACGGTGTCCGGTGTTGGGATTCACAAGGCCCACCGGGCGCAGGGGACCGAAGCGCATGGTGTCGGCACCCCGGGCGGCCATGATCTCGATGGGCATACAGCCCTCATACACGGTGACGGTGTCGGCCTTTTTGCCGTGGGCATCCGGGTCGGGCTGAGCAGACTGCTCGGCCCCGGTGTCAAAGTCGTGCAGAGGGGCACGCTCTGCCGAAGCGAGAGCTGCGTGGAAATTCTCGTACTCTTCCTTGTTGAACGGGCAGTTCAGGTAGTCGGCCTCGCCCCGGTCATAGCGGGAGGCGGCAAACACCTTGTTGTAGTCCAGACTTTCGGCGGTGACGATGGGGGCCACAGCATCGTAGAAGTGCAGCCGCTCGTCACCGGTCAAGGCCCCGATCTCATCGGCCAGTGCGCCATCGGTCAGGGGGCCGGTGGCCACCAGAATGGGGGCAGTCTCGTCAATGTGCTCCACCTGCTCCCGGTGGACGGTGATATTCTCACAGCTTTCCACCATGCGGGTCACTTCGGCGCTGAATGCGTCGCGGTCCACCGCCAGCGCACCGCCAGCGGCCACGCGGGCCATCTCGGCGGCGTTCAGCAGCTGGCTGCCCATCCGCCGCATTTCTTCCTTCAGCAGGCCGGAAGCAGAGTCCAGCCGCTCAGCTTTCAGGCTGTTGGAGCAGATCAGCTCTGCAAAACCTGCGCTTTTGTGTGCGGGCGAAAAATGCACGGGCTTCTGTTCGTACAGGTCTACCTGCACGCCCTTGCCCGCCAGCCAGAGGGCGGCTTCACAGCCCGCAAGACCCGCGCCCAGCACGGTTACTTTATAGTTCATAGTTTTATCCTTTTAGTCCTTTTTCGGCACCGGCATCTCGTAGCCGCAGCCTTCCTTTGCGCAATACAGCTTGGAGCCTTTGCGGAACATGGTGCTGCCGCACTTGGGGCACTTGGTGGGCACCGGCATGTCCCATGTCATAAAGTCGCAGTCCGGGTAGCGCTCGCAGCCATAATAGATGCGGCCCTTGGAGCTTTTGCGCTCCAGCATACGGCCTTTGCCGCACTTGGGGCAGATGCCGCCGGTATCCTTAACCAGCCGCTTTGTGCCCCGGCACTCCGGGAAGCCGCTGCAGGCCAAAAACTTGCCGTACTTGCCCACCTTGATGACCATGGGCCGGCCGCACAGGTCGCATACCTCACTGGAAGGCTCATCCGGCACCTTGACCTTCTTGCCTTCCATGTTCTTTTCGGCCTGCTCGAGGCTTGCCGCAAAGCCCTGGTAGAAGTCATCCACCGTCTTGTGCCAGTCAGCCTTGCCGCTCTCGATCTTATCCAGATTCTTTTCCATCTGGGCGGAGAAGTCCACATCCACGATGTGGGGGAACTGTTCCAGCATCAGGCCATCCACCGCCCGGCCCAGTAGGGTGGGCTTGAGCTTTTTCTGGTCGCGCTCCACATAGCCGCGGTCGATGATGGTGGTGATGATGGGCGCATAGGTGGAGGGACGGCCGATGCCGTTTTCTTCCAGTGCCTTGATGAGGGTCGCTTCGGTGTAGCGGGCGGGCGGCTGGGTGAACTTCTGCTCGCTCTTGAGGTCGCGCAGCTTCAGCACCTGACCCTGCTCCAGCGGAGGCAGGGCGGTCTCCTTCTTTTCCTTTTCGTCGGTGGCTTCCTCGTACAGGACGGTGAAACCGTCAAAGGTAACGGTATAGCCGCTGGCCTTGAAACGGTAGTCCGCCGCGCTGACCGTGACGGACACGGTGTCCTGCTGGCAGTCTGCCATCTGGCTGGCCATGAAGCGGCTCCAGATCATGCGGTAGAGCTTTGCGGTGTCGCCGCTGATGCTCTTGTCCACCTCGTCCGGTGTCAGGGACGGCACCGAGGGACGGATGGCCTCGTGGGCATCCTGTGCGGCAGTGGCGCTCTTGGTCTTCCATGTGCGCTTGTAGGGGCAGATATAGGCTTCACCGTAGGCCCCTGCGATATATTCCTTTGCGGCGGCAACGGCTTCATCCGAGATGCGCAGGCTGTCGGTACGCATGTAGGTGATCAGACCCATGGTGCCGTGGCCTGCAATGTCCACGCCTTCGTACAGGGTCTGGGCAGCGCGCATGGTGCGGGTGGCCGTAAAGCCCAAGCGGCGGGATGCCTCCTGCTGCAGGGTACTGGTGATGAAGGCCGGAGTGGGCTGCTTTGCCCGCTTGCCCTTTTTCAGCTCTGCCACCACGTACTCGGCCCCTTCCAGACCCTTTTCAATGGCGCGGGCCTCGGCTTCGCTTTTGGGCAGCAGCTTTTTGCCGCTGGCATCGGTGGCCAGCCGGGCGGTAAAACTCTTGTGGCCTGCGCCGAGGGTGGCATCCACGTTCCAGTATTCGTCGGGCTTGAAGCTCTCGATCTCCTTTTCGCGGTCATCGATCAGGCGCACGGCCACGCTCTGCACGCGGCCTGCGGAAAGGCCCCGGCGCACCTTGCGCCAGAGGAACGGGCTGAGCTTGTAGCCCACCAGACGGTCCAGCACACGGCGGGCCTGCTGTGCGTTGAACAGATCTTCGTCGATGGCGCGGGGATGGGCCATGCCCTCCTTCACGCCCTTTTTGGTGATCTCGTCAAAGGTCACACGGTTCGGCTCGTGGGGGTCCAGCCCCAGAATGTTTGCCAGATGCCAGCTGATGGCTTCGCCCTCACGGTCCGGGTCGGTTGCCAGCAGCACGCCGTCTGCGTGTTTGGCCTTGCTCTTCAATTCCTTGATGAGCTTTTCCTTGCCTTTGATGCTGATGTACTGTGGGGCATAGCCGTGCTCCACATCGATGCCCAGCTGGGAAGCGGGCAGGTCACGGATATGGCCCATGCTTGCGGTGACCTCGTAATCATCGCCCAGATACTTGCCAATGGTTTTCGCCTTAGCAGGCGACTCCACGATAACCAGTTTCGCCATTCGAGTTTACTCCCATTTCAAATTTTCTTTCTTCTCTATCAGGAACGCACCGTGCAACTGCACAGTACGGGATTCTCTATTTTTATATCATACCACAGCTGTTGTGTGCTGCGCCAGCAGAAATTATACTATTTTATCACATACCGCTTGCCCGGCATGCACAGCACCCGGCCGGAAAGCTCCAGCTTCATCAGGGTGCCCAGCAGCATCGCTGTGGGCAGGCCGCTGCGCACGCAAAGCTCCTCAATGCCAAGGGGCTGCGGCCCGATGCAGGAAAGCACCTTCCGCTCATTCTCGCTCAGAGGCTCCGGCTGCTTTGCCGTCACCGCCGCTGCGCTCTGCCGGCGCAGGCCCAGCGGGCCAAGCAGGTCCGCAGCAGAACACACGGCACGCGCTCTACCGTCCCGCAAAAGGCCGTTTGTGCCTGCGGAATTGGGCGAGTAGATGCTGCCTGGCACCGCGAACACCGGCTTGCCATAGCGTTCGGCGTGAGACACGGTGGACATGGTGCCGCTTTTTTCCTGCGCTTCCACCACCAGCAATGCACAGCTGAGCGCCGCAATGAGCCGGTTGCGCTGCAAAAATCCATTTGGGCCAACGCCCTCACTGCGAGGCGGGTACTCACTGATCACGCAGCCCTTCTGCTCGATCTTGTGCCGCAGCACCACATTGGCCGCAGGATAGGTGCGGTCGATGGGCACGCCCATCACAGCAATGGTAGGGCAGTTGTTTTTGACAGCAGCGCGGTGCCCGGCGCTGTCCAGCCCGTCCGCAAGGCCGCTGACGATCAAAGCGCCGCTTTGGGCCAGTTCCTCACCAATGTCCGCCGCTGCGTTCAGGCCGTATTCGGTAGGCTTGCGGCTGCCCACGATGCCCACCGCGCCCGGCTCATTGAGCCAGAGCGGATCGCCGGTGCAGTAGAGCACCAGCGGCATATCCGGGATGCGGGAAAACGCCAGCGGATAGTCCGGGTCGTCAAACGGCAGGATGCGCACACCCAGATCATCGCACCGCATCACCAGCGGGTGGTACTGTTCCGGGGCCAGCTGCTGCGCCCGCAGAGCTGCTGCCTCTCCCGCTGCAAGACGAAATTCTGCCGTATCGCGAGCCTCCCATGCTTCCTGTGAACCGCCAAAGGCATCCAGCACACGGCCCGCGTGAACGCTGGCTGGGCCAAGCACATGGGCCAGCCACAGCCAGCACAGCAGCGGATCCGGGGCAGGCTCCGGCGGGAAAAGGCTGGTCTGCCCTGCAAGGCCGCTCATAGGCTTTCCTCCCGGAAATGCCACAGCAGGATGCTGCCCGCAATGCCGGCGTTCAGGCTTTCCACCCGGTCGGTCATGGGGATGCGCACCGTGCTGCTGCAGGCAGCAATGGTCTCATCGGTCAGGCCCTGACCCTCGCTGCCGATGACGACGCAGACGCCGCCGGGGCAGCTTGCCTGCGCCGCGCTCAGCGGCTGAGACTTGTACAGCGCGGCAGCAAGGCAGGTGATACCCTTTGCGCGCAGCTGGGTGATGGCATCGGGCATGGCACCAGCTTCGATCACCGGGATGCGCACGGCGGCTCCCATGGAAGCGCGCAGGGTCTTTGGGGCATACACACTGGCACAGCCGTCGCTCAGGATCACACCGTCAAAGCCAAAGGCCGCAGCAGAGCGCAGCAGGGTGCCCACATTGCCGGGGTCCTGCACCCGTTCCAGCGCCAGATACCGCCCGCCGGCCTTCACTTCGTCCAGTGTGTGCACCGGGGTGCGGAACACGCCGAACACCCCCTGATGGGTGCCCACATCGGCCAGCTTATCGGCCACATGGTCTTCCACAAGGTAGTGTTCACCGGGCAGCCCGGCAAGCTCCGGGCACTTTGCCATAGCGCTTTCCGTATAAAATAAGGTCTCCAGCTGCGCACCGCGGGCAAGCTCCGGGCAGAGCTTGCGGCCCTCGGCCAGAAAGCGGCCCTCGCTGCGGCGGAATGCCGCGCTGGAAGAAAGGCGGCAGGCGTATTTGATCTTTGCGTTTTCCCTGCTGGTGATTTTTTCGTCCATCGTGTGTATTCAACCTTTCGCTGTACTGTCGTTCAAAAAGTAGTCTGCCGTCTTGTTCAAAAAATGCAAAAAGGGCAGCGTCTGCCACAAAGCGTTCCTGCGGCAGGGCGCTGCCCTGAAAAACATGTTCCCCTGCCGTAAGAACCCCGGATACAAAACGGACGCCCGCGTATACGCGCGGGCGTCACGATTCAAGTTCCTAATCAGGCGTTCTTGACGGTCTCGACCAGAGCTGCAAAGCTCTTGGGATCGTTAATAGCCATCTCAGACAGCATCTTGCGGTTCAGCTCGATGCCAGCCTTCTTCAGACCAGCCATGAAGGTGGAGTAGTTCATGCCCAGAGGACGAACTGCGTTGTTGATGCGGCAGATCCACAGGTTGCGGAACTGACGCTTCTTCATGCGGCGGCCAGCCAGAGCGTAGTTGCCGCTCTTCATGACCTGCTGCTTGGCCATCTTAAAGTGCTTGCTCTTGCAGCCGTAGAAGCCCTTGGCCAGCTTCAGCATCTTCTTACGACGTTTGTGAGTCATGGTTGCGCCCTTGATACGTGCCATTTTTTATATCTCCTTTAGTTGTCTCAATAGAATGTGTTTGCCTGCGGCTCGCTCTTAGGCGTAGGGCAGCATGCTCTTGATGGTAGCTGCGTTGGTCTTATCAACGTAGTTGGGCTGACGGTAGCCACGGGTCAGCTTGGTGGTCTTCTTGGTCAGGATGTGGCTGCGGAATGCGTGGCCGCGCTTGATCTTGCCGTTCTTGGTCAGCTTAAAGCGCTTCTTAGCGCCGGAGTGCGTCTTCAGTTTCATCTTAGCCATTTTAGTTTCCTCCTAAAATTAGTCCTTATTGGGTTTCGGGATCAGCAGAATGGACATCGTGCGGCCCTCGAGCACCGGCGGCTTATCGGTGGATGCCTGAGGCAGAGCCTCGGCAAAACGTTTCAGCACGTCTGCGCCCAGAGCACTGTGCGCCATTTCACGGCCGCGGAAGCGGATCGAAACCTTAACCTTGTGGCCAGCTGCCAGGAATTTGGCAGTCTGGTTCAGCTTGGTATTGAAGTCGTTGGTGTCAATGTTGAGCGAAAGGCGGGTCTCTTTAACTTCGACCACCTTCTGGTTCTTCTTGGCTTCCTTCTCCTTCTTCTGCTGTTCAAAACGGTACTTGCCGTAATCCAGCACCTTGCACACAGGCGGAACAGCCTGCGGTGCGATCTTGACCAGATCCAGACCAGCATCTTCAGCAGCGCGCATGGCCACCTGAATGGACACAACGCCCTTCTGCTCGCCGTCTGCACCGATCAGACGAACCTCACGGTCACGGATCTGACCGTTGATCTCCAGTTCCTTCGACTTTCCAGCGGTAGCGATAATGAATGCACCTCCAAACAAAATCCATTTTGTTGCAATATTTGGCATAGAAAACGCGGCCGCCCATTTTCAGGACAGCCGCGCAAAAATTCACTCAAAGCCGCAGTCCACTCATAATGAACTGCCTTCAGGTATAGCCCGGGGGATCTTTCCCTCGCAAGGCGAGCGCGGCACAGGCCGTAGCTGCTTTCTTTACCCGGTTATTTTACCACAGGCAGAAAGCGCTGTCAAGCACTTTTTATGCGTTTTGCGGGAAAAATATGAGTCAACTCCTTCAGTCGCACTTCGTGCGCCAGCTCCCTCAAGGAGGGAGCCTTTGGCAATACGGTCAGCTTTTCGGCTGCGCCAGAGCCTCCCTCAATGAGAAAGACTTCCCCCGGCCGGGGGAAGATGTCACGCAAGTGACAAAAAGGGGAGCAGTGGCATCGCGCGGCGATGACGGAAGGAGTTTACACCTCGATCAGCCTCCCCAGCTCCAGCGAGTAGATGCCCTTATACGTTACCTTCTTCGGCGCAAAGCGCTTATCGATGGCAAGGGCATAGAGGTTCAGCTGCGGGCGGTAGGCGCTCTGGAAGTCCGCTTCGGTCTTGCGGCGGTCGGTCTTGTAATCCAGCAGTTCCAGATGATCCGGGAACACCAGCACAAGGTCTGCAATGCCCTGCACCAGCACCTGCTCATCCTGCACGGCGGCGGCTTCCTGCGCGGAAGCTCCCTGTGCCGTCAGCACGGCCGACGCGGGCAGCGCCGTGATGAAGGCCAGCTCCCGCAGCACCTTTTCGGCTGCGCAGATCTTTGCAAAGGCTTCGCTCTCGGCAAAGCGGCGGATGCGGCCTGCATTGAGTTTTTCCGCAATTTCCGGGGCCACCAGCCGGGTGTCCACCTGCCGCTGGCGCTCTGCAAGGATGGCTTCCTCCAGCGTGCCCGCCGCTTTGGCAGCAGCAAGGGAGGCAAAGTCCGTATGTTCCAGAAAAGCGTGCAGAGCCGTGCCCATCTCGGCGGCGGTCAGTCCGTCCTTGGAGAGAAAGGCAGGGCGTTCCAGCGTGGTCTGCTCGGCCTTGTGCACGATGCTGGTCACGCTGACCTTGGCGGGCACCGCAGCCAGTTTTGCTGCCGGATACCGCCATGCAAAGCCCTCCTGCAGCTGAGCCACCAATGCCGGGTCTGCCGGGACAGGCTCTGCCGCTTCCGGTTCCTGTTCCGGTGTTTCCGGCTCCGGCTGAGCTTCCTGCACCGTGACCATGATCTCGCTTTCCGTAAACACAAAGGGCAGTTCCAGATCTCCTGCCAGCCGCCGCAGCGGCCCGCCGAAGGGATGCACCAGCAGCGCTGCACGCAGCCAGTCGGCAAAGCTGCCCGCCTGCTGGTTCAGCGTTTCTCCCGCGCCCGCAGCAAGGAATGCTGCCGCCTTGGCAAAGGGATTGCCGGTCTTGGTCATGCCCAGCGGCACCGTGAGGATCAGCTTATCCTGTGCACGGGTGAGCGCCACATATAAAAGGCGCATCTGCTCGCTGCGCGTTTCCTGCGCATGGACGCTGGCAAGAGCTGCGTAGGCTGCAGTCTTGTACATGCTCTCGCCCTGTTCCGGGCGCAGGCGCAGGCCCGCGCCGTATTCCCGGTGCAGCAGCACCGGCTGGTAAGTGTCGCTCAGGTTAAAGTGCCGGGCCGTGTCGCCCACGAACACCACCGGGAACTGCAGGCCTTTAGAGCGGTGGATGGTCATAATGGTCACACAGCCAGGCCGCGCACCGCCGGGCACAGTGTCCTGCCCGGTAGAACCGGCCTGCGCCGCCGCGTCGATGGCACGCACCAGCGCCGAGATGCCGTTTGCACCGGTCTGTGCGCAGAAAGCCGCAAAGCGCCGGGCATCTTCCCGGCGGTGCGCACCGTTTTCCAGTACGCCCAGCGCAGCAAGATAGCCGGTGGAGACAAAGATTTCTTCCAGCAGCTGTTCTGCCGGGGCACTGCGGGCCATGCGCCGCAGTGCGGTGAGTCGGTCATAAAAGTCTTTCACCTTTTGGGTGAACGGCGTTTCATCACCATTCTGCACCACCTGCAGCACTGCGCCGTACAGACTCATGCGGGAAGCCCTTTTGCCCGTTTCCTTCGCGCCCTGTTCCTCCTGCGCCTTTTTCTGCATTGCGGCGCTCTGGGCACGCAGGCGTACAAGGTCGTCGTCCGTAAAGCCGAACATCGGCCCCAGCATGGCGGCGGCAAGGTAGATATCCTGCGCCGGGTTGTCGATGACCTTCAAAAGCGAGATCAGCGGCCGGATGTGCGCTGCTTCCATCAGGTTTTCGCGCGCATCCGCATACACCGGGATGCCCCGGGCCGTGAGCGCTTCCTCATAAGCGAGGAAGTCGCCGCGCGCCGCCAGCAGGATGCAGCAATCCTCGTACTGCACCGGGCGGGTGGAGCTGCCGTCCCGCACTGGTTCGCCGTTTTTCACCAGTTCTTCAACGCGCTGGGCGATCCACGCCGCGTCGGTCTCAGCGGTGTCGTCGGGCAGGAAGTGCGCTTCCACGCTGCCGGCGTATTCGCCGGGTGCACCGCACACCAGCCGCTGGCCGTCGCCGTAAGCCGTATCGCCCAGCTGGGGGGTCATGAGCTGTTCAAAGATAAAGTTGATGCCTGCCACCACCTGCGGGGCGGAGCGGAAGTTCGCATCCAGCGCCAGCAGAGCGTTTCCGCCTGCCGTACCCCCCTCCGGGCGGGGGCGGGCAGTGCCGCTGGGCAACGGTGCCCATGCGTTCAGCTTAGCCCGGAAGATGCTTGGGTCGGCCTGACGGAAGCGGTAGATGCTCTGCTTCAGGTCGCCCACAAGGAACAGGTCATCCCCCGCCGGGGAAGCAAGACAGCGGTAAATGGCATCCTGCAAAGCGTTGGTGTCCTGATATTCGTCCACCATCACGGCGGCATAGCTCTGCCGGATGCTCTGGCACAGCGGGGTGCACACGCCATCCGGTGTGCGCAGCAGCCGCAGGGCCTGATGCTCAAAATCGCTGAATTCCAGCAGCTTGCGTTCCTTTTTCTTTGCCGAGAAGCGGGCATCAAAATCCCGCACGGCGGCAAACAGCGCCCGCAGCCGGGGCAGGGCCGCTCTGCGGTCGGCTTCGGCTTCCTCCTCGCTGCAGGAGACAAGCTCCGTAATGTGCTCAAACAGCTTGGCAGCTTCGTCTGCGCGGGTTCTGACCGCCGCCTTATGATCGCCGGTCAGCCGTTTTTTCATGCCCTTGAAGCCGGGTATCTCCTCCATGCCCAGCACATAGGGTGTCAGCTTATCGTACAGCGGTGTCCACTGCCCTGCCGCAGCCAGCCGTTCCACCTCGCCCAGCAGGGCGGCGGCGCTTTCCAGCCGGGAGAGCGGCTCTGCAAATTTATCGTTGACACCGGCTACGGCCTTTGCCTTGGAAGCAGCGGTCTTGCCTTTTTCCTCGGCCTGTGCCTGTGCAAGGACAAAATCTTCCTTACAGTCTGCCAGCGCTGCCGTCAGCAGTTCCCGCGCGGCCTTTGCGCAGCGGGCCGCTTCCGCCAGCAGCAGGTCATGCCAGCAGGTAAAAGCAAAGCCGTTTTCCCGCTGCCATGGTGTCAGATATTCGTCCAGCCTGCGGTCGTAGTCCGGCAGAGCGCGCAGAAAATCGTACACATGCAGGATGGTATTGCCTGCGGCCTGATCGGTGCGGCCCTTTCCGTAAAGGTCTGCAAAGGCACAGAAGTCCGGGTCGCGGTAGGCATTTTCCAGCGTTTCGGCCAGCGCCGAAGCCCGCAGCACCTCCACGCTGCCGGGGTCTGCCGGGGCAAAGTCCGGCGGGATGTCCAGTGCCTGAAAGTGCTTGTGCAGCAGGTCCAGACAGAACGCGTCAATGGTGCAGATGGGTGCTCGCTGCAAAAGCATCCGCTGGCGGCGCAGGCTCGTGTTGTGGGGCTGCTGCTGGCTGAGCCGCAGCAGTGCCTGCCCGATGCGTGCCCGCAGCTCTGCCGCCGCCGCATTGGTAAAGGTGACGATGAGCAGTTTGTCCGCATCCACCGGGTGGTCCGGATCGGTGATGAGCCGCACCGCGCGTTCGGTCAGCACGGCCGTTTTGCCGCTGCCCGCCGCTGCGCTCACCAGCAGCGCACCACCCCGGTCCTCAATAGCAGCGCGCTGGGCCGGAGTCCATTTGGGCTCACTCATGCCTGCTCACCTTCCTTTCCGTCGTCGGCTTCTTCCGGCTCAAAGGGCTTGGCCGGGGCTTCCAGTGCCCGTTCGCCGATGCCGGTCTCGTGGCAGCAGATAAAGCTGTAGTCGCACCAGACGCAGGGGTTCCTGCCCGCCCCGGCCACCAGCGGTTCCGCAGCGATCTGCCCATCGTAAAGCTGCTGGCCCATCTGGGTGACAAGATCATCCAGATGCAGCTGGATGCGGTTGAGCTTTGCAATATCGGCACGCTTATCCTTCTGGCTGGGGCTGGGTACACCGTTGCGGTAGCCAAAGGGCAGGTAGCGGCCCGTCTCATCCGCATCCATGGCATCGAACACCTTCTGCTCGTCCCTCACAAGGCCGTCCAGCTCGTACTGCACGTCCTGCTGTGCCTGCTGGCGGTTGGTGGTCTTGGGGGCCGGGTCTGCCAGCAGATACAGCACGCCTGCCGGTTCCGCACCGGTAAAGCGGCCGCTCTTATCCCGCGTCAGGCTGAACAGATACAGCAGCATCTGGCAGTCCAGCCCGCAGTATACCTCTTTCAGGTTCAGTTTTTTGGTGCCGGTCTTATAGTCCACCACCCGCACCCAGCGGGTGCCGTTTTCCTCCACCCACTCATCGGCGCGGTCCACCGTGCCCACCAGCTGCACGGTGCGCCCGTCCGAGAGATGATACACCTGCCCGGGCACAGCGTCCTCCCCGGAGCCGATGCGCAGCTCACAGGCTGCCGGGTGGAAGCAGGACTGCTTCTGTTCGTCCCGCAGGTAGCACAAAAGGCTTGTCATGCTTTTTTTGAGCCGCGAGAGCAGATAGGCGAACCGGGCTGTATCCTCCGGCAGATAACGCTTTGCATATTTGTCCACCAGCAGGCTGGCAAGCTCTGCCATGGCATCATCGTCCAGCTCCAGAAATGGGGCCAGCCCGGCGCAGGGATTATCCGCATCCGGGTGCGGGTCCAGCGCCATCTGCAGCACCCAGTGCATCAGGGTGCCGCTCTGGTCGGCAGAAAGCTCGGCCCGTCTGCGGGGCTTCAGGCCCAGCACATACTGCAAGAAATAGCCGTACCGGCAGGTATAGTATTTTTCCAGCTGGCTGGGCGAGATGCGCAGCCGCTGCCCCAGCAGGCCGCTCAGCGCGGACAGGTCGTTCACCTGCCGGGGCGGGTCCTCCTCCATGCGGCGCAGCAGAGCAAGGCCCCGGGGCGCATCCGTCTGCGGCAGACGCAGCGCCTCAGTCAGACTGGCGCGTTCCGTGTCGGTCAGCGGCCAGCCGCCCAGCGTATCCAGTGCATCGGCGGGGGTGGCTGCAAGGTCGGGAAGCTCCAGCTCCGGTGCCGCCGGGTGCAGGGCCTCCACGATGGGTTCCAGCGCTGCGCACAGGGTCTTGCCCTGCCCCTTGGGCCAGCTGAGCCACAACCCCTTTGCCGGTGCGGTGAGGGCTTTGTAAACGCACACCTGCTCGCGCACCACGCGGTTCTCAAAGCAGTCCGGCAGATCGATCTGCTTTGCCATCAGGACATCGCGGTCGGCGTGGGTCAGAAGGCCCGTCTCGGACGGTGCACAGGGAAATTCGCCCTCCGCAAGGCCCAGCACGAACACATAGTCCGGCGCGTCCAGACGCATTTTGCCCGCGCTTGCCAGCACCACGGCATCCAGCGTCTGCGGGATGTGCCCAAGGTCCGAAGAGCGCAGCAGCAGGCTGAACAGGTCCTCATATTCTGCAAAGGTCACACCCTGCCCGCCCAACAGGTGGGCCATCTCGTTGAGCAGCTGCATCACCACGTTCCACTCGCGGGCCGCTTCCTCTGCCGCCGGGATGCCCCGGGCAGTGCGGACGGCTTCCACCAGCGCTGCCTGCTGCTCTTCTGCACCCAGCTTTTTCAGGCAGAAATACAGTTCCCGGCTGATCTGTTCGGCGCTGCCGCCCCGCACCTTGCTGCGCAGTTCGTCCACGGCTGTTACCAGCAGCTGGCGGGCAGTCTCGGCATCCTCCAGCGTTTTTGCATCCTCATCGGACAGTTCATTTTCGCCGAAGCCCTTGGGGCTTTTCTCAAATTTTGTGCGCCATGCCGCCGCATTGGGTGACCAGGTATAGGCATAGTTTTCCAGCGCGCAGACCTGCGGCTCGGTCAGAGCGCACAGGCCGGTCTTGGCAAGAATGGTCAGGTTTTCGGTCATATCCGCACCGCGCAGCAGTGCCAGCAGTGCACGCACCGCCGTAGCCGGGGCGCTGAACTCCGGGGTGGTGGGTTCATCGCAGTAAAGCGGGATATCTGCCATGCGGAACTCGTACCGGATGGCCGCACGGTAATCCGGGATATTGCGGCAGACCACGGCCATTTTGCCGCAGCGCACGCCCTGCCGCATCAGGCGGCGGATGGCCGCAGCGGTGCAGCGGGCTTCCTCTTCCCGGCTGGCAGCGGCAAACAGCCGCACCTCCGGCGCAGCGGGCGGCACCTCACAGGTGCCAGTCTCTAAAAGCTCTGTCACAGCCGCAAGGCCGGGCGCATCCTTATGGCGCAGGTCGCGGCGCAGCAGCTCCGGCACTGCCGCATCAGCACCGTTTTTGCGGGCCAGCTGCCGCAGCTGTGCGGCCACCTGCTTTGCGCCGGAAAAAAGCCCCATATCCCCCGGCACCATGGGCGCACCGTCGTCGCACAGGGCCACCGTGACGGTGGGCAGCGCCGCCAGCATCGCGCCCATCAGCCGCTTTTTGGGTGCGTTGAAGGTATCGAACTCGTCAATGAACACTTCCCGCTCCCGCAGAAAGTCCGGCAGTTCGCCCCGGGCAAGAGCGGCTTCCAGCCGGTCAGCCGCCAGCTCCAGCCGGTCGGCGGGGTCCATGCCGGTGCCCGCCAGCAGCGTTTCGTACCCCTGAAAAATCAGTGCCAGCTCGCTCAGCTTGCCGCTTTCCGGCCCGCAGTCCGGCGCAAGCTCTGCCAGCTGTGCGCCGGAAAGGCCGGCACTTTTCAGCTCGTCGATGGTCTGGGCCGCCATCTGGCAGAAGGCCGCACTGCGGCGGTGGCGGTAGTAGTAATGCACATGATCCTGCAGCTCTTCCAGCGCGCGGCGCACCAGCACGGCGCGGCCCGCGTCCGAAAGGGTCTGCACCGCCGCGCCGCCCTCGGCAGAGAGGATGCGCTCGGCCAGACTGGTAAAGGAAAAGCTTTCCACCATGCCGGAAAGAGCATCGCCCAGTTCCCGGTAGATGCGGCCCTCCGTGCTGGAAGTGAACTGTTCCGGCACCAGAAGGATGCTGCGCCGGCCTGCCTCGGCCCGGGCACGGATGCGGGAATAGAGCAGGGTGGTCTTGCCGCTGCCGGAGCCGCCTAAAACCAGTTTGAGCATGGGGCACTTCCTCCTAAAAAATCGATCTGTGTTTATTGTAACACGAAAATCCTCTCAAAAAAAGTGTGATTCTCTACCTTTTAGCCTGCAGCTGTGGTACACTTGGACCGACAAACTTTTCCACATAAGAGAGGAAGCCTGTATGAAAATTTTAGCTGTTGACTACGGCGACAGCCGCACCGGCCTTGCCACCTGTGACCGCACCGAGTTCCTTACAACGGCCATCACCCCGCAGATCACCCTGAAAGCCCGCAACAAGGTGGCGGCACGGGTGTGCGAAGTGGCCAAGGAGATCGGAGCCGAGCTGATCGTGATCGGCCTGCCGCTGAACATGGATGGTACCGAGGGCGAACGCGCCATCAAGAGCCGCAAGCTGGCAAAGACGGTCGAAATCTGGAGCGGCCTGCCGGTACGCATGTGGGACGAGCGCCAGACCACCTGCGCCGCCGCCGACATTCTGGATGAGAGCGGCACCTTTGGCACAAAGCGCAAGGAGATCCTGGATTCGGTCAGCGCCACCGTCATTCTGGACGATTATCTTGCATGGCGGAAGGAGCACCCGGGAGAGATATAAGAAAAAGGACACCTGACGGTGTCCTTTTTCTTATTCGTACTGCGTAATGCTCACGCTGTTGATGATGATGTCCTCACAGGGCTTCTGGTTTTCGTCCACGGCAGTCTGGCCGATGGCATCCACCACGTCCATGCCCTCGTACACCTGCCCCAGCACGGTATCGGTGTAGTCAAGATAAGGCGCGCCGCCGGCGGTCTGATAGACCGAAACCACCTCCGCGCGGTAGCCCGCGCTGTTCATCTGGTCCACCAGCTCCTGCGTCACAGACTGCTCTCCCGGCAGGGTCTGCATCACGTAAAAAACGCTGGCGCACTCGCCGGAAGCATCGGTGCCCATACACAGGGCACCGGAATAATGGTGCAGGCTGTCGGTGGTCTCAGCCGGGTAGCGGCTGCCGTTCCAGATGGTACTGCCCCTGCCGTCGGCCCCCTGTCCGGCCTCCACCACAAAGCCGCTCTCCACACGGGAGACTGTCAGACCGTTGTAGTAGCCTGCCTGCACAAGGCCTGCAAAGTTATCATAGGCCTGCGGGGCCTTATCCGGGAAAAGCACCGCCTTGAACACGCCTGCCGAGGTATCGAACACCGCAATGGTGTCCCCCGCCGCAGGGTGGGCAAACTGCAGCTCTGCCGATTCCACTGCCGGGCGGTCGATCTTCTGGACTGTACTGCCGCCGCCGCCTTTGCCAAAGTGCAGAAAGCTCCCGGCACTGCAGCCCGTCAGCGCCAGCGCCGCTGCCAGCACAAACGCCGCCCATCTTTTTTTATGCATCATTTCCGCCCACGCTCCATACTCTATAGTAACCTGCACGGCACACCGTGCACAGAAGATTCAGAGGATAGTATATCATATTCTGCCGCAGAGTGCGAGAGCAAATGCGTGAAAATTTGCTGCACAATTTCTGTGCGAAAAAGCATCTTGACGAGCAGGCAAAAAAACGCTACACTATATGCAGGCCAAGCGGGCGGCGCACAAACAGCCCGTTTTATGACACGATACAGGAGACAATATCTATGTCTGACGAAATCAAGAACCCTAATACCGAAGAAGATCAGCCCGACCTGATGACCCTGGAGGATGAGGACGGCAACGAGATCACATTTGAGGTGATCGATGCGCTGGACCACAAGGGTGTGCATTATCTGGCTGCTGTGGAATACGCCGAGACCGAAGAGGAAGCTGAGAATGCTCAGCTGGTCATTCTGAGCGTTGGCGAGGATGACGAAGGCGAATATCTGGATGTCGTGGACGACGACGAACTGCTGCTGGAGCTGGGCAAGCTGTTTGAAGAGCGCCTGAGCGACGAGTACGACATCGAAGAATAATTCCAGACAAATTACCCGGCAAAACTTCCTGCCCGGCTCGATTTGTTGCGGTTTATATGATCCTACTAATCATTCAACGGGAGCTTGGAGTTCCCCGGTGGATTGCAGACCTCCCCGTCATGGGTCGACCATGAAGGCTCGATGAGGAAGCGCGAACCCGGAGACAGGGCACCCACCTGTCCGTAAGGGTAGGTTTGATTGACCGCAGACGACCGGGCGGGATCTTTTTATAGCAATCCATCCACCTCTGTCCTCTGCACTTTCTGCAGAGATGCAGTGTGTGGATTTTTTATTATCTTGAAAGGATGTGCATTGCGGCATGAAGTCAGAACATCTGGTGGGCACCTCCATCCCCCGCTTTACCTTTGATACCCCCACCACACCGGGCAATGATTTTTACAAGCTGTGCGAAGGGGAGCACCCTCTTGTCATGATCTTCCTGCCTGCCTTTGACCACCCTGTCACGCGGGAATATCTGACCCGCTACCTGCAGACCCTGCCCAGACTGCGCGGCGTGCGGCTGGCCTGCGTGGTGCGTTCCTCGCCCCGCATGGTGGCAAAGGCCACACAGGGGGCCGAGTTTCCCTTCACCCTCATCTGCGACGCGCCGGGGGTGCTGTACGGCTACCTTGGCGTAGAACAGGCCCGCGGCATCCTGAGCTGGAGCTTTGCGGCCCAGCGCATCTACAAAGCGGCCAAAGAGCAGGGCTACCGCTACAACAGCAATGCTCCGCAGCAGCTGCCGCTGACGCTGGTAGTGGGCCACATGGGTAAGATCCTGTTTACCCACTCCGGCCGCAGCCAGACCGACCTACCGGAGGACTGCGCCGCCATCCGCGAGATCACCCGCGAGGTGGTGCGCACCATGGCCGAGGACCAGCGGCGTGCACACCCCCACTGCTCCGACGAAACGCTCACCCTGCCGGATCTGGTAGGCTGGGATGATCTTGACGGAAGCAGTAATTGAGTCAACAAACAAAAGCACCTGTCATTGACCCTCTCAGGCGCTGACGCGCCAGCTCTCCCGAAGGGAGAGCTTTTTTACTTCTGGAGGACAGGCACAATAAAGCTCCCCCTTTCGGGGGAGCTGGCAATGCCGCAGGCATTGACTGAGAGGGTCATTCATCCGTTTCATCCGAAAACAGCCCCGGGATGCCGCACAGGGCTGCGATGCCCACCAGTGTGAACACGATGCGGGACCAGATGGATGCGCTGCCGCCCAGCAGCCAGCCCACAAAATCGAACTGGAACAGCCCCACAAGGCCCCAGTTGATGCCGCCCACGATCATTAAGATCAGACAGATTTTATAAAAGGTCTGCACAAAAAAGACCTCCTTCCTTTGCGGGCAGTATGCCCCGTGGGAAGGAGGTCTATGCATTTTTATCGGCTCACCCGTGCGCCGCCGCGGTCAGGCTGCGCCACGTACACCTGCTTCCAGCGCCGCTTTGCGGCCTGTGCAGCAGCCCGTGCGGCCCCTTCGTCCCGGAATATGCCGAACACCGCCGCACCGCTGCCGGTCATCAGGGCGGTGACAGCGCCATGCTCCCGCAGCAGGGCCTTGATGGCCCCGGTATCCTTTGCTCCGCTGCACTCTTCCAGCGCATTGCCGGCGGCGGCACAAAGGGCATCCAGATCTCCGGCACGGATAGCGGCTTCCTGCGCTCCGCAGTCCGGGTGGATGCTGCTACCCACCCGGTCATAGGCCGCAAAGGCCTCCGGGGTGGAAACGCCGTAGTCCGGCATCACCACCGTGAACCAGCACTCCGGCACCGGCGGCAGAGCCTTGAGAAAATCGCCCACACCCTGCACCCGGCAGGTGCCGCCCATCAGGGCAAAGGGCACATCCGCACCGATCTTTGCGCCCAGCGCGCACAGCTCACTCATGGAAAGGTGCGCACCGTACAGCTCGTTCATGCCCACCAGAACAGCGGCAGCATCGGCACTGCCGCCCGCCATGCCCGCCCGCACCGGGGTATTTTTATAGATGGTGATGTCCACGCCCGCCAGAAGGCCGGTGTAGTCAAAAAAGGCCAGCGCTGCCTTGATGGCAGTGTTTTTGTTATTGGGGGCCACCAGACTGCCCGGCAGACGCAGGTTCAGGTAGGGGCTGCGGCGCAGCACCACCCGCTCGTACAGGGTAATGGCCTGCATAGTCATGTCCAGATCATGGTAGCCGCCCGGCAGAAGGCCCACCACGTCCAGCGCCAGATTGAGCTTTGCGGGGGCCAGAACGGTCACGCAGTTCAGCCTTGCCATTTGTTCCTCCTCAGATGCCATGATAGATGCTGTTTTCCTGCAGGAATTCCCGGATGCGCCGGAGCGCTTCCTTCAGATGCTCCACGCTGTAGGCGTAGGAAATGCGGGCGTAGCCTTCGCCGGAAGCGCCAAAGGCATCGCCGGGGATGATGGCCACATGCTTCTGTTCCAGCAGCTTCGTGCAGAAATCCTGACTGCTCATGCCCGTGCTCTTGATGCAGGGGAAGGCGTAGAACGCACCGCGCGGCTCAAAGCAGGTCAGGCCCATATCGTTAAAGGACTTCACCACAAGGCGGCGGCGCATATTGTACTCGTCGCGCATGCGGTCGATCTCGCCGTCGCACTCCTTCAGGGCAGTGATGGCGGCGTACTGGCTGGTTGTGGGGGCACTCATGATAGCACTCTGGTGGATCTTGGTCATGATCCGGATGATGGGTGCCGGGCCGCAGGCATAGCCCAGACGCCAACCGGTCATGGCGTAAGTCTTGGAGAAGCCGTTCACCACGATGGTGCGCTCGGCCATGCCGGGCAGGGTGGCAATGGAAACATGAGGCCGCAGGCCATAGTTCAGCTCTGCATAAATTTCATCGGAGAGCACCATCACGTTGGTACCGCGCAGCACCTCTGCAACGGCTTCCAGATCCTCGCGCTCCATCACCGCACCGGTGGGGTTGTTGGGAAACGGCATGATGAGCAGCTTTGTCTTGGGGGTGATGGCTGCTTTCAGCGCGTCGGCACGCAGGCGGAACTCGTCCTCCTGACGGCAGGCCACATGCACCGGCACACCGCCGGACAGGGTGGTGATGGGCTCGTAGCACACAAAGCAGGGCTCCGGGATGATGACCTCGTCCCCGGGCTGCACCAGCGTGCGGATGCACATATCAATGGCTTCGCTGCCGCCCACCGTGATGAGCACCTCGTGCAGCGGGTCGTAGTGCAGGCCCATGCGGCGCTCCAGATACTTTGCCACCTCGGCGCGCAGCTCCTTCAGGCCTGCGTTGGAGGTGTAGCGGGTGCGGCCATGCTCCAGACTCTCGATGCCGGCTTCGCGCACGGCCCATGGCGTTTTGAAGTCCGGCTCGCCCACGCCCAGACTGATGCACTCGGGCATTTCGGCAGCCAGATCGAAAAATTTGCGGATGCCGGAGGGGCGCATGGCCTCAGCGGCAGGCGCGATCAGTTTATCGTAGTCCATCACAGCACCGTGCACTCTCTTTCATCGATTTCTTCGTCCTGATACAGGCGGCCCTCCTTTTTATAGGTGCGCAGCACAAAATGGGTGGCGGTGGACAGCACATCGTCCAGCGGAGAAAGGCGCTTTGCCACGAACAGGGCGATCTCCTGGAAGGTCTGGCCCTTGATGACCAGCTGCAGGTCGTAGCCGCCGCTCATCAGCAGCACGCTCTCCACTTCGTCAAAGGAGGCAATGGTGGCTGCGATCTCGTCAAAGCCGCGGCTCTTCTTGGGGCTGACATTCAGCTCGATGACGGCCTCCACACGGTTGACCCCGGCCTTTTCCCAGTCCACAAGGGTCTTGTAGCCCTTGATGATGCCCTGTGCCCGGGCCAGATCGATCATGGCCGCCACCTCGGCGGGGGATTTATTCAGCATCGTGGCGATATCCTCAATGGGCAGCCGCGCATTGTCTTCCAGGATCTTCAAAAGCTGTTCCATAGTATTTTGCTCCTTCTCAGCCCGTAATCGGGAAATAAATTATCTATAAGTATAGCACAAGCTGTAAAAGATTGCACCCAATTTTTGGGATAGAATGTCTTTTTCCCCTCGTGTCTGTTCTTTTTTACAAAAAGTGTGTTCAAATTTTGCCAAATCTGCTATACTGGAAGAGTAAGAGTGTGCCGGAACGCTTGCGGCACCGTTCATCAAAAGGAAAACGAGGGTGGAAACGATGAAAGCATTCATTACCGTCATTGGTCACGATACCGTGGGCGTTGTTGCCAAGGTCGCTGGTCTGTGCACCGAACTGAACATCAATATCGAGGACGTGACCCAGAGCATCCTGCAGGGCATGTTCGCCATGATCATGCTGGTGGATATCAGCAATTGCAATGTGAGCCACGAAGAGCTGCACAAGCGCACCGACGCGCTGGCTGCCGAGATGGGCATGCAGATCAATGTTACCCGTCAGGAAGTTTTTGATGCCATGCACACCATCTGATGGAGGGAGTACACAGCTATGAGTATGTTTAATACCGGTGACATCCTCGAGACCATCGAGATGTTCACTCAGGACAATCTGGACGTGCGCACCGTCACCATGGGCATCAGCCTGCTGGACTGCATCGACCCGGACCCGAAGAAGGCGTGCGAGAACATCTATAACAAGATCACCACCAAGGCCGCAAACCTTGTGCCCACGGTGGAGCATATCAGTGCCGAGTACGGTATTCCCATCATCAACAAGCGCATCAGTGTCACACCCATCGCCATGCTGCTGGGTGCCTGCCCGGATGCCGACCCTGTGGAGTTTGCAAAAACTCTGGATGCCGCCGGTAAAAAGGTGGGTGTAAACTTTGTGGGCGGCTACAGTGCTCTGGTGCACAAGGGCTTTTCTGCCGGTGACCGCCGCCTGATCGAGTCCATTCCCCGCGCACTGGCCGAGACCGACATCGTGTGCAGCTCGGTGAACATCGGTGCCACCAAGGCAGGACTGAACATGGACGCCGTCAAGCTCATGGGCGAGGCCGTCAAGAAGGCTTCCGAGCTGACGGCTGATCGTCAGTGCATCGGTGCCGCAAAGCTGGTGGTGTTCTGCAACGCACCGGAGGACAACCCCTTCATGGCCGGTGCATTCCACGGCCCCGGCGAGCCGGATTGTGAGATCCATGTGGGCGTTTCCGGCCCCGGCGCTGTGCGCGCTGCACTGGCCCGCCTGCCCAAGGATGCCCCCATCGACGAGGTGGCAGAGCTGGTCAAGCGCACCGCCTTCAAGATCACCCGCGTGGGCCAGCTGGTGGCCAATCTGGCTTCTCAGGCACTGGGTGTGCCCGCCGGTATCATCGACCTGTCGCTGGCACCTACCCCCGCCATCGGCGACAGTGTGGCCAACATTCTGGAAGAGATGGGCCTTGAGACCTGCGGCTGCTGCGGCACCACCGCCTGTCTCGCCCTGCTGAACGATGCCGTGAAGAAGGGCGGCGTGATGGCCTCCAACCATGTAGGCGGTCTGTCCGGTGCCTTCATCCCGGTCAGCGAGGATGCCGGCATGATCCACGCCGCCGAGACCGGATGCCTGACCATTGAAAAGCTGGAAGCCATGACCGCCGTCTGCTCGGTGGGCATCGATATGGTCATCATCCCGGGCGACACCACCCCGGCTGTCATCAGCGCCCTGATCGCTGACGAAGCCGCCATCGGCATGGTGAACAGCAAGACCACCGCCGTGCGCGTCATTCCCGCCATTGGCCGCAAGGCCGGCGAGGTGCTGGACTTTGGCGGTCTGCTGGGCTATGGCCCCATCATGGCCGTGAACCAGCACGACCCGTCCGTGTTCATCAACCGCGGCGGCCGCCTGCCTGCCCCCATGCAGTCGCTGAAGAACTAAAGGACCCTCTCAGTCATCTCGCATACGCTCGATGCCAGCTCCCCCGAAAGGGGGAGCTTTTTTCAAACCGAAAGCAGGTGTTTCCTATGAAACCGAACATCGTTCCCAAAAATGGCGATATGCTGCCTCGTGCACGCGAGCTGCGCCGCGAAATGACGCCGCAGGAAAGAAAACTATGGTATCAGTTTTTGCGCCGCTACCCGGTAAAAATTTATAAGCAGCGCATCATTGAATCTTTTATTGCTGATTTTTACTGTTCTCGCGCACAACTGGTCATCGAATTGGATGGAGCACAACACACCACCGAACAAGGGCTTCTGTATGACCGTGAACGGAGCAGCATCTTTTCGCAGTACGGCTTGGATGTTCTTCGTTTTTCTAATTATGAAGTGGATCTTCAGTTTGAAGCAGTCTGTGAAAAAATCCATCAGACGATTCAATCTCGCCTTTGAAGCTGCACTTTCCCGGTATATGCACAAAAGCTCCCCCCTCGGGGGAGCTGGCATTGCGCAGCAATGCCTGAGAGGGTTCGTTCTTTCCTGAATAAATTCTTTTCAACAGGCCCATCCTCTGGATAACATTTCCAGAAGAAGGGTCTGTTTTTATGTTATCCAGAATGCTTACACGTTCTCAGATGGCTCTGCTCTGCCTTGGCCTGTTTCTCGCCCTTGCTCTGTGTGGCGCATGGCAGGCATTTGCATGGGGCCGCACCCAGCTGGACACCGGGGCGCTGGTGTAGCAGAGTTCCTATAAAACAGTATTTGCAAAAGCTCCCGAAATGGGGAAGATTTGGCGTGACTTCGGTCACGCCTTTTCTTTTGCTTCCAGTTCATCCAGAGGGATGTACCCCAGCCCATCGTACTTGATATGGATGTGCTGCACCCGCTTTCCGCTGGACTTATCCGGGGCATCCACATAGATGGCCGACACCAGTTCACGGAGAGCATAAGGGGTGAGTTCTTCAATATGAACGTACTTGTGCGCTTTCTGGACGAACTTTTCAATATTCTCGATCTGCTGTTCCTGTACTTCAATTTCCTGCTGGATGGAGAGAACTTCCTCTTCCAGCTGCTTCTGTTCGGCATCGTAGCTCTGACTCATCATGTCGAAGCGGTCATCGCTAAGCTTTCCGTTAACATTGTCCTCGTAAATCTTCATGAACAGCCGTTTGAGGTCTGCGATCCGCTTCTCATTCCGGGCAAGCTGCTTCTTCAGGACAGTCAGCTTTTCGGTGCTTTCCACCCGAAGCTGCTCCTCCATGACCTTGCGGAAGTAGTCCTCATGACAGAGGATGTAGTCCGTCACCCGCTGAACATGGCTTAGCACACGGCCCTCCAAAACCTTTACCCGGATGAAGTGTCCCTTGCACTTGCTCCCGTTCTTCTTGTGCAGAGAGCAATCAAAGAAGTCTTGACTGAAGTCCCTGTGATTGGACGAACCATATTGCATCTTGGAACCGCAGTCAGCGCAGTAGACCATACCGGAGAAAATGCTGCTCTTGCCTGTCCGGGTCATGCGGTGACGCTGGCTACGAATCTCCCGAACCTTTTCAAACACATCATCGTCAATAATGCGCTCATGTGTATCCGGGAAGATAGCCTGATTTTCCACGGGATTCAGATGTCTCTTTTTATCCCAGATAGAGTTAGTATAGGTCTTAAAGTTGACTGTGCAGCCAGTGTACTCCAGGCGTTCCAGAATCGAACTTACTGCTCTTTTATCCCAGCGATAAGGGTCTTCCGGGGCGGGTGAGTTCGTACTCAGGCCATGGCTCAACTTATAGGCGGTGGGAGTCAGAACTTTGTCCACCCACAGTTGGTTTGCAATTTGGGTCGGGCCACGGCCTTCCATGCACATGGAGAAGATGCGCTTCACGATTGCAGCCGCTTCTGGATCAACAAGCCAATGTTTCAGGTTCTCCGGGTCTTTCACATAGCCGTACGGCACATTGACCGTCAGCGGTACTCCACGCTCTCCCTTGGCCTTCTGAACAGCCCGAATCTTGCGGCTGGTATCACGGGCGTAAAACTCGTTGAACCAGTTCTTAATGCCCGCAAAATCGTTGTTTACGCTGTTCGGGTCAATGGTGTCGTAGTTGTCGTTAATGGCAATGTAGCGAACGCCATACTGGGGAAAAGTGAAGTTTGTGTACAGACCTGTCAAGGCAGAATTGCGTCCCAGTCGGGACAAATCCTTCGTGATAACGATTCCTACACGCCCCGCTTCAATCTCGACCAGCATACTCTGAAAGCCGGGGCGGTCGTAGTTCGTGCCGGAATATCCATCGTCCACAAAGAACACCGGGTTCGGAAAGTGATTCTTCTTAGCGTATTCCAGAAGAATAGCCTTCTGGTTCTCAATGGACAGGCTTTCGCCGAGCCGTGCGTCCT
>OJKQ01000039.1_pt1 | contig 130020 bp, 117 predicted proteins | sample 1596641 | NCBI WGS metagenome assembly OJKQ01 (sample SAMEA4350167, study PRJEB24818) | metagenome | biome: human; feature: gut; material: faeces | place: Denmark | collected 2013-09 | reverse complement strand
CCTCCTGATGTTCTTTAGTAATACGGTCGCCAAACCATTTACTATTTTACATCAGCTGGTTTTTTCTTTTGCTAAAGCTTTTCTACCCCCCGGTATAACCGGGGGTTCTTTTCCGCTTAAGCGTTAAAAGAAAGCCGGAGCCTGTATTCAACAGGCTCCGGCGGCGCTATCAAATTCGAGCTTGTAACTTACGCTCATGATTTCTGACAGTCTCTGGATTCTATTCCCAAATCATAGTGCTACTGCTGGTCTGAAATATTTCCGTCCACGAAAAGCTCTTTCACTGAGGCGGCTAAGCCCGCCATAGATTGAATCTCGGAGGGAATAATGATCTTGGTTGCCTTGCCGTCGGCAGCCTTTTGGAAAGCCTCCAGGCTCTTCAGGGCGATTACCCGGTCGGTAGGCTTAGCTTCATTCAGAAGCTTCAAGCTGTCAGCATAGGCCTGCTGTACGGAGCGGATCGCCTCCGCCTCACCCTGGGCCTCTCGGATTTTGGTTTCCTTCATAGCGTCGGCGCGCAGAATCGCCGCTTCCTTATGGCCCTCGGCCACCAGGATCTCGCTTCTCTTGGCGCCCTCGGCATCCAGAATCTTGGCGCGGCGCTCACGCTCCGCTTTCATTTGCTTTTCCATGGCATCCTGAATCTCTGGAGGCGGCAGGATATTTTTCAGTTCCACACGGTTAACCTTGATCCCCCAGGCGTCGGTTGCTTCGTCCAAAATCACACGAATTTTGGTATTAATCACATCGCGGGAAGTCAGGGTATGGTCCAGCTCCAGATCGCCGATGATATTTCTCAAAGTGGTAGCGGTCAGATTTTCAATCGCGGAGATCGGGCGTTCCACGCCGTAGGTATACATTTTCGGGTCTGTAATCTGGAAATACACTACAGTGTCAATCTGCATCGTTACGTTATCCTTGGTGATTACCGGCTGGGGCGGAAAATCCACTACCTGCTCCTTCAGGGATACCTTACGGCTGATCCGGTCCACGAAAGGAATCTTTACGTGGAGTCCGGTTCCCCAGGTGGAGTGGTAAGCGCCTAAGCGCTCCATAACATAAGCCTGAGCTTGGGGCACGATTTTGATATTGCAGATAATAATCAGCAGCAGGATAATTAAAAGAACCAGTATTACAATAATCTCAATTGGCATAATTTTTCCTCCTTTGTTGCTCCGTTATTCTTTCTCTTCAATGGGATGAACAATCAATTTTACGCCCTCAATCGCATCCACCAGCACTGAAGCACCCTTGGGAATCACAGTCTGGTCCATGGAACGGGCAGTCCAGATGCTGCCGGAGACATTGACCTGGCCTTTCCCCTGATCATTTTCAACGGCCTCTGTTACAATGCCCTTTTGTCCTACGATTCTGCCCGCGTTGGTATCCTCCTTTTGAAAGGACATCGCTTTTTTTACCAGCGGCCTGGTGATCAGAAGGGACAAGATAGAAACCGCCACAAACACGGTCAGCTGAATCCAAATCACATCGGTAAAAATACTGGTGACCAACGCCGCGATGCCGCCGATCACGAACCATATACACACCAACTGGGCCGTCGCTCCTTCCAAAATTGCCAGCAGCACGATGGCGGCAATCCAGATATACTGCATCACATCCATGAAAATCCTCCTTTCCCAATGTTTGTTTCTGCTAAGCTTTGCATTGATCTTATCATACCAGAATTAAATTTAAATTACAAATCCTCAAAAAGCAGGATTTTGTTCAATTTTTAACGAATTTTCAAAGCTACTCCCCAGGGCTATCCCAGGCAAACCCAGGCGAATCCCAGCGGACGCAGGCGCGGTTTTTCATCGGCCAGGGTACATTCCCTGATTCCGCCCATATTAACTGTATGCGCTTATATTCTTAGAATAACCAAAAAAAGAACCCGGAACAGAAATTTCTGTTCCGGGTTCCTGGAAAAATCAGATTAATACATGCCGCCCATACCTGGGTCAGCAGGCATAGCGGGAGCAGCGGGTTCTTTCTTGTCGGCCACCAGAGATTCAGTGGTCAGAACCATCGCGGCCACAGAAGCGGCGTTCTGCAAAGCGGAACGGGTCACCTTAGTGGGGTCTACGATGCCTTGCTCGATCATGTCGCCATAGGACTCGGTCAAGGCGTTATAGCCATAGCCTACCTTATTGGCGTTCATTATATTGGCAACGATAACAGAGCCTTCCACGCCGGCGTTTGCGGCGATCTGGCGAACCGGCTCTTCCAGAGACTTCAGCACGATAGCGGCGCCTGTCTTCTCATCGCCCTGAGACTCCTCGACCAGCTTCTCGACTGCGGGAATGGCGTTCAGCAGAGCAGTTCCGCCGCCGGCTACGATGCCCTCTTCCACAGCGGCCTTAGTAGCGGCCAGAGCGTCTTCAATTCTCAGCTTCTTTTCCTTCATTTCCACTTCAGTAGCGGCGCCGACCTTGATGACGGCTACGCCGCCGGCCAGCTTAGCCAGTCTTTCCTGAAGCTTCTCACGGTCAAAATCAGAGGTGGTGTTCTCAATCTGAGAACGGATTTGTCCAACTCTGCCCTTAATCGCGTCGCTGTCTCCGTCACCGCCGACAATAATGGTGTTCTCCTTGTCGACCTTAACCTGACGGGCGTGGCCCAGCTGAGCCATAGTGGCTTCCTTCAGCTCCAGGCCGACCTCTTCAGAGATTACCTGGCCGCCGGTGAGAATAGCGATATCCTGGAGCATTTCCTTTCTTCTGTCGCCGAAGCCAGGAGCCTTGACGGCTACTACCGTGAAGGTGCCGCGGAGCTTATTGACGATCAGGGTAGACAAGGCCTCGCCCTCTACGTCCTCGGCAACAATCAGAAGCTTCTTGCCGGACTGCACAATCTGCTCCAGCAAGGGCAGGATTTCCTGAATATTGGAAATCTTTTTATCCGTGATCAAAATGTAGGCGTCATCCAAAACAGCCTCCATCTTGTCGGTATCGGTGCACATATAGGGAGTGATGTAGCCGCGGTCGAACATCATGCCTTCCACGACCTCGGAATAGGTTTCGGCGGTCTTAGACTCTTCCACGGTGATCACGCCGTCAGAGCCGACCTTTTCCATCGCCTCGGCAATCAGATTGCCGATGAACTCGTTGCCGGCGGACACGGAGGCAACTCTGGCGATATCATGAGTGCCGTCAACCTTCTTGGAATTCTTGCCGATCGCCTCTACAGCGGTATCGACAGCCTTCTGGATGCCATTTTTCAAAACCATCGGATTCGCTCCGGCGGTTACGTTCTTCATGCCTTCCCGGATCAGGGCCTGGGCAAGCAAAGTAGCGGTAGTGGTACCGTCGCCGGCCACGTCGTTGGTCTTGGTAGCGACCTCCTTGACCAGCTGAGCGCCCATGTTCTCAAAAGCGTCATCCAGTTCAATTTCCTTGGCGATGGTTACGCCGTCGTTGGTGATAAGGGGAGCGCCGAACTTTTTGTCCAGCACCACGTTTCTTCCCTTGGGTCCTAAGGTAATCTTCACGGTATCAGCCAGTTGGTTGATGCCGTTTAAAAGAGCTTTTCTTGCATCCTCGCCATAAGCAATTTGTTTTGCCATAATCAATCAACCTCCATATTTGTAAAATGAACCATTCTAAATTTTATTATTCTACTACAGCAAGAATATCGGACTGACGGACAATGGTGTATTCTTCCCCATCGATCTTGACTTCCGTGCCGGAATATTTGCTGGTGATAACCTTATCGCCTACCTTAACGTACATGTCGATCTGGTTGCCGTCCACCATTCCGCCGGGGCCTACCGCCACGATGGAAGCTACCTGGGGTTTCTCCTTTGCGGAACCAGCCAGAACAATGCCGCTCTTTGTGGTTTCCTCCGCTTCTTCCATTTTAATGACCACTCTGTCAGCCAATGGTTTGATCGTCATAATCAAATTCCTCCTTGTTTAGAATATAAAATATTTGATTTCTTATTTTTAGCACTCATTACCTCTGAGTGCTAACACTATTTTATAGTGGTTTGCTTTAAAAATCAAGAGGTATTTTACGTTTTCATAATTTATTTACAATTTCCTGCCGAAAATCCCCTGCGAAATCCGATTTTCACCTGAACCCGCAAAAATTTCATCTGTTTCACGCCTGTTTTCCTCCGGGAACCAAAAAATTCAGCGCCTGGGGAAGCACCCGAAAGGAAATCTGGGAAAGCGGCTGGCACTCTCCGTCGAAATTTACCACAACAGACTGTTCGCAGGTAATTTCCATCCGTTTTCCCCGCATAAAAATTAAAATATCCTGAAAGGCACCGGACCGCAAATGCTTTCCTTTCTTATACTCGGACAGCAGCTTCGCCAGACGGAGCCTCCCTACCTTGCGGATCAAGACAAAGTCCAGCAGGCCGTCGGAGGGATCCGCCTCCGGAGCGCCGCAGTAGCCGCCGCCGTAATACCGCCCGCTTCCCGCCAGGGCGAATAAAAACCGGTCCTGAATGGGCGGATGGCCGTCGATGGTTACCTTCAGATCGTTTCCCATTTTGCCGAGCACGCATTTTACCAGGGCCAGGTTATAGGCCATAGGCCCGGAAACCAAGGGCAGCTTTTTAAATTTGGCCATATGTAGGGCCACCGCGGCGTCCAGCCCGGCGGAGCAAAGGTTCAGAGACAGCATTTTCTCTGTTTGTATCATATCCACCTTGACAGGCTGGGCTTTCATCTGCGCCTCCACCTGCAAAAAGCGCTCTTGAGAGCCAAAGGTTCTGATATAATCATTACCGGATCCCACCGGGAAAATTCCTACTTGGACGTGATTCCGGCCTGCCGCCGCGCCCGCGATCTCACACAGGGTCCCGTCGCCGCCTACGCCATAGATTTTGACCGGTTCCCCCGTCCGGGCCGCTGCTTCCGCAATTTTCTCAGCGTGGCCTGGAAATTGCGTCACCGCTTCTTCCAGGTCGATTCCTTCTTTTTGGCAGTAGTGCCGTATCTGCTCCCGCACTCCGCGGTACGCTCCCTTTTTTCCCGCCGCTGGATTGTAAATTACCAAACACCGCATTGCGCTCCCTCCTATTTTTTTCGCTGATAGTACGCTTTCATGCGATAGCTGCCGTCATAGGTGACCTCTTTGCCCAAAAAATCAGGAGGGGAAAAAATCTCTGCCTGCTGCTGATCCTGAAATTCCACCTCAGCGTAATAAAATTCCGTATCTGTGCCCGGGTCCACCCGGCTGCATTCCAGCCTGAGTCCGTTTTCCAGCCGGTAAATCCGGTACTCCTTGCGGATCATCGGCTTCGGCAGCAGCTTTTTCAAGCTTTCAAAGGTTGCTTTATCCAGGTCCAGCTCGATTTCCTCCCGAACCAGGCTGCCCTCGCCTTTGAAGCACAAACGGTAAGTTTCTGCCTCTCCTACCCGCTTGCTCCGGATTCTCACTTCCGGAGAAATCCCCAGATAGCCCTGGAAAACTTCGGCCCTCTCGAGTTCCGGCAAATCCGGGAATCCTGACAGCAAAAATTTCCGTTCAATTTCCATTTAAACTCAAAACCTTTCAACTTTTTCTTTTATTATGCAAAATAATGTGTTAAAATAAAATTGTTAACATAATTATAAGACTATTTTATCAGAAGCGCCGCCAGTGCTTCTGATTGATTTGCGTTTTTTATTTTCACATAAGGGAGGGCCTGTTTTGACAGTAGCTATTATCATTACTGCTATTATTTTAATTCTCTGCGTGTTTTCCAGCAAATTCCTGCATCGTTTCGGCGTGCCTACTTTGCTCATCTTCATTTTATTGGGCATGGTTTTTGGCTCGGACGGTATTGTGGGTATCTACTTTGACAATTATGGCTTAGCGGAAACCATCTGCTCTGTCGCTCTGATTTTCATCATGTTTTATGGCGGCTTTGGCACCAACTGGAACACCGCCAGGCCGGTGCTGAAACAGTCTATCTGTATGTCGACCCTGGGAGTAATCTTTACAGCCCTTTTAACTGGCCTTTTCTGCCATTACGCCTTAGGCATGAGCTGGCTGGAAGGGCTGCTGACCGGTTCGGTGGTTGGTTCTACTGACGCCGCCTCCGTATTTTCCATCCTGCGTTCAAAAAAGCTGAACTTAAAGGGCGGCTTGGCTTCCTTGCTGGAAATTGAAAGCGGCAGCAATGATCCTGTTTCTTATATGATGACCATTATCATTTTAACGATCATGTCAGTCTCTTCCGATATTTCTCTGCCCTGGATGATTGCAAAACAGCTTTTATTTGGGTTTGGCATCGGCTTCGGCGTGGCCTTTTTGTCCTCGAAGCTCCTCTCCCGAATCAACTTTGAGATCAATGGTATGGACGCAATTTTGGTGATCGGCACCGCTTTGTTCACTTATGGTTTTTCTTCCTGGCTGGGCGGCAATGGTTATCTCAGCGTATATATTGTAGGAATTGTCCTCGGCAACAGCAAGATATTACATAAAACCTCATTGGTTCACTTTTTTGACGGCATCACCTGGCTGATGCAGATCGCCATCTTCTTTGTTTTAGGCTTGCTGGCATTTCCCTCCAAAATTCCCTCTGTGGCCTTGCCAGCCATTTTAATTTCCGTATTCATGATCATCGTGGCAAGACCTGTGGCCACCTTCCTGATCCTTTCCTGGTTTAAGACTCCCGTCCGCCAGCAGCTTCTGGTTTCCTGGTCCGGCCTGAGGGGCGCCGCTTCTATTGTGTTCGCTATTTTTGTCATGAGCAGCGGCGTAGTGATTGAACATGATATTTTTCATATTGTATTTTTTGTCGCGTTGTTTTCTGTGGCGGTACAGGGCACCTTGCTGCCAAAAATCGCGGATAAGCTGGGCTTGGTAGACAAGGAGGATGACAGTCTAGTGCTGAAAACCTTTACGGATTATCAGGACGACGTGGATACCAAGCTGCTGGAGGTACCGGTGACAGAGGACGATTTCTACGCTGGCAGGCTGCTTCGTGAAGCCAATATCCCGGAGGAAGTGCTGATCGTCATGATCAAACGGCACGGGGAAACCATTATTCCCAGAGGCTCTACCAAGATCAAGGTGGGAGATATTTTAGTGGTCAGCAGCGAAAGCTTCGAGCGGTTCAAGTCCGGCCAGCTAAAGCCGCCGCAATAATCTTAAACCTTTTACAATCTCTTGACTTCCCGGTTTTCGGGTCGTACAATAAAACAAAGACGGTGGCACAAATTTGATAAGAAAACAACGAAGTAAAGGAGCGTACAAAATGGAACCTAGAGTTGAGATCAAGGAGCATATGAGGGGCGGCAAGGGTCACGTCATCATGAAGCATCTTTTGGGCGAAAAAGAATTAAATGGGAAGTGCCGTATTTATGCGGAAATCACTTTGGAGCCGGGATGTGAGATCGGCTACCACGAGCATCACAACGAAAGCGAAACCTATTATATTATTTCCGGTCAGGGCGTGTATAACGACAATGGGACTAACCGCCCTGTCAGTGCCGGAGATATCACCTTTACTCCCGACGGCTTCGGTCACGGCCTGGACAACACCGGAACCGAAAACCTGGTACTGATGGCTTTGGTGATCTTAGATTGATTTCAAAAAGAAGGCTTGCAATCAGAAAATAGCATTGTCTTAATACCGCCGAGGCGCTGTTTCAAATTCAGCGCTCCGGCGGTGTTTTTAATTTTGTTAGGAACCACCAGCCGAAAAATGATCCTCAGGGCGGTGTTTCTAAGGCTTTTGAAAAATTTTCAATTGTATTTCGTGCCCCGGGCATAATCTTTGCCGCCGGGCATTTCCGATCACGACGTTTCCGTTTCTTTTCCCAGGATATCATCCAGCCATCCATCCGCGGCCTCCAATACCTCATCAATCTCAGGATAGCGGAAAACCGACCCTCTTTTTAGATAGGCGCGGAACTGATCGAAGCTTACCCACCGTGCCTGGATTACCTCCTCCTTTTGCAGCCTAAGCTCCTCTACAGGTACATCCTGCAAGGTAAAGTAAATATCCCAAATCAGCGGGTCCTCCCGGACGATCCGGCGCAGAAAGGAGAGCTCTTTCTGTTTTACCTGCATTCCCAGTTCTTCTTTCAGCTCCCGGACGCATCCCTGTTCGGAATCCTCCCCGGCGATTATTCTTCCAGTGGTCAGGCTCCACTTTCCCGGCAGGATTTCCCGGTGCCACGACCTCTGCTGTATTAAAATTTCCCGGCGGCGGTTAAATACCCAAGCCTCCACAGCCAGGTGGTATTCCCCAGGCAGATAGTCGGCTTCCTTCTCCTTCAGCGCTCCGGTTTTTCTTCCTTTTTTATCATAGACATCCCATAATTCCATAGTAAGCTTCCTTTATTCTTCAACGATAATCTTCCTTCCGTGCCAGCTTTCCTTTAAAATTTGTCACCCGCTTCCTTTCCGTCAAGAAAAAGCCCCGAAAATTCGGGGCTTTTTCTCATCCAAATTTTACAAAGTAACCCTGAATAAAGATAGCCAAAATGATCACCGGAACCACTACCATCATATAGCCTCTCGCCCATTTGGGGAATTTCATGCCTTTTCCCATATTGGCTTCTTCGATAAAGTTATCCCAGCCCCAGCCATAGCGGGTTGTGCAGAACAGCACGTAGACCAGCGAGCCCAAGGGCAGAATATTATTGCTGACAATAAAATCCTCCAAGTCCAGAATATTGGAACCAGCCCCCAGAGGCTGGAAGGAGCTCCACAGATTAAAGCCGAAAATGCAAGGCAGAGACAGGAGGATAATAGCGAGAAGGTTGAAAGCCACAGCTTTTTTCCTGGACCAGCCCAAGAGATCCATCAAGCAGGAGATAATGTTCTCAAACACCGCGATAATCGTGGAAAAAGCGGCGAAGCTCATAAACACGAAAAAGAACGCGCCCCAGACACGGCCGCCCTGCATGGAATTAAACACATTCGGCAGTGTGACAAAAATCAGATTCGGGCCGCTGTCCGGATTGATATGAAAAGCGGAACAGGCGGGAAAAATAATCAGGCCGGCAATCAGGGCCACGCTGGTATCCAGCACCGTTACGCTGACGGCCTCTCCGGTCAAGGAACGTTCTTTGCCGATATAGCTGCCAAAAATCGCAAGCGAGCCCATACCGATGCTCAAGGTAAAAAACGCTTGGCCCATTGCGGCAAAAACCGCGTCGGCCAAACCATTTTCCCATAGCTTGTCAAACCGAGGATAAAGATAAAATTCAAGGCCTGTTCCCGCGTTTTCCATAGTGACCGAATGAACCGCCAGCACCACCATAATGGCGAACAAGGAAACCATCATCACTTTGGTAACCTTTTCCACCCCGTTTTGCAGGCCGAAGGAGCAGACTCCAAGGCAAAGCGCCACTACCAGAACCATCGCGCCGATCATCAGCCAAGGATTCGCGGTGATCCCCTCAAAAATTACGCCTACCTGCTCCACAGACTGGCCCTCAAAGTCTCCTTTCAGGGTTTTGATGAAATAGATCAGCATCCATCCGCCAATCGTGGTATAAAACATCATAAGCAGGTAATTGCCTATGATTCCCACTACTTTATAAAAATGCCATTTACTTCCTTTCGGCTCTAAAACATCAAAGGATTTGGCGATACTTTTTTGACTGGCGCGGCCCACGGAAAATTCCATCACCATAACAGGCAGGCCCAGCGCCAGCAGGAAAAACAAATAAAGCAGCACAAAAGCAGCGCCGCCGTATTCTCCTGTCACATAAGGAAACCTCCAGACATTTCCAAGACCGATGGCGCATCCCGCCGAGATCAGCAAAAAACCTAACCGGGAAGAAAATTTTTCTCTCTGCATTTTGCCGGTTCCTCCTGCTTTTACAATTTGTTCATATATTTTATCAATTTTATGGAGTAAAGTCAATCAGCTTTTTATCTTCATTTTCCTTTCCCTTTCCCGGCGCATGCTTGAAGTAATTCCCGCCTTTGACGGCCGCCCGCAGGCCGTTCCACTTACTTTAGGCGCTTCTAATCACTCCTGTTCAACGAATGGCCTAAGCCCTCTAAAGCTCAAGCCTTCTCTCAAAGTAGGTTTTATTGGCCAAGTACGCCTCCGAATCCGGCTTGCACTTTCCCGCTTTCTCATTATACATGCTCGCTGTTATATAGTCTCCCATACGGTCATAGCAGACGCACAGCTGTAAATACGGGATGTAATCGTAGCAGTCCGGCAGCACGAAACCACCCGACTGATCCTCCCTTTCGCAGGACGCCGCCGTCTGATACCAATAAGCTGCCTGCCGGTATCGCTCCCGTTCCATAAAATAAAACCCAATGTCACAGCAAACCTCCGCCCTTGGGATATCATATTCCAGACTTTTCAAAAGCACCGGCAAGACCTCCCGCTCCCTCCCCAGCTTTTGGTAACATTGGGAAAGCTGGCGGCAGGCTTCAATTTCGTTTTCCACCCATCCCTGACCGCTTTGAAGAAAATTCAGCAGCTCCTCGGCGGCCCCTTCATATCGTTCATGGTAAAAAAGTTCCCGAGCGTAATAAAACCGCTGCCTCGGGTCCAGGGTTTTCCCTTCCCGCAGAAGCTTTTCAAAAATCCGAAGATTCCGGTCGGGATCCCCTTTTCCCATCTTTTGATGGGTCACCGCGATCGTGGAATGAATTACCTTTCCCTGGGGCGGGATCACCTCATGGACTGCTCCCATCCACCGATATCCCTGAAAATTACGGATCAGCCTCTCCCGGTAATAGGAAAATATCGGCTTTCCTTGGGAATCAAACGCAGTATTGTATTTCATCATCACCATGTCAACGCCAGGCTCCAGGGACTCCTTGAGCTTTTGCAGCCGGCGCCGATCCTCCGGCAGCAGAACGTCATCGGCATCCAGCCACAAGCAGTAATCCATGACCGCTTGGGAAAAGGAAAAATTCCTTGCCGCCGCAAAATCATCAATCCATGGGAATTGATATACCCGTGCTCCCTCCTTCTCCGCGATTTCTCTGGTCTGATCCCGGGAACCGGTATCTACCACTATCATCTCATCGGCAATTTCCTTTGCGCTTTCTAAACAGCGTTTGAGCACCGCTTCTTCATCTTTTACGATCATACACAAGCTAATGGTAACCAAAGCTCCTTCTCTCCTTTCTATCCTTCCATTTTATGCGGGAAGGGGAAAAGGCTTTCAGAGGATTTTCCGGCCGCGCTGGGCATATTATGCAGAAGCCTTTCCGCTTTAGCCCCTCTGAAATAATATTAAGAATTATTATTGACTTATAGCACAAGATATGGTATCGTAATACTATCAAATAACTAAAAGGAGCGCTTCATATGTTAGATTATGTAACCGTTACCGGCGGCGTGATGACCGACGAGGAAATACAAGCGTATGTGGATCATGTCCAGGAAAAAAATCCCCAAAGAAAGCTAAAGGCCCTGAATATTGAAATGGACGGCGAATTTGTCAATTTGAATTACACCTTTGAGGAGGTGCCCTTTGAGCATATCCGCAGAATCACTGGCTATTTGGTTGGCGATATGAGTCACTGGAATAATGCGAAGAGCGCCGAGGAAAGGGACCGGGTCAAGCATACCCTTGCAAATTAAAGCATCGCTTTCTGCCGTGGGAGAACCAATGGTTTTCCTACGGTTCTTCTTTTTAACCTTCCGCGCGCATATAGATTAGTATTTCTAATTTTACCGGGAGGTTCCTTTCTATGAGCATCAACGTTACATATCCGGCCGATTATCCCGCAGTGGAGGTATGTGGTCCCAATCCCAGTCTGGCGCGCTTGCTGAACAACGACCTATCCGCCGCAAAAAGCGAGATGACGGCGATCCACCAATACACCTATCAAGCCTGGAGGCTGGAAAAGGATTATCCTGAGATTTCGAAAACCCTGTCGGAAATCGCCATGGTAGAAATGCGCCACTTTCACCGTCTGGGACAACTGATCAGCCTGTTGGGGGGAACTCCGAAATTTTTCTCTTATCAGCGTGGAATCACACTGCCATGGAATGGAAAAATGGTTGACTATACTGCCGATATCCACAAACTATTAAAAATAGATATCGCAGCCGAGGAAGCTGCCTATATCACGTATACCCGTCAGTCTCAGTGTGTTAAGGATGCGAAGGTGGCCGCTAATTTGGCCCGCATCGCCCAGGATGAAAAGCTTCATAAAGCGGTGCTGAATAAATTTTTACAGGATTTATCATCCTGAGTGTTTAAAATTGCCATTCAGCGCGTATAATAACCGTGAGGTGATTTTATGAACGCATTTATCGATCAGGATGGCTGCATTGCCTGCGGACAATGCTATGATGTTTGTCCTGAGGTATTTTCCGCCGGCGACAACGGCATCGCTTTTGTGGCACAGGAGCAGGTTCCCAAAGACCAGGAGGAAAGCGCCCGCACTGCGGAGCAAGGCTGCCCGACCTCGGTGATCTCCTTGTCTGATACGGAGTAATGATGTTTTCCCTGTTGAGGCCTAAAGCTTCGAAAATCCCGAAAGATTTAAAATATTTCTTCTCGCTCGTGTTATCCCGGAAAACAAATCCGCCGCAAAGTCAAAAATAACCAAGCTGGTTGTCCAAAATAGTTTTTATAAAATATTCATATAGCTTTCACACAGCCAACACATTTCCTGGTTACACTATAGATATCCTAAAACATTAAATTGCTTACAAGAACTTTTTTCATAATTTTCCTCTCCTTTTTAAAAGGGCGCGGTTCTACCGCGCTTTTTTATTTCTTAGTGTTTGAATTATGATGAATTTACCGGCTTATGAGCTGTTTGTTCCATGAGGATTTCTCTCAAGCTAATATTCATCTGTTATTAATTTTTTCATGAAATCTTCTTAAATTCTTCTTTTTTGAGCCAAAACGTGTCCATAATTTTCTGATAAGATAAATACAAATCAAAAGAAACGAGGTGCCATCATGATTTTTAATTTGCTTCTGACCAGCGTTGTAGTGATTGCCGGATTCTATTTCTCGATAAAATGCTTTGCCAAAATGGGAGAGCTCACTCAAAGCTCCATGATGGAGCCAATTCCCATTGAAATTGAGAAGGATGATCATTGATTTCTCCTTTGCCTTTTAGGCTTGACATACTTTTTTCATAACCTTCCTTTCTAAAAAGGCGCAGCTTTTGGCTGCGCCTTTTTAGTTTTTTGTATTAAGTGAAGAAACTCCCCTAACGCATTTGTCCAAAAAGCGGGTAGTAATTGAAAAAAACTTATGCTATACTAAGCTGGTATCAGCTCTTTAAAACGGTTTAAAATTGAGGGGGAAAAAACATGGATTATTTATGGACATTCATCGCATTCGGCGTTTACCTTTTGGTAATGCTTTTGATTGGTTTCCTTTCTATGAAAAGGACCAAAAGCTCTGAAGATTATTTCTTGGGCGGGCGTTCCTTAAACGGCTGGGTCGCGGCTCTCAGCGCGCAGGCTTCGGATATGAGCGGCTGGCTTTTGATGGGACTGCCCGGCGCTATTTATGCGTTAGGCACCGGTCAAATCTGGATTGCGGTAGGCTTGTGTATCGGCACAATTCTAAACTGGGCCCTCATCTCCTCACGGTTGCGCAGATACACCATCCGCGCGGGAAATTCTCTCACCTTGCCGGCATTTTTCGAGAACCGATTCCATGACAAGTCAAAGCTCCTCAGAGTGGCTTCTTCCTTATTTATCATGGTTTTCTTCCTGGTTTATACCGCCTCTGCCTTTTCTGCCGGAGCGAAATTATTTTCTTCTGTTTTTGGCTTGGACTACATATGGGCTTTGGCCATCGGCGCCGCGGTTATTTTGATTTACACCTTTTTCGGCGGCTTTTTGGCGGTATGCTGGACTGATTTTATCCAAGGCTTTATGATGCTGATTGCTTTGATGGTGGTTCCGTTTTTCGCCGTTTCCGTCATGGGAGGCTTTGGAGAAACCAAAGCCGTTCTCGACAGCTTGGGCACCAACTTTTTAAATCCTTTTTATGACAACGGCAATCCTATGAGCGCTGTAAGCATTATTTCCCAGCTGGCCTGGGGATTAGGTTACTTTGGGATGCCCCATATTCTGGTCCGTTTTATGGCGATTAAAAATGAAAATGAAGTGCGGAAATCCAGAAAAGTAGCCATTACCTGGGTAGTCATCTCTTTATCTGCCGCCTGCTTCCTGGGGATCATCGGACGTTCCTATTTCCAGGATTCCTTATTGGCAAACGGACAGCAGGAAAATGTGTTTATCAACATGATTCAGGACATCTTTAATAACCACATCCACATTCCCTTTATTGGCGGCTTATTGCTCTGCGCTATTTTGGCGGCTATTATGTCCACCGCCGATTCTCAGCTTCTGGTGACGGCGTCTTCCATCTCGGAAGATGTTTACAAGGGCGTTATTAACAAAAAGGCCAGTGATAAGTCCATGCTTCTCATCAGCCGGATTACCGTTCTGGTGGTTTCTGCCGTGGCCTTTATGATTGCCTTAGATCCCAACAGCAGCGTTATGGGTTTGGTTTCCAATGCCTGGGCCGGTTTCGGCGCTACCTTCGGTCCCGTAGTTCTCATGAGCCTGTTCTGGAAACGCTCTAACGTTACCGGCGCCGCTTTTGGTATGATCGCCGGCGGCTTAACCGTAATCCTTTGGGATTACATTCCCCTGTTCGGAGGCGCTACCCTGGCTGCTCAGACCGGCCTGTATTCCCTGGTTCCCGGCTTTGCCATCAATCTGGTGCTGATGATCATAGTCAGCCTGCTGACGAAAGCGCCCAGCCGAGAAATGCTGGACGAATTCGACGATGTTGTCCGCTCTAAGGGTATGGAGATTTCTCCCAAAAATTAAAACTACGGTTTTTTCAAAGTATGAAAAGCACTAAAAGCACAGCAATAAATTCGTTTGCTTTTTTATCCATTGAATGATTTTTCTGATAGATTTATCAATCTGTAAATTTCAGCTATAAGAAGAATTTTATGCCTCACAAAATTCTTCCAGTAAAAAATTACCCTCTATGCTGTTTTTACGCATGGAGGGTAATTTTTAGCTTCAAACTAAAACACATCGCAAGAGCCCGCTGGCTCTTTTACCGCTAAAATTCCGGCTCAAACCGTTTCATCGCATCATGACATTTCAGGCGTTTTTATTCTCCTTCTTATTCCATTTTCTTATACGCGGCGCTATGGCCCGGCCGTCCGACGCGCCGTCACTCCTATTCTAACACCTGGTTTCTCAGTTCTACTTTAATGTTTCACTGTTGTTCAATACCAAAGTACTGTACAGAAACAGCACATCGCATCCTTCAAAATCAATAAACCGGGCAAGGTAATCGGGATGGATATAACGAATGTCAACCAGGGTAATCTTAGAATATCCGCTGATCAGCAATGGAGCGATACTGGAACCGAAGGAGTCTCGAAACAAAATCAACTCCCGTCCGGCTTGCGCCTGAGGATTCTCCATAGTCAGCAGCGACAAAGGTCCGGAAAGAAACAGCTCGTAAGGGTCCTTCCCCATAGCGCGCCCAAAATCATATACCTGGCCCGCCCGATTGTTCTGGAAGTCGTACACAGTACAGTTCTCAATGGCGTCATTTGTCAGATAATAAAGAGAATCCGGAGCCAAAGGCAAGGCTGACTGCCCGCAATACACCCCATAAAAATCCCGCTCCAGCAGATTTTCCTTATAATCCTTGGACAGGGTGACGCCCATCGCCTGAGCCAGACGTTCTGCTACGTCTGTGATCTGCTCCTGCCGCCAATGGACATCGGTTCTATAATAATCTCCGCTCTCTAAAAGGTCTGAAATGGAGATATAATCGGCAAAGCCCGTCTGCTGCAGCAGCTGTTCTTCCAAAAGGCTGTAATCTATCGAAAGGTGGCCGCTTTGTTCCGCCAAATAGCAATTTTTATCAGGGATAATGGATAAATACACCTTATTGCTATCATCCAGATATTTTTGATAGAGATATCTGAAGCGGCTTGCCGCTCGGCTTAACGACGCTTCATCCATAGGATACTCCATCGCCGCTGCTGAGCCTTCAAACACATAGATACCGTTATTATCTTTTCGTTGAAACAAACAGGCTGCGCTCAGGGCCTTCAGCGTGCGGAATTGATCCCGAAAAGGGAAATGATCCTGGACATATGTCTCAGATTCCGACATAAACCTCCCATTAAAAATGGTGTCCGCCGATAATTCCGGCGGCGCCGCAAGCTTACGTCTCTCGCTATCCGAATACTCCCCTTTGGGAAGAAACACACACATCAGAAAGGAAGCTGCCAAAAACACGGCAGCCAGTACGCAAACCATCCAATTTTTCCGTTTCGTTGTCATATGCTTTCCCCCAATCAAAATCGAAAATACAGGAAAGGATTGAACGAGCCATCCACCAGATAGGCGGTCATGACCAGGAGGATCGATAAGAGCGCAATGGGCTCGGCGATATTTAAAATCCGCACCGCCGCGCAATTTTTTGAAAGACGTTCGAATCCATTTTTGATCAGCGGCGTAGCGCCAATTATGGCTATAGGCAGAATCAAAGAAAAGCTGCTGAGATAATAAAGCGCTTCGTCCGACGCCAGAGGAATTCCGCCGGCTCCAAATAAACCTGCCAGGTCGGAAAAAGCCTGCCCCATATTATCCGCGTTGAATAGGACGAAGCTGATCAACACAAAAAACAGCACGTAAATACGCGCAATCATTTTGTGCTTGCGCAGGAGCTTCAACAGCCACATTTTTTCCGCCATCAAAAGCACGGCGAACAAAAGGCCCCAAACGGCAAAATTCCAGGCGGCTCCGTGCCAGAAGCCCGTCAGAACCCACACCGCCAAAATATTCAGCAAATGGCGGTATTTTCCAACACGATTTCCTCCCAAGGGGATATATACATAGTCTCGGAACCACGTTCCAAGTGAAATATGCCAGCGGCGCCAAAACTCTGTGATGCTGGAGGAAATATAGGGGTAATTAAAATTTTCCAAAAAACGGAATCCAAAAATCTTTCCAAGCCCAATCGCCATATCGCTGTATCCTGAAAAGTCGAAATAAATATGCAGCGCAAACGCCAACGCGTACAGCCAGTAAAAGAGAACGGACTTTTCCTCCGAAGCCCGAAACGCGCCGCACAGCTCTCCCAATTGATTGGCTAAGAGGATCTTTTTTCCCAATCCGATAATAAACCGCCTGATTCCCTCCGCGGCAAGAGCGGTGGAATGGGTCCGATCCTCAAGCTGCGCGGCAATATCAGAATACCGGACAATCGGCCCGGCGATCAGCTGGGGAAACATCGCGATATAGGCCGCGAGATGAACCAGGTTTTTTTGCGCGGGTTCTCCCCGATACACGTCCACAGTATAGCTGATGATCTGGAAGGTATAGAAGCTGATCCCGATGGGCAGAGCAATATGCAGGAGCGGAAAGTCCGCGCCGGCAACCGCATTGAAGTTCTGCAGAAAAAAGTCCGCATACTTAAAATACAAGAGAAAACAAAGACTGATTCCCACCGAAATTCCGCAGATATATTTCGCGGCCCGCCCACCCCGATACCGTTCCAGCAAAAGCCCGAAGCCGTAACCGCACAGAATGGAGACCGCCATCAGCAAAACATACTTCGGCTCTCCCCAGGCATAGAAAAACAAGCTGGAGAACAGCAGCACTCCATTGCGGAACCGGGCTGGAGTGACAAAATAGGCTGCCAGGACCAGAGGAAGAAAATAATATAAAAACGGGATACTGGAAAAAAGCATCGCGGCACTTCCTTTACTGGCTTATCGTGCAATTTTTAATCCGGGGACTTTTACACACGTCTCAGCGTATCGCTCTCTAATACTTAGAATCCATTTTCCACCACTGGGGCATCCAAAACCACCTTTGCGCCGTCAAGGGCTGAAAGCGCATTAGTTTTAAAGGTCTCTATCAGCTCGTCTGCTCCATACGCAGTAAGCACATACTGGCCGTCCACATCAATTACCACCATCGTATCCGGCATACCGCACATCCACTGCTTGGCCAAAACATTCTCCTTTACCGCCTCGGAGAATTCCTCCACTTGAACCCCGCTTTTCAGACGATAGGCGGCGCCGGTAAAAGTATTCGCGTTCATCATGTGAACCATAGAAGCGGCGTCGTCTATGTTGGCTGCCTCGCTTTCCGGCAGTCCAAGGGTCATATCCAGTTCCTCGGTTTTTGAAATATCAAACGCGCCAGGAACTTCCGAAGTCAAATTTTCAGAGTCTCCGCCGCCAATAGGAAATTTCTGCTCCTCCGTATAGGTATCAATCACCGTTTCCAGGACTTGAACCGCGCTGGTATAGCTGGAATCAGGAGCTGAGCCGCCGTTCTGCGCATCGCTTTGGCCTCCGCACCCAGCCAAAGAAATTGCCATTACCATTCCGACAAGACAAATAAACATTTTTTTCATACCGACATTCTCCTATCATCTTAATTATTATTGTGTCCCGTTTTTTTGAAGGATGTACCCACCGCTGCCGCTCACGGAAAGCGTATAAGTAAACCGCTCAGCCTCTGTTGCAAGCACCAATAAAAGATCAGAATTGTCCGACTGGGAAAGATCCCAATAAAGCGCCGCTTTCCCTGAAAGCTCCACTTCCCTCCCTGATCCTAACAGCATGCCTTCCGCGTCAAACGCGCTTAGCTCTCCGCCCGAGACGGAAACCTTTGTCCTTTCCGCCGTTTCCAGCTCTAAAGGAATCCCGCTGGGAACGCTGTCTCTGACCAGCGCCGCAGACTGCGGCATGTCCGCCGCAATCACAGCTGGTTCGCCTTCAACAGGTACCCCTTGATACAAAAGCGCAGCATCCTTTTGATTCCAAAAGGAAAATGAAACCGCTAGGCAGATAACCGCCGCGCAAGCCACAGCGGCTATCGGACGAAGCATAGCATTCTTCGATCTGTGATTGGAACCTGGAGAACTTAGCTCTGGGTTCAAGCGCATTACCTTTTCCCGGAGTTCCTCTGGCGCTTTGATATTTCGATAGGCTTCTATAGACTGTTTATCAAACATGCTCATCCCTCCGCTCCAAGAAGCTCTTTCAATCTTTGCCTGCCGCGTGCCAAACGCATCTTGGCCGCCGGAATTGAGATGCGCAGGCAGCTTGCCGTTTCCTCTACAGATAAACCTTCCAAATAATGGAGGACCATCACTGCGTGCAGCTTATCCGGCAGCTTTCGAATGGCAGCCAGCAGTTCAAAGGCCGCCGGATCATCCGCTGCGGTGAGATGCTCCGCGTCTTCTAAAGGAATATACCGGCGAACCGCATTGCGGCGCTGGAGGTCTCGGCATTTATTGATGGTTACACGCAGCATCCACGCACGTTCATGAGAACCGTCCTGGAAGGAGGGCCGCTTTGCCAAATAAGCAGCAAACACATCATGAACAATATCCTGAGCGTCCTCCGTATGGCTGACATAGGTCAGTGCCGTACGGAACAGCATATCTGAGTATGTTTCATAAAGCGATGCTAGGTCAACTGCTTTTCCGTGACGCAATCTTTTTACCTCCTATATAATACACGTATGAAAACACCGCCAGGTCACATCAATGTAAATATTTTTTATTTTCGCCGCAATTAAGCCGGCAACGCGAAAAACATAAATATAAGCAAAAAGGCCCTAATAAAATCCCAGTTTTTCTTTTTCAATAAAATTATCCATTTTTATCAAAAGCCTTCAGCACAATCGCAATGATATCATAAAGAGCCTCAAGCTGGTCATCCGGCACGGCTTTAAGCAGCTCCACGATCCGGTGCAGCTGCGGCCTTGACTCCTCTTTTTCCGGCGCCCAAGCATTTTCGCTTTGTTGAGCTTTCTTTACGCCCTGAACAGGTTCATCGTTTTGAAGGCTTACTTTGCTTTCGTCCAGAATGGAGCCAGCTTTTACTAATTTGCGCAAAGCGTCAATCTCTGTATGACTGCTTTTGTTTGCCGCCCGTCTTCTTATGATTTCTGCCGGTATATCAAATTCATAGGAAAGCTTGCGGATTAAATTCTCATCCCGTTTGATTCGTTCCGCCCCTTCCTCCAAATCCAGCAGTTCCATCATTGGCACACCAAGAGCTGAAGCAATTTTTTGCAGCTGCGAAACAGAAGGCTCTATGATTCCTGTCTCATATTTGGATATCAGCGCACGGTTTACACCGATTCTTTTCGCTAGTTCTTCCTGTGTAACATGAGCAGCCTTTCTCACTCTTCTTATTTGATCGAATTTCATTAGGCATCAACTCCCCATAACTCTAATGTTACTTTTTAGGCACATTTCTGTCAAGAATTTTTGTTTTAGTGCTTGACAAGAACTTTTATTTGGGGTAAAATGTGCTCAAAAGGCACACTTAAATCGACGCGTTATTCCTCAACACTGAAAATAAGCCGGCGTTTTTATTCAGGCCTTTGACATTCCGTCGCTATTAACGAAAAAACAATTTAGGGAGGTAGGCTATGGTCTACAAAGAAATAGAGATTGACAGCACATGGCAGCAGCCCCTTGGAGAAATCCGGGTGATTCAGGAGGAAGCAGATGGCAGAAAGCTGATTATTCACCTTTATGACAACGGCACCCCTCTTGACTTAACCGGAAAAACGGTATCCATCTACATACAGAAGCCGGACGATACCATAATCTACCATTCCTGCGAGGCATCAGGAAATCAGGTAACTGTAATTCTCACTTTACAGATGATGGCGGCATTTGGCATCACTAAGCTCTGCGAGCTGCAAATTATCGATGCGGAAAAGCATGTCCTGAAAGTAACTCTCCCCCCTCTTCGCATCGTCATGAGCAGCTATGACGATGCCATCGAGAGCACAGATGAGTTTTCCCGACTGACAGAAGCCTTGGCGGCAGCCTCCTCCGCGCCGGCAGTTATAGAGGAGGCGAAGGAAGCTGCCCGTGGGGCACTTGCCGTTAAAAACGATCTCATTGAAAAGCGGGACAGCGGATTTTTTAACGGCGCTCCTGGTCCCCGGGGCGCTCAGGGAATCCAAGGCCCCAAGGGAGACAAGGGAGATAAAGGAGATCGAGGCGACAGCGGGATTCAGGCATCCACCGATGGTATGTATACACTATATGTAAATGAAGAGGGGCACTTAATTGCTCAGTACACCGATGCTGGAAGTCCACCGCCGTTATCAATCATAGACGGACATTTGATTTATCATACAGGAGAGTGATAATATGGCAACGTTAGACTTAGGAAATGTTATGGGGCCTCAGGGGCCTCAAGGGCTTCAGGGCGAGATTGGGCCGCAAGGGCCGCAAGGAATCCAAGGAGAAACAGGACCAGTAGGGCCTCAGGGGCCTCAAGGCCCTCAAGGAGAAGCAGGCTCTCCCGCTGATGTTAGTATGCTAATTCCAAAAAGTGAAAAGGGCAGTGCCAATGGGGTCGCCACCCTGAACGGAAACAGCAAATTAGTTCAAATGCCAGCTGCCTCCGATGTGGGCGCGGTTCCTACCTCACGCAAGGTGAACAATAAAGCTCTGTCCAGCGATATTACATTATCGGCCTCCGATGTGGGTGCGGTTCCCTTGGCGGACGCCGGGATCAAGGCTATTCCTTTATGGAAGGGTAAGCTGACCACTAATAATACTACAGTTCAGCTGTCCCAAAGCATTTTGAACTTCACTATGCTTCTGGTGACCGGTACTACCAATTCCACCGGCCTTCACTGGGGCATCGGCAATTTACTCCCTGTAGCAAAGGACAGTCACGCGGACTTCGGCGGTGATTCTTATGTTTCCGGAGGAAGCGACGGCTCCGGGCTGGCCAGGATCATAATCTCCCCCGACACGGCTTTGGGATTTTATTTCCCGAATTCCACGTCTCTCCGTTCGGGCGGCTCTGGATTTGCCGCGAACGCTATGATTACCGCCGTTTATGGAATTAAATAAATCTTTTGAACTTTAACGCTGGGATGATGGGCCCATGAAAGCCTTATACTCGTAACCCTCTATTGAAATTCTATTAAAACTAGATTGAAGCTAATCATTTGTTATCCTGCCGCCGGCCTACCTATTTGCCAATTTTCTCTTCTTCCGGTACTGCAGGAGTGGTTCCCTTGTAAAAAGCGGAAAGAAACAAAAACAGCCCTCTGGATAGAGGGCTGTTTTTGTTTCTTTGTCTACGGCAACCCGATGCTGGAAAATGTTTACAAAAAGATACCCGCTATAAGCGCGGACATTAAGGCAAAAGAAAAGCCGGGCCTGGGTTTACGCTGCGAAAAAGATTCCGCCGCCAACGCGTGCATCTTCATTCAAACGAAAGAAAAGAGTACGAACGCGAATTGCGTCCAGGCTCAGCCTGGGTTATGTTGACAAAATAGATTCCAACGAAAAATGCGGACAAAAAAGTAACGCACTCCACAAACGTGAAGTGCGTTACTTGGGAGCGGCAGCTTGCCGCTGGAGCTACTGGTCGGACTCGAACCGACGGCCTGCGCATTACGAATGCGCTGCTCTACCAACTGAGCCACAGTAGCATTTTAATTTTTCAAGCGAGCCTCTTTTACTGCATTTGGCTCATATGTTTTTTATTATACAGAACTTTATCCAAATAGTCAAGAGACTTACAGTGAAATTAGTTCACAAGGTTACACATTCCCTATTTTCGTATATTATAATAGTCTACAATGGGGCATAATAAAACACGGAAAGGGAGGGTGGCACGCTTGATTCGTATGGGAAAAAAACTAAAAAGGCTCCGAGAAAATTTTAATTTAACCCAGCAACAGGTCGCCGAGGCTTTAGGGATTGACCGTTCTACCTATGCATACTATGAATTGGGACGTACTACTCCTGATCTGGACAAAATCGATAAGCTTCAGCGATTATATCAGGTTCAGTATCAAGATTTAATTGAGTACGATGAAGAAGAAAACCGGATGCAGCTAAGAGATTCTGGTTCTGATTCAAGCCCCCTTAAGAAAAATTTGTATTTGAAAACCAATCCTAAAAATTCAGATTTTTTTTATCAGCTAAATAATGACGAACAACGGCTGATTTTAAATTTCAGGTTGCTTTCAAAATCAAATCAAGAGAATGCGATTCAGCATCTGCTAACTCTGCGCCAGCAGCAAAACAATGACAAATAAAAGAGAAGGATAAGAGTCCTTCTCTTTTATTATTGTTATCCTCCGGTTTCCAGAAATAAAATCGAACCCCTTACGCTAAAAAAATTTAAACGCTCCCTTATTTCATTGCAAAGAATAGTCAAATAGCATAAAGCTTATGGGAAAGCCTTCCCTGTGATTTCTTGAACTCTGTCGTGTGAAAAACAATGAGTATCAAGGTTTCACCTAAAGCCATCTCGGGCGTTGGGACAAAAATAATAATGCCCTTCTGGCTTTCTAAAATCCTTTCTCTTAGTATATAAGATTCCTTTCCTCCTTATAATAACCACAGAAAGTTGTCGTTGACAAACTCGTTGAAGCGGATTTATAATAAGGATACACCCTCCCCCCTAGGGTGGGGTAGTAAGGAGGCCGTAATGAAACAAAAATTTGATGTCACCGGTATGTCCTGCGCCTCTTGCAGCGCCCATGTAGAAAAAAGTGTTTCCAAGGTTGCTGGAGTCCAGGAAGTACAGGTTAACCTGCTCACCAATAGTATGACCGTTGTTTATGATGATTCTGTCACAAGCAGCGGTGAGATCGTTTCTGCTGTGGAAAAAGCCGGATACGGCGCTTGTCCCATCCAGCGGCAAGCGTCCTTACAGGCCTATTCCTCCCTACCGGTATCCCGCGAGGATCCGGCGCTCAAGGAGCAGAAGGAAATGAAGCGGCGGCTGATAATTTCCTTAGTCTTCCTGATTCCTTTATTTTACCTGTCTATGGGACACATGATGGGACTTCCGATCCCCTGGTTTTTCCAGGGGGAGGAAAACGCTCTCGCATTCGCCTTTACCCAGCTTCTGCTGTGTCTGCCCATCGCGTTAGTGAACCGTCATTATTTTACCGGAGGCTTTGCCGCCTTGTGGCACCGCTCCCCTAACATGGATTCCCTAATCGGCATCGGTTCCGCCGCCGCTTTGGTTTACGGCGTCTGGGCTATTTACCAAATCGGATTTGGCCTGGGCCACGGCGACCTTCACCTGGTCCACGAGTATTCTATGGACCTTTACTTTGAGTCCGCCGGCATGATATTAACCCTGATTACCGTGGGAAAATATCTGGAAAGCCGCGCCAAGGGAAAAACCTCTCAAGCGATTACCAAGCTGATCAACCTCGCACCAAAAACCGCCGTCCGTCTGACAGACGGCGTGGAACAGGAAATCCCGCTGGAAATGGTACAGGCCGGGGATATTCTGGCGGTAAAGCCGGGGCAGTCCATCCCCACTGACGGCCGGGTGGCCGAAGGGCTTTCCGCCGTGGATGAATCAGCGATTACCGGGGAGAGTATTCCTGTGGAGAAGCAGCCCGGCGACCCGGTCACCGGCGGTTCTATCAACCAGTCCGGTTATTTAAAAATAGAAGCTACAAAAGTGGGCGGCGATACCACCCTTGCTCAGATTATCCGTTTGGTGGAGGAGGCCAGTTCCTCTAAGGCGCCGATTTCCAAGCTGGCCGACCGGGTCAGCGGCGTATTCGTCCCCATTGTTATTTCAATCGCTGTTCTGGCCATAATCGTGTGGCTGCTTGTCGGCGAGCCATTCTCTTTCGCCCTTTCCATCGGCATCTCCGTACTGGTCATTTCCTGTCCCTGCGCCTTGGGCCTCGCCACCCCTACCGCCATCATGGTGGGAACCGGAAAAGGAGCGGAAAATGGTATTTTAATTAAATCCGCAGAGGCATTGGAGGTGGCCCATTCCGTCGGCGCGGTGGTATTGGACAAAACCGGCACTATCACGGAGGGCAAGCCCCATGTCACCGATCTTGTGGATGTGGGCCGGGTCCCCAATCTGCTGCAGCTTGCCGCCTCTCTGGAGAAAAATTCCGAGCATCCGCTGGCCGCCGCTATCGTGGCGGAGGCCCAAAAGCAGAACCTCTCCCTGCTGCCGGTAGAGGACTTCGTTTCCGAGCCCGGAAAAGGCATCCGGGGCAGAATCAAGGGAAAAATCTATTTGGCAGGAAATCAAAAGATCATCGAGGAAAACGGCGTGGATATCAGAGCCCTGGAGCGCCCCGCCGCCCGGCTGGCCGAGGAAGGCAAAACCCCCATGTTTTTTGCCCAGGATGGCCAGGCCATCGGCATTATTGCCGCGGCGGATATCATCAAGCCCACCAGCGCCCAGGCAGTGGCTGAGTGGAAGGCTATGGGCATCGACGTGGTGATGCTTACCGGAGATAACGAACGCACCGCCGCCGCCATCCAAAAGCAGGTCGGCATCACCCGGGTGGTTGCCCAGGTAATGCCGCAGGACAAGGAAAAGGAGGTTCGGGCCATTCAGCAGAGCGGCAAAAAGGTGGCCATGGTGGGAGACGGTATCAACGACGCTCCGGCCCTCACCGCCGCGGACGTGGGAATCGCCATCGGCGCGGGCACGGACATCGCTATAGAGTCTGCGGACATTGTTTTGATGAAAAGTGATTTGATGGACGCAGTTACCGCCATTCAGCTCAGCAAGGCTACTCTGCGTAATATCAAGGAAAACCTGTTCTGGGCTCTGTTTTACAACAGCCTGGGAATTCCCTTAGCCTGCGGCGTATTCTTCTTCCTGCTGGGCTGGAAGCTCAACCCCATGTTCGCTGCGGCCGCCATGAGCTTGAGCTCTGTATTTGTAGTGTCCAACGCCTTGCGCTTGAAATTTTTCCGTCCTAAGCTCTCCGCGCCGGCCGCAGGAGCTGTGAACGAGAAAGCGAGCAAAGGAATTCACGTGGAAAATCTTATCCTTCCGAAACCGGAGGAATTACAAAATCAATTGGAAAACAAAGAAAACAAAGGAGAATTTGCTATGACAGAAAAAATTATGAAAATTGAGGGCATGGCGTGCGGCCACTGCTCCGCCCGGGTAGAAAAAGCCCTTAACGCTATTGACGGCGTATCCGCAACGGTAGACCTGGAAGCCAAAACCGCCTCCATCACCCTTACAAAGCCGGTTGACGACCAGGTTTTGATCAAAGCGGTTACAGACGCCGGCTATGAAGCGGCAGGGCTTGAATGATGCAGGCGGATAAGGAAAAGGTGTCGGCTCTGCTGAAAACGGCCCGGGGACAGATCGACGGGATTTTAAAAATGATAGAGCAGGATCGTTACTGCCTGGACATTTATCATCAAATTACCGCTACCCAGTGCGTGCTGAAAAAAGCGAATAAGGAGATCATGACCGCACACATGTATCACTGTGTGAAGGAAGCCTTTGAGCATGGGGACCCTGAAGAAAAAATTCAGGAACTGATCGATTTAATGGAGAAATCCTCCCGTTAGCGCCGATCATTGTCACTAGAACAAGCCGGTAAACTTTGTCATTCCCTACAAAAAAGCGGTTTTATTGTTTACAGGGCTGTTTTTCCGTAGTAAAATAAAATTGCACTAAATATTATTTTATTGCATCGCATTAATTGTAATCAATCAACAAATCTAAAAGGGGGTAATCGTTTGAACTCCAGAGCAATTGATCTGCGCGCCAAGAAAAACAAAAGAATCGGGATTAAAATTATTCCGGGCCATTTTTCCACCAGCCATTCCCATGTAAACTATTACATTGATATGACGGATATCAAATCTTACTATAAAAAAGCCAAGCTTGCGGCTGAGGAATTGGCGAAAGCTTATTCCTCCACACCGGTAGACGTGATTATCTGTCTGGAAGGCACCCGCATCGTCGGCGCTTATCTGGCGGAGGAGCTTGCCCAGACCAGCATCGCCGCAATCAATCACGACGCCAACCTCGCTGTTGTCACTCCGGAAACCAATGCCAACAACCAGATGATTTTCCGGGATAACATCCAACCGATTATTTGGAACAAGCGGGTGCTCTTGATGGTTGCGTCGGTAACTACCGGAAAGACCATCGGCCGGGCTATGGAATGCATCCAATATTACAACGGGCAGCTCGCTGGAATCTGCGCCCTGTTCAGCGCCGTGGAAGAAAGCAACGGAATTCCGATCCACTCCCTGTTCTCTCTGAAGGATATTCCGGATTATCAAAATTTCTCTCCTCACGAATGCCCCTACTGCAAGGAGCATACCAAGATCGACGCCATGGTCAACAGCTACGGCTACACCAAATTTTAAAATCCTATGGAAATTTTGCACTGGGATGGCTCTTAGCCATCCCAGTGTTTTTTAACCAGTTGTGAGGAAAAAGCAAACAAATCGTGATATTTTCCCGAAAACATTTCTTTTTTTTGAAATTTATGCTATCATAAATGTTTGTAGAAGGGATGTGAGGAATGGCAAAAAACGGAATTCTAATGCTTATTGGAGGCTAATTTTTAGTATGTTTACAACAAAAGACGCTGCGCTGTTGATGTCATCTTTTTCTGTATATAAAGGAATCCTTCACCGCACGGTGCCCAATGCCTTTTACCGGCTTTTGTGCGCTTACGACGCGCCGCCTGTAGAGTTCGCCAGGGCGTGGGGGGAATTTTTCGCCTTGCTCTGCGACCGGGGTTACAGCGGCAATCTTTCCCGCTGCCTCTCGGAAACCGCGCTGTTTGACGAGAACGCTTTTTCCAAGGCGGCGGCTGCGGGAAAGGCGGATCAATTGGCCGCCCCGGTTAAAAAGGCTGTCAAACGCGATATTGAGATTATCCAGCAGATCGGCTCTCTTACCCCCGAGCACCTGCTGGACGGCTACCGCCGCCTGGACGAGCTTGGATGTGTGGCGGAGACCCTTCCCCAGTGGGAGGCGGGCGCTCCTATTGACGAGCTGACCGGGGACGCGGAAGCTTGTATGGAGAAAATGGCGGCCTATTACCGAGGCCATGGGTGCGGCATGTACGCCCGTTACCGCGCTTTTATCTGGCGGGATGGCGGCATCGAGCCTGTGGTTTATCCAGACCCAATCCGGCTGAAAAGCCTGAAAGGCTATGAAGCAGCCAGAAAAACCGTGATTGACAATACGCTGGCGTTATTAAACGGCCTGTCCGCCAACAACTGCCTGCTTTACGGCGACCGGGGCACTGGAAAATCCTCCACTGTGAAAGCGATTCTCAACGAATACGCCCCCCAGGGCCTTCGCATGGTGGAAATGCCGAAGGACCAGCTGTGTGATTTTCCAAAATTAGTGGAACGGATCGCCGCTCTTCCCCTTCGCTTCATTATTTTTATCGATGATCTTTCCTTTACGCAGCAGGACGATACCTACGCGGCTCTCAAAGCCGTATTAGAGGGCGGGCTGGCGGCCCAGCCGGAAAATGCCTTGATTTACGCCACCTCTAACCGCCGCCATCTGGTCCGGGAGTGCTTCTCAGACCGTGACGGCGATGAAATCCACCGGGGAGATACCATACAGGAAAGCCTGTCCCTATCCGACCGCTTCGGCCTTTCCGTTAATTTTTCCGTGCCTGACAAAACCAGGTATCTGGATATTGTTCACGCTCTTGCCGAGGAACGCGGCCTGGAGGTCAGCGGCAGTCAGTTAGACACTGGCGCGGAGCAATGGGCCCTGGCTCGGGGCGGCCGCTCCCCCCGCTGCGCGAAGCAGTATATCGCTATGGTGGAATCCCGCTTAAAACAGGGATTGCCCCTTTAAACCGAAAGGAGAACTGCCAATGAAAACCCGAATTTTTGCTTTGGGCTTAGCGGTGCTTTTAGTGTTCACCATGCTGGCCGGCTGTTCCGGCGGAAACAGCGGCGCCGGCTCCGATTCCAGCACCGGTTCCTCTCAGCCCGCTCCCGCCCAGCAGGAATACCCGATTACCGTCAATGACGTAGAGATCAAAGAGGCTCCTACCAGTGTTGTCACTCTTTCCCCCTCTTTGGCGGATGTGATGACCGCCCTGAAGTACGAGACTCTGCTCACAGGCCGCAGCGAGGACTGCACCGCAGAGGATCTGGCCTCTCTGCCTACTGTAGGCACCGCAAAAAATCTCGATATGGACAAGCTGAAGGAGTTAAAGCCTCAGCTGGTGCTCACGGAAGAAGCCTTGTCAGAAAGCCAGGTAAAGGAATTAAGCGACGCCGGCATCACGGTTTTGGTACAGACACCCGCCACCACACGGGAAACCTTTGAAACTCTTTATACCAACATCGGTTCTGCTTTAAAGGGCGGCATTACCGGCTTTACCGAGGCGCAGGAAAAGGCCCAGAATATGCTGATGACCTTAGACGATATCAACCGCCTGATTCCGGCCAGTAATACTCCGATCACCGCCTGCTATCTGTATGACACCACCGGCGCGGTTGTTACCGGCGATACCTTTGCCAGTGAGCTCATGGAGTTCGCCGGGGCGGTAAACGTAGCCGGCTCCTCCAAGAACGGAAAAATGGAGCTCAGCGCTCTGACCACCAGCAATCCTAATTATATTTTCTGCTCTTCCGAGGTCAAGGAGAAGCTTTCTAACGATGAAACCCTTTCTAAGCTGAAGGCTGTCCAGGATGGCAAGGTCATCGTGATGGAGCCAGAGCTGATGGATCTCCAAGGGAGCACAATCATTGAGGCAGTCACCCTGATGGCCGGCGCCATGTATCCGGAGCTGACCTCCTCCAGTTCTGAGACTTCCTCCGAAGCCTCCTCTGAGCCGGCTTCTTCCGAGCCTTCTTCCTCTTCTTCCGAGGCTGCCTCCTCTACGCCCAGCAGTTCCAGTTCTGAGGCGGCTTCCAGCGGAAACTCCTCCAATCCTTTCCCCAAGGGCACCACAATGAAGCTGGGAGATACCGGAGACAATGTGACAAAGCTGCAGCAGCGTCTGCTGGAATTGGGCCATACCTATTCCGAACCTACCGGAACCTTTGACGAGCTGACGGAGCAGGGGGTTATGAACTTCCAGTTCCTGTCCGATATGGTTGCCGACGGAATCGCGGACGACGCTCTCTTAGACGCTCTTTATGCGCCGGATGCAGTAAAGGGTCCCAACTATGGGCTGCGGTAACTGCCGCGCTGCTGTAGTCCTCACAGAAAAACAGATTAATGGCAATGACAAAAGCCGGGAGAATTATTCTCCCGGCTTTGCTGCCTCCTTTTCTGTAAAATACGGCAAATGAAGCTTTTAAATTCCGCTGCCTTTTGGTATACTAAGTTTAAACAAAGAGTCTAAGCGAAAAAAGGGGTGGCTCATTGAAACGCTATCATTTTCATCTCGTCACTTACCGAAAAAGGCCCTCCACTGTACAAAGCCTGATCAAGCGGTATTTCAGCGACAACGTAGGGCGCTCAGCCGCCGCTTTGGCCTACTATCTGATTTTTTCCTTGTTTCCGTTTCTGATACTCATCAGCTCCATCATCAGCTTTTTGGATCTGCCCGACCTCACGGTGGAAAGCTTCAAGGGGCTGATTCCAGTGGATATCATCGAGCTGGCCAACTCTTACCTCTCTCATATATCTGAAATCAAAAACGCGTCTTTGCTTCTGTTCGGCTTCGTGTTCACTATTTATTTTACCATGCGGGCAGTCAACTGTCTTTTGCAGTCGATCCACCGGGCCTACCGGGTAAAATCTAAATTTTCCTTCTGGCGTCATCAGCTTCACGTTTTTCTCACTACTATTTTTTTGATTGTGATCGTATTCGTGGCCCTTGGCCTGATGACCTTCGGAAAAAATCTGCTGACCTGGCTTTCCGGCTGGATCCCCATTGATATGGGCTCTATCAGCCTGTGGAATTTGCTGCGTTTCGTTATTTTGGCCGCAGTATTGTTTATGGTGCTGCTGACGCTGTATTACCTGGTTCCAAACCGGTTGTACACGGTGCGCCAGGTTATGCCCGGTACTTTCGCCTCACTGCTTTCCTGGCTGGTGTTTTCTATCGGCTTTGCCTTTTACGTGGAAAATATGGGCCGATATTCGGTAGTATACGGCTCTATCGGCGCGGCGATCGTTTTATTGCTTTGGCTTTATTTCAGCGCGATTACGCTGATTATGGGCGCTGAGCTCAATTATTTGCTGGTAAACCGGCCCTCGAAAAAAGCCGGCAGGCAGCAGAAGGTAAAAAAATGAAAAAGGATGTGGAGCAGCAATGGCAAGTTTTAGAGGTACAATTCGCTCAGAAGCATTAAAAATGAAAACCAAGTTAACGGTTATCATTCCAGACACCTTACAGTCTACCGACCGCTATCCGGTGGTTTATCTGCTGCACGGCTTGTCCGGCAACACGGATGACTGGAGCGATGGGAGCCAGGTCTGGCTTCTGGCGAAAGCCTACAATCTGATCTTTGTAATTCCCGAGGTTCAGCGAAGCTTTTACACCGACATGGAATTTGGCCCCGCTTACTTTACTTATATTTCTCAGGAGCTTCCCGCTCTGTGCAAAAAGCTTTTTCCCATCTCTCCCAAACGGGAGGATACATACATTATGGGACTTTCTATGGGCGGCTACGGCGCTTTGAAATGCGCTTTGAAGTATCCGGAGCAGTATGCCGGATGCGCGGCGTTTTCTCCCGCCTGCATTTTACAGGATCTAGAAAAGTATTTAGGCGATCAAATGGACTACACTGAGCTGCAGGCGATCTGGGGCATGAATCTGGAAAAAATGGAAGAAAACGACGTGCGGGTTCTGGCAAAGGAATGTGAGAAAAAAACGCTTAAACCGGATATTTTTGTCACCTGCGGTACAGAGGACTTTATTCATGATATGAGTGTTAAGCTAAAAGATTTTATGAAGGATGTGGATATTCCCTTTACTTATCGGGAATGGCCCGGCAACCATGAGTTTTATTTATGGAATAAATCTCTGCATCTGGCCTGCGAGCACTTTTTCACTCGAGTGGACCCGGAAAATTATTGCAATATCATTTAATATCGCCTACCGCTTCCGTTGGCTTTGTGCTAACTTATTGTGCTAACTTAACTGCTAACAAAGCGCTAGGCTTCAGTCGTTGATATCAATTAAAAATATTTTTTATTGACTGCCTAAGGCAACCTTTGTGTGAAATACTCTGTCCACAGAAGCCAGGCCCGGAAGGGATTTCCTTCCGGGCCTGGCTTCTATTCTGGTTAAAGCCTGCTCTATAAAAACGAACGGCACTGATTATACGCGGTAAAAATTCGCCTCAATGCGAAAACACACCGCTTCGCCAGGCTCTATATATTTTAACAGATTTTGCTTTTTCAGCTCACCTCTGCCAAGCAGACGGTTATTAGTGGGTTCAATTCCTAACACATAGTCCCGCTCCCCCATCATTTTCCACTCGACCATCGTATCCAGCGTGGAGGTGTCGCATTTGATTTCGAGCCCCTTGCCAATTTTTGAGTTGGTAAGCTTAGCGCTCGCCCAAAGGCCTTCAAAAGTATGATAATAGCATTGCTCTTCAAAATTTGGCTGTGGGGTAAGAAAAGTGTCCCAGGTATCGATACCCTCCTGTGCCCGTGCGTCTCTGGCCTCCACCTTAACCGCAGTGGTTTCCAGCTTCGCATTTTCATCTAACAGCGGATATCCCAAATTCATGTGATATAAAATAGACAAGGGCTCGGTTCGCGAGCCTTCATTTGTCACCGTGTCATTGATTTGCAGCTTGTTTTCCTTCTTGCTACATACCAATTCCCGATGGAGCACAAGCTTCTGCTTGAAAATTTCTCCATCTGATATGGCAGCATGGAGCACAATCTTATCATCATCCTCTGTGTAATATATGTGATCCGCAGGAATATGGGAAATAGTACCATGAAGTCCCGTTTTACCGCTTTCATCTTCCGTAGGCACGCCGATATTGGACAAACCGCAGGTAGTCAAAAATCCACAGGTAAAGGATTTTAAAAAGCCAAACTCCTGTTGGTCATAATACGCGGGAGCCACATACCCGCTGGGAGATATGTAGGAATAATTGACGCCCTCATAGGAGAGCCTGGTAATATCGGCGGCTCTGTCCGGAGAGACAGTGAACTCCAGCCCTAATCCGTTGCGAACTTGCAACAGACGCATTCCGTCGCCTTTTCCGCCGATCAGCCTGTATTCCTCCACGCCGGAAAGCTGGGAGGGATGTCCAATGTAACTGTTCATAAAAGCATCCTCCTTAATTCTTTTACATTAAATTTATTCAGTCTAGGGCCATAAATTACAAAACAAATAATTTTTTCCACAAAGAAAAAACTGTTTTTTAGTATGCATTTTTATTTGAATACAGAAACAATGGCTTTCGTGCGTCAACGGCCTGAACGATGCTTTGTTTTTTAGAAAGCCCTATCCGCTGCTAATCTAACTGGCTTAAAACTTCCACCATTTTCTCATGAGCCGTCTTGATGATTTCAAACAGAGCGGGAATCTCGTCATATTCTTTTCGCCGAACAGCCTGCACTAATCCATCGCTTGCGTACCGCAGCGAGTCCAAACCCAAGTTAGCGGCTACTCCCTTTAATGTATGAGCTTCCCTTTCAATCAAAGAGTAGTCCTTCTTTTCTACTGCTTCAACCAAAGAAAAATACGTCGGATCCATAGGCATCTTTCTTAAAAAGCGAAGATAAAGAGCCTCATTACCGCTGAATCTAGCGATAACTGTGTTTAAGTCAATCGATAAGCAATGAGCTGCTTCCGGTAAGGTCATTTTTAAGATTCCTTCCTTGGGAATATTTTGTGAGGGCTAAATGTTTACTCGCAAAACATTCCTGATTTAATCCGCCAGAATTCAAATAATTACAATGCTAATGATGCTGTTCTCAGTATATGCCGTTCTCATTTTTTTGTCAATCGGCCCAGCGTTTCTAACCCGCTTTTTAATAAAAGGCGATTACAATTTCACGCTCGACCATTCTGTATATAAATTTTAACTGCGCAAGAATCTTCCCTTATAAAAGCTATAAAAAAATTTCTAATTTGTCCTCCTAATCTACTTCAGCCCGAAAGGTTAAGCTTCAGACAGCACAGAAGCTGATACAAGGCAGCCACCCTAATGAGTGTTGCGGTCAAATATGTAGCCAAACTGCATAAAACAAAAGAGCGGGATTAATCCTGCTCTATACATATATGAAAGGAAGCAATTGATATAAAAAACGAGTGTCCATAACTCAAATCCGTTATGAACACTCGTTATGGGTTTACGCTACAAAAAAGATACCCGTCAACCAAAGTGAAATTTGAGAATTTCGGGTTCGGAATAGAACTGTTAGCATTTTTGAGTTACAAATTTCGACCTTTATTTACTTCATTTTTTTATCGCAGTCTTAATGTCATTTATGAAGAATGCAAGAAGATTTCCCTTTTTCGTTTTCTTTAGTCCAAGGTCTTTACGCATTTCATTCATTATATCTTCCAGTACTAATAGGTTCTTTTGTGCAAATTCCGGGTTGGAGCCATTTTCTCGAAATTCAACCCACTTATTTACAACACTAGAAGATCCCCACAAAGTAATTTGCTTTGAAAATTGTGATATATCCATTAGCATTTGCTTTTCCGTATAACTACCTTTCTGTTTGGTATTCTGTTGAATTTTATAAATCATATCAACAAACTGCCCATAGGGTTCTTCGCGTTTTTTGGCAAGATATTCTTGACGACTTCGGTTATATTCAATACGTTTTGCAACAATTGAACTTATCAAAACGCTAACAATAGAAACACATCCAGTAATTAAAGCAACTATAATAACTGCATCAAGTTTTGAGGTAAGAGAGGTTAACCAATTTACAGCAATAGTCACACCAACGATGATGTATTTGCCAGCAATATATACGACAAAAATAAGTATGCCAATAAAGAATAACAGTAGGCCTAATCCCAATAACAAATTCAGTTTTGGATGCCGTTTAGCAAAAGGCTGTTTATCCACTTTTGCATTTGTTTTCAAGAGGTTCACCGCCTACCTTTAACGTTATTATTATAATAATAGCACAATTGTCGCGAAAAAGCGATAGCAAAAAAGATGAGTCCTATCATGAATTCATCTTCATAGTATCAATATCCTCGATCGTCTGCATGCAAATCAACATTCATTTGTTTCCTGTGTTAATATTTCGACGGTATCACGTCCGAATCGACTCAATGATTTTGCTAGAACTAAATCGAACAGTCCCTTCTTTCCATAGTATTTAATCGTTTTTGGTATCATAAAAATCCCTCCATGCTAACAGTATAGCATAGAGGGCATCTTTCTGCTTGAAAACATGAAAAAAGCTACATTCTGATTTCTCAAAATGTAGCTTTTAACTTGGGTTGTGTTGACAAAAAAGATACCCACAGTACTTTTACCAAAATAGCTTGGTGGCAAGTTAAACCCGTCGTGCGTGCGTTGACAAGCAAACAGACGGTGTAGCGCGCACTCAAGCGAACCGACTTTCCAGCCTATGGTTTAGGAGTACGGCGTATCATTTCGTAAATTGTTCATATCATATCTTCCCGTGCTTTTTCTTCGCAAATTGTACTGCCTGGAGGCAGGTCAATTTGCACAAATTCCCCTGAAACATGCTGCCTTACAACGGCTTTTCAAATGTCGTATTAGCAAGGTATTAGCAGGAATCCCTTGTGACAGAGGGCTTCCAGGGGCCATTTCAAAATGCTATTAGCAGGGAGGATCATTTTATGAGCACCAACGAAAAAAGGACACCCCAAAGCAGGACATACACCGTGAATGATATCGCAGCCATTCTCGGTATCGGCCGCGCTTCGGCCTATAAACTCGCTAACTCCGGATTGTTCAAGACGATCCGCATTGACAACATGATCCGCATCTCCAGAAAGTCCTTTGAGGATTGGCTGAAGATGGAGGGGCTGGACGACGAAACGGAATAAGTAATATGAGAGCCATAAGACTATGGCTCTCTTTTTTGCATTTAATTGCGGAAGAACCTAAATTTTATCTTGCAGATAAGCCAGAAATCATTTTTATGAGCATCTAAAAATTTGCTCATTTCAACTTTCGCTTGATGCCAGTGTTTAAGTCTATTAAAGTGTTTTTCTGGAATTTGAGGCAAATCGTTAAGAGAACTAAAATGACTATCAATGTAGTTTAAAATATCTTCAGTAGAAACTTCTATTGCTTTCCATTCAGAAATCTTTGTTGCAATGTCAAGTTTAGCCTGTGAATACATTTTTCCTGCTATTTGATGTTTTTCGCATAATTGCTTATGTCCAACACTTTGCTTAATTAATGTAAAGGCCAGTAAAAATATTGATATACACCCAACAATTAAAGTGGGTTTCTGGATAGTAATGTTAAAGTATTCTTGGAAATCTAAAAATGTTATACCGCACAAAGCAACGGAAACAATAATTTCTATGGCATCTTCGATGCAAGCGAAGTGCTTATATTCGTCACTAAGTCTAAAATGCATGGAAGCCATTTGGTCAAATATTCTTTTTTTATTATTGGCTATATCTAAACCCGCACTTTTGTCGCTCATCTTTACCACCATTTAACTAAATAATTCTTTTGTTACTGAAGTTGCATCTGATCCAGAAAAACGTCCCGCTATATCTCTTATGTAATGTGATAGGTGCTGACGATGTAGACTATTTGTAGCACCAAGATAACTATCGATAACTCCTGATTGTCCAGTTACATCATTCATAGGAGTAAGAACACGCTTAGTTGAATAATCAAGAAGGTGCTTTGTCATATCGTATAATGTATATCGACCATTATATGTGGCGAACGCATCAACAGCCAATGCTTCAACATGATAGCCGGATAATTGATACTGTTGAGGTAGTCTACTAAAGAGATTCTTAGCTAATTTAATAACTGGTACAACTTTTTTGCCGTTAATTTGATTTATCTTTGTTAACCTCCTTGTAAATGCAGAAACATTGATTGGTGGTGACCATCCCTTGTTTTCTCTATTTGCAATCCTAATCCTTCCATTTTCTCGCAATGCAGGAAGTAACTGAATCTCATAATCAGAAAATTTTACAGTTACAGCAAGTTCTCCTTTACTGATCTCTGTATGAGGGAACCGAGTTTGGAGCAATTTGAAAAAATCTTCTTGCAGTCCTTTAGGACTGACGTTCTTGTACTTGGTACTATCCATAAACACTAGTGCATCTACATCGCTAGTTCCCTCAATAAATGTTTTTTTAGAAATAGACCCGCCAAAAAGGATTGCATCCAAACCATCAATTTCTCTTCCAAGAACTTTTTCAATTTCTTTCAAATGTGTTTGGATGGCGTCAGTATCTCTGCTGTTAAAATCTTTAAGTAATGCCTCTAGAAACTCATTTATTTCTATTTCTCGCTGTGAGGATTGGGTTCCTGTTTCACTTGCTAGCATTTGCGCCTTTGCGCTAATGGATCCATATCCAGAGAATCCGCCACTACCGCCCATATTCAAACCTCCATTATATCTAGAAGTTCTTTAATAGTCATATCCTTGGACACAAGGTTTGACTCCAGAAGATTCATCTTAGTTGTTCGCATATCAAATAGCGTTGATAAATTATTGCTAACTTCTTGAAGTATCGAAAGGTTATCAACCATCATTAAGAACTTATTTTCATGTTCAGGAAGTGAGATATAAAAAGATTCTGGATTATATAGAGAGGCATTATTTCGATAAAACATACGTTGCCAAGAGAGTCCGTCAAAAATATCTGCACCTGCAAGATAGTAAAGTTTAGCTAAATTGGGTTCTAGCCCTCCAAATATATGAATACTTCCATTCCAGCCGCTTGAACTGAGCCGTTTTTTTATCTGAATCAGATTTTTTAATCTATCCCGCACTGTATAACCTAATTCTTTTTCAGTGATGCCAATAATTTGTATAGATTGAAGGTAATTTTTCGTTTGATCAATTTTATCCAGTAAATGTTCAAAAGGAAAACATATTTTAATTATAAAGTTAATTACTGCATTTGGGAACTCTTGGCTTAAAGAAACAGCTTCTGTTAGTTGCTACTCAAACGGACCTATTGTATCGTTAATAGATAGAATAGTGACCGCGTTCTGAAATTTGGAACAGTCAGTAACTTTGCGATAAATCGCTTTCATTTTATCTTTATCCCAAGGCATCACTTTATAATTAAACTTGTTTCGTTCACTTAGATCAAAACTATCATTTGTTTCGTATCCGCCGCTATCAATGAACAAGTATTCTGTCTCAGGCATATCATTGGGGTTTTGTGGCATCAAACCATAATATATATCATATGCACTGATCAAGTATGACTTTGAAACTCGCAAATCCATTTCCTGCAACAAACTATAATTATCTGATATGTATTTCCCATCAGATTGGGGAAGTAACAGATTTCCTTTGCTTGAAAAAGAAGGGACAAGCAGTGGAAATAAAGGAGCAAAGTCAACCATGAAGAAACTCCCTTCTATCTAAACATGATAAACACCGACCACATGGAGGTACACTCCCCATTTCACAACTATATGTATAATGATATGGCAGCGAATTTGTTCGGCAGTATGCAACAATATCAGCTTTCTGCCAGTTTATAAAAGGCGCCTCCAATATAACGGTTCCGTTCGTATAAACATCGAAAACCCTATTAGTTGCATCTATAAAATGTGAGGAGCAATCGGGATATTCGGTGCCTGCGTGGGTTCCAAGCACGATTTTATATGTGCCAAATCCTATTTTCGAAAATGCTGTCCATACAAGAAGCGCATTACGACCGCAGATCTCAACACATTGGGGAATATTTATATTCCTTACTTCAATCGTTTCGTATGGAACTTCAAAATATGCCGCTATTTTCTTTGATGCCTGTTTTTCTGGAATTGATGCTGGCTGGCCATAATCGCAAAAAATGCATTCTACTTCGTAACCAAGAGTTTTATAGAAATTTACGCATGACATGGAATCAATCCCGCCACTTAAAAGTACATAAGCTTTCATTTTTCTCCTTAATACAGTAAAAGTTTGCTGGTTTCACATTTTATATTTATTATATCGTACATCTCTTGTTTCATCAATCGAATAATATTCTTTTTGCACGCCACGGGGTATTCTCGTGGCGTTTTCACCTCAAATTAAGTTTTCGTTTTTTCAATCGCATTTTGACTTCAATGAGTAAAACATTGTCTCTTCAAAACTGCTTCGAAAGGAGTCGAAAATCCCTTGTTTTTTCTCCCACAGTCAGCCGAAAGACCGCCGCCCATAGGGTTTCCCCACCGAGGTATCCGGGCGGCATAGAGGCCACCTTTTCCCCGAAAATCAACATTTTTTAGACCGCCGAAAGGAGGTGATACCATGGCGGTATTCTACATTGAGAAAACCCGCGACTACACGGTGATGTCCAACCACCACCTGCGCAACGCGGGGCTGTCGTTGAAATCCAAAGGGCTGCTCTCCATGATGCTGTCCTTGCCGGAGGACTGGAACTACACCACCAGAGGCCTTGCAAAAATCTGCAAGGAGGGCACGGACAGCATTGATTCCGCTCTGAAGAAACTGGAGTGGGCTGGGTACATAGTCCGCAACCGTCTCCGAGACAGAAAGGGCAAGATCGTGGATGTAGAGTATGCCATCTACGAGACGCCCCATCCCCGGACACGTGGCATCCGTGCGAGGACGAGCCGGATACAGCTTGCCTAGATACGGAAAACCCAAATATAGATAACCAATGTCTGGGAAACTGGCCGCAATTAAATGAATACTTTTGCATTATACCACAAATTCTCCCATTTTTCAACGAGGAAAGCAGGCAGAGAGACACCGGTAGCACACAAGTTGCCGGTGTCTCTCTATGCCTCCTTCTTAGCGAATGAACAGTGATTTCAAATCCCTGTGCTCCTCATGTTACCATGTCCCTATAAAACACACGAGGAGGGTAACCCCATGAAATTCACCAAAGAAGAGAAGATGGCCTTCGTGAAACGTTACCAGGACGGAGAAACAGTGCTTTCAATCTGTAACGAGAACCAAATTCCCCGTAGTACCTTCTATCGCTGGATACAAGACTACCAACAGACGGTAACCGATACAGACAATGTCATCACCCCACAAGAATTCCTATACATGAAAAGAAGGATTAGCAAATTGGAGAATATGATTCAGGTTTTAAAGACGGTCAGTTGTACTGTTTCCTCGCCTTTGCAGGAAAAACTCAAGGCCATGGAGCTGCTTTACGGACAGTTCAGCGTTCATACCCTGTGCGACGCCCTAGAGGTCTCACGCGGTACTTTCTACAACCATATTTTCCGCAATAAGAAAGGCGATACACTTGCGGCAAAGCGGAGGGCGGAGTTGAAAATGCGGATTCAGAGCATTTATGACGGCAGCGAACAAATCTATGGGGCGGGCAAGATCACCGCTATCCTCCAAAATCAAGGAGTCAAAACCAGCAAAAAGTATGTTTCTCAGCTTATGAAGGAGTTAGGAATCAGCAGTGTCAGCACTACTGCAAAGAAAGAATATAAAAAATGGGAGAAAGGACAGAACAGGAATTTCCTGCAGCAGCAGTTCCAAACCAAACGGCCGAATCAAGTCTGGGTCAGTGATGTCACTGTTTTCAAATTTCATGACAAGTATTATTATCTCTGCGTCATCATAGACCTGTTTTCACGGAAGGTAATTTCCTATCGAATCTCGCACAAAAGCAGTGCCCAACTGCTTACAAAGACTTTTAAACAGGCCTACGCAGATAGGCAACCAAAGGCAGAGCTCATGTTCCATAGTGATCGTGGAACGCAGTATATGTCCCATGCGTTCGTTCACCTGTTGGAGGACTTTGGAGTAGAACAGTCCTTTTCTCGAACAGCTCGCCCCCACGACAATGCAGTCGCAGAAGCGTTCTTCTCCATTTTCAAGAAGGAAGAACTATACCGCAGGCTCTATACGTCGGAAGCGGATCTGATGAGAGGAATTGCCCATTTTATTGCCTTCTACAATACCGAACGTCCTCATTCCACCCTGCAATATAAAACTCCGGAACAGGCAGAGCAGGATTACTGGATAAAAGAAAAGGAATCCTCAAGAATATGAGAATTCCGGGTTCGGATTTGGTCTATTTTCATTTTTACATTGCGATTTTTCGATTTTTGCTTTTGGATGTCCCATTTCTAGAAAAGAGGGCAATCACGAAAACGTGGCTTGAATCCTCGGTTTTCGGCATAGAAAAAGAGGTCGAAATCTGGATGTCTCATTTTTGAGTTCCAAATTTCAACCTCTGTTCACATGGTGCGGGTAACAGGACTTGAACCTGCACGGGGGTTCCCACTAGAACCTAAATCTAGCGCGTCTGCCAATTCCGCCATACCCGCATACCTATGGCCCAAAGGCCATATTTGATAACTAATTTATTATACACAAAGGTAAGCAAAAAAGCAAGTTTTATATTCATTAAAATTTCAGCGTGCCATTTTCCAGCATTGCTTGGGCTGCCAGCATAACTCCTAATTTCCCACTGTGGAAGTTCAGTCCGCCTTGCATCCAAGCCGCGTAGGGTTCCCGCAAAGGGGCGTCGGCGGAAAGCTCAATCGAAGCACCCAAGGTAAAAGCACCGGCCGCCATGATTACCTGGCTGTCATAACCTGGCATGTCCCAAGGCTCCGGTGTCACGAAGGAATCTACCGGCGCTCCTTTTTGAATTCCCTGACAAAAAGCGACCAAGGATTTTTCATTGCCCAGCTTCATCACTTGAATAATATCCGCTCGCGGATCACTGAACCGGGGCGTAACCTCGAAGCCTAAAAGCTCGTATAAGGCGGCGGCAAACGCCGCAGTTTTCAGCGCCTCTCCGGTGACATGCGGCGCATGAAACGCACCCATAAAAAGTTCTCGATTCTGTCCCAATGTAGCTCCGATCTCCCGGCCGGTTCCAGGCGTGGTCAGCCTGTAAGCGCACTGCTCCACCAAATCCGCCCGCCCGGCGATATAACCACCGGTAGGCGCGACGCCGCCTCCGGGATTTTTAATCAGGGAGCCTGCCATTAAATCCGCACCGCGGCTGGTGGGCTCGGTCTTTTCTACAAACTCGCCGTAACAGTTATCCACCATGACAATACAATCCGGCGCCTGAGATTTCACCAGCTTAGCAGTCCTCTCAATTTCTTCTACAAATAGAGACGGCCGCAGGCTGTATCCACGGGAGCGCTGTAAATATACCATTTTTAACCCAGGCTTTACCCGCTTAGCAATCGCGTCAAAATCCAGGCCGCCGTCCTCCTTCAATTCCACCTGTTCATATCGGATTCCAAATTCTTTCAGCGAGCCGCTGGAATCTCCTTCTAAGCCGATGACGCCCCGCAAGGTGTCATAAGGGATTCCGGTAACGCTGAGCATGGTATCTCCCGGACGAAGCACACCAAAGAGAGCCACCGTTAAAGCGTGTGTCCCGCTGACAAAATTGTGCCGCACCAACGCATTCTCCGCTTGGAACGCCATTGCGTAAACCTGGTCCAGAGCATCCCGCCCCCGGTCACCATAGCCGTAGCCCGTAGAGGCTGCAAAATGGCTTTCGCTGACGCCAGCCTTCGCAAAGGCCGCCAGCATTTTCTGCTGATTGTATTCCGTAATTTCCTCGATCTTCAGGAAAGACTCCCGGCAGAGCTCCAAGGCCTTTTGAGCCGCCTTTTCGATTCTAGGATCTATGTGAAAAAATTCTGACATCTGTTCCTGTCCCTTCCTTAAAATATGTTCTATGGGTAAACCCTAAACGCTGATAAAATTTTTCGTTTTTTCCATTGGACCGAAAAAGATACACCCTTTTCCCCTCCAGCTGCTCCAGCAAATGGAGCACCACTGCTGAGCCCAAGCCTCTTTCTCTGGACTGAGGTGTTACTGCAATTGCGCCCAGTACGGCGGAATCCGGTGTTTCCCACAGTGAAAAGCCGCAGGCCAAAAGCCTTCCCTTATGCTCCAGTGCGGCAAGTCTTGCAGTCTGATGGCGGAGACGATGAGAGGTATCCACATAAAACGCGTCAAATTCGGGCACCCGGAAGCTCTCATCCTCGCACTGTTTCAGTAGGTCGTAAACCTGAGACAAAGCCGGGGCCTCCGAAAAAAAGAATTCTCCAGCGATTCGGGCGGCCACACCCTTTCCAGCCCATTCCATCACCTCGCCGGCGCTTTCCCGCAGGCTGGATTCCCACAAGGCCGTTCCATACCCGATGTGGGATAAAAATTCCTCTAATTCCTCCTGGTCAGCGGCAGAGGAAATCTGTACCGTCACGGCGCCGTTCAGACGGGAAACCGCCCCGCAGGCTTGTCCGCTTTCTGTGGTTTGCAGCCAAAATTCGGCAAAGCCGCTATCCGCTCCATAGGCTAAGGCCAGAGAAGCGATTCTGCATCCAAAGGGGTCCCCCGAGCAAAAACGGCAAAGCTGCGGAATCTGCTCTTTTCCCAAAAAACGAATCACAGCGTCTCTCCTGACGCAATGGCTTCCGCCAAAGCCCGCACTGTCGTTTTCGCGCTTTCGTAATCCTCCTGGGCGATCAGGCCGACGGCTGAATGGAGATACCTGCAGGGCAGCGATACCGCTATCGTCCGGACGCCGCCTCTGCTCACGTAGATCGCCCCGGCGTCATTTCCGCCGGCTACCGCCTGCTTTATCTGTACCTTAGCCCCAGCCCTAATTCCCACCTGCTGGGCTAACCGGAAATAGCCACGGTCATAAATTGTACTGCGGTCCATAAAGGAAATTACCGCTCCCCCGCCAACGCGGCATACCTGCTTTTCCTCCTCTACACCGGCAATATCGGCGGCGGTAGTGGATTCCACCACAATACAGGCCTCCGGCGCTACGCTGTAGGCCGCCGCTTTAGCACCCCGGCAGCCTACCTCCTCCTGCGTCACAAAGGAAAAGTGCAGATCAAAGGGAAGCTCCTCTCTCAAAAGCTCAATGAGCATAGCGCATCCCGCACGGTCGTCGATTGCCTTGGACTTCACCATGCCGCCGCTGAAATCAAACACCGAGGCAAAGGTGACCATATCCCCTAAGGCGATATGGTCCAAGGCATTCTCGCGGCTGGAGGCGCCGATATCCACCGCAAGCTGGTCAAACAGCAGGGTTTTCTCCCGCTCCTCAGACTTGGACAAATGAATTGGCTGAATCCCAATTACACCGGGAATCCCCTGATCTCCCACCAGCACCCGCTTGCCAGGCACCACTCGTTTGTCGATTCCTCCTACCGGAGCCACCTTCAAAAAGCCATTCTCTGTAACATGGGTGACAATAAAGCCAACCTCATCCATATGGGCGGAAAGCATAAGCTTCGTTTTGGGCCTTTCAGCGCCTTGCTTGAACACCAGCAGATTTCCTAAGTTATCTAGGGTGATCTGGTCAGCGTAGGGCTTGACCTGATCCATAATCAACTCTCGCACCGCCGCTTCCTGGCCGGAAATTCCCCGAGCTCGGCAAAGATCCTCTAAAAGCTTAAAATCAGTCACGACGGCACCCCCTATCCATAATATACGAGGCCAGCAAACGGGCCGTATTCTCTACATCATCTAAAGAAATGATCTCCGCCGGGGTGTGCATATTCCTCTGGGGAATGGATACCAGCCCGCAAGCCACTCCGCCTTTGGCAACCGCGGCTTCATCGGCATTGGTTCCGGTCGCGCCGCCCATAACCTCCGTTTGATAGGGGATTTTCTCTTTTTTGGCGGTTTCAAACAACAGCTCCGTCACCTTTGGATTCAGTGCCGGAGACACGCCGATCATCGGGCCCTTTCCCAGCTCCGCCGCTGTGACCGAGGCAACCCCAGGCTGCTTGGCAAAGCTGACGTCCACCATAATCGCCTCCTGGGGATAGATCTGATAAGCCGCAGTTGTCACTCCGCTGCCTCCCGTTTCCTCCTGGGCGCTGAAGAGAACTGTTACTCTGGCGTCCGGTTTTTCTCCCGACAGAATTTCCGCAGTGCGCAGCAGTGCCGCCACGCCGCAGCGGTCGTCCAAAGCCCCAACGGACAGCCGGTTATTCAAAAGCTCCTGGGGCTGGCTGTACAGGATTCCCCTGCTTCCCAGGGGGATTCGCTCCTTAGCTGCTTCCCCGGTCAATCCTACATCCAAAGCCATTTTATCAAAGGGCAGGGCCTTGTCCTCCCCGCCGTCGGATAAATGCGGCGGCATACAGCACACGATTCCGGTCACTGGCTCCTTTCCGAATACCGTTACCGGGCTTCCCGCCATGACCCGGCGGTCCAAGCCGCCCACCGGCGCAAAGCGGAGAAAGCCTTTTTCATCCACAGAGGTGATAATAAAACCGATCTGATCCAGATGAGCGTCCAGCATAATGTGATAATGGCTGTCAGGATTTCCAAGCTCTCCAATGACGTTATTATTATGATCGATACGCACCTCGGCGTATTTTCTAAGCTCCCGCGCGGCAACGTCCACAGGCTCCTGTCCTGAGGTTCCCGGCGCATCGCACAGGTTAAAAATCAGTTTCTTTAGCCCTTGGCTCATAGTGGTTTCCTTTCTCCTGTTTTTTAGGCAAGGCAATAAACCGTCGGATACTGGGAAAAGCTTTTCATCCTCCGCCTGATTGGTGCCTTATCCTTTTGTTTATATAAGTTTCTCAATTACAAAGCATTGACAAGCTGTTTAAAGTGGTTCCCTCTGGCCGCGAAATTGGGGTAGAGATCAAAGCTGGCGCTGGCCGGAGACAGCGATACCACATCGCCTTTTTGGGCGAGCCGGTGAGCCGTTTCCACCGCCTCTTCCATATTCTCCACCCGGATAATCCGGATCGCCTGCGGATCATAATTTTCCGCTTTTGTGACAGCCGACTGAATCTTATCCGCGGTGTTTCCCATCAAGATCAAAAGCTTTACCTTTTCATTGACCACCGGCCCCATCGCGTCGTAGGGAATTTTTTTATCATAGCCACCCGCAATCAGAATAATTTTCTGGGAATATAGGGACAAGGTGCCGGAAATGGTCCTGGTCGGGCTGGAGGCGATGGAATCGTTGTAATAATCCGCTCCGTCCACGTTCCGTACAAATTCCGCCCGGTGTTCTACCCCCGGGAAGCTCTCCGCCACCTGGCGCATCTGCTCCGGCGATACCTCTCCCCAAACCGCCGCTATGGCAGCCATGTAATTTTCCACATTATGGTTGCCTGGAATCCGGATGTCCTTGACATCCATAATTCTGGAAACTACCCCGTTTCTGCGATGGCAAATAGCGCCGCCGTTTAAACACACGCCCCGGTCAGTTGTATGCTGTCGGGTAAAATAAGAAAGCTCCCCCCGCACCAGCGGCGCAAGCCCACGGGTGATTTCGTTATCCAAATTCAGTACTGCCCTGCCAAACGCATTTTGATGGAGGATAATATTTTTTTTCGCGTCGATATACTCCTGCATATCCTTATGGATATCCAAATGGTTTGGAGCCAGGTTGGTAACCACCGCTACATCCGGGCTTTTCCGCATGGAAATTAACTGAAAGCTGGAAAGCTCTACTACCGCTACATCATCCTTGCGGATTTCCTCTACCTTGGGCAGCAGCGGGCAGCCGATATTCCCCCCCAGAAGAACGGTCTTTCCGGCGGCTTTCAGCATTTCAGAGATAATCGTTGTGGTCGTAGTTTTTCCATCGCTGCCGGTGACCGCATAAATTCTGCAGGGGCACAGGTCGAAGAACACCTCCATTTCCGAGGTGACTACGACGCCCTGTTCCCTGGCCTGTACCAGTTCCGGCAGATAATAAGGCATACCCGGCGTGCGGAAAATGATATCCGCATTTAAATTTTTCAAATAGGCTTCTCCAAGATGAAGCTCTACCCCCTGGTTCTCCAGCTTTTCTCCCGTTTCTCCAAGCTTTTCCCGGTCTCTTTTATCGCAGGCCAGCACTACGGCGCCCTTCTTCTGAAAAATAGAGATCAACGGCAGGTTGCTCCCGCCGATGCCGCAAAACGCCACTCTCTTTCCTTGGATCGAAGCATAAAAATCCTTTGCATTCGTAATCATGATTACCCTCCTAAAATTCGGATTGGGCTTCTTAAAAATCTCTAACGTTACTATTATACTATTTTTGGAAGAAAGTGCAACCATTCCCATGATTGCTTGTATTTTATAACCTTTTCAGGTATAATGGATTCAAAGATTCTAACTTAGGGAGGGTTTCTTATGATTTGTCCTCATTGCCAAAAGCAGATTCCCAGCGACAGCCTAGTATGCGGCTACTGTGGTCATAAAATAGAAGAAACTTTACAAAAAGCAGAAGCTCCAGCAGAGGCAGCCGCCTCTTCCACGGAAGAAGCAGTCCCTGCCGCGGCAGAAGAAAAGGAACCCTTAGAAAACGAAAGAGCCATGCTTTCCGGCAGCGGTGATCTGGCAGCCACCGATGAGAAAGAAGCTTCTCCCGAGGAATCTTCAGAAGCCTCCGGCGGCTCTGATTCCGAAACGGTGAAAGGCATATCCCCGGAAGCCGCGTCGAAAAAAGCGCTAGAGCCCTCTTTGTCCCAAGCCGGGATGCCTGAAAGCGGCAAGGAAAGCGAAGGCCCCACAGCGTCATCAGCTTTTATTTCTCCTGCGGCGGTTGCTTCAGAAAGCTCCGCCGATGTAACCAGCGCTGAAAAAAACAGTACGGAAGCGGCTTCCGGAGATACGCAGGCAGCGGTAACGGCCGCCGGCTCAACCCATTCGAATCACGCTTCTTCAAATGAGCCTAATTCAACTGCCGAGGCAGAGCCGGCCCCCTCTAAGCCAGAGGCGGAGGGTTACTACAGCAAAAAGAAGCTGAGTCCGGAAAAGAGGCTGGAGGAGGCGTATATCCGCCGGATGGCAAAACGCCAAAGGCCTCTGAAAACCTCCAGCTTTTTCTGGACAGAGTTTCTGCTTCTGATTCCCGGAATCAACCTGGTGCTTCTATTCGTATGGGCGTTCCGCAAAAACGCCAATGCCAACCGCAAAGCGTTCGCCCGCTCCATTCTGATCTGGATTTTGATTCTCATTCTCTTCCTGCTGATTGTTTTGATTGTAATGATAGTTTTGGGAATTCCCGTCGATAAATACATATGGCTGAAATCTTTCCAGGACTGGGCCGCGGGATTAACAGTTTAAAGCGGTACGCAAAATTTTATATTTCACTTTCTCAAAAGGCAAAATTTCCAGTCAAGCTGGGATTTTGTCTTTTTCCTTTTAGGAAGTGTTCCCGTTCTTATATCCATTGAATGATTTCCCCCTTCTGACAGCCTTTTTCTCATTTACCGTTTTCGCTGTCCCGTTCTGAAATTCAGGCGGCATAAGCTAATTCCTTCAGCCGCTTTTCATCTAAGATTTCGATCGCGCCCCGGGACAGGGATACCAAGCCTTCCTCCTGAAAATACTTCAGCATTCTGGTCACCACCTCTCGCGCGGTTCCTAAATGGTTTGAAATGGCTTCATGGGTAATATGTAAATCCGAGCTTTCGTCTATAGCCTTTTGCTCCAGCAGAAAAAGCGCCAGTCTACGGTCCAGGCTGGTAAATATTGTTTGCTCCATAACCCACATCACATCGGAAAATCGAGACGCTAAAATTTGATTGCAATAAGTGGCCAAGGGAAAGGATTTTTCCATTAGATCTTGGTAAACGTTCGCAGGCAGCAATAAGATCCGGCAGTCCTTTTCCGCTTGGATGAATACGTCAAAATTGATATTTTTGATGACGCAGGATGCGGACAGAAAGCAGCTGTCCCGCTCCAAGAGCCGGTAAAGGGTGATCTGCTTTTCCGTTCCGGAGATTAAAAACACTCTTGCCTGACCATACCGCATCCAGAAAACGCCGGTGCAGTCCCGGTCTCCTTGATACAGGTACTCGCCCCTTTTAACGCTCCGCTCTGTCATGGTCCGCTCTAAAAGCCTTTGATGCTCCCGGTCCATAGCCTTCCAACAGGGTAAAATCTCCGCTAAAAACGCAAGCTGTTCTTGATTCAGCACTTCTTTCACCTCCTATTACAATAAATTTTTATGAATAAAACAAAGCTGTGTTCGTTGCCCTTATATGCAAAATCCCCCATAACGGAAGCGCATCCGCTAAGCGGCGCTTCGCCTTTGGGGGATTGTATCTTATCCAGCAATGATTTCAGGCTCAAGTAAGCGTGACGCTAAGAGGTTCCTCATTAAGCCATTTTTTGATTTCTATAATCGTACAAGCTTTTTAGGACAAAAAGTTTTTATAAGCTGCTTTTTATGCAGTCAGCGCTTTTTAAATAACTAAGGCCGGTTTTCTTTCTTAAAAGTCTGTCTTTGCGGCAATAAACCTCCATTCTCTCATTAGTAAAAAGCTCTTTCATCAAGCCTGCTGTCGGGAAAGTTCGGTTTTCCACAGCCCATGCTGGTTACAATACGCAAACACTGCCATGGGCTCGTCATCGATTACGCAAAAGACAGCCTCAGGTTTTTGTCCCGGCTGAAGCCCTTTTCTCTGTCCGCCCCGTTTCGTCTGCAGATATACCCATTGGATGAAATGCTTTTCTTCCATCGGGTGGTGAACATCACCTACAGAAACCCGGATTTGGCCTTCCTTTCTGGTTACCACCGGCACATGCTTCTCCTGCGCGGCCTCCGCCGTATTCGCTTCTAATTCTTTCATAGGCTCGCCGCAGCACACCAAGGGAACTCCGGCATTTTCAATCAGGCCGACTAAATTTCCGCAGCGGCGGCAGCGAAAAAACTTTTGATGCTCTGTCATCACGTGATACCTCGTTTCATAGTTATGATTTCTCTCTTTTTAGTATTCCGTTTTATTCCAATTTATTCCCTCATCTCAGGATTTTTGCACCTTTCCTCACGAAAACCTTTCCTTTTCGTACCCTCTTATTGAGAAAGAAGCTTCATCAGCTCCCCCTTTGGCTTTAAGCCTACGGTATTCCCCGCGATTCTGCCTTGCTCCATCAAAATCAGCGTGGGAATCGTCATCACGCCGAACCATTCCGCCAGTTCAGGCTGTTCGTCTATGTTCACCTTGCCTACCTTGACGTGGTCCGCTTCCTCTGCGATTTCCTCCACCACCGGCGACAGCATTTTGCACGGGCCGCACCAGGGCGCCCAAAAATCCATCAGCACCGGCTTACGGGAGCTCATGACCTCTCTCTGAAAATTATCCTTAGTGATCGTTATGATTGACATGAAAATCCTCCTTCATTTTTTCTCTTTGGTTTATCATACGTAAAAGCGTCAAAAACTTACGTGATAAAATTACAGTGCCGCAAAATCATCCGCATATTATTGACATATGCTCAAAACAGTGCTATGGTATAGATATCAAAAAGAATAATCATAGGAGGTCATTTCATGAAAATCGCAGTAACGCACGATAACGGAACCGTATACCAGCATTTTGGCCATACCAAGCAGTTTAAAATTTATACGGTTGAAGACAATAAAGTGGTTTCTTCTGAAACCGTAGATACCGGTGACAGCGGCCACGGCGCCCTGGCCGGCTTTTTAGCCGCCCGGGACGTTTCCATTGTAATCTGCGGAAACATGGGCGCAGGCGCTCAAAACGCGCTGACTGAGGCTGGTATTCAATTCTTCGGCGGAGTTGCTGGAAATACGGACGACCGAGTGCAGGAATATCTGGAAGGCAGGCTTTGCTATCAGCCAAACATTTCCTGTTCCCACCACGGCGGCCATGGCGGCTCCTGCGGCGGGCACCATGAAGGCTCCTGCGGCGGGCACGAGCACTGTCATCACTAAAAAAAGAGGTAAATCCATCATGGATTTACCTCTTTTTCTTGCGGAATCTTCGGGATATCGGCGTCAGGCGGCATATCCGCTTATGTAATATAAAGCTAACTGAGTACGAGAGAAAATGAGACTCTATTGTCCCATTCGGTGCTTGGATGGGCTGCCCTTTCCGAACCGCCGGCCTTTATTTGGTCAAGAACATGACGCCTAAGGTATTAGGGCCGCAATGGCAGGAAATCGTGCAGCTCGCCTTGGTAATATAAATATGCTCGAAATCAGCACATTCCTCGATGGTTTTCTTTACTAAATTCAAGCGCTCCTTGGAAATACCGGCGTTAACCAAAAAACACCGGTCCAGGTTCAGGTCGTCCCGATTCATAAGCTTATCCCGGGTATATTGTACCAGCACCTTATCCAAATCGCCGCGGTATTTTTTGCCTACCCGCATGGTGGCATCCCGGTTATTAACCTCAATGCACGGCTTTAACCGAAGCAGATTCGCTCCCAGAGCCGCCACCGCAGAGCACCTTCCTCCGGCATGGAGAAACTCCAGGGTATCCAGCACAAAGCTGCCGTGGCATTTGGCGGTCAGCTCCTGAATCTCCTTTTGAATCTGGGGCGCCGGCATTCCCTGGGAAATTCTTTTCCCCGCCTCTACCACCAGCAATCCGATGGCAGAGGAAAGGTTCCCGGAATTAATGGGAAAAACATTGCCCAATTCGCGGGCCGCCATACAGCAATTCTGATAGGCGGAAGAAATTCCGGAGCCTAAATTCAAATGAATCACCTGGTAACCGTTTTCTACCCATTTTCGAAAGTAATCCAGATATTCCCCCACGCCGATAGCCGCTGTTTTCGGCAGGATTTTCCGTTCCCAGTAGGCCTGGAAAATTTCCTCCGGCGTAATATCCACATTATCCTGGTACTGCTTGTCTCCTAAAATAATATGAAAGGGATAATAATGCACTTGATATTTGGCCTTCAGCTCGTCTCCGAGGTCGCAGGTGCTGTCGGCGCTGAGTATAATTTTTGTCATATAGAAAGGCTCCCTTCTGTCTTAAAAGCTGTGCTCCGAAAGCAGGCGGTTCTTTTCGTTCCAAAGCCTGGGAGACAGGTCTACATAGTAATGATGAGGATTCTCAAAGCGCTTGACCTCCGTCCAAAGCCGATCTACCTCTTTCTCACAAAACGCCCTGATTTGGGACAGCTCCGGAGAATGGTACACCTTTTTCCCATGCTCGAACAGCTTTACCCGCATAGGCTCCGCATGGAAATTTTCCACGGTTTTCCGCTTCCACACATGCTCCGGGTCAAAAATATCATAAGACCGGGTATCGTCGATAATTTCATCCGCCAAGGTGATGACGTCGGCAATAGCCTTGTCGCTTTCCCGGTCGAACAGGCGCCAAAGCCCTTTAAAGCAGGGATTGGTAATTTTAGAAACATTTTCACTGATTTTGATTTTCGGGATCACGGTTCCGTCGGGGTGTTCGATAGCGGAAAGCTTGTATACCCCGCCCATCACAGGCTCGGAGGAGGCCGTAATCAGCCGTTCTCCCACGCCAAAGGTATCCACCTGGGCGCCCTGCATAATCATATCCCGGATGATATATTCATCCAAGGAGTTGGAAGCGCAGATTTTGCAGTCTGGATATCCTGCTTCGTCCAGCATTTTTCTGGCCTTGCAGGAAAGATAAGTGATATCGCCGCTGTCAATGCGGATTCCGGCCGGCCTCATGCCCAATGGCTTCAGAACCTCGTCGAACACCCGGATCGCGTTGGGCACACCGGATTTCAGCACATTATAGGTATCCACCAGAAGCAGGCAGTTGGTTGGGTACGCCTTTGCGTAAGCGCGAAAGGCCTCCAGCTCGCTGTCGAACAGCTGAACCCAGCTATGGGCCATCGTGCCCAACGCCGGAATCTTAAAATCCCGGTCGCTCAAGGTGCACGCCGTTCCCACACAACCGCCGATATAGGCCGCTCTGGAGCCCATAACCGCTCCATCCGCTCCCTGAGCCCGGCGGGAACCAAATTCCATTACCGCCCTGCCCTGGGCAGCCCGGACGATCCGGTTTGCCTTGGTGGCGATCAGGCTCTGATGGTTAACGCAAAGCAGGATCATCGTTTCCACAAACTGGGCCTGGATCACCGGCCCCCTCACGGTGACAATGGGCTCGCCCGGAAAAATCGGCCTGCCCTCTGGCACCGCCCAGACATCGCAGGAAAACTGGAAATTCTTTAGATAATCCAGAAAAGCGCCGCTGAAAATCCCTTTACCCCGTAGGAACTCTATATCCTCCCTGGTAAACGTCAGGTTTTCCAGATATTCCACCACCTGCTGTACGCCGGCCATAATGGCAAAGCCGCCGCCATCCGGCACCTTGCGGAAAAACATATCAAAATAGGCTATGGTGTTTTCAAAGCCATTTTCAAAATAACCGTTAGCCATGGTCAGCTCGTAAAAATCCGTCAGCATGGTCAGATTATTTTTCAAATTAATTTCTTGTTCACTCATGGTTCCCCACTTCTTTCCTGGCAGTCAAGCATTTCTAAATTTTCTACGGGATGATAAATTCAATTTAGAATTCCCTATTTTTTAGATTATATCAATTTCTGCCTCATTTGACAATTTTTATTTCTTAATCAGTGATTAATTTTAAATTAAAATTCTAATATCTCATATTTAATTAAAAATATGAAATAAATTTGAAAATCCAGATCTATCCAGGGGTTTTTTCGTTTTTTTTCGCCGGTTTTTTCTTGTATTGCCAATTAATTTATTATATAATAATTACGTTCTGTTTGATGCTTTTTTATTCATATTGATTTGGAAGGGGTGAGAAAATTGAGGTTGCGTAAACAGGCTTTAGGCGATCGGAACCTAATTGGATCTCGCGTAGAGGCTGCCAGAAAAAAGCAAGGCATGAAGCAAAAAGAACTTCTGGCACAACTTCAGGTAAGCGGTGTAGATATGAACGCCTCTGGTTTATCCAAATTAGAGGGTCAGATTCGGTTTGTAACCGATTTTGAATTGGTAGCTCTGGCCGACATATTGGGAGTATCGGTGGATTGGTTATTGGGCCGGACAGAGTAGATTAAATTTTTTATCATTTGTTGGGAAAGCCTCAGTTAATTCACCCTTTAAAAAAATGATAGCTTTAAGAAATAAAAAGGTATCCGCTGGTAAATCGGCGGATACCTTTTTGGTTATGACCAGGCCTATAAGCCGAGTTCTGTCGTGAACAGCCATCTATCTTGGCCGGATGTTGCCATCACGGCTCGACGCCACCTTCTCGGAACACGCCGGGCCGGCGCGATACGTTCCTCTGCGGTGTTGCTCCGAATAGGGTTTACACAGCCGCGCAGTCTCCTGCGCGCTGGTGAGCTCTTACCTCGCCTTTCCACCCTTACCGGCAAAGCCGGCGGTAACTTTCTGTTGCACTATCCCTAGGGTCGCCCCCGGCGGCCGTTAACCGCTATTCCTGCCCTGTGGAGCTCGGACTTTCCTCAGGCGGAGCCTTTCGGCTATCGCCCGCGGCTGTTCAGCCTGCTCACCTATTTTATTTTAATCTTTGTCCGCTTTTCTGTCAAGAACAGGATTCCATGCCTCCCGAAGCGCGGCGACCGCCTCTGGGATGCCCTCCGCCGGAATTCCCGCAAAGCCAGCTAAAATATCCCCCTCTCCCCTGCCCTCCCGAAGAGTCAGCCTCACGCCGTTGCTTAAGGCCAGCCGCACTAATTCTTTACGAGGAATGCCGCTGGAAGGCTCCAAACGAAAGCAAAGGCTGGTTTCCCACAGAGACAGCTTTACCCGGTTTTGGAAGGCGCGTGTTACCTCCTGAAAAAACATAGCGCTTTTCGCAGCATAAAGCTTTCTGAGCCTTCGCAGCTGGCGTTCCAGGCTTCCCTCTTGAATATACCGCGCCAAGGCTAACTGTTCGATTTTTGAGGCGGTCTGGTTATACCCGGCGGACTTTTCCCAATATGGATAAGCCAATTCCTCCGGCATCGCCAAATATCCGATTCTGACGCTGGGCAGCAGCAGCTTGGAAAAAGAACCTAAATAAGCCACCCGCTTACCATCACTCAAGCTTTGCAAGGCGGGAATAGGCTTAGCGCTGTATCGAAGCTCCCCGTTGTAATCGTCTTCGATCACCAGCCGGCCTCTCTGTTGAGCCCAATTCAGGATTTCAAACCTGCGGCTCATGGGAATGGCATCCCTGGCCTTCATCCGATTGGAGGGGCTGACGAACAGCACGCTGGCTTTGGAAGCCTCTAATTCCCTCATGCTGATTCCCTCCTGGTCTCCGCCTACTAGGCGGAGCGGAAAGCCATAATCCTGAAACACCTGCTCCGCTTGGCGAAAGCCCGGTTCCTCTATGGCGATCACGCTGTCCCGGGGCAGCAGCCCGCACAAAACAGACAAAAGCTGCTGGGTTCCGGCACCGATCACAATAGAATCCGCTGTAGACACCACTCCCCTGACGCTGTAGCTGTAGCTGGAAAGAGCCTCCCTCAGCTCCTGTTCTCCTTGCTTTTCCCCGTAGGAAACCAAAACATCCCTCCGGTTCAGCACATCTTTGACGCACCGCTTCCAACGCAGAAGATCCGCGTTTTGCAGATCCACCACATCGGTTCCCAGATTGTATTTCACCAATGCCCTCTGAATCCGCCGGTAATTGTCTACCGGGATTCTCCGAAGGTAAACACGGCCTTTACTGGAAGCGGCGACAAAATAGCCGCTTTGCGGCTTGCTTTTCAAATAGCCCTCTACGCATAGCTGCTGATACGCCGCTTCGATCGTGGTACGGCTCAGCTCCAGGTCCTCCGCAAGCTTTCGGATAGAAGGCATTTTTTCCCCTTGGGAAAGGTGCCCTTCCTGGACTGCCCTCCGGATTTGCTCGTACAGCTGTTGGTAAAGAGGCTTTTTGCTGTGTTGATCCAGTGGAAGATAATCGTATACCATAAGCGGCTCCTTTAACTGTCCTTGTATTTTTTCTATAAACTGTCCATTTCTATCAAGACAGTTTTAGGATATGATAAAATATAGATTAAGGCTTATCGTCAATTTATAATGCCCGCATCCACAAGAAATTCGCAAAAGATTCCTGACGCTTCCGTCAAAATCAAGCAAGCCGGCATTTGGAGAAGAAACCGCTGAAGCTGGTCAGCCGCCTATTCTCAAATGGCGTGGTTAATCTCTCTGCGGCCTATCTCTTATCTCTATTTAAAACAATTTGGCGAAGGATTGCAAGCCTTATTTTTAACACAAAAGGAGTTTTTCATATGTCTTCCCTTTCAAGCAGCAAAAAAAAATTTACGATCTATCAGCTTGCTTTTACCGCGTTAATGGCGGCGCTGGTGTTTGTCTCTACCCAATTCAATATTAAAATACCACTGGGTATGGGTGTGACATCTATGATCAGCTTCGGCAATATTTTTTGTATTCTTTCCGCCTTGCTGCTAGGCCCCATCTACGGCGGGCTTGCCGCTGGCATTGGATCATTTTTCTTCGATCTTTTGGACCCGGTGTTTATTACCTCCGCACCCTTTACCCTTGTCTTTAAATTTATAATGGCCTTTGTCTGCGGAAAAATTGCCTACAGCGGCGGACACACCGCCGACAGCCACAAACGAAACCTGATCGCGTCTATCGCCGGCCTTCTGGCCTATATTGTGCTCCATCTGGGCAAAACCTTTATTGCCAACGCCTTGCTGGGATCCGCTTTTCTTCCCAATTTAACTACGGTGGGCTACAGCGCTCTGCCCTCTATTATCAATGCTGTTATCGCCACTATTGTAGCAGTACCCTTGGCCGCGGCACTCCGCCTAGCGTTAAAAAAGGCCCATTTTTTGGATAAGCTGCAGCCGCAGCACTGACCGCGGCACGTGAATCTCAGTCCCCCAGGCCGTAGTCTTGCGGCGTTATTTTCGCGGCGCTAACAGGAATTGCTATTTTGTTTTACCATCTCTCCACGGCCTAAGCTTCTCTGGAAAAATTCAAGTATTGCCGGTGGATCCAGCCGCCAAAAAAGCCTCGGTTCTCTGATAAGAACCGAGGCTTTTCATTTTATCAAGGAAAAAGCTTAGTGATTATGCCTCCAAAGCAGAGCAGCTTCAGGGCGGCGAACCGTCACTGAGCCCGCCTTGGCATCCTCGATGAGTCCGTAACGCTTCAAGCAGCTCAGCAGCCGCTCCTCCGCGACCTCCTCCATTGCGCACAGAGGCAGGCGGCATTCTCCCACTTCCATACCCATAGCGTTCATCGCGCGCTTTACCGGAATAGGATTTACATCGCTGAACAGATTTTCAATTAATTCTAAGTAACGGAGCTGGAGATTGTCGCTTTCCTCCGGGCGGCCGTCAAAATAGCTCTGGCAAAGCTGATGAGTCTCCCGAGGGACAATATTGGCCAGCACAGAAATAACACCCTTTGCCCCCAGCGCCAGCGCCGAGGTAATCTGGTCGTCGTTACCGGAATAAACATCCAGCTTATCGCCGCACAAAGACAGAATTTTGGCGATTTGGGAAAAGTTCCCGCTGGCTTCCTTGACCGCGACAATATTAGAGATATCGCTGAGCTTGGCGTAGGTAGCCGGTAAAATATTAACCCCGGTTCTGGTAGGAACATTATAAAGGATGATCGGCAAGGAAACCGCTTGAGCCACGGCCTCAAAATGCAGGAACAATCCCTTTTGGGAGCACTTATTATAATAGGGCGTTACTTGCAGCAAAGCATCCGCTCCCAGGGCCTCAGCCTGCTTTGACAGCTCCACAGCATGGGCGGTGTTGTTGCTTCCGGTACCTGCTATCACCGGCATACGTCCGGCTACATGCTTGACCGTGTATTCGATTACTTTCATGTGTTCTTCATCAGTCAAGGTTGAGCCTTCTCCTGTGGTTCCGACAACCACAATCGCATCCGTTTCGTTCTGGATATGAAACTCAATTAATTCTCCCAGCTTCTCATAGTTGACGGACAAATCAGGATGCATGGGAGTCACCAGCGCAACCGCGGAACCTGTGAACACGGTATGTTTCATGTTTCTTTTCCTCACTTTGATTATTGTGATTATAAAGAAGTTTAGAAGATTTTCATTTCCCTTCTTTATGGGTTTTACTATACCACAATTAAAATTAAGATGGTGTTAACGAATCCTACGCCAGCTTAAAAACGCGATAAATTCTCAGCCTGGCCATCTCGCAAGGAAAAGGCCCGGCGAAATCACCGGGCCTTTTTTCTATTTATTGATAATTTAAGGGAAACAAAAGCTTTACCAACGACCTTTCCGCCGCGCTCCGGCAGTCAGCCCCATAATAAAGCTTATTTCCTTTCCCATCAAACAGCTCAAAGCTTTTCTCCCGGTTCAGTGTCCGGAAGCCAAGCTGATCCATAGCTTCCTCCAAGGACAACTCCCATTCCAGACGGTTCAGCAAGGTATTTTCCCCAATACTGTCCGCCAGCCATTCAAATTCGATGGGCTGGAAGCCATCCTTCAAAAAAGAAAGCCACAGCGCGAGCTTTTTGGGAAAGTCAAGGGAATACAGGCAATCTCCGGCTGCCGCCTGTGTTTCCAGCCCGCCATAGCAGAAACGCCCTCTTGAGGCCCCCGTTACCGCAAGCTTCTGTTCTTTCAAAAAATCCTCGTCTTCCCAATTCAGGGCAGCAATCCCAATCTGCCATTTCATTCCTGTTAAAAGCCGGCCAAGCCTTTCCGCCGTTTCTTTCGTGGTTCCGTCCAGCTGAAGGCATAATGAGGTCAGCACCTCGGCGCTTTTTCCCGAAAGGCTATGCTGCACGAGCTTTAGGGCATCCCCGTCTTGTCCTGCTGTCAAGCACACTGTTTCCTGATTATCTGCTACGCCAAAGCCGCAGACAGGCCATGTTCTGCTCACGTCAGCCATTGACCCTCCAAAGCAGTCGAAAAAGTCATCCACCGGGAATACCGCGTTAGGATAACTTAAATAAAGGGTTCTTCCCTGCAAGGAACGGTAAACCTTAGGCGCCGCTCCCAGCCAATCGTTGATATCCAAAAGCAGGGAAAGCAATTCTCTCCCAGGAGTGCTCTCCGAGTTTGTCTGATACTCATAATCAGAAACCGTATTTTCCCATGCCTTCTGGTAAGGACGCAGCATAAAACCACCTACTACAATAAATTCGGATGGGGAAACCAGACATCCGTCCGGTTTCCCCTCCATCATATCATCTTAAGCTTATTCTTCAGAGCCGAGCAAGCCCATTGCCTGGCCAATCTCAATATTAACCTCCAGCACATTGACGGTATCCTCGCCAAATATGCCAAGAACCTTTCCGCCGGTGTGACGGGAAATAATCTCACGGATTTCTTCCTCGCTCAGGCCGGAGGCCTCCGCAATTCTGGGGACCTGAATGTCCGCAGAAGCGGGAGAAATATGAGGATCCAATCCCGAGCCGGAAGCAGTCATCAAATCAGTCGGAAGAGACGAAATTATGTCCTCTACCTCTTCGATTGATGTGTTCGCCGCCTGCGCGATAGATTCCTTTTGCAGCTGATACAGGGTAGGAGCCTCACTTGCCAGAGCCTCCAGATCCTTTTCTTCGGTGGGCAGGCCCGCCGCTTCCGCAAGATAGGCAAGAACCTCGCTGCTGTCATCCGGAATGTCAGCCGCCTGCTGTTTCAGCTGATCAACTGAAATATTCGCTTTTTCCGCGATATAGGTCATTTGCGCGTCAAGCAGCTCAGCCTCGCCCGGAAGCTCCGATGTGTCTACTTTCAGTGTGCGCGCCACATAGTTCACAACATCCTGCTCCACCCGCTCAATGAGCGCGGGGTTGGAAGGCGCGTAGTTGTTGGAACCGGAGCCTAAACCGGGGAATTCAGTACCATCGGTATAGGTTTGGTTGCCCTCCTCATCCTCTACATAAACGTTGTAATGATAAGCGGAGGGACGGCTCCACATATAGTAATCCTCGGTGAATTCCTGGCCTACATTCTTAGCGCCTACCGTCATGCCGTCGACCGTGATCAGGCTTCCGTTTGCCTGATGGGGGAAGATCAGCGAGGAAAGCCCTGTAAGCAACAGGGGAAACAGCAGCCCGCAGATCAGCATCAGCACGACAGTAACCACCACTGCCTGCCGGGAGCCGTGCAGAGCGCGCTTTACAGAATCTTTCATAAAACATCTTCCTCCTTATAGTCCGATGAGGGTCAGCAATGGATGAATGATCAAATCGATGATCTTAATTCCAATAAACGGGGTAATAATACCGCCTACGCCATAGATCAGCATATTTCTGGCCAGCAGCTTGCCTGACGACATGGGCTTGTATTTTACACCCTTCATTGCCAAAGGAATCAGGCAAGGAATAATAATGGCGTTAAAGATCAAAGCGGAAAGGATCGCGCTGTAGGGCGACGCCAGATGCATAATATTGAGCACACTCAGCGCCGGAATCGCCTGCATGAACATAGCCGGGATAATCGCGAAATATTTTGCGATATCGTTAGCGATAGAGAAAGTGGTCAAGCTGCCGCGGGTAATCAGAAGCTGCTTGCCGATCTCCACGACCTCCAAGATCTTGGTGGGGTCGGAATCCAAGTCTACCATGTTGGCGGCTTCCTTCGCGGCGGTCGTACCGCTGTTCATTGCCAAGCCGACGTTGGCCTGTGCCAGAGCGGGAGCGTCGTTGGTACCGTCGCCAGTCATAGCAACGATTTTACCCTCCGCCTGTTCTTTCTTGATTACGTCGATTTTGTCCTCAGGCTTACACTCCGCGATAAAGCCATCCACGCCCGCCTCCTTGGCGATGGTGGCGGCAGTCAGCGGGTTATCGCCGGTGCACATAATGGTCTTAATGCCAATGGCTCTCAGACGCTCGAAACGCTCTACCATGCCAGGCTTTACCGTATCCTTCAGGTAGATAACGCCCAGGATCCGGTCATTTTCACACACGGTCAGAGGTGTGCCGCCCAGGCTGGAAATCTTATTCACCTGATCGTGAAGATCCTCCGGAATCTTTCCGCCCAGCTCCTTGACATACTGCTCGATAGCCTCAGCGGCGCCTTTTCTGATTTTAGTCCCATCGGGCAGGTCCACACCGCTCATACGGGTTTGAGCGGTAAACTCGATAAAGCTGGAACCGTCAATCTCCTGGCTGTTGTCTCCCATTCTGCGTGCAAGCTCCACGGTGGATTTTCCTTCGGGAGTTTCGTCTCTCAGGCTGGTGAGGGCGGCACAGCGAACCAGGTCGCTGCGGTTAGCTCCTCCCACCGGGAAAAAGTCCGCAGCCAGACGATTGCCGTAGGTAATGGTGCCGGTCTTATCCAGAATCATAGTATCCACGTCGCCGCAGGCTTCTACCGCCTTACCAGACATAGCGATTACGTTGAACCGGGTAACTCTGTCCATACCGGCGATACCAATAGCGGAAAGCAGGCCGCCGATGGTGGTAGGAATCAGGCAGACAGCCAGAGCGATCAAAGTAGAGGTCTGAAGCTGCACGCCGGAATAAATACCGATGGGATACAGAGTCACGATCACGATCATGAAGATGATGGTCAAGGAAACCAGCAGAGTATTCAGCGCAATCTCGTTAGGAGTCTTTTTTCGGGAAGCGCCCTCTACCAGGGCGATCATCCGATCAAGGAAGCTGTTTCCGGGGTCTGATGTGATTTTCACCTTGAGCCAGTCGGATACCACTGTTGTGCCGCCGGTGACGGAGCAGAAATCTCCGCCGGACTCTCTTACCACCGGGGCTGATTCACCGGTGATGGCGGATTCATCTACAGAGGCAATACCCTCGATAACCTCGCCGTCGCCAGGGATAATCTCGCCGGCAGAAACCATAACCACGTCGCCTTTTTTCAACTCGTTGGAAAGAACGACCTCCTCGGTGCCGTCCTCCTTCAGCAGCCGGGCCTTGGTTTCCTTTTGGGTCTTTTTCAGGCTGGCAGCCTGGGCCTTGCCCCGGCCCTCCGCCACAGACTCAGCGAAGTTCGCGAACAGAACCGTGATGAATAGGATCACACATACAATAATGTTATAGGTGCGCAGATTGCTTTGCGCTAAATCCCCAAATACATTCGGGAAGAAGGAAAGCACCAGAGTAATGGCGCAGCCCACCTCTACCACAAACATTACAGGATTTTTCATCATGTAGCGGGGATTCAATTTTTGAAAGGAGCCAATCACAGCCTGCCGTAAAATCTCAGGGGTAATCAGCTTTTGATTATGTTTTTTGCTCATTTCTATAGGTTCCTCCTTATGCCCAGAGGGTGAGATGTTCCGCAATGGGGCCAAGAGCCAGCACTGGGAAGAATGTCAATGCTGCGAAAATGTATACCACAAATACCAGGATCACAGCGAAGGAAGCGGTATCGGTATGCAGGGTGCCCACAGACTCGCTGACAAAGCGCTTCTTCATCAGCGATCCGGCGATAGCGAGCTGGATCACAATAGACAGGTAGCGTCCAAAGAACATAGCGAGTCCTGCCGTAATATTCCAGAACATGGTATTGTCCGCCAGTCCCTCAAAGCCGGAGCCGTTGTTTGCCGCTGAAGAGGAATACTCATACAGCACCTGGCTCAATCCGTGGAAGCCCGGGTTGGTGAGGCCGTTGTTATCCGGCAGTACGTTGACCAGGGCTATGGCCAAAGCCGAGAAGGATAGGATCAGGAACGGGTGAATGATGATGCACAAGGCGGTAAGCTTCATTTCACGGCCCTCGATCTTTTTGCCTAAGTATTCCGGAGTACGTCCGATCATCAGGCCGCAGATAAACACCGCCAGAATGGCGTACATGATCATGTTCATCAAGCCGACGCCCTTACCGCCGAATACTACATTAAGCATCATGTGCAGCAGCGGGATCATGCCGCCCAAGGGGGTCAGGGTATCGTGCATGTTATTGACAGTACCGGTGGTAAAGGAGGTCGTGGTTGTGGTAAACATAGCGGACTGAGCGATGCCGAACCGCACCTCCTTGCCCTCCATGCTGCCCATGGACTGGCTTACGCCAATCTCCTGCAAGGCCGGGTTGCCCTGGCTTTCCGACCAGAAGCAGACTCCTAAGCCAATCAGGAAAATAATTCCCATCGCCGCGAAAATGCTTCTGCCCTCACGGCCGTACATCCAAGCAGTAAAGCTTCTGCGGGTTCTTAAGGTAGTGGCCTCCGCTAATTCTCCATTCTCCGCCTGCTGGGCCTTCTTGCGGTCTCTTACCATCTTGCCGAAGGTGATGACGCAGGCGCCAGGCAGGATCATCATGGAATAGAGCTCAATCAGATTGGAAATAATGGTCGGGTTTTCAATCGGCGTAGAGGAGTTGGCCCCTAAGAAGCCGCCGCCGTTGGTTCCAAGGTGCTTAATGATTTCCAAAGCGGCCACAGGGCCCATGGCGATAATCTGCTTTGCGCCTTCGATGGTGTCCACCACCACGTTGCCGCTGAAATTCTGGGGAACGCCCTGCCATACCAGCAGAAGCCCGCCGACGATAGAGAAAGGAATCAAAACACGGGTAGTAATCCGGACCAGGTCAACAAAGAAGTTGCCCACATTGTCCTTGGTTTTTCCCGCAAGGCCCCGAATAAAGGCGATGCAGGCGGCATAGCCGGACGCCGCAGAAACAAACATCATAAAGGTGATGACCAGCATCTGAGATAAGTAAGAAAGGCCGGACTCTCCGGAATAGTGCTGCAGGTTGGTGTTGGTCATAAAACTGATGATCGTATTAAAAGAAAGGGATTCCTCCATGTTTCCAATCCCGTTCGGATTGAATAGGGGAATACTTTGGATTCTCAGAATGATATATCCAAGCAGAATCATGACGCCGTTGGTGGCCAACAGAGCAATGGCATAGGTTTTCCAGTTCATGCCTTTGTCCTTTTTGATTCCGCTGACTTTATAAATCACATTGTCCACATGGTCAAACACGGGATCCGCGAAGGTGTGTTTGCCAGCCGCAATATGATAGACATAAATGCCCACTGGAATGACCATTATCAAATAAATGAGAATGGTCAGTATGAGCTGCACCATAGTGAATTCCTCCTGTAAGCTTTAGAATTTTTCCGGGTGTACCAACGCGTAAACCAGGTACACACCCATTAGCGCGACGATAACTCCAAGTGCGATCATAAAAATACTTCCTCCCTTTATTCGTGGGTATCCACCTGTTTATGACACCAGTGGATCAAAAGGCCGACTAAAGCGATACTGACAGCCAAGATACCCAGCATCAACAAATCTAGCATTCTTAATTTCCTCCTTTTCCTGTTCATCACCCTAAAAGTATAGCAGTTATCCTATGAATGTGCCCTTAGCGTTTTTGCTTTCGTATTAAAACCGCATAAAGAACATATAAAATCCGTATAAGGCATACCAGCGAGGCGGATGGCTTATGCCAGCCTTATGCGGATCTATTAGCCTCCATCGTCTCAAGACTCACGGAATTTGTTTTTCTTTTCGCCGCTTGCCTTATATCCCGTAAACAGGCAGCAGCAGTTTTACCAGCAGTTTTTTGGCGGCCGCAAGCCCGCCCGCTGTCGGTTTGCTTCGCTTAATGCCCGCAGCGAGAGCTTCTTTATCAGGCCGCCCCACCGGCTGAGCCGATGATTTCCCTAGTCAATAAAAAAGAGTCCCCCTTGCTCTTGAGCAGCAGAGGGGACTCTTTTTATTGGCGGATCATACGGTATCCCACACCGATGTGGGTCTGAATGTATTGAGGAGACGACGTGCTTTTTTCGATCTTCTTTCGCAGCGTTGCCATAAACACCCGCAAGGACGGGATATCCGAGGCCAGAGTACTCCCCCAGACCTCCTTTAAGATATAATTATGAGTCAGAACCTTTCCTGTGTTTTGGGCCAGCAGGCAGAGCAGCTTATACTCAATAGGGGTCAGATGCACCTCGGCGCTATCCACATAGACACATCCAGCGGCGTAATCAATCTTTAAATTCCCGTTCACATAAACGCTGCTTTCCTCCCCGGGCTTTGCCCCTTCCGTATGGCTTCGGCGAAGCGCCACCCTGAGACGGGCAAGAAACTCATCGATGCTGAAGGGCTTGGTCAGGTAATCGTCCGCTCCGGCATCCAGCGCGTCCACCTTATCCTGGTCCTCGGTTCGGGCGCTGACGACGATGATCGGCATAGTGCTGAAGCTGCGGATTTTTTTAATGATATCCACACCATCCATATCCGGCAGTCCTAAATCTAAAATCACCACATCCGGATGGTAGGAAACGACCTCCATCAAAGCGCCGGAGCCGTTTTGCGCGGTATGATATTGATACTCCTGGGTTTCCAAAGTCGTACGGATTAAATTACTAATGGCGGCGTCATCCTCCACCACCAAAACCTTTGATTTATACATTGTTCAGTTCCACCTCTTCCAACGGTAATGTAAAGGTAAATATCGAACCATGGGGGATATTATCCGTCACCGTGATTTCCCCTCCGTGGGCAGTCACAATAGAGCGGCATAGATTCAAACCCAGCCCTAGCCCTCTGCGGTTGTCCGGCTTTCCTTGGCTGGCGGTATAGAACATATCGAACAGATGAATCTTTGCCTCGTCAGAAATTCCAGGGCCGTCGTCAGAAATGCTTACCGCTACCTTAGCGCCCTGTTTTTCCGCCCGAAGAATGATATGGGAGCCAGCGGGCGTGTACTTAATCGCATTATTAACAATATTAATAATTACCTGGACAATCAGGCGGACATCCATCTTGGCCAGCAGCAGATCGTCGGGAAGTTCCACCGAAATGTGATGATCCTTGGCCTGCCGGTCCACATGAGCCAGGGCTTCTTGAAAAACATCGTCCATCAGTTCAGCGCCCATTTGCAGGTGCATCGTGCCGTTTTCGATCCGGGTAATTGAGAGCAGGTTTTCCGTCAGGTTGACCAACCACATAGAATCATCATAAATGGAACGATACAGCTCCTGTTTTTTTTCTTCATCCAGCACGATGCTCTTTTCCATCAGCACACCGGCGTTGCCGCTGATACTGGTTAAGGGGGTCCGCAGGTCGTGGGAAATCGCTCTCAGCAGATTCGAGCGCAGCCGTTCCTGCTGGGTTTCCAATTCAATAGCCTGCTTTTCCTCCCGAAAGCGTCTTCTTTCCAGAATCAGCCCGCACTCATTTAAGATGGAAACCATCAGATTTTTCTCGAAAACCTCGGGAACCGGATAATACTTGGAGGGAATTCCCACCACGCCCATCACGCCTTGGAGGCCCCGCACCGCTAAATAGAGGTTCTGCGCATGAGACAGGGTATTCGTGGTAGCGCCCGCGCGCTTGTTGTTTTTCACAACCCAGTCCGCTACGCCCCGCTCCTCTATGGTCATAGACTTGAGAAGCTCTTCCCGGCGCTCCGCAGGAGTGACCTGAAACTGAAGCTCCCCTTTTCCTTTCGCCAAGGCGTATAAAACCGGCCTTTCCAACAGAATACTAACCTGCTCGGCGGCAAGCTGAATAATCTCCTGCTCATTTTTGCCTTGCTGCAGCTTTTGGCTGGAACTCATCAGCAGCTCCGTATAGTAAGCCTTTTGAGCCGACTGCCTCGCCTGCTTTTTGACCCGGGTGGCCAGAGTGCTGGAAATAACGCTGGCAATCAGCATGATTAGGAAGGTAACCGGATAGTCCGGGGCAGCAGCTTCCAGCGTAAACCGCGGCACGGTAAAGAAAAAATTAAAGGCGACCACGCTCAGCAGAGAACCGATTGCACCATAAACATGTCCATGGGTCCAGATCGCCGTTACCAATACGCCCAAGATATAGATAATAATGATATTCGCATCCCGCAGGCCGGCGGCAAAAAACACGAAGCCTACCAGAGTTGACAGCAGAGTGATCACTAGGGTTTTGACCAAATCCTGCCAACGGAACCACGGCTCATCGTTCTTATGGAAGGCAATCCGCTTTTTATACAGCGGCTGCGTATCCGGAATGACATAGATCTCCAGATTTCCCGCTAAATCCGTCAGCCGGTCCGCAAGGCTTTTGCCCTTAAAAAACAGCAGGCTTCGGTGGTTGGTCCGCCCTAGTACAATTTTCGTCACACCGCTGACTCTAGCGTACTCGGCGATCTGAACCGCAGGATCGTCGCCATACACCGTTGCGATCTGGGCGCCCATCTGCTCTGCAAGCCTCAAGTGGTCCCTAAGGCGCTTCAGGTTGTCGCCCTTCAGCTCCTTGGTTTCCGGAGTTTCCACAAACAAAGCGGTAAATCCGCTGTGAAACGCCTCCGCCATACGGGCGGCGGTACGGATTACCTTAGCGTTGGAGGGTGCGCTGGACAGGCAGATTAAAATATGCTCTCCCGCCCTGGCGGCCGTCTCGCTCCCTCTCTTTTGAGCGGTTCGGTTTAAGCGGTCCGCGGTACGGCGCAGAGCAATTTCCCGCAGCGCCGTCAAATTTTCTTCCGAGAAGAAGTGATTCAGCGCCCTTTGGGCTTGGCCCTCCCGGTATACTTTTCCAGCCTGCAGCCGGATAATCAGATCCGCCGGTTCGATATCCACCAGCTCCACCTGGTCTGCGGAATCAAAAATGCGGTCGGGAATCCGTTCGCTGACCGATACCCCGGTAATCGACGCCACCAGATCATTGAGGGATTCCAGATGCTGGACGTTAACTGTGGTATATACGTCGATTCCGGCCCGCAGAAGCTCCTCCACATCCTGGTACCGCTTCGCGTGGCGGCAGCCGGGCGCATTACTGTGAGCCAGCTCATCCACCAAAATAAGCTGCGGCTTCCGGGCCAGCGCTTCATCCAGGTCAAACTCCTTCAGCATTACGCCCTTATAAGGCACTTCCTTACATGGCATCTGCTCCAGGCCGTCTAACAACGCCAGAGTTTCCGGGCGGACATGCCGTTCCACATAGCCTACCACCACATCCCGGCCCTCTTTCTGAGCCTGGTGCGCAGCCTCCAGCATGGTGTAGGTCTTGCCCACTCCCGCAGCGTATCCAAAAAATATTTTCAGCTTTCCATGAGTGCTTTGATCCTGCTGCTGATGAATATGGTACAACAGCTCTTCTGGACTGGGCCTTTGGGTTTCCATTCATTCTCACCTGATTTCGGGAACATTCCCCCAGCTTTATCTTTATAACATTAATATCATAACATACATTTCCTTTTCATGACATAAAAAACGAAGCGTTTACATTAAGATTTCATTAAGATTATCCGCGATCTCTCGCAGCACAGCAATCTTAATGCCCTTCTAATACGGCAAGCGATTCTCTAACACCATTTTATTGGCCGGACTGCTATTCTATAAATAGAAAATATCTCCTTGAGAAAGGAAAATTAGTATGACCAAAAGCTTTCAAATGATTGACCATAGTGTGAATCTTCCAAATAGTTTGCCTGTCCGGCATTGGACGTCCATCCCGGCGCGTAAAAAATTTCACGATCGCAGCGAGCGTTTACAGAAATTTTCCGCATATTTAGAGCGTCACCCTTTTACCGCCTGGCTGGTGTCTTTTATTGCTGCACCTTTAGCGGTATTAGGAAGCGTCGCCTTACTCGCCGCAATTGCCGGCGGTTTCCTTCTTGCTGTTTTATAGTTTTTTAAGTTTTTTCCACCGAATACTATTTTCTGACATTTATTTTCACTATAAAAGGGCCTCTTTATAAGAGGCCCTTTTTGACTTTTACAGAGGATTGATTTCCTGTCCCTCTTGCCTCACGTCGCTTTCCACCGTAATATTGACGGTCGACTGGGCATAAACGCTGGTCCATTCCTGAACCTTTGATTTAAAATATTCGGGCTGTGATTGCAGCATTCTTCTTCCAAACCGGAAAATATCGGATTGATATTCCCGAAGCAGCTTTTCCGTTGTTTGTACGCATCGGTCATAAATGGCCTGATTTGCCGCTTCCTCCATTTTTTCCACCATATCCAAGCCGTACTTTTGATGGATATTTCCATCTATTTCATAAAGATCCAGATCTGCTCGAATGGAAACATCGAATACCGGCAGATCGTTTTCCACTTTGGCGTCAATAGAGCTGTCTCCGCCGATCAAGGAAAAGGATACGTTCCCTACGCCTTCTACTGGAACCACCAGGGTTCCGCTTCTTGCTTCTCCGGTCATCAAAAGATAGCCTTGCGTCTCCTCCAAGGTCAAATAGCCAACCAGCCTATCTCCCTTTAAAACGCCTGTACCATCCACATAAACGATCCCTTCTTCCTCATTTCCGGACATGGTCAAAGCAATCATAAAGCCGTCGGAGCTCTCATCCTGGAGCCGGTTTACCAGAGTCAGGACATCAGAATGAACCTGCTCGGCGTTGATTTCCCCGGAATCAGCCAGGTTTTCGATATCCTTTGCCGAGATCAGCCGGCCGTCGCTATTGCAATTCATAACCTCTCGGGCAGTCCGCTCCTTGGCTACAAAAAGCTCCACCGTAGGCCGGGTTTCGTAGTAGCGGATAAAAAAGTCAATTACGTTATTCATACCGCTTTTCGCAGTCTCCTCCCCGACAATCAGAACCAGGTTTTGTGAAAGCAAGGGCTCCTTTCCGCTTTGGAGGGTGATGGCATTAAAGGCGTCTATCACCGATCTTCCCCGTCCCGTCACCACTACAATATCTTGGCTTTCCTCACCGCCCGCGCTGGCCCTTTGAGCGTCAAACACATGCATCGTTACCACATAGGCGCCATCCTCGATATCCACACCGATGCCGTTGACAATCAGCCGCTCATTTAATTGATTGACCTGGCTGCATCCTGGCGTAAAAAGTAAGAGCATAAAACAAAAAAGCAAAAAACAGGCTTTAGCTCTCACGTGAACTCCTCCTTCCGTGCTTAATCAGGTCTATGGCCAAAAGGATCAAGGGCACCGCTAATGCTGCGGTAACCGTAATCCAGAAAATACCGCTCATCTGATAAATAAAAAAGGTGACGTTTTCATGATAAACAGTCCAGAGGCTGTACGCGAAAACCGCCGCCGCTCCTATAAAAATTGAAAACTTGGCCGCTTTCTGGCCAAAAAACTTTTTAACACAAAGCGAGAATAAATACAGCCCTAAGGAAACCTTAATAAACAGGCATGTCGTCCAGACAGCAAAAAACAGGGCGTCCACCCTTTTAAAAATTCCCAGCTCCGCTACGCTGGCAGCCGCATAAATCGGATAAATCTGAGTCCTGATAAAGTCGCCCAAGGCTCCCACAATCACCAAAATCAGGATAATCATTGTAAGGTTGGTGGAGAACAGCCAGGTAAAAAAGCCTTTTTTCACCTTTCCCCTGGTGAAAGGCAGCAGCATCCCGAGAAAAACAATACAGGACGACCTTCCGATCATTTGCTCTACACCGATCCACATTTTGTCCGTGCCGTCATAAAGCAAGGGAGTGTAATTCAAAGGATCCAGCTTAAACAGAAGCGCCGTAATGAAAAATACCAGGCAGGCCACAACAATCACAATGATGATTCCTGACGCTCTGGCCAAGGCTTCTACTCCCCGGAACGCTCCGTAGCATGCGGTCAGCAATACTGCTGACGCTAAGAGAAGCAAGGAAAATTTAGGCGCCATCACGCTGGAAACAAAGGCGCTGTAAAAGCTTAGATTATAACCGCAGATAAACAAAAAGTACAAGCCGTAAAACACAGTGATCAGCGCTCCCAAAAAACGCCCGGTTAAAGCGCAGGCCTGATCCACTAAGGTATCGTTTGGCCGGCGTTTGTGGAGAACGTAAATGGGGATGGCGATCAGCGTCATAAATACGATTGACAGGCACGCTGAAACCACCTGGTCCAGCATTTCACCGGAGGCCGCCATATAAGGGCTGTAGGTAACGTTTACCACCATTCTGCTGATAAACAGCATACAAAACAGCTGGCCCGCGGTGATTTTATTGGTTTTAGTCATTGGCTTCCGTCTCCCCTTCCCGGTCCATCGCAGTAGTCCCCGGCATATGCTGCACGGTATTTGCCCGCTTGGACAGCACCTTCCAGCTGGAGCGAACCGCTACATCCCGCATAGAGAAAAGGCTGAACGGAGAGATCGGGGATGAAAACGGAACACCATAGGTCGTTTTGCCGCAAATACTTACCAGCACCACGGAAAACAACAGCATAACGCCCCAAATTCCCATAACACCGCCTACGATAATAAACAAGAGCCGAAGAATGGCGATAGGCTCATACAAGCTTGGAATGACGTAAGAGGAAATTGCCGTCAGCGCCACTACCATCAGGGTGGTGGCCCCGATCAAGCCGGAGGAAATTGCCGTATCGCCGATGACCAGCGCGCCTACGATACTGACCGCGTGGCCCAGGGGCTTCGGCAGCCGCAGTCCGGCTTCGCGCATGATTTCATAAATAAAATGGATCACCAGGGCTTCCAGCATCAAGGGGAACGGCGTAGTGGCGATAGCCGTAGCAATTTTATTCATCAGCTCTTCCGGAAACACCTCCGGGTTAAAGGTTCCCACCGCCACGTAAATCCCAGGCAGAAGCGTGGCGATAAAAAACGCTAAATATTTCAGCCAGCGGGTAAAGGTGGCGAAATACGGCTGATTGCTGTAATCATCCATAGTTTGAAAATATTCCACGAACAGATAAGGGACAATCAATACGCCGGGGGTTCCATCCACCAGAACCGCCACCCTTCCCTCCGCGATCTTGCCGCAGACCGTATCAGGCCGTTCCGAAAGGCCGATGCCTGAAAACGGGCACATGTTTTTTTCTTCCTCTAAAAAGGGTATCAGATAGCTGGAGGACAGTACCGTCTCCAGTGTGGAAGAGCTCAGCCGTTTTTTGATTTCTTTTATAATCTCGGGGGAAACCGTATCTCTCAGATAGCACAGGCATACATCGGTTTTACTGACGCTGCCTACAGATAAAGTTTCAAATTTCAGCTTGGGATTTTTCATCCTGCGGCGGATCAGAGTCATATTGATTCTCAAAGGCTCCACAAAGCCTTCCTTGGAACCCTTCTCCATTACCTCGTTGGTAGGCTCCGACACGCCGCGGAAGCTGAAGCCCTGAAGGCCGATCGCCAGGACAACCCCGCATCCATCTATAGCCAGCAGAGCGAATCCGGACATCACCAGGGCAAAGGCCTGCTCAAAGGTTCCTACTTCCACCTGCTCTGAGCTGGAAAGCACATTATCCCTAATATACTCATACTTTTCTGCTGGATCCTCCTGGCTGTAAAACGTCCGCATAATCGGATTAATCACCGCATTAGCCAGGGTTTCCTTATTAATCATTCCCTCTATGGTGATAACCGCTGCCTTCGTGCCTTCGATTTCCATTTCTCTTATGGTCAAATCAGCGCTGCCGTCGAACTTATCACGGAAAAAATCTAAATTCCAATCCAAGCTTTCCGACAGCGCCTGCTTTGTATCTGCTGCGGACGGGCTTGGCTCCCGGGTAGTATACCTGTGTATCAAGTTTTTGAAATATGAAAACATCTTCATTCCCCCATGAGGTCTAGTGTGACAGTTCTTCAAAGAAATTATACCCAGTATAAATTTTTTCAATCACGGCAAACTAAAAGACGCAAGAAAAGATTCCGTAAGACGAGGTATCCTATGACTATTTCTTTGATTCGAACGCTCCTTTTATATGTCATGATCATCGCCGCGGTCAGAATCATGGGGAAACGTCAAATCAGCGAGCTGCAAACCTCCGAACTGGTGGTTACCCTGTTGATTTCTGATATCGCCGCCATCCCCATGCAAAACACCGGCCAGCCCCTTTCCAGCGGCATTATCCCCATTTTAGTGCTGGTATCCTGCGAGATTGCCGCTTCCTTTTTTATGGTAAAAAATTCCCGGTTCCGTAAACTGGTTGCCGGAAAGCCTCAGGTGGTTATCAATAATGGCACCGTGGATCAGGCACAAATGAAGCGGCTGCGCATGAGCACTGAGGATCTTTCTGAGCAGCTCCGGCAGATGAACGTGTTTTCTATACAGGATGTTGCCTACGCAATCGTCGAAACCAACGGCAAGCTCAGCGTAATGAAAAAGCCGGAAAAGGATCAGGTATCCGCCTCCATTCTGGGAATCGCGGTTCCAGACCATGGGATCGACGCTGTAGTCATCAGCGACGGAGAGCTGTCCAAGTTTTCTTTGGAGCTCTGCCATCTCACCGAGGAATGGGTTATGGGAGTGCTGAACGGCCAAAATCTCCGTTTGGAGGATGTTTTTATTATGACCGCTAATCCAAAGAAAAATTATTATCTCATCCGAAAGGATGAGGTGCAGAAGAAGCATTCCAGCCATGGCGCTCAGAAAGGAGGCCGTTAATGTGAAACGTATTTGGGTCGCGGTATGCGCGATGGTGCTGATGATTACTCTCTGCGTAATCGAGCTGTCGTTTACCAACTCATCTATTGACCGGCTGACGGAAAAGCTGGATCAAGCGGAGCAAAAGGTCCACGACCAGGATTATTCCACTGCTTTTCGGTTGAGCGAAGAGGCTCTGGAGGTTTGGAACAGCGACCATAAGGTTCTGTCCTTTTACACCACTCACGATCAGCTCGAGCAGATCGACCTTTCCTTCGCCGTCCTTCTGCTCCATTTACAGCAAGGAAACTACGACGACTTTCTCGCGGAAAAATATAAAGCCGCCGCCCAGTTGGAAAACGTGAAGGATAACGAGATGCCCAGCCTTCACAATCTGTTTTAGCCCCGGTATTTGATACGGCTAAAACAGGCCGCGATAGAGGATTTATATCCGCGGCTGAGGAATCCAGCTTTACAGAAAGAGGAATACCCGCGCTGATACCAGCGCGGGTATTCCTCTTCTTCTGCAATTTTTACTTTTCAAAGAGGGACCGGTCCATCTAGCTTTAGGGCAATTCGTCAAAGCTTCGTTCTTAGGCTTCCCATAACACCGTTTTTCCCTCACTCCTCAATGTGCCATTTGGTTCCCTGAGGAGTATCCTCCAGCACCACATGCCGGGCGCTTAATTCATCCCGGATCCGGTCGGCTTCCGCCCAATTTTTATTTTTTCTCGCCTCTACGCGCCGCTGAATCAGGTTCTCGATTTCTTCATCCAAGCTGTCTTTGGTGTCCTTTTTGACATAAAGCAGCCCCAGCACATCCGCCAGGCTGTTGAACAGGGTCAAAGCCTCCTCTGCGATCTCCTTATGGGGATTCGTGGCAGTGCTCAGGTTGGTATTAATATCCTTTGCCAGCTCAAATAGCACCGCGATAGCGTCGGCGGTGTTCAAGTCGTCATCCATAGCCTCGCAGAACCGGTTCTGGTATTCCTCCAGGCGCTTCTTGATTTCCTCATCCCTTGCTTCCCGGCCAGGCTTGGCATTGCTTACCACGAATTCCAGGTTTTCCCGGCAGGTGTAAAGGCGCTCCAAAGCGGCGGTGCATTGCTTTAGGAGATCCACACTGTAATTAATAGGGCTTCTGTAATGAGACGCTACCATCAGATAGCGGATAGGCTCATAGCCGAACTCCTTAGCTACCTCCCGGACGGTAAAGAAATTATTCAGGCTCTTGGACATTTTCCGGTTGTCCACATTGATATAGCCGTTATGCATCCAGTAATGGGCAAAGGGTACTCCATTGCAGCACTCGCTTTGGGCAATTTCATTTTCGTGATGGGGAAAAATCAAATCCTGACCGCCGCAATGGATATCGATGGTATCTCCCAAATAGGTTCTGGCCATGGCAGAGCATTCGATATGCCATCCCGGCCGCCCCTTTCCCCATGGGGAATCCCAATACGGCTCGCCTGGCTTGGCCGCTTTCCAAAGGGCGAAGTCCATCGGGTCTTCCTTGCTCTCTCCAACCCCGATGCGGGCGCCGGCCTCCAGCTCCTCCAGCGGCTGATGGGAAAGCTTTCCATACCCGCTGAACTTTAGGGTACGGAAATAAACGTCTCCGTTTTCCGCCGGATAAGCGTAGCCCTTTTTCACCAAATCCGAGATAATTTCTATAATCTGTTCCATGGTCTCGGTGGCTCTGGGATGAACGGTGGCCTCCCGGATATTCAAGCCTCTGGCGTCTGTTTCATATTCCTGGATATACCGCTCGGCGACGGTCAAATAATCGGTCTTCTCCTCGTTAGCCTTGCGGATAATCTTATCGTCGATATCGGTGAAATTCTGCACAAAGGTTACTTTCATGCCCCGGTATTCCAGGTATCTGCGAAGAATGTCAAACACGCACATGGGCCTGGCGTTTCCGATATGGATAAAATTATAAACTGTGGGCCCGCAGGCGTAAATTTTTGCTTCTCCCGGCGCAATGGGGACAAATTCTTCCTTTTGTCTGGTAAGGGTATTAAAAATTTTCACAAAAGTACCTCCCGATCTTGAGTTTTGGAACAGCGGCCTCACAAGCAGCGGCAATCCTTAATAATTCTGCTGAGCTATCATCCTTCTGACGGAGACTGTGCGATTGACTAGTATTCCGCAAACGTGGGGCGCTTCCCGCTTTTCCTATTTTCTGCGTTTTTAAGTTCTCTGGGCCCGCTGTGCCTATTGTTCCTTTTGGGCTTCCAGGCTCTGTTCTAATGCTTCCATCTGGGCTTGCAGCTTCGTCAGCTGGTACTGCATCCGGCAGATCTCCTGAGCCACCGGATCGCCGTAATGGATCTGATCCAGAGCGCCTACCTTAACGCCGTTGACCCGGACTACCCGGGCCGGTACTCCTACCGCCGTCGCGTTGGCCGGAACCTCCTCCAGTACCACCGCTCCCGCGGCGATGCGGGCGTTATCTCCGATGGTAAACGGCCCCAGCACCTTAGCGCCGGAACCAATCAGCACGTTGTTGCCCAGAGTAGGATGGCGTTTTCCATTTTCCTTGCCGGTGCCTCCCAGGGTCACGTTTTGATAAATGGTGCAATTGTCCCCAATTTCTGTGGTTTCTCCAATGACCACGCCCATACCGTGGTCAATGAAAAGCCCTTTTCCTATTTTGGCGCCCGGATGGATTTCTATACCCGTGCGGTGGCGGGCGTGCTGAGAAATCATCCTGGCGATAAATTTCATATTGTGGCGGTAAAACCAATGGGAGCGCCGGTAAGCCCGCACCGCCTTAAACCCGGAATAAAGAAAATAAACCTCCGCCCGGGAGCGGGCTGCGGGGTCCCGTTCCATGATGGAATCGATCTCCGCTTTTAAACGGTCAAACACGCTGATCCCCCTTTCTCTCTATCTTGATCATCCAGGCGAAAAGAAATACAATCAGAAAACCTCCATCCCCATAGCTTCATGAGGACGGAGGCGAAGCTTTGATTTTCACTCCCGCCGGACGTATCAAACTAATTCACGATTCATTATATACGAAACCGGGGTAAAATGCCAGTTATTTCACATTTTTTATCAGGGACCGGTTTTTCCACAAATAAACGCCGCCGGAGATCAGTGTGAGAGCCGTACAAACGCACAGAGCCGCGAAGCCGATCCACCAGAACAGCTCCAGATAAACATATCCCGTAGCGCTGTTGACTGCCTGAAGCGCCAGAACCAGCAGAATAGCGAAAATCTGGCTCACGGTTTTAGCCTTGCCCCACAGGTTTGCGGCGATCACCTTGCCCCCTCCGGCCGCCACCAGGCGGATGGAGGTCACGATAAACTCTCTGGCGAGAATAATGATTACCAGCGCGGCGTCGGCCCATCCCAACGCCACGAAGCACACGAAAGCAGACATTGTTAAAATCTTATCCGCCACCGGATCCGCAAATTTCCCAAAATCTGTCACTAAGCCGTGCTTTCTGGCGATCCTGCCATCAAGCATGTCGGTGAGGGAAGCGAGAGAAAACACCAGGATCGCCCAAATTTCGTTGTAAGGGATCGCGGGAATCAGAAGGAGCGCCACAAAAAGAGGTACCAGCACAATACGCAGTATGGTTAATTTATTGGGAAGATTCATGTCGTCACCACCTGGCCGATTAAGTCGCAGTCCATTGTATCGGTAATTTCCACTTGCACGAACATGCCCGGATAAGGCTTTTTCCCTTCCACCGTGAAAAACACCTTGGTATCGATCTCCGGAGCGTCAGCCGCGCTTCTGCCGAAGCAGCATTCCGCGTACCGGTCCCAGCCCTCGTTCAGCACTGTAATGGTCTTTCCCACCATTTCCCGGCTCATTTCATCCATCAGGGCCATCTGCTGTTCCATCATCAGCTCCTGGCGGTGCTCCTTGATTTCCCGGGAAATTTGATCTGGCAGCCTTGCCGCCGGAGTTCCTTCCTCCTGGGAATAAGCAAAGCAGCCCATGCGCTCAAACCGCATTTCCTTGGCAAATTCCGCCAGTTCCTCAAAAGCCTCCTCGGTTTCGCCTGGGAAGCCCACCATAAAGGTGGTGCGCAGTACGATGCCAGGCACCTTCTCACGGATTTTCCGAATCAAAGCCGACAGCGATTCCCGGTCGCCCTGCCGGTTCATTGCCCTCAGCACCTGCCGGTTACAGTGCTGCAGCGGCAGATCCATGTATTTCAAAATTTTATCCTCTTTTGCCATGACTTCCAAAAGTTCGTCGGTAATCCGCTCCGGATAACAGTACAGCACCCGAATCCAGCAGATTCCCTCCACCTTGCAAAGCTCTGTCAAAAGCTGAGGCAATTTTCCCTCGCCATACAGATCCTCGCCATAGCGGGTGGTATCCTGGGCGATGACCATCAACTCTTTTACGCCCCATTGGGCCAGCTTTTCCGCCTCCGCTAGAATGTCCTCCATTTTCCGGCTGCGGTAGCCGCCCCGGATCAAAGGAATCGCGCAGTAGGTACAATGATTATCACAGCCCTCGGCAATTTTTAAATAAGAAAAATAACTTGGGGTGCTCTGCACCCGCTCTCCCTCCAGGGGAAGCTCGCACTTGGGCGGAAAGGTCTCGATCCGCTTTCCCTCCAGAGCTTCCCGAACAATCCGGGCGATCTCTTTATTGGCGCCAATCCCTACCACTGCGTTGACTTCCGGCAGTTCCTTGGCAATTTCCTGCTGGTAACGCTCCGCCAGGCATCCGGTGACCACGATCGCTTTGATGCGGCCCTCCTCCTTCAGCTTGGCCAGTTCCAGAATCTCCTCAATGCTTTCCTGCTTTGCAGACTCGATGAAGCCGCAGGTATTTACAATCGCTGCGTCGCCCATGGCCACGTCGTCCACCAGCTGAAAGCCCTCCCGCTCTAAGGAGGCCATCATCATTTCCGCATCCACGCGGTTTTTCTCACAGCCTAAGCTGATACAACCTACCCGATACGCCAAGTGCCACAGTCCTTCCTATGGTAAAGTTTTCAAATGTTTTTCAATTTAATCCATTCTTCCATGCGCTGAAACCCACCGGAGGCCATCCAAGCTGTTCCCCTGGCTTTTCTTACCCCTCGGGAATCTCATATTCCTTCAGTGCCCGCCGGATGTCCTCCCAACGGTAGCCAAGCCTCTGCAAAGCCGCCACAGTACGCCGCCGGCCCCTCTCGTCGTCAAGAGCCCGCAGATATTTCCGTTCTACCAGGGCACCGATCTGCCCCACAGGCTCCGGCTCCAGTTCTTCCAGCAGTTCCTCGATAAAGTCTGGATCAATCCCCTTTTGCTTTAACTCATATTCCACCCGTTTTCGGGCGAAATATTTCCGCTGAAACAGCTCCGAGGCATACAGCCTGGCGTAATCCCGGTCGTCAATCAGTCCAATTTCTTCCATCCGGTCCGCCGCTTTTTCCGCCGCTTCCTGGGAAGCGGTCCGCCGGATTTTATCCACCAGTTCCTTTTTCGAGTGATACCGGTGAGCAATCAGATAGAGTGCCTTTTCCTTTGCCCGGTTCGCGTCGGAAGCCGCCAAAAGCTCGTGAAGCTCCCAGTCGGTAATTTCCGTTCCCACTTGAAAGCGAGAGCTAAGGAGCGTCTGCGCGTCGATATTAACGGCAAGCTCTCCGTCTAAGTACAAAGCCCTCAGGCTTTTCCGCCTTGGCTCTATCGCCGTAATCAGCATAATCAGTCATCCACCATAATATCGATGCTGGCCTTGCTCTTTTTGGGAGCGGCTTTCACTTCCGCCTCAACCGGCTTCGCCACGCTTTTGTCCGGCTCCGCAGCTGCCGCGGGAACCGGCGCCGTCTTTGCATAAAGCTTTCCGGCGTTATCGTAAACCTGCTTTTCAATTTTAGCGGCAAAATCCGGATGGCTGCGGAAATACTCCTTCACGTTATCCCGGCCCTGACCTAAGCGTTCTCCGTTAAAAGAGAACCAGGCGCCGCTTTTCTGCACTACATCCAGCTTGACTGCCAGGTCCAGCAGCTCGCCCTCCCGGGAAATTCCCCGGCCGTACATAACGTCGAATTCCGCCTCCCGGAAAGGAGGCGCGATTTTATTCTTTACCACCTTTGCCCTGGTACGGGAGCCGATCATCTCGCCGCCCGCTTTCAGGGTTTCGATCCTGCGGATATCGATTCGCACGGAGGAATAGAACTTCAGCGCCCGGCCGCCTGGAGTCACCTCCGGGTTGCCGTACATGACTCCTACCTTTTCTCTCAGCTGGTTGATAAAAATGGCCACACAGTTGGATTTGGAGATCGCTCCGGCCAGCTTTCTCAGGGCCTGGCTCATGAGCCGGGCCTGAAGGCCTACGTGGGAATCCCCCATTTCCCCCTCGATTTCCGCGCGGGGCACCAAGGCCGCCACAGAGTCCACCACAATCACGTCAATAGCGCCGGAACGCACCAGCGCTTCGGTGATCTCCAGTGCCTGCTCGCCGGTGTCCGGCTGGGAAACCAGCAGGGAGTCCACATCGACTCCCAAGGCTCTGGCATAGACCGGATCCAGAGCGTGCTCTACATCGATAAAGGCCGCGTAGCCTCCGCTTTTTTGTCCTTCCGCGATACAGTGAAGCGCCAGGGTAGTTTTACCCGAGGATTCCGGGCCATAAATCTCCACGATTCTGCCTCTGGGCAGGCCTCCGATTCCCAGCGCCAAATCAAGAGACAAGGAGCCCGTGGGAATAGCGTCCACGTGCATCGCTTCGTTTTGTCCCAGGCGCATGACCGCGCCCTTGCCAAACTGCTTTTCTATCTGTCCCAGGGCTGTTTCCAGCGCCTTGCTTTTATCTACTGCCATAGTTTCGTTTCCCCCGCTATCCTTAAATTTTTCCTGTCCCGTCAAGATCAAAGACATGCTTGCGGGCCGCTTTCTCAAGCCGCGGCGTTGCGGCTTACAATCATATTTATTATAACTGATTCGCCCTAAGAACGCAATAAAAAAGGAAAGAATTTACAAACAAACGTTTTTATTCCCGGTGACCACTCGAATCGCTCCGGTAATATCCTGAGAGAAAGTAATTTGTGAAACACCGGCCGTTTTCAGCAGATCCGCCACAGCGTTCTCCTGGCCGTTGCCGATTTCCACCGCAGCCACGCCGCCCGGCTTCAGCAGGCCAAGCCAGTTATTGGTAATCGCCCGGTAAAAGCTTAGTCCATCCGGGCCGCCGTCCAAAGCCAGCCGCGGCTCCTGCCGCACTTCCTTTTGCAGCCCCGGCAGTTCCCCGGTACAAATGTAGGGCGGATTGGAAACAACCGCATCCACCGGCGGCAGAGAAAGCCCATCCGGGCCATTCAGCACGTCGCCCTTTACCGCCCGCACCCGGCCTTCCCCATAGCGGGAAAGATTCCTTTCCAGGTATGGAAGGGCCAAAGGAGACAATTCTACACAAATCACCTTGGCATCGGGAAGCTCGCGGGCCACCCCAAGCCCCACCGCACCGGTACCGGCGCACAAATCCAAAATAACCGGAGCTGAAAAATTTTTCAGCCGCTGAACCGTCTCCAGCACCAAGGGGATCGTGTCCTCCCGTGGAATAAGAACGCCCGGCCCTACGGCCAGCTCCATGTCCATAAAGCCCCAGGAGCCTAAAAGATACTGTAACGGTTCTCCAGCAGCCTTTTTTTTAAGCAGGGAAAAAAACGTTTCCATTTGCGGCCGAGAGGCGCGCTCCGCCCCATGGACGATCAGGGCCTGCCTATCCCGGCCAAAGCAATGCTCGAACAGGCACAGCACGTCGAAATCAGTGCAATAAGCACCGATTTCACCCGACTGCGCCTGTTTTTTGCCAAGCTGGTATACTTCTCGCAACGTCATGCTGTTCTCCGCATCCTTAACTTTGTTGCGCCGGAAGCTTATCCTCTCCGTTTTCCGGAATCACCGCCTCCAGCGCCTGGATCGCTACCTCGATCATATCGTCCTTCGGTTCCTTTGTGGTGATCCGCTGCACCCACATACCAGGCGCGGAAATAATCCGGGTAAACAGATTATCGTGGCGTCCGCAAAAACGGATCACCTCATACCCCAGAGCCACCACTAAGGGAATCAGCAAAATTTTTGTGAAGGAACGCAGAAAGGGATTGGTAAAAGGAATGAACACACCGATTAAAATCCCCAGCACCAGCATAAAAATCATAAAGCTGGTGCCGCAGCGGGGATGAAAACGGCTGTGCTTTTTTACGTTTTCTACTGTCAGGGGTTCCTCATTCTCATAACAGAAAATGGTCTTATGCTCCGCACCATGATACTCGAACACCCGGCCTACGCCCTCCACCTGAGAGCAGAGAATGACGTAGCCGATAAAAATGGCCAGGCGCATAACGCCCTCTATGAGAGAGCGCAGGACCTGATTCTCCTGCATAAACGGCACCGCGCCGCCGATCAAATTGTAAATCCAGGTGGGAAGGACGAAAAACAGCAGCACCGCCAGCGCCACGCCCAGCACGGTTCCGGTAACGGTAACCGCCTTCATGGCTTTATCACCGAATTTCCGGTCGATCCAGGCGTCAAACCTACTCATCTCCTCCTCGCCTGTTTCCTCATCGGATTTTTCCGCCGACAGCATCAGCGCCCGATACCCAATAGAAAGGGAATCGATAAACCCGGCGATTCCCCGCAGCAGGGGCGCCCGGAACAGCGGATATTTGTCCCGCAGGGTCTTGATCTCTAAGTACTCGGTCTCAATGGTTTTATCCGGCAGCCTAACGGCGACTGCCGTTTTCTGAGGTCCTCTCATCATGATTCCCTCGATGAGGGCCTGGCCGCCGATAGAGGTCATGCATTTGGTTTTTTCTCTCGCCATAGATTACTCCTGTTTTTGATCGCCCTTGTCAGGCTGAATTTTTGGAATGGAAATAATTACTGTAGTCCCTACGCCTTCTTCGCTTTCAATTTGCAGAGAGCCGGAATGGAGGGTCATGATTTCATCCGCCACCGCCAATCCGATGCCGGAGCCTCTCTGGGTTTGGTTCGCCTTATAGAATTTATCCTTTACTCTGGGCAGGTGCTCCGCCGGAATCCCGCATCCGTTGTCCACGATATAAATGTGGATAAATTTCTCATCCTCCTGGACGCGGATGCTGACCATACCGTCCTCCGGCGTATATTTCAAGGCGTTGTCAATCACGTTGACAAACACCTGCCGCATTCTGTTTTTATCCGCCAGCACGGGAGAAATGCTTTCAGGCTCCTCAAAATCCAAATGCTTGTTTTCTGAGATCGCCCGCTCCCGGTACATATAAACCGCCTCATCCAGCTCCGCCAGCAGATCGATTTTATCCATCATCAGCACCATGGCCTTGTTCTGCATTCTGGAGAAATCCAAAAGCTCCTCCACAATGCCGGAAAGGCGCTCCGTCTCGCGGACAATAATACTCATGCCCTTTTCCATGGTCACCGCGTCGGCAGGCCCGGTCATTTTCATCGTTTCCGCCCATCCCTTAATCGCCGTTAAGGGAGTTCGCAGCTCATGCGAAACAGAGGAAATAAAGTCATTCTTCATTTTTTCTGACGCGCCCAGCTCCTGGGCCATATCGTTGATAGTATCGCAGAGATCGCCGATCTCGTCATCGTGTGATTTTCTGATCCGCACCTTAAAGTCGCCCTGGGCGATTCTGCGGGCCACCGCGCTGATTTTTCCCAAGGGCTTCACAATGGATCGGATAAAGTAGGTATTGGAAAGCACCACAAAGAAAATCACCATGCAGCCCACCAGAAGCAGCAGGCTGACTGACATAAAGATCTTCCGGTCAGACGATTCCAGGGAAACCACATACCGCACGGCGCCCATATAGTCTCCGGAGGAGCTGTACATCGCCTGTGTAACCGCCATCACCTTTTCGCCGGAATTCAGCGTCCCGGTCCAAATAGCGGCGCCCTCGTCGGAGCTTTTGGCCAGCTCATAATCGGGCATCGCCTGCTTCTGGTCCACCTCAAATCCGGTAGAGGTAATCAGGCTTCTGTCATGCCTGTCGAACGCCATCAGCTCCATCTGTTCCTTATCGGAAAACGTTTCCACATAATTGACCGCTGTAGCGTTAAACCTAGAATAATCGTCCAGGCTTCCGGAAAAATAACTGGAAATTCCTGAAACATGTCCCTGAATGGTAGACTGGATACCGTTATAATAATAATTACGCACAACAAAAGCAAAGCTTAAAATCAAGATCACCAAAATGATCACAATTAAGCCCAAGCTATTAATCAGCCAACGTTTTGTTATGCCTCTGATATGCATACGGAAAAAGTCCTTTCAAGATTTGAATTTCCATCGGATCATTGCGGGGGAGGGAGCCTTGGTCTTCTTCCCTTTTGCAGCGTCCAAGCCCAGCGCCCAATCAAAAAAGCGCCGGGCCTATGCCTCCCACTTATACCCTAACCCCCATACGGTAACGATGTGCTTGGGGTTCGAAGGCTCGTCCTCGATCTTCATTCGCAGGCGGCGGATATTTACGTCTACAATTTTTTCTTCCCCATAGTAGGCTTCTCCCCAAACATGGGTTAAAATATTGGTTCGATCCAGAGCCACGCCGGGATTGCTGAAGAAGTACTCCATGATTTGAAACTCCACCTGGGTCAGCTCAATCATCCGGCCCTTTTTCTTTAAAGCCCGGTTGCGCAGATTCAATACAAAATCGCCGGAAACCAGCTCCTCCTGGAAATTATTTTCCTCCCGCATTTCCGCAATCGCCACCCGGCGGTATAACGAGTCCACCCTGGCGACCAGCTCAGAGGGGCTGAACGGCTTGGTAACGTAGTCGTCGGCTCCCAGCATTAAGCCCGTAACCTTATCCATTTCCTGTGTTTTCGCCGTAAGCATAATAATCCCCAGGTTTCCGCTTTTCTTACGCAGCTCTTTGCAAACGGTAAGTCCGTCGATACCGGGCATCATAATATCTAAAATCGCTACGTCGAACTCCCCGTGGTTTTCCTCATACTTTTGCAGCGCAGCTTCCCCGCTGTTGGCCTCTACCACATCATAACCGGCCCGCTGGAGATTGATCACCACAAACTCGCGGATGGCGTCCTCATCCTCCACAACTAAAATTCTTTTCATAGGAATCCCCCTTTTAATTGGTTAGATTATCTGACTCAATCAGACCAAACCGCTTTGCCGCATCCTGATAAGAGATGGCTTTATCCCCGCCGGATTCAGGAATACTGACGGCATATACTGTATCCTCTGTTTCCAGCACGCTGGTGAACTCGCGGGTGGCAGTAATATGGGCATCCCAATTAGCCTTAGTAAACACTCCGATCTTTAAAATTACCGCGCCTGAGGCGCCAACGCCCTCGTCGTTTACCACCCATTCAGAAAAGATGAATTGGCGCTCGCCCGCCTCCAAGGCGCCTGTCACGGTTTCCAGCCAGCTGCTGGGCATCAAGAAATAATAGCCCTCCTCCGTATTAACATACATATTTTGAATGGAAACCAGTTCCTTCTCCTGTGGAAAGTACTGCTGCCATTGCGTAATATAGGCCGGCGCCGCCGAAGACGCGGCACGCTCATCCATTGCCGGCATCACCGTATTGGAAGCCGCGGCGTTTCCCTCGAACGGCCTCGCGGCTGGAATCTCTATCACACCGTCCTCATTGATATCCATACAGGTCACGCCGGCAGGCCTTGTGAGAGAAATTTTATTGCTGGAATCAGAGCTGTAAAAGGGCGCCTGCAGCTTCTGCTCTTCGGGATCCCAATATACCAGCTCCGTCGTCATTTGATTTCCGGATTTTACGCCGTCGATATATACGCCGCGATAGCCGTTTTCCAGTTCTCCAGCCTGAAACGAGGCGTACTGGGTTACCTCCTGATTCATCTCTACCTCGCTTACATTAACCAGAGAATCCGAGGCTTCACTGTATTTCAGCAGTCTGGCGGCAGCAGATTTATCCGCCGTATTAACAGAGCTCATAAACAGCTCGTCTGTCCCATCCCGGTCAAAATCCTCCAGCGCTAAATCCGTATAGCTGTATTCCAGGTCAGACGGCTTGACCTCTCCATTTTCATACCGGAAAACCGTCGCCTGGTTGGCGCTGGAATAATTGCTCCATCCGATCAGCACGGAATCCCAGCCGTCGCCGTTTAAGTCGGAAAAGCACACCCTTTCCACCTCTGCGGCGGAATTCTGAAACGCGGCGATTCTCTGCCATTCTCCAGATATCTGGTCGATAAAAATCACCGTAATATCCGAAACGCCATCCGGCGTGTTGGATTTATAAAAGGCAACGGCTTCATCCGTTCCATCCCCATTGATGTCATGCATAATAACAGCGGAGCGGTAGTCTCCCTTTTGAGGATATTTGAATGTGTAGCTGCCGGCGCTCTCCTCAATCACTCTTTGTATATCCGCTTTATCCCCTGTAGCCTTGGGCGGGGACATCAGGTTTTGAGTATCCAGGTCCATTACCGAACAGCCGGAACAAAACAAGCAAAGCGCCAGCAGCGCACAAATCAGTTTTGTTCTCATGACTTCCTCCTTTGGCCTGCCGGAATACCGGCTCTATCCTTTTCACTGCCGTACCAATTTAAAAATCGGCGTTCCGCAAAGAGAGTCCGCCTCTTTTCCGCAAAGCTTCCTTTTCAAAAACAGCGAGCCAAGCCGCTGTTCCATTGTCCCCCCTTACTGTTGGGAACAGTAAAGAAAAATAACAAATAACGATTGGAGCTTCCGCTTCATCGATACTATTTTACATATGAAATTATTATAGCATGTCAACTCATAAAATAACAGTTAAAAAAACGTAATCAAATTCCCGCGCAGCCTCTCAGAGGCTTTCTCTAAAGGCACGGTCCCTTAAAAACCGCTTTGAGAAATTTGATCGGCACTCCCTGTCGTGAAAACATCAGCTCGTGCTCGGTTGTAAAATTGCACACATCCTCGGAAAGCCCTGCCTGATGCAGATTCTTTTCGTCAATTTCCAATTCGAAGTTCTCAGACAAAAAATAACCTCTGCTGGACAAGTACAGGCCGTCGTCATCCGTTTTAAAATAAACGCTCGCTCCCGGCTTTAAGAAAGCCTGGTAAAGCTTAAGCTGCCTGGGATGGGTCAGCCTGCGCTTATGATGCTTTGCCTTGGGCCAAGGATTGCAGAAATTAATGTAGATCCGATCCACCTGATCCCCCGGCGCCAGGATTTTGTCAATCCTTTCAATGTCGTAAATGGCCAGAAGAATATTTTCAGGCCGTCGTCCCGCTGCCTCCATCTCCTTGTCAATGTTCCGTTTCGCTACCCCCAGAACATCGGGGCTGATATCGATGGCGAGATAATTGATCTCCGGATGAGAAGCGGCTATCGCGGCGGTGAACACCCCTTTTCCGCATCCAAGCTCCAGGTGCAGCGGCTGGCTCCGCGCGAAGGCTTCCTTCCACTTGCCCCGCAGCGCTTCCGGTTCCTCTACGTAATATCCGGACCCCAGCAGCTCCGGCATAGACCATTTTTTATGTCTCATTCTCATAATGATTCCGCCTATTCCATTTTTTCTTTGATCTCCTCAGAAATTATAACAAAAAAAAGCCAAAATGGCTATATGGTTTTCCATGCCCATTTTTTAACCTACTTTTAAGCAGCCACTGTATTTGTGATCTTTTGGAAAATGAATCAAAAGCAATCCTGCGCTGTAAACTATTCTTTTCTTTATAGTTCAGTCCGGGCCTTTCGCTATTTCTCGCGGCTGGTCAAATCTCTGATTTTCGAGAACGCCTCCTATTTTTGAAGCCTATCCGAATGGTATAAAAGGCTTTTGCCCCTCAGTCAAGGCGTCTCGATTTATCCTAGACGGACTAATATCGGAACGTCCCGCTTTATTTCAGAAAACAGCCGGCAGCCGCAAAAAACGATCGGGTTATCTATTAGAATCATGAATAATCCTCCTGAATTTCGGTGAGCCTATAGGCAGGAATCATAATTTTGATCTTATTTTAGGAGGTTTCATTATGAAACGCATGGGAAAAATCCTATCCTTATTTTTAACCGCCGTGATGGCGGCTTCCTGTTTGGCGGGCTGCAATAACAGCGATGAAAACGCGGATACATCTTCCGCGGGCTCCAAGCCGTCTTCCAGTACAGACTATGATATTTATATCTACAATTCCAAAGGGGAAAACGCGGAACAGTTCAAGGCCATGTGCGAGGCCTATACCGAGGAAACCGGCGTGAAAATCAAGCAGTTTTCCATCGGCTCCGGCCAGGACCACATGGAGACCCTAAGAGCCGAAATGGCTTCAAAAAATCCACCGACGATTTTCTCCATTCAGGGTATTAAGGAGCTTCCCGAATGGCAGGAAAGCGGACGCGCCCTGGATTTGAGCCAGGCTACTGATCCTGATTTTAAAAAGCTTGCCGAGGCGATTCCGGAAAACCTATACCTTTCCACGGATGGTACAACAAACTATGGCGTTCCTTATAATCTGGAAGGCTATGGGTATCTCGTGGACAAGCAGATGATCACCGATATTTTCGGCGAGGAGAACACCGAGGCCTTTTTGAAGGATGCAAGAACCTCCACCTATGAGGAGTTCGCCGCCTTAGTGGCGGCCCTTACCAGCTATATCAAGGAGGAAAAGCCCTCCGAAGTAACCCTTTCCGGCAACACCTATACCATGAACCCTACCCGGCTGAATCTGGCCGCTAAGCTGGAGGGCGTTTTTTCCGTCGCCGGCTCTGAAAAATGGACCTACGGCGACCACACCATCAATGTATCCCTCGGCGCCGTATTTACCTCCGCCGCCGAGGCCTCCAATGCCGACGACGCCAAGCTGGATACCTTAATCAACCCCTTCCAGAAATACGCCCAGGCCTTGGATTTGGTCACCTCCAACGCTGTGGGGGAACGGGGCCCCTCCTTTATTAATTCCACTACCAACGGTTACGACCAGTCGATTCAAAATTTTGCGGACAGCAAGGCTGTATTTCTCCAGCAAGGCAACTGGGCCTACGGAAATATTGAAAAGGTCAATCCAGACCTCGCCAAGCGCTTGACCTTCCTGCCGGTAAAGATGCCTATAGACCAAACCGACATCACGGCAGAGGGCATGACAGTGGAAAAATTCAATTCATCAATTCCTGTCTACGTTCCCAATTTTTACGCAATCAACGCCAAGGCTACCGAGGAGCAGCAGCTTGCCGCTCAAAAATTCCTGGTATGGCTGAACACCTCGGAAACAGGTAAAAAATATATCACAGAGGAGTTCAACTTTATACCTTATGACGCCGGTGAAAACGATCAGCTGGACAATCCCCTAAGCCAATCCATTTTGGAATATAAAAACCAAGGCGATATTCTGCCCGCCGCTTACCATGGCGCGCCTGCCAGCTGGTCCAGCGACGTAGTGGGGCTTTACCTGATGGAAAACTATCTCACCAAGGAGGAATGGACGCAGGCTGACTACGGCAGCATCGCTCAGTATGCGGTAGAGCAATGGAAGGAAATGAAAAACGCCGCTTAGCCGTTTAATTTATTTGGACTGGAAAGCGCCCGGAAACGGAATCCGTATCCGTGCGCTTTTCCCGCCGCTTAAGATTCTATGAAACCAAGGAGACTGCTATGGACCGCTATTATAAAAAATGGTTCTTCCCGCTGGCCTTGCCCTCCATGATTTTATTTGTCGTGGTGATTTTGGTTCCCTTTCTGCTGGGCGCCTTATATTCCTTCACCTCCTGGCGCGGAACCTATTTTTCGGGCGGAGGGCTTTGGGAATCCTTTGTGGGCCTTCAAAATTACCAAGCCGCCTTTCAGAACCAAAAATTTCTGGATGCTTTTTGGTATACCATTAAATTTACCGTTATTGCGGTAATTACTATCAACGTGACGGCCTTGGCCCTGGCGCTGATGGTAACCAAAATTTCAAGACTCTCGGGTATTTTCCGCACCATTTTCTTTCTGCCCAACATGCTGGGCGGGCTGGCCTTAGGCTTTATTTGGCAATTCATTTTCCAGATCGTATTTTCCCAAATTCTGTTCGGGCCGGAATCCCTCTTGCCAATTCCATTTTTGCAGAATATGACTCAGGACAACACCAAGGCCCTGTTCGCCCTGGCGATCCTGGTTACCTGGCAAATGGCCGGATACATGATGATTATCTATATCACAGGCCTAAATAATATCCCCTATGATCTTTATGAGGCGGCGGAGATTGACGGCGCTTCCACATTCCAGCGCTTCAGAGTCATCACGCTGCCCATGCTCATGCCAGCCTTTACCGTAGTGTTCTTTCTGACGCTGGCTAACTGCTTTAAGCTGCTGGATCAAAACATCGCCCTCACAGACGGCGCCTTCGGCACCCGAATGCTGGCTACGCAAATTCTCAGAACCATCAAGGACACCACTCCGCCCAACTACGGACAAGCCCAGGCTCAGGCGGTTATCTTTTTTGTGCTGATCGCTGTGGTGACCTTGATCCAGGTTTCTGTTACGAAAAAGCGGGAGGTGGAGATGTAAATGAAAGCAAAACGGGCTTCCAGGGCAATTCTATACGTTGTATTGACCATCATAGCTCTTTACACCCTTTCTCCCCTGGCCTTCCTGCTGATCAACTCCTTTAAGACCCAGCCGGAGATCGTCAGCGCGCCTCTGGCGCTGCCTTCCTCCTGGGATTTCGGCCATCTGACCGGCGCGGCGGAACAAATCAATTTTTGGAGAGCCCTGGCGATCACTGCCCTTGTCACTCTGACTTCCGTGGCTCTTTTGGTGGTGGTTTCCTCCCTTTCCGCCTGGATGATGGTCAGAAACCATACCCGCTTTTCCAACGTTCTGCTTTTGATGTTTACCGCCGCCATGCTGGTTCCGTTCCAAGCGGTCATGTATCCATTAATCAGCCTGATGGAAAACCTACAGCTGAAAAACCTGCTGGGCTTAATCATCATGTACGGAGGCTTCGGTTTAAGCCTTTCGGTTTTTTTGTACCACGGCTTCATCAAGAGCGTGCCCCGCTCTGTGGAGGAAGCTGCGGTTATCGATGGCTGCAACATCCTCCAGCTATTCTTCCGCGTGGTCTTTCCTCTTCTGAAATCGACTACCGTCACGGTAATTATTTTAAATGCAATGTGGATTTGGAACGATTATCTGCTGCCTTTTTTAGTCATCGGCAATTCCGATTTCAAAACCCTGACCCTGGAAATTTATTATGCCAAAATGCTTTCCGGGCAATATGGAAATCCCTGGGAATTAATTTTTCCCGCAGTCTTAGTTTCCATCATTCCTATCATCATCGTCTTTTTATCTCTGCAAAAATACTTTGTCAAGGGCGTATCCGACGGCGCAGTGAAAATGTAGAAATTACAGTACCGTAAAATCCCGCAGTCCCCCAGCAGGACGTTCGCTTCCATTTTTGCCTCCAGTCCAGCCCCTGTCCAGGGGGGCTTCCCACGCTGAGCTTCGAAAAGGAAAGGGTAATCTTCCTGCTTTTCCAAGGATAAGCGGGCAAAGACATATCTCTCAGGCGGCCTTCACCCATGCTCTCCAGGCCCTCCAAATCATGCCATAAACAGCGCAGCACAGCACAAAACCGCCCTCCGAAAGTAAATTTCGGAGGGCGGTTGTTTTTAGTTTTTATCAGCAGTCTCCAAAGGAGACGCCGATCTGCCTGGCGGCCTGTACGATATCCGAATCCTTCGGCACCACCTTCAGCTTTCCGGCGACCTCCCCTAAGGGAACTGGAACGATATCAGTGCCCCGGAGCGCCACCATATTGCCGTAATTCTTATTGATAACCAGCTGCGCCGCGGCGGCGCCCAGCCGGGTTGCCAGGGTACGGTCAAAGGGGCACGGGCTTCCTCCCCTTTGGAAGTGGCCGGGCACGGTGACTCGGACCTCCTGCCCCAAAGCGGTTTGCAGCTCCTCAGCAAGCTGATAGGAAATGCTGGGATATTTCCGGTTGGCCAGCTTGGCCTTCAGTTCCTTTTTCGTTAAAAGGGAATCCTCCTTGGAGATTGCTCCCTCCGCCACGGCCAGAATAGAGAACCGCTTGCCCGCGGCGTTTCTTTTCTCAATGGCGCGGATAATATATTTGTTTTCATAGGGGATTTCCGGGATCAGAATAATATCGGCGCCGCCGGCGATCCCTGCTTCCAGGGTGAGCCAGCCAGCCTTGTGGCCCATCAGCTCCACAATAAACACCCTTCCGTGGGAGGTGGCGGTGGTATGGATGCAATCCAGGACATTGGTGGCGATATTAACCGCGCTCTGGAATCCAAAGGTCTTATCCGTGCCCCACAAATCATTATCGATGGTTTTCGGCATGGTAACCACGTTCAGCCCCTCCTCCCGGAGCAGGTTGGCCGTTTTGTGAGTGCCGTTGCCGCCCAAAATCACCAAGCAGTCCAGCTTCAGCTTTTTATAGGTGGCCTTCATGGCTTTCACCTTATCCACGCTGTTTTCATCCACCACCCGCATCAGCTTGAACGGCTGGCGGGAGGTCCCTAAAATTGTGCCTCCAAGGCATAGAATCCCGGAGAAGTCCTCCCGGTTCATGAGCCGGTAATCCCCCTCGATCAGGCCGCGGTAGCCATCCCGAAGGCCATAGAGCTCCACATCCTTGTCATAATACTCGTAAAGCGCTTTGGCCACTCCATGCAAGGCGGCGTTTAGCCCCTGGCAGTCGCCTCCGCTTGTTAACAGTCCGATTCTTTTCATTGTCATAACCATACCTTTCCACTGTGCCGCAGGCCATTAAAAATAAGAGGGGAAAATCTCTGGACGCGGCAAAATAAAACTTAGCTTTGAACGCGCTTAGAAAAACAGCTTGGAAAACAGACCCTCACCGTAAAATAGGAAGCACTGAAAGCTGGAAGCGGACGCCACTATCGCGGCTAAACCGCCGCAGCAGGACATGTCCCATTTTGACAGGCCATGGAGCCTCCCACTCCCGCCGCGATATCAGAACAAAGGCTGAACCAGGCCGCCGGGCCAGCCTTATTTTCCCTGCTTTTCTCCTAATCTTCCAGCTCCCTCTGGTCAAAGGTGGGAGCCTTCTTCGGCACATAGGGCTTTTTCTCGTCGACAACCTGCTTCGCCTCCAGCGCCTCTCTCGCCAGCCGGGCAAATTCTGTCTGGCTGTTGATCACCGCCTTGCCCCGCTTATCAATATGGGCATAGGTGGTATCAGGCTGCTGGATTCTGGCGTTGACAGTATCGCTGAGCATCAGCTCTAAAATGCCAAAGGCCCGTTCCTTCAAATCCTGGTCGTCAATCGGGAATACCAGCTCTACCCGGCGGTCCAGGTTCCTGGGCATCCAGTCGGCGGAGCCCATATAGATTTTAGGATTCCCCGCGTTTTCAAATTTAAAAATTCTGCTGTGCTCCAAAAGCTGGCCCACGATGCTGTACACCGTGATGTTTTCGCTGACGCCCGGCAAGCCCGGAATCAGGCAGCAGATGCCCCGGACAATCAGCTTGATTTCCACTCCGGCCTGGGAGGCTTCATACAGCAGCCGGATGATTTCCGGGTCTACCAAGGAATTAACCTTTACGGTAATTCCGCTGGGAAGGCCCTTCCTGGCGTTTTCCGTCTCGCTGCGGATCATCCGCTCAAAAAAGCTCCGCATCCCGCCGGGAGCCACGATCATCTTGTGGTATTGGGGAGGGATCGAGTAACCGGTCAGTACATTGAACAGGGAGGAAGCGTCTACGCCGAACAGGTCCTTGCAGGTGAACATGCCGATATCCGTATAGAACCTGGCGGTGGAATCGTTATAGTTTCCGGTACCCATATGGAGATACCGCCGGATGCCGCCCTCTTCCTTACGCACCACCAGCAGGATTTTGCAGTGGGTTTTCAGGCCCGTCAGGCCGTAAATCACGTGGCAGCCCGCATGCTCCAGCTTTTTCGCCCAATTGATATTATTTTCCTCGTCAAACCTGGCTTTCAGCTCCACCAGCACGGTGACCTGCTTGCCGTTTTCCGCGGCTTTAATCAGGGCGGCGATAATGGGAGAATTTCCGCTGACCCGGTAAAGGGTCTGTTTTATTGCCAGCACATCCGGATCCGAGGCCGCCGCAGCGACGAAATCCACCACGGCGTTAAAGCTTTCATAGGGATGGTGTACCATACGGTCCTTTTCCCGGATCGCCTCGAAGATATCATCATAGCCCCAGAAATCCGCCGGGGGATTGACCGGCTGGATCCGTTTAAAATGCAGCTGGTCGTAGCCGTCGACGCCGGAAAATTTGGAAAGATAAGTCAGATCAATCGGTCCCGGAAGCTCGTAAATTCCTTTTTTCGGCACCTCCAGCGTCTTTACCAGGAATTCCTTAGTCTCGGGATCGCATTTCTGCAAGATCTCCAGCCTCACCGGACGGCCCCGCTTCCGCTTCTTAATGGATTTCTCAATGGCCTGCATCAGGTCGGCGGACTCCTCGTCAATATCCAGATCGGAATTCCGGGTCACCCGGAAGGGACAGGAGGCCTTGATCTCATAAAGCTCAAACAGCTGCGGAAGCTTCTCCGTGATAATATCCTCCAGCAAAATAAAGGCCCGGCCCTCAGCGCAAGGCACCTCCAGGAAGCGCTTTAAGATAGAAGGCACCTGCACCACGGCGAACATGCTTTCATCCTTGTTTTGCAGCCGGACGGCAATATTCAGGCTCTTATTTGCCAGCAGAGGAAACGGGCGGCTGGTGTCTACCGCCAAGGGCGTCAGTACCGGAAACAGCACTTTGTCGAAGTAATCATCCACATGGCGGCGCTGTCTGGGCTCCAGCTCCTCCGGCCTTAAAAATAAAATCTGATGCTTTTTCAGCGCCGGCAGAATGGAGCGGTGCAGGCAGCTGTACTGCTTTTCCGCAAAGGAGTGGATTTTTTCCGAAAGCTGCGCCATCAATTCCTGGGGCGTCAAGCCGGAATCATCCGGCTTGGTGTATTTGGAATAAATCTGCTCCATGACGCCGGCTACCCGAACCATGAAAAATTCATCCAGGTTCGAGGCTGTGATGGAAAGAAAATTCAGGCGCTCCATAATGGGATTTTCCTTTTCAAAAGCTTCCTCCAGCACCCGGAAATTAAAATCCAGCCAGCTGAGCTCCCGGTTGTGATATGGATATTTGTTCTCCCGCTCTAATTTATTCATCGGTCTTCCCCCTAAAACATAAGCGTTTTCATGATAAACTGGGGCTTAATGCCAAATACCTCCTCAAAGAAGGGAGCGCATTCCTCAAAAGCCCACTGCTCCAAATGCATGTCCTCGTCGCTGACGCCGGTAAGGGTCAGAATCTCCTCCTTGAGCCGGACGGTCAGGCTTTGCAGCTTCTGCTTCTGAGAGCGGTCCAGGGCATTGGCCAGCCTTAGGATCGCCACCAGCTTATCCACGAACAGCCGGTTTTTTTCCGTCAGCCTTTGATACTCGTGATCGTCGTAGTCCGGCACGGAAAACTCGCAATAGCTGGCGATGATTCCGATCAGGTTCACTTCCTCCTGTGTCATGCCGTAAATATCCGAGTTTTTAATCAAATCATAAGTAGAAAGCAAATGGTTCTTGGAATTTACATAATACCCTATCTCGTGAAGGATCGCCGCCAGCTCCAGCAGCAGCCGTTTTTTCGGACCCATGCCATGGTGCTTTTTCATTTTGTCAAATATTTTTAAGGCATAGTCTCTGGTGACCAGGTCGTGGGCCCGGCTGGCGCCGTAATGCTCCACCATCTGCAAAGCGCAGGAAATGGCGTTTTCCCGCACCTGATCGTCATAGGCTCCCTTACACTTGGAAAACAGGAGCTGCCGGACTAATGCATCCCAAAGCTCCACCTTGGGACAGAGAATCCTTTTTGCCAGGGTGCAGTCCAGCAGATGGCGGCAGATCGCCAGAGAGAAATAGAGGATCTCCGCCTGGTTTTCACTGAGCTGGTACCGTTCACTGATTTGCTCCTTGGTCATTACACGAACCTGGTGGTAAACCTCTTCCAGCTTTTTAGCGTCGATGGAATACCTTCCCTTTTCCAGGGGCGCGGCACAAAGCTTGGCAATCAGCTCGATCTCGCTGCCAGCCACCACCATGTTATTCAGCTTTTCCAAATAGGCCGGCACCTGGATTCTCCCCAGAGTACTGGCCAGGTACTCGTGCAGCACCTGATAAAACTCCTCCGTTCTATCCTGGAGGCCGCTTAACAGGTCGTGAAGCTTCAAGGAGCCCATGGCGATATTTTGGGAAAACACAACGCTTTCCCGATCGTAGATGGCCAGGCCGATGGAGCCGGTGCCGATATAAGAGATCAGCGCCGTGTCTATTTTTTCACTGGAGTCCTGCATAGCGCCGTTCAGGATTTCCGAGTAAATTAGTGTCTTTTCCTGGTCATCCTCCAAAACCTCGATGGCCATGTCGTTCTGAATTTTAATCTGATCCACTACGTAAGCACGGTTTTTGGCCTCCCGCAAAACAGAGGTGGCCACCACCTTATACTGGGTAACGCCGTATTCCAGCATCACCTGGGCGTATCCTCTCAGCACCGAGATCATTTCCTTCAAGCTGTCAAAGCTGATTTTTCCTGTGGAAAACACCTCGTGGCCGATTTGAGTTGGGTATCTGAGCACATCGATATCGGTAATGGCGCCGTCGCAAAGCTGGGAAACCCGCATTTGTATCAGGCTTGAACCAATGTCAATCACCGCTACCGCTTTTCCCCGTCGTTTCTTATTCATCCATGACACTCCCAACCGCACATTTTTTGAAAACCAGCGTCCGCCAAAAGCCATGCCCAAGCATTTCACCTTGCGGGCATAGCTTCTATTATGATTATTATACCAATATTTTCACATTTTCTCAATGGAGCGCCGGTGCTTTTGTTCATTAAATTCTGGTTAACCGGGTCTCTCCCTTTTCTCTATTCAGATTTTACCCTTTCTATGGATATTTCACTCATTTTACGGTTTCTTTCTTGCCCGGAGGATTAACGGGTGGTATACTAAAGCCAAACAAATTTACACGGGAGGATTTGTAAATGTCTATTTTGGTTACCGGCGGCGCCGGCTATATCGGCAGCCACACATGTATAGAGCTGCTGGAAGCGGGCTACCAGGTGGTGGTAGTGGACAATCTCTGTAACTCCAGCAAAAAGTCCCTGGAACGGGTACAGGAGATCACCGGAAAAGAATTGACTTTCTATCAAGACGACCTGCTGGATTCCGAAGCGCTGGATGCTATTTTTCAGCGGGAAAGCATCGACGCGGTGATCCATTTCGCCGGTTTAAAGGCCGTTGGGGAATCGGTTCAAAAGCCCCTGGAGTATTACCACAATAATCTCACCGGTACTTTCATTTTGCTGGAAAAAATGAAAAAATATCAGGTAAAGAACTTTGTATTCAGCTCCTCCGCCACGGTTTACGGCAGTCCCAAATCCGTGCCGATCCGGGAGGATTTTCCCCTCCACGTCACCAATCCCTATGGCAGAACCAAGCTGATTCTGGAGGAGGTGCTCACCGACGTTCACACAGCTGATCCAGCCTTTAACGTGATCCTTCTCCGCTATTTTAATCCTATCGGCGCCCACCGCAGCGGCAGGATCGGAGAAAACCCCAAAGGGATTCCCAATAACCTGCTGCCTTATATCACCCAAGTGGCAATTGGAAAGCTGCCTAAGATCAATGTGTTCGGCGATGATTATGATACTCCCGACGGCACGGGCGTCCGCGATTATATCCACGTGGTGGATTTGGCCAAGGGCCATGTGAAGGCGATAGAGAAGCTGAAGGAAAATCCCGGTGTGGAGATTTATAATCTTGGAACCGGAATCGGCTACAGCGTTTTGGATATTATCCATAACTTTGAAAAGGCCTGCGGCAGGAAGCTCCCCTATGAAGTCACCGCCCGACGTCCCGGCGATATCGCGGAATGTTATGCGGACTGCTCCAAGGCAAAAAAGGAGCTAGGCTGGGAAGCCCAGTACACTCTAAAGGATATGTGCGAGGACAGCTGGCGCTGGCAGAAAAACAATCCCAATGGTTATGAAGACTAAAAGCTGTAATTTCCCCCTTAAAGCCGGATATAAAAAGCGATGAATAGATCCGCCAAAAGTCACGAAAGCAAAAACTTTTCGTGACTTTTTTTATGTAATATATTATAATGGAAGCGAAAAAGGCTGGAATGCCGCGCTGGACAGGTTGTCCTAGGCGGCAATTTAAGAAATTTAAGTTTACATTAAATTCTGCTTAAACACCGTTTTCAAGGGAGGGAAACCTATGAAAAAATTTTTAGCACTGGCGGTCCTATTGACTTTCTGCTTTTTACTAACCTCTTGCAGCAGCGGGGCAGCCGGCTCCAACGGCGCCACGGAGGGCAGCGCCTCCTCCGCGGCTGTGGCCGAGGACTCCGCCGAGGGAGCCCAGGGCGTAGGGACTGACGCTCAGAGCGTCACAGTGGAAAACAACCGCAAAATCATCGAATATACCACGCTCCACGTGCAGACCAAAACTTTTGACACGCTTCTTGACGGCATCAGCCAGCAGATCGCTCAATGCGGCGGCTATGTGGAAAGCTCTGAGATCGCGGGAAACGATTACCGCTCGTCAGGAAACCGGTACGCTACTTTGGTAGTAAGAGTGCCTTCCGAAACAAGCAGCGAATTTTCCAGCTATGTCTCCGACAACAGCACCGTTACCCATCGGGAAATCCGTACAGAGGACGTGACCTTAAATTATGTGGATATGGAAAGCCGGATTGAGGCCCTGAAAATTGAAAAGAAATCCTTGGAAAAGCTTTTAGGAGAGGCTAAAAATTTAACGGATCTTTTCAGCATCCAGGAGCGGCTGACCGAAGTGATCTACGAGATCGAATCCTATGAATCCCAGCTTCGAACCTACGATAATCTGATCGATTATACCACCGTTACCATTTACATCTCCGAGGTGGAGCGGACTATCGCCGCGGAAAATCAATCGATTTGGCAGGAAATCGGCACTAATATTTCCAACAATGCCCAGGATATCGGCGCTTTCTTTACTGCCTTATTCATTTGGCTGGCCAGCGCTCTGCCGTATCTGATTATTTTGGCCGTTGCTGCGGTGATTGTAATCGTGATCGTAAAGGCCTGCCAGAAGCGGAGGAAAAAGAGGCCCGCCTCACGGCCTCCCTATCCTTATGACTTTCCTCCCCCGCCGGATATTCCTCTTACGCCTTCCGCACCGCCCTTCTCATCTCCGCCGGCTTCATCAGCCGCAGCCCCAACACCTGGGGAACCGGCAGCATCTATGATGCCGGAGAACAGTGAACCGCCGGAATGCCGGGAACAAAATCATGCTTCACAGTCTCAAGGTTCCGGCCTCCAGGAAAGCGGGCAGAATAAATAAAAAGATTTCGTGAGGGTATCAATTAGTAATCACGCTCCGCCTAGGGATTGTTTAATAAAAAGCCTCCTGTCTCAAAGAGACAGGAGGCTTTTTCCTTTTTATTACATCTGTTCCAGTTTTGTCAAAAGCCTTGTAAAATAGTCAGGCAAAGGGCTCTCGAACTCAAGATATCTGCCATCTCTCGGATGGACAAAGCCGATCAGCCTGGCATGAAGGCATTGCCCTTTCAGGCCCAAATCCGGCTTTCTGGGCCCATAAACCGGGTCCCCCGCCACCGGATGGCCTAAATAGGCCATATGCACCCGAATTTGATGGGTTCTTCCGGTTTCCAGCCGCAGGCGGATATGGGTATACCCCGGATATTCGGCGATTACTCGAAAATAGGTAACGGCTTCCTTTGAATTTTTCTCAGTTACAGCCATCTTCTTTCGATCTATCGGATGACGGCCGATGGGAGCGTTGACCACTCCGCTTTCCTGCTTCATACGGCCGGCGACCACCGCCTCGTATTCCCGGCGAAAGCTGTGCTCCTTAATCTGCTGGGCCAGTCCCTGGTGTGCGAAATCGTTTTTTGCCACCATCAGCAAACCGCTGGTATCCTTATCGATTCGATGCACAATCCCCGGCCGTATCACCCCGTTGATTCCCGACAAGGAATTGCCGCAGTGGGCCAGCAAGGCGTTTACCAGGGTTCCCTGGTAATTCCCCGGGGCGGGATGCACCACCATGCCCTGAGGCTTATTCACAACCAGCAAATCATCGTCCTCATACACGATATCCAGAGGAACATTTTCCGCTTGAAGGCAGAGCGGTTCCGGATCCGGAATCCTAAGCGCAACCGAATCTCCAGCCCTTCCCTTACGATTTTTCGCCGCCGGCTTTCCGTTGATCAGGACCTGTTCTTCCTCCAGAAGCCGTTGAATGGCGGTACGGGTCAAATCCGGAAGCCTTTCAGCCAGAACCTTATCCAGCCGGATTCCTTCCTCCCTTTCCGACAGCACCAGCTCTACAGGCTCACTCATGAGACGCTTCCGCTTTCTTTTCGTTTTTCTTACGTTTTTTCTCCCCGTCAAAAAAGTCAGTAAAGAATAGAACATAGATCAGCATCAGCACCACGCCGATCACTACACAGTAATCCGCCAGATTGCACACCGGCGGGAAAAAGCTCAATTGCAGGTAGTCTACCACAAAGCCGTTGAAAATCCGGTCGATCAAATTTCCCACGGCGCCGCCGAGGATCAGGAACATAGCGGTAAAATAGATCTTACTGGTAATCTTCAAACGGAACAGCACCGCGATCAGCACAATCACAAAAATAATTGTCAGGGCGATGAACACCCATCTTTGATCCGCGAACAATCCGAAGGCCGCTCCCGTATTTTCCACATAAACTAAGTCTAAAAGGCCTGGGATCGCGGTCACTGAGCCTACCGGTTTTAAAAACTGCACCACCGCGATCTTGATAAGCTGGTCGCTGAGCACCACAGCGGCGGCTAAAAACAGAACCATGACTGGCAAAAAATCACCTACTTTGAAAATAAGGCGGAACAAAGGAGCCGACGGCGAAAGCCTTCGTCATCAGGCAGCCTTTCCTCCGCCTTGTTCTTCATTTATTCTCTTACAATGGCCGCGCATCTGGCGCACAGGGTAGGATGCTCCGGATCGGCGCCTACGGTATCGCTGTAAACCCAGCAGCGCTCACATTTCTCGCCGCCGGCCTTGCCCACCGTTACGGAGAAGCCTTCTACCTCTCCCTGAATGGCGCCCTCGCCGCCCTTCACCACATCCACGCGTGACACGATAAACACGGTTTTCAGTTCCTCTTCCACAGACTTGACAAAGTCGTAAAGCTCACCGCCGCAGTACAAGGTCACACTGGCCTCCAGGCTCTTTCCGATGACCTTTTCCTTTCTGGAAAGCTCCAAAGCCTTCTGAACATCATCGCGCAGGGCGTGAATACGGTCCCAGCGGGCAGTAAAGGCTTCATCCGCTTTCACGCCGGTCAGCTCAGGCATCTGGTTATACATCACATTTCTGCCGTCGGCGCCCTGATGATGAGGCATATACTCCCAAATCTCATCGGCGGTATAGGCCAGAATCGGGGCGATCATGCGGGTCATTGCGTCTAAAATAGTATAAATCGCCGTTTGGGCCGCCCTTCTCAGCTTTCCGTCCGCCTTTTCCGCATACAAGCGGTCTTTGATCACATCCAGATAGAAATTACTCATATCCACCACGCAGAAATTATGAATCGCATGATAAACCTGGTGGAACTCAAACGCATCGTAGCCCTCACGAACCTTTTGATTCAGCTCATCCAGCTTTTTCAGCGCCCACTGGTCGATGGGCAGAAGCTGATCCAAGGGCACTCTATCGATATCCGGGTTGAAGTCATAGAGATTGCCCAAAATATACCGGGCGGTATTCCGGATCTTCCGGTAAGCCTCGGACAGCTGCTTCAAAATATCCTTAGAAATGCGGATATCCGCATGATAATCAGATGAGGCCACCCACAGCCGGAGAATATCCGCACCGTACTGATCCACGATCTCCTGAGGCTCGATGCCGTTCCCCAGGGATTTGCTCATCTTCCGACCCTCTCCGTCTACGACCCATCCGTGGGTTACCACCGCCTTATAGGGCGCTGTGCCCTTGGTGGCCACGGAGGTCAGGAGCGAGGACTGGAACCAGCCCCTGTATTGGTCGGCGCCCTCTAAATAGAGATCTGCCGGAAATTTCAAATAAGGCCGCTTGGACAGCACCGCCGCGTGGGTGGAGCCGGAGTCAAACCAAACGTCCATGATATCCTTCTCTTTATCAAAGGAGGAGGCGCCGCACTTTTTGCACTTGGTGCCCGCCGGGAGGATATCCTCCGCGTTCAGCTCATACCAGGCGTCGCTTCCCTTTTCCCGGAACAGCCGGGAAACCGCCAGCATAGCCTCCTTATCGATCAAAGGCTCGCCGCATTCCTTGCAGAAGAAAATCGGGATAGGAACCCCCCATTTTCTCTGACGGGAAATGCACCAGTCTCTCCGGTCCCGGACCATGGATGTAATCCGATCCTCGCCCCAGGCGGGAATCCACTGGACATCCTGGATCGCTTTTACCGCGTCCTCCTTAAAGTCCTCCACCGAGCAGAACCACTGCTCGGTAGCCCGGAACAGCACTGGGTTTTTGCATCTCCAGCAGTGAGGATACTGGTGGATGATTTTTTCCATGGCGAACAGGGCACCCGTTTCCTTCAGGTGCTCCGCGATGGCCGCATTGGCCTGGCTGGTGGTCAAGCCGGCAAATTTTTCACCGGCCTCCTCGGTCATTCTGCCCAGAGAATCCACCGGCACGATCACCGGGATATCCGGATAATTCTGGCAGACGTTAAAGTCGTCCACACCGTGGCCGGGAGCCGTATGGACGCAGCCGGTGCCGCTTTCCAGGGTAACATGGTCGCCGACGATCACCAGAGAGGTCCGGTCGATAAAAGGATGGGCGGTCTTCATGTATTCCAGATCCTTGCCCTGAATGGTTCCTACGACCTGATATCCGGTTTTTCCGGCGGCCTTCATCGCGGATTCGTACAAGGCCTCCGCCATCACGTAGTACTCGTCTTCCCACTTGACCAGGCTGTAGGTAAAATTCGGACCTACGCAGATCGCGTCGTTAGCGGGCAGAGTCCAGGTGGTGGTGGTCCAAATGACGAAATAGGTCTTACTCAGATCCGCTCCCATCTGTGTCAGCAGGCCCTTATCGTCGGTCACCAGGAATTTCACATAAATGGAGTCGCACGGATCCTCGGCGTACTCGATTTCCGCTTCCGCCAAAGCGGTCTGGCAGTCGGGGCACCAGTAAACCGGCTTTAAGCCTTTATAGATATAGCCCTTGCAGGCCATCTCCGCAAATACCTCGATCTGCGTGGCCTCAAACTCCTTTTGCAGCGTAATATAGGGGTTATCCCACTCGCCGATGCCGCCCAGGCGCTTAAACTGGCTGCGCTGGTCATCGATATAGCCTTCCGCGAACTCCCGGCAGATTTTTCTCAGCTCCACATCAGAAATAGTGGAGGAATTGTCCACGCCGGCCTTTTTCCGGGCCTTCAGCTCCGTGGGCAGGCCATGGGTATCCCATCCCGGTACATAAGGAGACTGGAAGCCGGCCATATTTTTATAGCGAACGATAAAATCCTTTAGGGTTTTATTCAAAGCGGTGCCCAGGTGGATATTGCCGTTGGCGTACGGAGGGCCGTCGTGAAGGACGTAAAGAGGCTTTCCCTCATTATTTTCCATCACGTGGTCGTATACCCGGTCGGCTTCCCATTTTTTCAGCCGCTCCGGCTCTGACTGAGGCAGCCCCGCCCGCATGGGAAATTCCGTTTTGGGCAGATTCATGGTTTGGTTATAATCTTGCGGCATTGGTTTTTACTCTCCCTTTGAAAATTACTTGCGTTTCTTAAACATATTGTTGATGGGGGACTCCTCTACGTCGCTTTTCAGATCGTAGTCCTCCCCAAATTTTAACGAGGCAAAACGAGACGGCAGCTGATCCTCTGCCGGCTGAGCGCCATCCGGCGGCGTCATCGGCGCTGCCTGGGGCATCGGCGTCTCGGTATAGCCCACGGGCTCGTAAACCTTAGTTTTTTCCAATTCCTTCGGATCGGCGGCCACGACCTCCTGCGCCTTGATTTCCGGCGCGGTCTCCTCACCGGCCGTCTTCTGAGGCGCTTCCGGCTGAGAGGCCTCCGGTTCTTCTGCCGGTTCAGCGGCCTGAGCCTCTTTTTCCTTAACCGTTTCCTCCTCAACAGGCAGCTGCTGGATAATCTGGAGGTGCTCCTTATAGACCGTCAGCAGCTTGGTGCGGAACGCCGCGACCTCCTCCTTTAATCGGCCCAGCTCGCCCTTCTGGCTGTCGGCCTCCTTTTGGGCGCCGAGAATAATGCGCTCCGCCTTTTCCGTAGCATCCGCCACGATAACCTCGGCTTTATGCTTGGCTTCCCGCACTGAGGCGTCGGCCAGCTTCTGAGCGCTTAAAAGGGTATTGCGGATGCTGTCCTCTTCGTTCCGATATTCCTCCACCTTTTGGGCGAGAATCGCCAGCTTTCTTTTCAGCTCGGCGCTTTCCTTCAGCACGTTGTCATAGGAAACCTGGACGTCGTCGATAAACGCGTCCACATCCTCCGCGCGGTAGCCGCCGAAATTGGCTCTCGGAAAGCTGATATTCGCAATATCTTCCAGTGTCAAATTCGCCATTGCAGTGCCTCCTATTTATATTTTCTGGCTGCCAGTTTTAGTCTTCCTTTTTTGGTTTCCGGGCCGATTTGGTCGATGATGAACTTTCCATAGCCTTGGATGGACACCTTATCGCCCTCCTGAAGCACAGCGGATAAGGATTTTTCCACCTCATAATTATGGGTGACCAGGCCCTGGGAAAACAGCTGTCTGCTTTTTTCCCGGCTGGAACGGACAAAGCAGGCCACAGCGCAGTCCAGCCGGTTGGACGCCACGGTAAAGCTCAGCTCCTCAAACCTTTGGCCCTCGGGCAGGGGAAACGATCCGGCAGGCATGAGCTTCACGCCGGTTCTTCCCACTTTTGTCAGCTGAGTTTCGACAAAATTCGCGATTTCTTCCTTACAAAAGAGGACGCACCGGCCCTCTCCCACTAAAATATCACCTAACGCCTCTCGTTTGATTCCAAGGCCCATCAGCGCCCCAAGAAAATCCCGGTGGCTGAGGGAATCCTCCTTTCGAAAAGAGAGGTAAATAGAAATAACCGGAAAGCGCTCGCTGTCCGGTAGCAGTTCTTTTGGAAAGGCAGCGAACATACGCCGCTGGGCGTCTTCATAGCCTCCCCAAAGCATAAAACCTTGAACCCCCAGATTCCTGGCGATTTTGGAGGAAAGATCCGCCTGGCGCTCGTCCAGAAACCCCACAAAGCAAGGCGCTTTCCGAACGGCGCTCAGGTCGGCCGCGTCTTCAATTCTCGCCTTCAGCGCCTCGTCGGCGCCGTAAGGCTTATCATACGAACGGCAGGACATTACAGATACATGCTGCTGCTTTCGATTTCGTCCATCAAATCGTCGCCGGTGAGATCCACATTATACGGGGTGATAATGAACGTAGCGGTGGAAACTCTTTTGATCTTGCCGTTATTGGCGTAAGCCACGCCGCTCAAAAAGTCCAGAATCCGGCGGGAAACATCCTTGCTGGTGTTTTCCAGATTCAGTACCACGGTATGCATTTTAATCAGCTCATCCGCCACGGAACGGGTCTCGTCACCGAAACGCTCCGGCTTAAAGAGAACCACCTGAAGCTGGGCGGCGGCGTGAATGTTTACAACCTTATTGCCAGACTGAGGAGCGCTGCTCCGTCTGGATTCTCTCTGAGGCTCCTGATAAGCTTCTTCCTCCTCATAGCTGCTGGAAGAGATTTCATCCATGACTTCCTCATCATCCATATCCATCTCTTCAAAATCGTAGTCGTATTCATCCTCCGGCGGGGTCCACATCTGCTTAAATTTTTGTACCAAACCTGCCATAATGAAAAGGCCTCCTTAATTTTAAAATTCTTGTGGAATTGTTATTTCACAGGATAAGATCTCGCGCCAAACAAAGAGGAGCCGACGCGAACCATGGTAGCGCCTTCCTCGATTGCCTCCATGTAATCGCTGGACATTCCCATAGATAAGATATCCATAGTAATATTATCTATGTTTTCACCCCTAATGTCAATAAAGAGTTTTCTCATAGCGGCAAAATAGCGCCTAATTTCTGAATTTTTTTCGCAAATGGGAGGAATTGCCATCAAACCCTTTACCAAAATTCCCTGAATCTGGGAAATTTCCCGGAGCAGGGCCTTTGCCTCCTCAGGCTTCACGCCCGATTTATTTTCCTCCCCGCCAATATTGACTTCTACTAAAACATTGGTAACGATTCCCAGCCTTTGAGAGCACTTGGCGATCTCCCGGGCAAGCTTCACCGAGTCCACCGACTGGATCAGCTCCACCTTTCCCACGATCTGCTTCACCTTATTGGTCTGCAAATGGCCGATAAACTGGAGATGGCACCGCTTCTTATCGTACTCGTCATATTTGCTTAAAAACTCCTGGACCTTATTTTCTCCCAGATAGTCGATTCCCAGGCTGATCCCATAATTGATAACCTCCGCCGGGACGGTTTTAGTAGCCGCCAGCAGAGTGATATCCTCCGGCTTTCTGCCGGACGCCTTCGCCGCCGCCGCGATGTTTTCCCGGATCTCCCGGTAATTTTCCTTCAAATTGCGCTTCTTTTCCTCGATTTCTTTTTCCATCATGTTGCCATCAAACAATTTTTCCGTCATATAAATCCGTGCCTCCCACTACAACCTCGTCGTACAGCTTAATGGTTTCTCCGTTAAAGGTGGCGTCTTCCTCCGGATTGGGGTCGCAAAGCACAAAGGTGCTGTAGGTGCTCAGGGGGACGATCTCCTTAAACACCAGCTCGCTGCCGTAAAGCACGTATACGCCCTGCACCATGACCTCCTGCTTTACCTGCCTGCCGCTTCCGTCGTCGATGACCTTCATCACCGGCTCCACGTGAATGGCCTTTTTATTCACCATAATGCCGGAATGGGTGTTCACTGCAATCTGGACGCTCTCCTTCCGAACCTTGCTGAGCTCGTTATTCATATAGCTGCACTCCAGCACCACCACCGCGTCGCTCTGCCGGCTTTCCTGGTTAATCGCTACCACCTTGGCCGGTATACTGCCGGTGGAGGCGAAGGGCATTGTGATCCCATCCACCTTCTCACCTATTTCCAGCTGAAGGGAGTCTGTTCCGGATACCTTACACACCACGTACCAGTTCAGGCCTGAAACCACCTTTCCTACTACATTGTCGGCTACCGGCTGCTGGACGGGCTCCTGATCGAGCTGGTCCAGGGTAATCTCTTTTACGCTGTCATAGGAAAAGGAGGTTTCATAGCCGTCGGTGCTGCCGATAAAGTAGCCCGCCGCCGGAGAATTCACCGTGCCGACAGGCCCGGCAGCCTGCGCTTTCATGGATTCCAGCTGAGATTTCAAAGCGTTAAGCCTGTCCGCGTATCCGTTGGGCTTGCCAGTAATGATCTGCCGCTGATTTAAAAGATAGGTCAGCTCGTCCCTGGCGCCGCCGATTCCAGAATAATTGCCGGAATTCACCACGGATAAAAACTGGTTGATTTGGGCCGTGATTTGTCCGTCGATCACGTCAGGGCTGGTGGAAAGGCTGATTTGATCCGCCGCTGTGGTGAGCCGCTCTAAATTGTCGATTTCTCCCTGAAGCTTGCTGATCTGGTTCTGGGCGGAAGCATCCTCGGCGCTGGCGTAAATCTGGGCCACAACGCCGTTTTCCTTGACGCTTTCTCCATCCTCCAGCACGTAATTCAGCACGCCGCCGGCATCTGAGGTCAAATAGGTTTCGTTTCGAACGATATAGCCGGTGGTTTCGATGGTATCCGAAGCGGTCATATAGGTAGCGGTCTCCGTTTGGATGCTGCTGTGATTGGAGTTATAAATCTGAAGCCCCACATAAAACAGAAGCAAAACGGCAAGGAGGGTGGCCGCGACCCGTTTAAACACCTTATTGCTCAATAGAAACTTCCTCCTTCTCGCTTAATTCAGCCGAAAACACAAAACAAGTTCACTGAAAAGGCCGTCGGTGACAAGCCGCCTTTTTTCAGCTTGTCCTCGCGGCAGAAAAGCCTATGGATCAACGGTCCTTCTATTTTTCTATCATACCTCGCTTTTTCAAATATGCAAGTGAATTTTGGAGAATACCGTCTAAGCCCTCCTCCTGGTCCACAAAAATCCAATGGATCCTGGCATCCCGCTTAAACCAGGTAAGCTGGCGCTTGGCGTATCTTCGGGTATCCCGCTTGAGCTGCTCCACCGCTTCCTCCAGGGAAGCGGTTCCTTGAAAATAGGGTAAAAACTCTTTATAGCCTATGGCGCCTGAGGCAGTAATCCCTAAATCCTGCAAAACCCGCCCGGCCTCCTCCAGCAAACCTCTTTCCATCATTTGGTCCACTCTTTGCTCAATCCGGGCGTAAAGCTTCTGCCGGTCAGAAAAGCTGAGACCGATCAGCACCGGCTGGAAGGGCAGCTCGCCGGCGCGGGAACGCTTCAATCGTTCCGTCATGGTTTCTCCTGTGAGATAGTAAATCTCAAGCGCTCTGAGCACTCGTTTTTCATTGTTCCGGTCAATTCGCTCCGCCGACGGAGGATCGACCGCCTGCAGCTCCCGAAATAGATCCGCAGCGCCTTTCTCTTCTGCCCGCCGCTCCAGACGGCGCCGGATTTCCGGGTTTTCTGGTTCCTCCTGAAAAAGGATCCCCTCTGTGACTGCCTGCACATACAGGCCGGTGCCTCCTGCCAGTATTGGGAGCCTTCCTCTTTTGTGAATATCCAGTATTGCTTTTCGAGCCATGGCAGCGTAATCCGCCACGCTGAACCGTTCCTTGGGAGATAAAAAATCTATCATATGGTGGGGAATTCCACGCATCTCTTCCACTGCCGGCTTCGCCGTTCCGATGGACATTCCCTGATAGATCTGCATAGAGTCGGCGGACACCACCTCTCCGTCCAGCCTCTGGGCGAGCGCCGCCGCCAGGCCGGTTTTTCCTGAGGCTGTCGGGCCTACCACGCATATCAATGGAAATTTTTCATTGCTCATCATTGAATCCTGCCAAATTGTTTTTCGATTTCCCGCTTTTTCAGCGTGATGGAAACCGGCCTGCCGTGAGGGCAGTACCGGATCTCCGGATTTTCCCGCAGCGCCACCGCCAGAGCGATCAGTTCCTGATCGGAGGTAATCTGTCCCGCCTTGACCGCAGCCCGGCAGGCGATGTTGTGGTACAGCCAATCCAGCTTTTCCGTGGACATATCTGTTTTATTCTCTAAAAGGTGCCCGGCGATTTCCATCAAAGAGGAGGCGATATCCTCCTGCTCCAGGGAAAGCGGCGCGCTTCTTACCAGCACGGAGCCTCCGCCGAAATCCTCGACCTCAAAGCCGGCCTCCCAAAACAGCTTTTGGTTTTCCAGCACCGCCGCGTACTCATTTTTATCCAAGGTTACCGGAATCGGCTCCAGCAAATACTGGGCGCAGCTTTTTCCGCTTTCTTTTTTCAGCTTTTCATATAAAATCCGCTCGTGGGCGGCGTGCTTATCGATCAGCAGCAGCTCATCATCGCCGTATTCGATGATCAAATAGGTGCGAAACGCCTCTCCCACCAGACGCTGCCTCTTTTCCCCGAAGGGCTGAAGCCCAGCCTCTTCCCGGGGCGGCTCCGCCGCCGCTGCCTGTCTGCTGCTTTCAGGCTTCTCTCCGGCTGCTTCTTCCGAAAGCTCCTGGGCCTTAGGCTCCGCCTTTCGGCCTCTGTCAGCCGCCGCTGCCTCAAAGCCGGTATCCCCAGGAGCTTCCCCTGCGGCCTTCGGCTTAGACGCTTCATCCGAAAAAGAAAAAGGGCTGGAAATAAAGTCGCGCACAGCGGGTATGGCAGTCTGCCGTTTTACCGGCAGATAAATCTCCGGCTCGTTTTCCTCATAGGGAACCGGTATTCTCCCGGCCGCCCCTATGCCCGGAAGCGAAGAAGGAGGCTTTTTATCGGCTGCATTTTCACCGATATGGGAGGTACCGGCAACAGCCGGTCCGGAAGCGGTTTGAGGAAAGGCCTTATCCGGCGCTTTCCCCAGCGGCGCCTGCTGGGACTGAGCGAGCCGGCCTGCGGAGCCGCTCACAACTTTCTCATAAGCGCCAAGGGAGGAATTGGGGGCCTGTTCGGTCTGAGACGTTAACAGACGGGCCTCCTTTTCGGCGGTCACCTGAGCCGCAGGCCCGATAGCCGGCTTGGCCGCCAGCCTGATCTGCTCCGGCTGAGACGCCGGCGGATCAAGCTTCGGCCGCGGAAGAATCATTTCCTTTCGCTGGTCGCCGGACAGCAAGGCGCTTTTCACCCCATGGTAAACGGCGTCGAAAATCGGCTTTTCATTGAGAAACCGCACTTCAATTTTTGAGGGATGAACATTGACATCCACCGCCTCCCAGGGTACGGAAAGATGGAGAACGCAGCTTGGAAATTTGCCCGCCATAATCGATCCTTTAAAGGCCTGTTCTAAGGCAACCATGGCGGTTTTGCTTTTAACAAACCGACCGTTTATGAAAAAATGCTGCATACTTCGGTTAGGCCGCACCGCCGAGGGCTTGGAAATAAAGCCCCGCACCTTAATGCCGTTGTAAGCGTAGTCCACCGGGATCAGGCCGGCGGTAAAATCCTTTCCGTAAACCGCGTAGATACAGGACCTTAGCTGGCGGTCTCCGGGAGTGGACAGGGTTTCCTTATGGTCCCGGACAAAGCGGAAAGAAATTTCCGGATGGGACAAAGCCGCCCGGTCCATTACCCCGGCCACGGCGTTAGCCTCGGAAACATCCTTTTTTAAAAATTTCATTCTGGCGGGCGTGTTATAAAACAGATCCCGAACCACGATTGTGCAGCCCTTTGCGCAGCCCGCATCCTCCAAGGCAAGCTCCTCGCCGCCCTCGATCTGATAGCTGGTGCCCGCCAGCTCCTCCTCTGTTCTGGTCAGCAAGGTCACCCTGCTGACAGCGCAGATAGAGGCCAGCGCCTCTCCCCGGAAGCCCAGGGTTCCGATGCCATCCAGATCCTCCGCTGATTCCACCTTACTGGTCGCGTTGCGGAGAAAGGCTTTGGGCACATCCTCTCTGGCGATGCCGCCGCCGTTATCCGTCACCCGCATATAGGCGATGCCGCCGCGCTGGATTTCCGCGGAAATCGTGGTGGCGCCGGCGTCAATAGAATTTTCCACCAGCTCCTTGATGACGGAAGAAGGCCGCTCCACGACCTCTCCAGCGGCGATCAGCTCCGCTACGTGTTTCTCCAGCACATGGATCTTCGCCATGAAACCGCCTCCTTTTCTTTAAGATAAAAATGGTTCTCACTGGTGTTCATAAAACATTCTCTATAGGTTTTTCCTCTCCGCACAGCGGACAGGCTGCCGATTTACCCTCAGGCCGCCGAACGGCCCGCCTGATTTTTAAAGCGAATCCTCTCCGCCTGAACCGCATATGATTCCGCCTATCCGCTCCGGCCTGGCGCTTTCCATGGCGCGAATTCAAATCAGCGAAAGCCAAGCCAGCGTTTTATTTTTCGGCTGAGCCCCTGCGTTTCCACTTCTTAACGGCTAAAAAACTGTTTGAAGAAGAAAAAACCGAAAGCGGGAAGCTCTGTGTCCCCACACCCCGCTTCTGTCCGGAAAGCCGCGGGCGCACTAGCCTTCCTTGGCCATTTTCGCCAGCTCAAACAGTAAATTCATAGCCTCAATGGGAGTCAGGGTATTGACATCCACCTTTTTCAGCCGTTCCTCAATTTCCGACTCCGCGCTGGGGAGCAGAGAAATCTGAGGCGCCGGCGGTTCTTCCTTTCGCGCCTTTTTCGGAGCTTTCGTTTTCGGAGTGACCTCCTGGCCTGTTTCCAGCTCCTTCAGCACCTGCTTGGCGCGGTTGATGACCGGCTGAGGAAGGCCCGCCAGCTTTGCTACCTCAATGCCGTAGCTGTCATCCGCCCCTCCCCGGATAATCCGGCGCAGGAAAGTGATATCGTCGCCTCTCTTTTTCACGGCGATGCTGTAATTTTTCACGCCGTCCATCAGTTCTTCCATTTCCGTCAGCTCGTGGTAATGGGTGGCGAACAGGGTTTTCGCTCCCAGCTTCCGCTTATCCACAACAAACTCCAGCACCGCTCTGGCGATGCTCATGCCGTCGAAGGTGGAGGTGCCCCTTCCGATTTCATCCAGCACCAAAAGGCTGTTGGAGGTGGCGCGCTTTAGGATATCCGCCACCTCGTTCATTTCCACCATAAAGGTAGACTGGCCCGACGCCAGGTCATCGGAGGCGCCTACCCGGGTGAAAATCTGATCCACCAGGCCGATCTCCGCCGAAGCTGCCGGCACAAAGCTGCCCAACTGGGCCATCAGCGCAATCAGGGCGATCTGCCGCATATAGGTGGATTTTCCCGCCATATTCGGGCCGGTAATCACCAGCACTCTGTTTTCGTCCTGATCCAGCAGCGCGTCGTTGGGCACAAAGGGCGACGCATCGGAAAGCAGCTCCACCACCGGATGGCGGCTTTCCTTCAGTACAATTTTCCCGCTTAAATTGACCTCCGGGCGGCAATACTGGTTTTTTACCGCTACCCGGGCGAAGGAGCATAGAACATCCAGCTGGGCGATGGCGTTTGAGGTTTTCTGCACTCGCTCCTGCTGGGCGGACACCGTAGTGCGGATATCGTCAAACAGACGGTATTCCAACTGTACGCACCGGTCCTTAGCGCCTAAAATCCGGCCCTCCAGGTCTTTCAGCTCCTGAGTCACGTAACGCTCGCAGTTGGTCAGAGTCTGCTTTCTTATGTAGCTGTCCGGCACCTGATCCTTGTAGGAGTTGGTGACCTCCAGATAATAGCCGAACACCCGGTTATAGCCTACCCGAAGCTTGGGAATCCCGGTTTTCTCCCGTTCCCGCTTCTCGATGGCGGCCACATAGTCCTTGCCGCCGGTCATGTCCTTTCTGAGCTCGTCCACCTCCTGATTGTAGCCCTCCCGGATGATGCCGCCTTCCCGTACGGAGAAGGGCGGATCGTCTACAATCGAGCCTTCAATCAGGTCATGGACATCCTCTAAAGTATCCAAATCCTCGTAAATGCTTTGCAGCAGCTCGGATTTCCGGTTTTCCAGCATTTTTTTCAATTCCGGCAGCAAGCCGATGGTAGCGGACAGGGAACGAAGCTCCCGGCCGTTGGCGGTGCCGTAAACGATTCTGGTGATCAGGCGCTGCAAATCAAAAACCCCGGTGAGCTGATCCGCCAGGTTTCCGCACAAGAACGGATCACAGTAAAGCTCCTCCACCGCGTTCTGCCGGCGGATAATCTTCCCGCAGCTTAACAGCGGCTGCTCGATCCAGGTGCGGAGAAGCCGCTTTCCCATAGCGGTTTTAGTCTGATCCAGCACCCACAGCAGAGAGCCTCTCTTCTCCTTGTTCCGCATGGTTTCCAGCAGCTCCAGATTCCGCCGGGTGTTAAGGTCTATGCCCATAAACTGGGCCTGAGTATAATTCTCAATCCGGTTTATTTTTAAGGGCACCTTCCGCTGGGTATCCTTAAGGTAATTGAGCAGGGCTCCCAGAGCGGAAACCGCCTGGTCCTGCCCCTCCATTCCCAGATCATCCAGCGTTTCCTTTTTAAACTGCTCCAGCACGGTCCTGCGGCAGGTTTCCAGCTCGAACTCGGCATCCTCCCGCATTTCCACGCAGGCAGACAGCTTATCCCGGATAAACGGAGCCAGCTTCTTCATATTCACCGTCTCGCCGCCGATCAAAATTTCCCGAGGAGAAAAACGGCCCAGCTCGTTTAAAATCTCATTTTCCAAGTCCTTATCCAGGCTGGTGGAATAAAGCTCGCCGGTGGAAATATCGCAGAAGCAGATGCCCGCATGGTCCCCTATGGCGTAAATAGAGCAGATAAAATTATTTTTGCCCTCGTCCAGCATACTGCCCTCTAAGACAGTACCAGGGGTGACTACACGGATAATATCCCGTTTTACCAGACCCTTCGCCAGGGCGGGATCCTCCATCTGCTCACAGATGGCCACCTTATAGCCTTTGGAAATCAGCCTGGCGATATAGCTTTCGCTGCTGTGGTAGGGAACGCCGCACATGGGCGCCTTTTTATTTTGTCCGCAGTCTCTCGCGGTAAGGGTCAGTTCCAGTTCCTTCGACGCCAGCACCGCGTCGTCAAAGAACATTTCATAAAAATCTCCAAGGCGGAAAAACAAAATAGCCCCCTGGTTTTCCGCCTTGATTTTCTGATATTGCTGCATCATTGGCGACAGTTCGGCCATGATTGTATTTCTCCCTTCAAAATTTTTTAGGGCGCGGGAAGCGGCTGCTTCCCGCGCTGCTTAATGATACGGCGAATCAGTGGCAGCCGCCGCAGGAGGCGCAGTTGCCGCCGCAGGACTCCTGGTAGTCGGTAGTATCCGGATCCTCTCCCTGGGCGCTTTGCATAATAATGGCGTTCACCCGGTTAAGAAGGGCGTCCAGCTCCTGGCGAGCCATATTGTAAGCCGCCATATTTTCGTTCTTCATGATCGAGGCATAGCAGGCGCGCAGCTCCTGGTTGAGCTTCTGAAGCTTTTCCTCGCTGCGGTCCTCCTTTTGAGCCTCGGTGTTAATATTCATTCTTTTTAAATTGAACTCGCCGATCAGAGACTGAAGCTCCTTATCGTTATCGCTGTTCTGCTGGGCGATCTGCACCTTCAGATAACGGTCGTCTTTCTGAATCTGCCGTCCCAGTTCTCTCGCTTGCTCAATGATATCCATTTGTTAGTCCTCCAAATTTTTTATTTTCTATATAAATTCGCAGCTGAAATTATATACAGTTTCCCTTTAAAACCCAGTTTCCCGCGCCAGTGACCAAAATATTCCGAAAGCTGCCGATCATTTCCGGACCGCCGGGGATTTCCACCGTAACGTTTTCCTCTGTTCGGGCATTCAGTACGCCAGGCTTGGAGGCTTCCTCCTCCACGAGGCCCCGGACGGTTTTCCCCACCATCGAGGCGCAGCGCCTGACGGAAATTTCCTCCTGAACCTTTAACAGCTCCGCGAACCACCGGGTCTTTTCCTTGTGGGACACCGGGTCCGGCATTCCTGCCGCCGGCGTTCCCTTTCTTGGGGAAAAGATAAAGGTGTACAGCGCGGTAAACCCTACCTCCCGGATCAGGGAAAGCGTGTCCTGAAATTCCTCATAGGTCTCTCCCGGAAAGCCGACGATGACGTCGCTGGTAATGGAAAGGCCGGGCATCTTCTCCCTGGCGTAGCGGATGATTTCCAAATACTGCTCCCGAGTATAGCGCCGGTTCATCTCCTTCAGCACCCGGTTGTTGCCCGACTGGAAGGGGAGGTGCAGATGTTTTGCGATATGTCCCGAAGAAGCCATCACGTCGATCAGCTCTTTGGTGCAGTCCTTGGGGTGGCTGGTCATAAACCGCAGCCAGTAATCCCCCTCCATATCGCTGATTTCCTTGAGCAGCTTTGCGAAATTCACCGGCTCCGGCAAATTCTTTCCGTAGGAGTTTACATTCTGCCCCAGCAGGGTGATATCCTTATAGCCGCCCTCGATCAGCTGGCGGGCTTCTTTCAGCACCGCCTCAGGCTCCCGGCTCCGCTCCCGCCCCCTGACGTAGGGAACCACGCAGTAGGAGCAAAAATTATCACAGCCGTACATCACTGGAAGCCAGGCCTTGAAGCGTCCATCCCGGCGCACCGGGATATTCTCGTCGATGGTATCCTCCCCGCCCCGCTGAAACACTCTCTTGGCGCCGGTAAGGGTCTCGTAAACCAGCTGAGGGAAGCTCGACAGGGAATGGGTTCCAAACACCAGGCTGACGAAAGGATAGCTTTTCCGGATCCGCTCCACAACATGCTCCTGCTCCATCATGCATCCGCACAGGGCAATGATCAAAGAGGGATTTCTGCGCTTTAAATACTTCAGCGCTCCCACGTTGCCGAAAATCCGGTCCTCCGCGTGCTCCCGGATGGCACAGGTATTAAACAAAATAAAATCTGCTTCCTCCTGGTCCTCGGTAAAGCCGAAGCCCATTTGCTGAAGCATTCCCTTGATTTTCTCTCCGTCGGAAACATTCTGCTGACAGCCGTAGGTTCTGACCATCGCCAGAGGCGTTTCCTTCTTCGCCCGGACGGCCATGATTTCCGCCGCGAGCTTTGTATATTCCTTAGGCTCAACTGCCAAAAAACACACCTCACAGATTTGACATATTTCATTTTAGTATATCATAACGCTCCATATTTTTCAACGGAAACAAACGTAAAAACAGCCATTTTACAATAAAGCCGGAAGCTTCGGCAGATTCCGCGGCGGTCAGGCGCAGGCAGGCACGCAGAAAGCACCGGTGATCCATATGCAGAATTTTTATCAGTTTGACGCTTCGTACAAAACGCGCGGGATTTACCAGCGCAAACGATTTTACCGCCCGGAAATCTTTCCATGTGCCAGGCCCTCTCAGCGAGGCCGAATCCCGTGTGTCGGAAGGTTAGAAATTCCAGTCTTACCGTGGTGTAAGCCCCCTAAAAAAACGCTTTTCCGGTAAAGAACACAAAGGCGCTGGCAAATTCGTTCCTTGTCCTCCCTACCCTACAGCCGCAGACAGGCGCTTCCTGCATAAGCCAAAGCTTTCTGTCCGGTGAAGCCGGGGGTATGCTTTCTTTCATTCTTTTTCTAAAGCAGAAACGCTTTTGCTCTCCCAGGCTGACCAGCCTTTCTGCTGCGGCGGATTATGGCAAAAAGAGAGGGCGGAAGTGCCCTCTCTTTTATCAAATTTCTTTTTTCAGAACCAGTCTTTCGACCATCTCCGCCACGCCATCCTCCAGATTGGTTTTGGCTATGTATTTAGCGATGTTTTTCACATCGTCAATGGCGTTTCCCATAGCCACCGATTCCCCAGCGAACCGCAGCATAGGGCCGTCGTTCAGATTATCCCCGGCAGCCATCACATTCTCCCTGGAAATGGTTAAATATTCGCAAAGATGCAGAAGTCCATCCCCTTTGTCACAGCCGTGGGCGTTGATCTCAATATTGCCGAAGCCGGAGCTGGTGATGGAAACCGCTTGATTCTCTAAGAGCTGCCCCCACATCACCGGGAAATCCTCCCTCCTCTTGGGCCACAGGTTCACCTTCTCCACGCCGCAGCCAGCATCCAGTACAAACCGCCTCAGGCTTTCCACAGGCAGTCTGGTCGATTTGACATGAGCAGCGTAATCGGAAAGTCTTGGATATTCCATCACAAGATCCAGCTGGGAAAGCCGGCAATAGGACCTTCCCTTTAGATAAACCTCCGGGAAGCACTTATATTCATCTCCGAAGCGGAGCATTTCAGCGACAGTTTCATAAGGCATCAAATTTTCATAAATATTACGGTCCGCCCTCACATCGTAAACAGCCGCTCCGTTAGAGCAGATAGCATATTGAATACCCGGCAATTCTCTAATGCAGGAGGGCATTTTTTCAAAGGTGCGGCCTGTGGCGGGTACCACAAGCACTCCCTGAGCCATCGCCTCAAGGAGCGCGTTTCGATTCCGCTCTGAGATCACGTTGTCTCCGGTCAGAGTGGTTCCGTCTAAATCCAAAGCAATCAACTGGATCAATGGGCATCCTCCTGTTTCAATCGGGCCAGCTCGTGAAGCACAGTGAGCTGGCGCTCAAAATTCTGGCGGTGCTGCTTTTTCAGAGTATTTCATAAGAGATTTACAAGTTAATATCCCTCGTTCCTCCGGGCTTTCCGGAGCTGCTGCCGGCGGGCCCCGTTTTCAAATTCTTCCTTTTCCTGCTGAGTTTCGCAAATCAGCTGAGGCACCGGCACCGGTTTTTGATTTTCATCCAGCGCCACCAGCACCATATAACAGGTGTTTACCAGTTCCCGTGTCCCGTCCAGCCGCTCCACAAAGGTATCCACTCTGACTTCCATGGAGCTTCTTCCTACATAGGTCATTTTCCCCTTGAGAACCAGGGTGCTGTTAATCGTCACCGCCTTTTTAAACTGTAGATTATCGATACACGCGGTGGTCACCTCATGCTCTGCGTGCCGCCGGGCGATTACTCCCCCCAGCATATCGATCCAGGCCATCAGCTGACCGCCGAACAGCCGCTTATAGCCGTTGATATGGGAGCTCAGCACCAGCTGCACCTGCTCCGCCGCGGATTCGGATACTCTTTTCGCTTCTTTCATAATCAGTCTCCTGCTTTCCTTCGAAAATGGCAAAACAGAGGACGAAGAAAACCGCCCTCTGTTTTAATATCTTCCGAAACATTGAAATCATAGATGAATCCTATTGGAATTGCCGGATTTATTATAGATCATCCATTTTAATTTTATCAAAGCCATGCTCCAGAACGTTTTCCGTAATGGTGCGCTTATCCGCCTTGGGCAGCAGCTTGGAACGGTTTTTCACCACTTTTTGCAGAGTATCCACCGCGGCGGGGCCATCCAAACAGCCGCCGGGACAGGCCATGCCCTCGATGATATTTTCCGGCATTTTCCCCGCGTTCATGGCAATCAGCGCTTTTTTGCATTCCTTGGCTCCCATGCACTTCCGGCAGGTTACCGGCATCTCAAAGCCTTCCTCATCCAAGACCTCCATCACCGCGCCGGACACGCCGCCGCTTTGGGCGAAGCCCTTGCCGTAAACAGAACCGTCCTGAACGTCGTCCGCCATTTCCATAGGATCCACATTCTGCGCCTTAAACATGGCGGCCAGCTCCTCGAAGGTGAGGACATAGTCGGCGCTGTCCTTTACGTGCTGGATTTCCTGCTTCTTAGCGATACAGGGCCCGATAAACACCGTCAGCGCGTGGGGATGGAGATATTTCACATACCGGGCGGTAGCGGTCATCGGGGACACCGTGCTGCTGATATTGGGAATCAGCTTTGGGAAATGCTTTTTGATCATGGTGAAAAAGGCCGGACAGCAGGAGGTCGTCATTTTTCTGCCGGTCTGGATCGCTTCCTTCAGCTCGTGGGCCTCGTGCTGGGCCACTGCGTCGGCGCCCAGGGCCACCTCAAAGGAATCGTCGAAGCCCAGCTTTTTCAAAGCCGCCTTCAGCATCCCCACCGTAGCGGTACCGAATTGTCCCTCGATCGCCGGGGCGAACATAGCGTAAACCTGCTTTTTCCCCTTGAGCTGCTCGATTACCTCCACAATGGAGGAGGTATCGGAAATAGCGCCGAAGGGACAGTCCATAGTGCAGGCGCCGCATCCGATGCATCGTTCATATTTAATGCTGGCCTGCTTGTTTTCGTCCATGGTGATGGCGTCCACCGGACAGGAGCGCAGGCAAGGACGCATGGTATCGGAAATGGCATTATACGGGCAGGCCGCGGCGCAGCGTCCGCATTCCTTGCATTTAGCGGGGTCAATATAGGCTCCGCTACCGGTAACGGTAATGGCTCCAAAAGGGCAGGCCGCCACGCATTTTTTCGCCATACAGCGCTGGCAGTTGGCGGTAACGGTAAAACGGTTGATGGGACAGCCCTCACAGGCCGCCGGAAGCACCGTCACGGTGCCCGAGCCATCCGGATTGGTAGGCAGGTGCTTTCCTCTCGCCAAAATCACGCGTTCTCTCAGAATTTCCCGCTCCCGGTAAACACAACAGCGAAAACGCGCCACCCTCCCCGGAATAATGTCGTAGGGAATTGAATCCGACTTTTCCTCCAGGTCTCCGGCATAGGCCAGTTGGGCAACCCGAAGCAAAACCTCGAATTTCATTTGTTTGGCGTCATTATCGTATCGCATAGGCTCCTCTACTTTCCTTATCGTAACCCTTCCGCCTATTCGGCGGCATCGCGCTCCATACGGCACGACAAAAGGGTCTTGGTCATTCTCTAAATCTTTCGCGTCTTTTCCTCCGGGATAAGCATCCGCGCGGTCCGGAACCCAAAAGCCAGCGGCAAGCTGCGGCGCTCCAAACAGGCTCCAGACAGGTTCAAGCAACGCTTAAGCGCTTAATAATATTTTTTCGTCACCCGTTTCCCCAAGCGCTCCATCAGGCCGCACAGCTTGTCGATCAGCTTCAGCTTAATGCTCAAATCGGACGGAAGCCCGGGATTCTGATGGGCCGGGTTGATGGCGGTGCCGATAAACAGGTTTAAGGTGGTACATTCCTCCAGCAGGATTTTCGCCAGCATGGCGGCGCCGTTTTTCTCATCCAGCTTTTTGAAATAGAAGGAATCCGTTTCATGATCCAGGTATTCCTGGAGGATCTCCACCGTGCGGCTCAGGGTCAGGACGCCCTCTGTCACCAGGTCGATCCCCTGGATGGTGGCGATGGGAGGAATCAGCGGATCTACGTAATCCAGGCTGGTTTCAATGCTCCGGTTTAAAACACGCGCCACGATATTGGCGCTGGAGCCGCCGCAGATCAGCTTTTTCCCGGATGAAGTCATGAAGTCCCTGACCATTTTCGGGTCGTCATCCTTGTTTTTCGGCGGGCCGGCGAACATATTGACTACTTGGCGCGGAGAAATTCTGGCCACCATCACGGTGGAATCATCCCCCGGCTTATCCATGTACAGCTCCTTTACCGCCTGAGACAAGGCCGCCGCCAGCCGAGGCGCGGATTTTTCCTTTAGGCTTTCCTTGCGCAGCCATTCTGCGACGCTCTCCCAGGTCCAGCCGAAGTTTAAAATGCTTCCTACGCCGGCATACACCACGCCGTCGCTGATCAAGGCCAGCACATCGCCGGGAAATACGGTAAACCGGGATTCATACACGGTTTTTCCCGCATATTCCTTATCGGTCATCTCCAGCTCCATCAGCTCTCCGTTGCGGATAAAGATACAGGCCGGGTTGTCAAATTCCGCCAAATAGGCCTCGCCCGTATCCTTGATCTGCAATACGGAAAAGGTAGAATAAGCAAGCTTTCTCACACTGCAGATCGGCAGCGTGGAGACAATCGTCTCCACCGCCTGCTCCATGGCGGCACCCTCTGTCAGCATGGTTGAAATTATGGTACTGGTCAGGGTGGAAAGGATATTGGCCTTTACGCCGCTTCCCAAGCCATCCGCCAGCACCGCAAAAACGGAATCCTCCGTGCGGGTGATTCGCACGTTATCGCCGCACAGCTCCTCACCGTACTTGAACAAGCTACGGTAAGCGGTATCCACATGCATTTTCATCATTCATCACCGTCAAACACAATCATATTTTTTAGCTTGGTCAGGGTCACCTTGGTTTCCGCAGTGGTCTCGCCTAACAGGCTTGCGATCTGCTGGGCCGCCACCATCTGCTTGTCGATAACCTTTTGGGCCATCTCCATGGTTTCCACCCGCAGGTCGTATAGATTTTCCTGCTCTCTTTCCTCCTTGGTGATATCCTTAAAAATACCCATGACGATGTTCTGCTTATCTATGTAAATAATAGATTGCTCCGTCGTAATGCCGTATTCCTTGTAATGCACCTTTTTATTGGTGATCGGCTGCTTGGTCTCCAAAACAAACTGGAAATCGGAGCTGTCGATCAGCTCGAACAACCCCTTTTCCAGCGCCTCCCGGCGGGAAATCTTAAAGCATTCCTCGGCAGCCTTATTGAACTCGATAATATTCATCTCGTCGTCCACCATAATGGTGATGTTGGGCGTTTCGGAAAGCACATAGTTGGACAGGGACTCGGCCCGCTCCTTCATATAAGGCACGCACATGGTCAGCTCCGCCTTGTTGAGATAAACGGCGATGGCCTTTTCCCTGCAGGAATTGTAGCCGCAGGCGCCGCAGTTCAGCTCCTGCTCCGGAGACTCCTTGCCGATTTTCGCCAAAATACTGCGGATGGTATCCTCGTCCGGCAGCTTCTCATGGCGGGACCGGTCAAAGAACCGCTTGCCCATGGGGATCTCTTCATCCACAGCGGGATAATCGCCGGCATCCTCCCTGGCGTAATTTTCCACATCCAAAGCGGCCCTAAAGCGGGTTTCCTCTCCCTTGGTCTTGGCAGGGCCGTTGACGCATCCGCCCTTGCAGGCATTGACCTCCACAAAGCAGTGGTCCAGCTCGCCTTTCGCCATAGAAGAAAACAGAGCGATGCACTCCTGGATGCCGTCTACGGTAATCATCCGGTAATTGTTGCAGTCTCCCCGGGCTTTCAGGCTTTCCAGAATACCGCTGGTCACCGGGTACATTCTCAGAATCTTAGAGCTGGCGTTCAGGAAGGACGCGTCCTCGCACTGACCGGGCACAATGCCCTCTTCCCGGAACCACTGTTCAATATCCTCAAAGGTCAGCACCGCATCCACGTCGGTGTCGTGGCGGATATCCGCCGCCTCGTCGATTTTAGCGATGCACGGGCCTACGAACACTACCTTGACGCCCTTGCCCAGGGCCTGTTTAATCAGCCTGGCGCTGGCAATCATGGGAGACACCACCGGGGCCATATATTCCACAACCTCCGGATGATACAGCTCGATCAGACGGTTGATAGAGGGGCAGCAGGTGGTGATGATGTTCTTCATCTTGTTTTCCACCATCAGGTCGTGATACTGGGCGGTGACGTAAGCCGCGCCCTGGGCGGTTTCGGAAACCGCGCAGAAGCCCAGCTTCTTTAACGCCGCGGCCATCTGGCCCGGCTTTTCCAGAGAGAAAGAGCCTAAAAACGACGGCGCCAGGGAAACCGCCACCTTTTCCCCGGAGGCCAGCATTTCCTTCACCTGATCCAGGCTGCTGGTAAGGGTTTTGGCGTTTTGCGGGCAGTTGGCCAGACAGGTGCCGCACAGCAGGCAGTCGTCGTCGATGATCTGGGCCTGCTCGTTGACCACCCGGATGGATTTCACCGGGCACACCTTTAAGCATTTATAGCAGTTTTTACAATTCGCCTTTTTTAATCCGATGACGCTCATATGGACATCCTCCCCAAAATCTCACGGTTGAAAAACTCCTCGGTGGTCGAGGGAGAAACGGAAAAATCCTTGCCGTCCACCGTTACGCTGACGCCTCCCTGGCAGCGGCCCATGCAGAAAGAGCCTCTTAAATTCACTTGGTCCTTCAGGCCGTTCAGAGCGATGTTCCGCTCTAAAATCTGGATCACATCTCTGGAGCCCTTCAGATGGCAGGAACTGCCAATACACACTACAACATCCACGCCAAACTCTCCGCCTTTCCATTAATCTCTTGTCACACATAAATCTAAGGGATAATCTCTTCTTTTCGCGCTTCGTCTGCGAGTTTGATAATTTTTTAACGATTAAAAATCCGCAGACAAGCCCCTTGATGCCAAAAAGAATCTAGAGTTATTATACTATGCTTTGTTCAACATTTCAACAAAAACCCCGGAATAATTTCCGGGAATGTTTTGTCCATTTTTTAGAGAAAGGAACGGCACCTTCTTCCAGCGTCCTGCGGTTTTGGAACTAGGTATAGGGTTCGGCTGTTTCAGCCATATTAACAAAAGCAAGACGATAAACTTTCAAGCAGAAAATACATTTTTTTACAAAAACTGAAAATATGTGATATAATACTCTTAAATCTATCATGGAAAAGGGCTCTGACCGGCGGCTGAGCCTGAAAAATGATCATTCCCCCGCCGGAGAAATCAGGTCTAGGATAGTTATGCTGGAATTTAAGCCAATTACCGCCGCAGACGGTGCATGGGCGCGCCCGCTTCTGCTGAAAGCAGACTGTATCAGCTGCGGCTACACCTTTGCGAATCTTTTCGTTTGGAGCCCGGTTTATCATACGGATTTAGCCCGGTTCCAGGATTTTGTCATCGCCCGGTGCTTTGACCACCCCAACACTCCCGACTCTCCTTATCTTTACTTGTTCCCCGAAGGAGACGGCGACAAGCGGGCGGCGATTCGGGAAATCGTCCAGGATGCCGCCGTCCACGGCAAAATGCCCCGGCTGTATTCTCTTTCCCAGCGGGACAAAGCGTGGCTGGAGGAGCAGTTCCCCGGCATCTTTGCCTTTACCTCCTGCCGCGGTACCTTCGATTACATCTACAGCAGCGAGGAGCTGCAAAACCTGCCTGGGAAAAAATTTCAAAAGAAGAGGAACCACGTTTCCCGTTTCCTGCGGGAGCATCCGGACTTTGTATTTGAGCCGATCACTCCGGAAAACCTTGAGGAGGTTCGGGCCTTTAACAACGCCTGGAGTCAGCTTTACGGCAACAGCCAGGATACCGGAATCCAAACGGAGCACCTTGCTGTTGAGATGGGCTTAAAGCACTTTTTCGAGCTTGAGCTGTCCGGCGGCCTCATCCGGGCGGATGGAAAAATCATCGCCTTTTCCTACGGCAGTCCGGTGAGCGGCCGGGTGTTCGACGTACATGTGGAAAAGGCGCTGTACGATGTCAACGGCGCTTATAATATTATTAACCGGGAGTTTGCCCGGCGCTTCTGCGGGGATTATCAATGGATCAACCGGGAGGATGACGTTTCAGAGGAAGGCCTGCGGAAAGCTAAGCTTTCCTATAATCCCGCTTTCCTGCAGGAAAAATTCTGCGCCGATCTATTAGGAGGAGAAACCGGATGTTTCGGTTAAGCGTTAAGCAGGATTACCCTGATCTGTGCGGGCTGTGGCTGGAGGCCTTTGGGGAAGGCGAGGAAAGCGCAAAATTTGTGTTTGAAGGCTTCAGCGGCTATCAGCATATTTATGTCCTGGAGGAAGAACGCGCGGTGGTTTGCATGGCTTGCGCGGTGCCTTGCTCCCTCCAGGGAAAGGAAGGAATTTACCTTTACGGGGTCGCCACAAAAAAATCTCACCGCGGAAAAGGTCTGATGTCGGCATTATTGGAATATGCTGAACAAGAGGAAAAACGAAAGGGCGCTGAGTTCAGCGTGCTGATTCCCCAAACGCCTGATTTGTTCGCTTTCTACCGCCGTTTTGGTTATGAAACACGGTTTTACCGCCATGCTTTTTCCGTTGAGCCCGTTCCCGCGGCGGCCGAAACGCTCTCCGCTTCCCCAGTGACCGCCGGCGGGCTGGCCAGCCTGCGGAGGGCTAATGCCTCCAGGCCCTTTGTCCAGCTGAATCCGAAAGCCTCTCAGGCCGTAGCCGAGGACTTAACCCTTTTGAAAGCGGAGTGCTTCGCCACCGGCAGGGGCTACGCCGTCGCCCGGAAAGAGAAAAAACAGGTTTTTATCGAGGAATTGTTCGCCCAGAGCCCACAAGCGGCCGCCGAGCTTGTTCGTGGAATCTGCGGGGTTTACGGTTGCCAGCAGGCGAAGGGCTACTGCGGCGGCGGGCTGTTCCAAACGGAACAAACCATGGACTTTGGCATGATAAAGTTTTTATCGAAACCCTTTCCCATGCATGGCGCTTATATGGCGCTGATGCTGAACTGAACATAAAGGAGGGTTCGTTCTGAACGTACTCATTTTATCCTGCAGAACCGGCGAGGGCCATAACGCGGCGGCCCGTGCCGTTGCGGAAACCCTGCGGGAGCAAGGCGATACCTGCGAATTTTTAGATGTCCTGTCCTTGGTCAGCAGCAATGTCTCTAAAAAAGTGGAGAAAACCTATGTGTTGACTACCCGGGTGCCCAGCGTTTTCGGTTTGCTTTATAAAGCCGGCAGAGCTATCAGCACTCCGAAGCACAAGTCTCCCGTTTACTGGGCCAACCGCCTTTACCGGGATAAGCTGTATGAGCATTTAATCTCCCGCTCCTTTGACGCGGTCGTCACCTCCCACCTGTTCCCGGCCGAGGTGCTCACCAGCCTAAAGCGGGAAAACCGTCTGCCGGTAAAAACGCTGGCCATCGCTACTGATTACACCTGCATCCCTTTCTGGGAGGAAACCGAATGCGACTATTACATTCTTCCCCATAAGGATTTAGTGGAAGAATTTCGGAAAAAGCAAATGCCCAAAGAAAAATTGTATCCGCTGGGTATTCCTGTTTCCAAGCCTTTCCGCACGAGAGGAAGCCGGCAGGAAGCGCGGGAAATATTAGGCTTGCCCTCCCGGCTGCCTGTGTTTCTGATTATGACCGGCAGCATGGGCTACGGAAGAATCGAAGACACCATCCAGGAGCTGGTGAACCTATATGGCAGCCGCGCGGTGATCGTAGTGATCTGTGGGAACAACGCAAAGCTGAAGGAATCTCTGGAAAATCAATGCAAGGGCCATCCCAATGTGATAATTCAAGGATTTACCAAAAAAATTCCTCTATACATGGACGCCTGCGACGTACTGTTTTCAAAGCCCGGCGGTTTAACCAGCACAGAGGCCGCTGTGAAAGGCGTTCCCTTGATCCATACCGCTCCCATTCCCGGCTGCGAAAACAGGAACGCTGCCTTTTTCGCAAGACGGGGAATGTCCTATTATTGCCAGGAACCGGCTCAGCAGGCGAAGTACGCTAAGCTTCTGTGTGAAAACCAGTTTCTGCGCTTTCGTATGGCGGAGGCCCAGCGGCGCAATACCAACGCCGGCTCCGCGGAGGAAATCTGCGGTCTGCTGCGGCAAGCGGTAGGCTCAGATGAGGTAACGTCATGCATGTTTTAAGCTATCTGTTTTTTATGTTCGCGGGCTATCTCTCCGGCAGCATCCTATACAGCTATCTGATTCCCCGTTGGTTCTGCCATCTGGACATTACGAAGCTGAGCGACGACGGAAATCCCGGCGCGGCCAACGCGGTGAAATGCGCCGGCTGGAGAGTGGGGCTTGTCTGCGTGGTTTTGGATATCTTAAAGGGTTTTTTTCCGGTCTTTATCGCTATGCATCATCTAGATTTTACCAGCTGGTGGTTTACCCCTGTGATTTCCGCGCCGGTATTCGGCCATGCCTTTTCCCCCTTCTGGAAAGGAAAGGGCGGAAAAGCTATCGCTGTTTCCTTTGGCGTGCTGCTGGGGCTTCTTCCCTGGTACCATGTGGTGTTCGCTTTGGCTACCCTCTATATTTTCCTTTCTATCGGCGTTGTCATCAATCCACATAGGCTCCGTTCTATCGCGACCTATACATTGTTCGCTATTTACTGTGTTTACGCCTATTGGCTTCAGGGGAGACTGGAAACCTCTATTTTCTGCGGCTGCCTTTTGGTGTGCCTTATTGTCGTGGGCAAGCATCTGCGGCCAGAGGAAAAAGAGAAGTTTCAAATTGAGATACTTCCCGCGCTGTTCGATCCTAAAAAGTCCGGTACAGCCGACCGTTAGCTTTTCGGCAGCTCTTCGTAAAAACGATGAAAACCTTGGGCATTCGCCATACTGTTTTTCGACATGAGAAAGGAGGATTCTTATGGAATTTCTTGAGGAAAAAGGAAGAATTTACGCCGTAGACGCCAACGGGAAGCTGTTAGCCGAGGTGACCTTTCCCGACGATGGAAATACCGCTGTTATCGATCACACCTTTGTAGACGAATCCCTGAGAGGTCAGGGGACAGCCTCTAAGCTGCTGCGGCAGGCGGTGGATTCGATCCGGCGTCAAGGCAAAAAAGCACGGCCGGTATGCTCTTATGCCGCGGCATGGTTTGAAAAGCACCCAGAGGAAAAAGATCTGCTGGAAGAAACCTGATTTGACGCCCTCTCCGGTAAGATATTTTTAGATTGAAAATTAAGTTTGAAATATAGAAAGCGATGTGCGAATCATGGCAGCAAAGTTTTATGCCGTTCGAAAAGGCAGAACCACCGGAATTTTTACCAGCTGGAGCCAATGCCAGCAGCAGGTGACCGGGTATCCGGGAGCGTCGTTTAAAAGCTTTCCAACCCGCGGGGAGGCCCAGCGCTTTTTGGAGACAGGATTTGTGGGCGGGCAGGCGGATGTGCCTCAAAAAGCTGAAGCGAACGCAGAGGCCGTTGCCTACGTAGACGGAAGCTATCATGCGGGTACCGGAGAATTTGCCTGCGGCGCGGTAATTTTTTATCAAGGGGAAGCCTTTGAAATTTCTCAAAAATTTAATGACCCTGATCTGGCCGCCATGCGCAATGTAGCGGGAGAAATTAAGGGCAGCGAAGCGGCGATTGCTTTCTGTCTGGAACGGGAAATCCAAAGCTTAGAAATCCATCATGATTATGAGGGAATCGCCAAATGGTGTACCGGGGAATGGAAGGCCAATAAGGAAGCCACCAAGGCATACCGGCAGTATTATCTTGCGTCTTCACAAAGGCTGCAAATCACCTTTGTGAAGGTCAAGGGCCATTCCAGCGATCAGTTTAACGACCGCGCGGACCGTTTGGCAAAGGACGCATTAGGAATCCCTTAAACATCCAGCGGTTTCAGCGCTTTCTTTGGCAGTTCTCTCCCCTTTCTCACCGGCGAGGCGGTACGGCTGCGAAAGGGGCTGAAAAATATCGAAAGACGAAAATAAGATTCCGCATATCTTTTAGCCAGTGATATTCGTAAAAAAGCGGCCCTGGAGCAAACGCTCCGGGCCGCTTTGCTTTTGGTGCTTAAACGAATTTTCGCTGGTCCTATCGGGAAAAAGCTTTGACGGAAGGCTTTTCAAGGGGAAACGGCTTTCGCAAAGCAAAAGTATACGGAATGGCAAGCAACAGTGTACCTATCTCACAGGCCGGCGGTACCGGTTATAGCCCGTTTCCAGACAGTAGGGTCAGCAAAGCTGATATTGTTCTATTTCCCTTGAGGAAGCAGCCGGTACCAGGCCCTAGAAGAAATTCCGCATACTGCCCGGCCACCGAAGCCTGAGTGGTTATTGTCAAAATTCCAAGGAAGCCAGAAATTTGAAGGCCGTTCCGACAAGCTTAAATATCGCTTCTCTCTTTTAAGCGCTTAAAGTAATCCCTGGTTTCCTTACACACCACGCCGCTCAAGGCGACGATCGCGATTAAGTTCGGGAAGGCCATCAAGCCGTTGAAAATATCCGCGATATTCCAAACCGCCTCCACTGTCATATAGGGACCGAAAAACACTGCCAAAATATAAAGCCAGCGATAAATCAAAACCGCCTTTTGGCTGCCGCCGGAAAAATATTCCAGGCAGCGCTCACCGTAATAATCCCAGCCAAGAATGGTGGTAAAGGCAAAAAACACCAGACAGGCCATTAAGATAAAGGAAGCGATTTTCGGGTCAAAGGGCAAGCCGTTTTGGAACGCCCGTGTGGTAACGGCAACACCCTCCAGGCCCACGTTCCAGGAGCCGGTAATCACAATGCACAGGCCGGTCATGGTGCAGATAACGATAGTGTCAATAAAGGTTCCGGTCATAGACACCAGGCCCTGGCGGACCGGCTCCTTGGTCTTTGCAGCCGCAGCCGCGATCGGCGCGGAGCCTAAGCCAGCCTCATTAGAGAAAATCCCTCTCGCAATTCCCATCTGCATGGCGATGGCGATGCTTCCGACAATACCGCCGGTTACCGCCTGAGGATTGAAAGCGCCCTCCACGATAGCAGCTAAAGCGTTTGGAATGGCCTGATAGTTAAAGCCTAGGAGAAGGACGCAGAACGCTACATATATGATGGCCATAAAGGGCACTACGATCTGGGAAACCTGAGCGATTCTTCCCAATCCGCCGAGGATAACCAAAGCGACGCAAACCGCGACGATCACTCCGGCGATGATTACAGTGTAGGAATACTCCGCCCCAAAAAGATTTACTGTATGCCTTGAATCCGCGTCGAAGAAATTTTTCACCGCGGAGGAAATGCCGTTGACCTGGGTAAAGGTGCCGATTCCGAACAGGCCCACGCACATGCCAAAGAAAGCGAACAGCTTAGCAAGCCACTTCCATCGCTTTCCCATGCCTTTTTCAATATAATAAAAGGGTCCGCCCAATACGTGTCCGTCTTCGCAGATATGACGGTATTTGATGGCAAGCACGCCCTCTGAAAATTTAGTGGCCATGCCGAAGAAAGCCGCGATCCACATCCAAAACAGGGCGCCGGGTCCTCCGGCTACCACGGCGGTAGCCACGCCGACAATATTGCCGGTGCCGATGGTCGCGGAAAGCGCGGTGCACAGAGCGCCAAAGCTGCTCACCTCTCCGTGGCCGCCTTCCTCGTTTTTGACCATATACTTCAGCGCCTTAGGCAGCTTTCTGATTTGAAGCCCTCCCAGACGTATGGTCATGAAAATTCCGGCCGCTAAAATAAAAATAATCAGCGGCAGGCCCCAGATCGCACCGTCAAGCCATTTAATCCATTCATTAATTTTTTCAAACATACCCTTCCATTCCCCTTCAAAAAAATGAAAGCCGAACAAGTCCGGCTTTCTGGAGAAAAGACAAAAGCATTTGTGTCCTCTGTCCTTTTGCCTGAGAGATCAGCGGAAGCTCCGCCTTACACCTTCGGCTCCCGAAAACCGGGACTCTCCAGAGAGTCGCCGCGTTTAAAATTTGACGCGGCTCTTACTGACGGTTAATAATTTATCATACATCCCGCGGGGAAACAAGGGATTTCCCCGCATTTCGGCAGAATGTACGGAACTTTTCTCTCCTCGTCCAAAAATATCTGTCGGCGTGACGCGCTGCCAGCAGACGATCATCGATTTTCCATATGAAATCGATAACGGGAAATCACACAGTGTAAATGGAGGATGTCCCGTATTTTTCAGGGGACTGCTGGGAGAGCCGGCTTCTCCGTGCCAAGAGCGAAACCCACATCAGCCTGCGGTGAAAACCTGGCTTTTGCCGGCGGGCCGGTTACAGCCGTCAAGCTTTTCAAATCCTGCGCCGGCGCAGCGGGCTAAGCTCTATCGATAGAACGGCTTACCTTGAGCCGCTGCGTTCTTTCCAAACGTTATATAAAATATCTTTAAAAACCAGCATTGCGTCTTGTGCGTTAAATTTATATTCTTGCTCTAATTCGTCTAGCATTATCTTTATTCTGTAGGCGTAGTTTGGAATATTTACTTTACCCTGATAGGTAAGCAGAATCGGATATTTTTTCCCCCACTCATTTGTCCAGTTGATTTTTTCGTCTGCTTTCTCACCGGACTTTTTAATCATTTCCTGAATCTCTGCCGTGTTAATATCAAAGTCAATCAGCTCGTCTAAAGACATCTGGTACAATACCGCCAGCCTTTTACATTGACGAATATCTGGAATCGTTTCGCCTGTCTCCCATTTTGAAATAGTCTGCCGGCTTACTCCCAGCTTTTCCGCTACATCTTCCTGTGAGAACCCACGTCTTTTTCTCGCGTGAAATAAACTATTTCCTAAATTCATTATTTTTCCTCCTGTCAGTTCAGTTATGATCTCATTATACTATTTAACAGGATCAAGCTCTATCAAGAATCCCTGGCAAATATGCATGTTTTCTTAGCGAAAAGCCCTACTTTACCTGCGCTCTCTAGCTTTCGAAAATATGAATTCATGCGGAGCTGCAGATTTTGCAGACGCCTGGTTGATTCATAAATTCTCTTTGCAATACACATTCCTACCTTTTTCATTTAATGCGGCTGCTGTCAGGCTTTTGCAGCTTATCCGTAAAAAGAATAGAGGGAGGCCCGCTGTAAAAAATAAAAGCGCAATCAAAACCACCAGTGAACTGGTGGTATGCACAGGGCCTGGAAGGGCCAAATACGGACTTAGTCCCTAAAGGGACATGGAAGTTTGACACCGCATTACAATTTCGGGCAGCCGCTTAAGCGACTG